>Ga0315298_1000732_pt1 | contig 63420 bp, 37 predicted proteins | sample WHS_1_MG_FD_203077 | JGI IMG/M metagenome (GOLD analysis project Ga0315298, IMG submission 203077) | Extremophilic microbial mat communities from Washburn Hot Springs, YNP, Wyoming, USA - WHS_1_MG | ecosystem: Environmental > Aquatic > Thermal springs > Hot (42-90C) | place: USA: Wyoming...
GCAGGATTGCAGATGAAACGTTGGGTTCAGTTGATTTTGTTGCTGCTGGCGGCAGTAGCTGCGTTTGGCAGCAACGGCCTGGTTAGTTCTTTCGCGCCTGAAGCGGCCTACACTGCATATGGCGGTTCAATCGAGCGGTTGGAACAGCGGCTGCCGGTCTTTTACGGTGGCAGCGGTCAATCCGCAGCGGTGACCCGGCCGGAGCCGTGTCTGCCCACAGCGCCAAAAACGCAATTATCATTGCCACAGCGGAAACAGCCGGTAGCACTGCTGCCCGAAGCGGCAGAGAGTCTGGCCGCAAAAACTATACCGACGCCGCAGTACTACATCCAAGAAGGAGTCCGGCGCTCCGTTGCAGTTCGTGAAGCTGGTTTGACGGAAATTCCCGCCACGATTTTCCGCGAAGGGCAAGCACCTGTGACTACGACCATCCCGCTCAACCAACTGTTCTCGCCGAAAGCGGAAATCCCATTGGACAGCCGTTTCTTAAATATCCAACCGCCCATTCGTGTGCCGATTACCGTTGAACCATTAGGTTTGCCCGGGCAGATGCCGACGACCCCGATTTCAGGCGTAAAACTTGTGCCATGACTATGACTGAGCCAAACACCAAGATAAAGAAACGGCTTTTGTTCATCCTCCATCTAGGGTGGGTAGAAGCGAGAGAATTGGCCCGATTGAAGAAAGCGGAACAGCTTTACGATTTGGCAGACGCGCTACATCCCATTCCGGGTTACATGTCGAGATGGCGGCCTGAATACATCGAGGCGATCAGGTTCAATCTGAAAACGTATTGTGAGAAATATCCAAACGCGGCAAAACGGTTTCAATACATGGAGTTTTTGGACAAATGGCAGCCGCCCGATTTTTGATAAGGCGAAGGTTCAAATACCTCCTGGCGCTGGTCATTGTTTTAAGCGTCCTGGCGATGAAGGGGAATGCCGAGATTGGGCATTCGTCTGTTGCCGCAGCTAGCGTACCGGCAGCTTGGAACGAGTTCCGAGCCACAATGCCAAGGCAATTTGCCGCAGATACGTCGTCTAGCTTGGGGCAACTGGTCTGCGACGCATATTACTCGATTGGCTATGCATTGGTTTATCCGGTCAGTGCGCAGTCAGCCCAGCGGTGGTACGGCGGGTCGGCACAGAGGTTTGCTGGTGCGGTTGTGGGCACGGGGCAAATGATCTACGACGTAGCTGCGCTTGCCAGTTACGGGCTGGTTAGTGCCGTTGCGCCTGAGGCAGCGTACAATGCGTATGGTGGTGCGATTGAGCGGTTGGAACAGCGGCTGCCGGTCTTTTACGGTGGCAGCGGTCAATCTGCTGCGTATCAGGTTACCTATGGGACACTGAGCGCAGCCACAGTGTTCATCGGCACTGAATTTGGCCAAGCTGGGCGCGTAGGCAGGGCGGCTGTCTGGACTACCGAAAGCAGGCTCGCCGCTGAGGTGGCCCAACAGACGGCCCCGATTACCAATCCCTCTCGATTGCTGACTGCCGGAACAGACGTTCCGAATGCTGGAGGTGTCATACGATCGTTTGCTCAGGAGGGCGACCAAATTTACTACCGAGTGTTTTCGGAGTCTCAACAAGGCCGCTTTCTCACAGCAGTTCCGCCACGTAGTAGTGCATTTGCTCGTGAAGCGCTCGCGCTCCCTCCGGGCAATCGAGCGACATTCATTCAGCAAGTTCTCGTTCCTCATGGAACGATATTGCAGCGGTCACGTGCCCTGCCAGCGTTTGGCGCGCGCGGCGGAGCGGAACAGTTTGAACTGCTTCAGCGAATCCCCGCTGAAAACTTCGGGCTTGGAACTCCATTGCTATGAGCTACGAATCCATTGATCCAGCAGTCACCGCGTGGGCGGCCAAGTACGGGCTGCATCTCTACACCACATACCGCGACGAGGAGGTTCGTTCGGTTGATTTGGTCGGCTCTGACGGTCGCAAATGTCAGGTTTGGATTGATGCTCCCGACCAAAGCGGACACGTCCAAGTGCATGTGTGGGATTACAAAAAGCGGCGGGAGAACTACAAAACAACTACCGCCGATTTGCCCCGCGCTCTTGAACAAGCTTACGCGACTGCAAGGAAGTGGCTCACGTGACGAACGCCGCCTTCCCCGCCAAACGGTGAGGAGGAATTTTGCGCCCTTGGGGCTGCGGTGAAGTTGGTGGGCTATTCGTGCCGCGTTTGAAATGCCCCTTTGCACAAGCGCACCCGGAGGAAGCTGCCGACCTTGCCAAAACCGCGCTAGAGGCTAAAATTGAGGTCATGAAAACGCTGACGGCGATTATCTATCCGGGCGAAACCGGTCGCTGGTTGGTAGCCTACAATCCCGAAACCGGTACGACGACCCAAGGCAAAAACGTCGAGCAAGCGTTGCGTAATCTCAAAGAGGCAGTAGAGCTTTACCTCGATGAACAACCGGTACCCGAGTTCTCCGGCGCGATTTTGACGACATTCGAGGTTGCGCATGACTAAGCTACCGTGTGTTTCTGGGGCGCGAGTAGTGAAGGCGCTGGAAAGATTGGGGTTTAGCCGGCGGCGACAGCGTGGCAGCCATGTGATCTTGCGGCGGGGTAGTAGCGTGTGCGTCGTGCCGTTGCATCGGGAGGTTGATCCGGGCACATTGCGCGGAGTCCTGCGGCAAGCAGGCGTTCCACTTGAACAATTTATGCAGCAATTGTGAAAGTTTTTGTTGCATCCTGCGGATGGGTTTGCCCGAATTTGTTTGGCAACTTGAGTTATTGTGGTTTTCCGACATCAAATACTGAAAGCTTTTCCCTTTCTCTCTGAACAGTTTGGCTTCCCCTTCTTGGGAACATCTGCTGAAGACGAAATGGTCGTGATTAACGGTCGAGGAAAGCCGTCAATCCCGGTTATTGTAGAAAGACTGTCGCATGAACGGGGCTGGGAACAGAATCGAGTTGGCAGGCCAGGGCGTTCGTTAAACAATGTCGCAGGATTGCAGATGAAACGTTGGGTTCAGTTGATTTTGTTGCTGCTGGCAGCACTGACTGCGTTTGGCAGCAACGGCCTGGTTAGTCCTTTTGCGCCAGAGGAGGCCTATAATGCATATGGCGGTGCGGTAGAGCGGTTGGAACAGCGGCTGCCGGTCTTTTACGGTGGCAGCGGTCAATCTGCTGCGTATCAGGTTACCTATGGGACATTGAGCGCAGCCACAGTGTTCATCGGCACTGAATTTGGCCAAGCCGGGCGGGTCGCCCATGTGGGCCGAACAGCGTCAAGGCCCCAATTACTGCTGCCAGCAGGGAGACAGCCGGTGGCATTGCTGCCAGAAAATGCAGGGAGTCTCGCCGCAAAGGCAACAACGCCAGTTGGAGAATTGCGTGTAGCCGGGCTTCGCAACCCTACCGTAAATAGACTATTACAGCTTCCAGCTACGGATCCGGCACTGGCAGGGACTCGAATTCTTGGATACACAACACCGGACGGTCGAGTATTTCTGCAGCCCGGTTTATCACGTGAGCAGCAGGTTCCGACCCTTCGACACGAGTCCGTTCACGCCTTTTTCACACCGCAGGGAAGCGGGCCGGTGGCAACCTTTCGGCAAAGCCTTGGTCAGTGGGGTTACGATAACTCTCAGTTGCTCCGTTTTACCGAGGAGGCAATTGCAGAAACCTACGCAAGCGGAAACGTGCTTCAGGGCTTGAGACACCCGTTTGTGAACGGATACGTAAGTCCTCAGGGTGTAATACTTGAAGGAGCGGGTTTAATTGGCGTTGGCTATTTGGGTTATCAGTTTGCAATAGGCAATTCAAATGATAACTAAAGAACAAGCACTGCTGATTGCACGCGACGAATGTATCCGTCGAGGGTGGCCTTGGAACGAGCAAACGTTTGTGAGATGGGGGTTTTTCACATTTAAAGTTTGGGGTGGTGGGCGTAAGGGTGGTAATGTGTACATGAAAATTCGGAAACGGGATGGGAAAATCTTGAGGGCAATTATGACTCCGAAGTAAAAGCATTGCGTTTCTCTTGGAGCTAGAACACAAACACCGAGCGTGCATGTATGTTTGTAGCTGCTAAAACACACATAAACGTTACGCGGCGAGGGTAAAATGTTTTAGCAGTATTTGTGATGAGGCAACTCCCAGACAGTGCATAAGGACAACTCAAAAAGTGAGTCATTGGGAGCCACAAATAATTGACATCTGGAGCTTGTGTCGCAGCTGGGCGCGCGCTTGGTTCAGATTCGACTACAAGGGGAGCTAACCGATCTAAACCAAGAGCTATGAGCTTGGTCACGCGGAGTCGAATCCAGTTGCATTTAACAAAATCGGGGACCCAACCATTGGTACAACAATTTGTAGTAACGGCAGTCCGTACTGGAGGCAAGGATTACTAACCGTTTAAAGAGAGCTAAAGGCAAACATCGATGCGGTTATCGGCCCGGGTTGATTTGTGTGCAATGGCTTCGCGAAGACAGGTAGTCGTCAGCAGTTTTTGGCAGCCGAGTAGATGGGTAGTGGGTATATTCCGATTTGGTTCGTGTGTCAAAAGCGAAGTTGTAGCCGATACATGGCGCTTGACTAACGAAAAAGCCCGATAGGCAAAGCGGTCTCGGTGTGCCTAGTTACTCCAGAATCAGACAAACGGACTTACGGAAAATGCGGCAGGATTTGGTAGAAAAGATTGAATCATTTCCAGAAAGCGGGATGCTGTTCTGGCGGCTGACCGTGTTTCTCAAAGACGGGTCGGTTGTGCATGGTGTCATTTGCAGCCACAACGGGGTTGAATACAGTTTCCTTACTAAGGATGGTTACTTGAAACAATCCGACATTCGCGATGTCGCATGGGAGGGTCCGGGGCGGCCGGACTGGGCGAGCCAATCACACCCAAGCCAATGAACTCGCTGCCGCCGGAATTTCGACTTACAGCGGAGGTTGCCAATGAAAAGCAAATTGTTCCAATATCTTCTGTGGCCGAATCTGTGGGTTGGAATTTTCAGCGTGTTGGTCTTTTTGGGCGTTATTTGCCTTCTTGGTGGTCATTTCGCTGACTTACCTACGCTTAAGAAACTGGGCTTTTGGCTTGGAATGCCTCTGGTCGTTGCTGCCATGATTTTGGTCTTTGTGATTTTCCCAATTTTGATTCGTGCAAACCGGAAGCACCTAAAAACAGACCCGAAGAATCAGCAATGATGCTTTCCTTTTTAGCCGTTTGGCTGCTCGCCGCTGCGACCGCTGGCGCACAACTTGCGGTAACGGTATGGCCGCCGGAAGTCACAGCGACCAAGGCAGTGGTTAAGCTGGAATTGAAGAACAATTTTGCTGAGAAAATCGAATCTGCGCGTGCTGTGTGTTTTCTGACTGACGCGCAAGGCAATGTGGTTGGGCATGCCACGCGATGGGTCGTTGGCGGAACGCCGGAACGTCCGCCGTTGGAACCCGGCGCCACCAATGCCTTTCATTTTGTCATCACGAGTCCTGATCCATTTGGATTCGCAACCACGAACCTGACCGCACGTGTGAACTTCAGCCGTGTAGTGTTGGTGGGTGGTAAGCTAGCCGATCCGGTGAAGGATGTGCAAATCAACACCCGGTAAGGCATCGTGCTGTAGGGGCACGCGCACCGTTGGCTTTCGCATGGTTTGCATGGACGCATGGTTCGCACCGATCAGGGTTCAATTCCTGTTGCGTCTTGGCGCCTTTGCGTTAAAGAGGTGGACGCATGAGGCCATGCGTCCCAAATCACGGGGGCGTTCGGTAGGGCTGGCTCGGTGGGTTGTCCGGTCGGTGTGGTCGCGCAACGGTTACCGTGTCGTGGCGCGCGGCCATCTTGGCCGCAGGCCTTCTGCGACCGGGACGGTCGCGCGCCTGTGGACTTGGTAAATGGCAACCGCACGGAGACACGAGACCACTCGTCCGTACCCACTGCGATTTTTTTTGGCAGGGCCGGCTCGTCTCATGCCGCGCCTTTGAGGGACCGAGCCAACCGTATCTCCGTGTTCTGAGCGTCTCAGCGGTTTGACATCGGCGAAGCGTTGGCATGAGAATATGGCACTTTCCGATCAAAGAAATGGGCTTGATAAGTGGTGTGATTCCGCCGGTCCGACGCCCGCCGTTCAATCGTGGAAAACAGGGGGTGAACCAGTTCGGTTTTTGGTAAGCTGGTCTTCGCTAATCTACAAATGCGTATTGGCCGATAGTGCTGTGCACTGGCTGATTTGGCACCATACGATGTTGGGCGTGCTTTATAACCCGCCTTTTTCGTGTTGAAAATCTGCGTAACAGAACTAAGATGTCTTCGGTCAGTTGAATTAGCTGGAGCGGGTCGGGGCGTGGCGCAGCCTGGAGTGCGCGCTTGCTTGGGGTGCAAGAGGTCGTGAGTTCAAATCTCACCGCCCCGACCATGTTTTGTAATCAGAAGTACGCATTTTGTCTGTGAACGGGTTGCGTGATGCCAAAGGAGTCGGGTGCGCGATTCACCAGTTTTTTGCCTTTCACATTAACTCTGGCCAGTTGAAGTTACAGCGTATGCGAGTGCGCGCAGTTGTGAATGTGTTTTTTTTATGTGCCCTGGCGTGTTGGGGCGCACCTGCAAAGTTTACGAACTCAATTGGCATTGTGTTTGTCCAAGTACCGCCCGGGACATTTTGCATGGGAAACACCGACCCGGCGCCGGACATGGATAGATGTTTCGACGAGTGCCCAGCTCACCAGGTCACACTCACACAACCGTTTTACATCAGTACAACCGAGGTGACACTCGAGCAGTATCGAATGTTCAGGCCTGCTTTTGATGGAACAACAAACCTTGCACCTGCTGCAGCGGGCATGAGCTGGTATGAGGCAGTCGCATTTTGCGATTGGCTTTCGCAAATGGAAGGCAAACCGTACCGGTTACCGACCGAGGCCGAGTGGGAATATGTTGCACGCAATGCCGAGCGGCTCGGTGTGCAGGGTATGTTAACCGATCCGCTCGAATGGTGTTACGACTGGCACGGGCCGTACACGCCCGAACCGAAGACAAATCCGGTCGGGCGCACCACTGGTTTTGCGCGCGTGGTTCGCGGCGGCCGACTCGATGACACGCAAAAACGGGGCCGCCCGTCCGAGTACCGGCACATCACCCACCGGTCGGGCATTGCACCCGGATTCGGCGTCAGCCCGAATGCAACCAATGAGTTCGGCAAACACCATATCGGCTTCCGCATTGTGCAAGCGCCGTTTTATTCAACACGTCCGGTGCCGGTTGAGCTGAACTTTGTGACGCAATGCGTCAGGCAAGACACGTCACGAGTTCGAGTTGGCCCTGCGCAGGATAAACCGTACTTTCGCAAGCGATATTTGTTGCCTGTGCCGCCTGACAACGCGCCGCGAGCCGCAATTGACGCAGCCGGGTTCCCACCTCTGTTTCGCGGCCATAATCACAGTCCGGCTCTCACAGTCTGCCCAAACGGCGATGTGTTGCTTGTGCTTTACACATCGTACACCGAGTACGAACCCGAGGTCTCGCTCATTGCGAGCCGACTCCGGTTCGGTGCTGACGAATGGGATTTTCCGAGTCCGCTGATTGATTTTCCCGGGGCAAACGATCACGCGCCGTTGCTTATGACCGACGCGGAGGTAATCCGGCTGTTTTGGGGTAACCCGGAAATAACAAGTGCGTTTCCATTTCAATGGATTGAGTCAGCCGACAACGGCGCGACGTGGGGCGAGGTGCGTTTCCCGATGTTCACCGGACCTGTTGGGCCGCATGATCGTCAACTGATCAACAGCGCATTCCGAAATGCAGCCGGCACAATCTTTGTTGCCAGCGACGCGAAAGGACCGACATCAGTTCTATGGGCAAGCGACGATAACGGTGCAACGTGGTACGACACAGGTGGACGCAGCGCAGGTCGGCACACTGCGTTTGCGTTGTTAAGTGACGGCAGTATCCTCGGCTTAGGCGGTAAAAACACGCACATTGACGGGTTCATGCCCCAGGTAATCTCGCATGACGGGGGTCGTACATGGCAGACAAACAAAAGCTGGTTCCCTGCTCTCGGAAACAACCAACGCCCAAGTTTGCTGCGGCTCAAGAGCGGTCGGTTGTTTTACGCAGGTGATTTTCAGGACGTCAGGGGTAACCAGCCCAATGGCATAACAAACCGCGGCTGTTTCGTTGCATTGTCAGATGACGACGGCAAGACCTGGCGCATCAAACCGTTGCCGGGCGCGCAGCCGCACGAGCGACCTGAGCGTGTGGCCGGTGCACCCACGCTTGGTTACAGCGTTGCGGCTCAGGCACCGAACGGCCTGATTCACCTCGTGACAAGCATGAACCAGCCATGCCTGCACTTCGAGTTCAACGAAGCGTGGGTCTTGGCTCCGGAGCCTGCAACGACTGAGGCACCCGATGAACTGCTAATGAAATCAGGAGCACATCGGATCGAGCGCCTCGAAACGATTGTCGAGCGGTATCCGGCCGGTACCGTGCGTGCGGTTTGGCGAGGCGGCCAAGCCAACGACGGTCGTTGGCTAATGCACGGCAAACAAGGCTTTTGGTATCCGAACGGTAAACAACAGTGGGTGGCAACATACCGGCTTGGGCGCAAGGTTGGGCGCGAGACATTTTGGGCACCAGACGGCACGAAACTTTGGGAATGGACCCACAATTACGACGGATCAAGCGTGTGGCGCCAGTTCTGGCCAAACGGACGCAAGAAGATCGAGTCGGTCTGGCGTAATTTCCACTGCGACGGTGTAGCAGTGCATTGGAACAGCGCAGGCAAGGAAATTGCACGATACAGGTTTGTGAACGGTCAGCTTCGGTCCACCCCCAGCCCGCAGCCTGTGCAGTCGAAACAACCAGCGCAGTAGTTTGACAGTGCACCGCTGTTGCAGAAGCGAGGTAAGCTATGCCGGGCGCGTTGTTGTGCAAAACTGCCGGTGCACAGGTTGTTTTTGTGGACGCACCGAATGATAGGCCGTATATTTTTTCGGGCGCTGAAAAAAAGCGTCTGTTGTGTACATATGAAGTTTTTGGCGTGTGTAACCAGTGCGATTGTTGGAGGTGTGAGCATTTGTGCTGTGGCGCTGATTTTCCCACCAAACCTTGTCCATGCGCAAACACTGGCTTTCCCGGGTGCAGAAGGTTGCGGGCGATTTGCGTCCGGCGGTCGCGGTGGCGACGTGTATTACGTCACGAACCTCAATGACAGTGGCGCCGGCTCGCTCCGATACGGCATTTCAACTGCGCCAAGTTCAGGTCGGACAATCCTGTTCAAGGTCTCCGGCACAATCCAACTGGCAAGCGACTTGGCACTGAACAAGTCCAACATCACTATTGCCGGGCAGACGGCGCCTGGGGACGGTATCACGCTCAAACGTCGTACCTTGCAAGTTTCACGTACGCGCAATGTGATTATCCGGTACATTCGCGTCCGGCCGGGCGACGTTGACACAAACTTCGAGGGTGACGCGCTCTGGATTTACCAAAGTACAAACGTCATCATTGACCACGTCTCAACCTCTTGGAGTGTGGACGAATGTTTATCGGTGACCTACTCGACCAACGTGACTGTGCAGTGGTGCATGATTTCGGAGAGCCTGAACAATTCCCAGCATTACAAAGGCGCACATGGGTACGGGTCCTTGCTCAGATACGGTGCAGGAACACTGACATTTCATCACAACCTTTACCAACATCATAAAAGCCGCAATCCGCGCCTCGGCGACCGTCTCAAGCTGGACTTCGTCAATAACGTGATTTACAACTGGGGTGACCGCGCCGGTTACTCAGGTTCATACGCAGACGATATAGGGGATAACCCCGACGGGTTCACAAACTACCTTAACTACGTCGCCAATTACCTTGTCGCTGGCCCAAGCACGAAAACGCCAAACACAGCCTTTGCAAGCGGCTCGACCAACACGGTCATCTACCAAGCCAGCAACATGATTGACCCGAACAAGAACGGCACTTTAGACGGCACAAACACAGGCTGGGGCATGTTTAGCGGATTTCCCTACACTATTGCGTCGAGCCGGTATCCGTTGCCTGAAATCATCACCCACTCTGCGCCGGAGGCGTACCAACGCGTCTTGGCTTTTGCAGGCGCATCGCTTGTCCGCGATGAGGTTGATCGGCGCCTGATCAATACGGTCAGAACTCAAACTGGCATGATCGTAGATGCAGTCGGCCCAAGCGACCAGGCCACAGATTACGTAACCAACAACATCAACGGCACAAACTACATTTTCGTGCGTGGCTGGCCTGTGTTGAACTCGGCAATACCACCCGCAGATTCCGATACCGACGGCATACCGGATTATTGGGAAATTGCTCTTGGTTGGAATCCGACTGCGGCTAACAACAACCACACTAACGCAGATGGGTACACCGACCTCGAGTGGTATTTGAACTGGCTGGCGGACCTGCATGCTGTTACTGCGTGCGATCAGCCCGTCGAGCTTAATCTGCGCACGCTAACCGGGGACGATCCAAATCTCACATTCAATAGCCCAGCTGCGACAAACGGCTCAGTTATTCTTCTGGCAGACGGTTACACCGTACGGTACATGCCCCCGACAAACTACGTCGGTCTTGCAAGCTTTACATTCAACGCAACAAATGCAGTTGCCAGGGCCGGGTTCGGCCCAGTGCAGGTTGTTTTGCTTGTAAGCAATGTGCCGCCTGCAATTGTGCAACAACCGGTGTCACGCACAAATTGGCCCGGCACAACAGCCCAGTTCGATGTTGCGGCAACAGGCGGTCGGCTCGCATACCAGTGGCGCCGGAACGGGTTAAACCTGCTTGACAGCGGCAAAATTTCAGGTGCAAATTCAGCCCGGTTAATTATCAGCAATGTTGCGCCGGATGACGCCGGCCAATATACTGTGGTGATTTCGAACTATTTCGGCTCGGTCACCAGCGCGGTCGTGATACTCACCGTTCCCTCCAATTCACCGCCAGTGATCGAGCCGATTGCTGATCTTACGGTCGTAGCTGGCACACGCATCAATTTCGTTTGCAGTGCAACCGATACGGATCAACCACCGCAACGGCTTACATTTGGGTTGGTTGCTGCACCTGAAGGCGCCGTAATCAATTCTGACACAGGCGCATTTAGCTGGCGTCCAACACTCAGTCAGGCCGGGACAACAAACACAGTTGTCGTGGTCGTCACTGATGACGGCGTGCCAAGCATGAGCGCCACGCAAATTTTCAGTGTAGTAGTGACCTACCCTGTCGCACCTGCACTTGCACAGTTCAGATTTGACGGTGGCCAACTCACATTGCTGATAACCGGTGATACGGGACCAGACTACATCGTGCAGGCTTCGACGAACCTGATTGATTGGGTTGACGTATTTTCGACCAATGCGCCTGCAATGCCATTCAGTTGGACAGATACGGAAACGACAAACTTTAACCAGCGGTTTTATCGTGTTGTGCTCGGGCCGTAGCCGCCCGGTACAACTTGTGCAGCCACAAGATTCAAATCTATTCTCCGGATTCAAAAACCGAATCGAAAACCATGAAAGTGCATAACGCCCAAACGAATGGTGCAGCCCCCGGATTACCGATTGCGATTGTATTGGCCGCGTCGGTTTTGTGTAGCTTCGGCCAAACACCAGCTTTCCCGGGGGCAATCGGGTTCGGCGCAAATGCAACCGGTGGCAGATACGGCACCGTCTATCGTGTCACAACACTTGCTGACAGTGGCCCGGGTTCGTTTCGTGACGCCGTGAGCCAACCAAATCGGATAATAATCTTCGATGTGGGCGGTTACATAACCCTGCAATCTGAGGTGGCACTGTCACGTAATCTTACCATTGCTGGCCAAACTGCACCCGGTGGTGGCATTGGCATCATAGGCGCGGAAGTTACCACCGGCTCATCCACAAACATCATCATTCGCCACGTGCGGTTCCGGCCCGGTAGCGGCGCGGATTCAGGTGCACACTGCGTGAACCTACGCGGTACGAACATGATTCTGGATCATGTTTCGCTCGAGTACGGCAAGTGGAACAACGTAGGCGGCGTGAACGCAAATCAGCTTACCATCATGCGTTCGTTTATTGCCGACCCGATCGGCCAACAATTCGGCGCGCACATGGAACGGCTCGGCGGAAGCGTCACATGGTACCTTAACGTATTCGCTAATGCGCATGGCCGACAGCCGCTTTCGAAAATCAACACCATCTATGTCAACAACATCGTCTATAACTACCAAGCGGCCTATGACTGCGGCGATACTAGCGGCTACTTTTACCACGACGTTGTGAACAACTATTTCATCACCGGCCCGGCTACAACCAGCCCAGACAACGATTTTTACCAGATGAACTCGCGTCAGAGCATGTATGTAACCGGCAACCTGCGTGATGCGAATCGAAACGGTGTGTTGGACGGAACAATCACGGTGCCTGAAAGCGTTGTGCTGCTTGATTTACCCTGGTCAAGCGTGACGACAAATATCCCAACTTACACCACGCTGAACGCGTTTCGTGTGGCCGTATCTGTTGCAGGTGCATTCCCGCGTGATGCAATGGACCAGTTCATCATGAACGAAGTGCGCACAGTGGGTGTCAGCGGGCCGTACCCGTTGCCCACAAGCCAGACACGAACCGGCTTGCCAAACAACGGATTCGGGTATCTCGCAAGCGGCACACCACCTCTGGACACCGATCAAGACGGCATGCCCGATTACTGGGAACTTGCCACCGGTTCAAATCCGAATGTCAACGATGCCATGACAATCGGGCCGGACGGCTATGCGCGAATCGAGCATTACCTGAACTGGCTGGCTGAACCACATGCATTGACCCTGACGAACACACCTGTTGACATCGAGCTGTGGCTTTACACCAGCGGGTTCACAAACGCTAACCCGGTGTACGTCGTTGATAATGCAACCAATGGCATTGTGAGCCTTCTTCCCAACGGCCACGTGGCGCGGTTCACGCCCGCCACTAATTTCATCGGTTTGGCTGGATTCACATTTGCCGTCGTTGCTTCAGACGGGACCGCGTACACGAACAACGTTGGTATCGTCGTCTCGATGTATCAGGAACCGCGCGACTTGGTCTGGGTAGGCGATGGCATTGCAAATGTTTGGGATGTAGGTAACGCCACAAACTGGTCGCATGCAGGTGTACCCACTGTATTTGCTTCGGGCGATAACGCAACTTTTGATGATTCCGGCTCGAGCAGCCCGGCGATTAATCTGGTCGGGTCAATTTCAGCCGGGACGGTCGTTGTCAGTGCTGCCAAAAATTATACATTCAGCGGCAGTGGTGGTTTGGTCGGGCCGACCCGCCTCATCAAGGAAGGCTCAGGCATGCTCATAATCAATACATCCAACACGCTCGGGGGCGGTGCACTGTTGAACGAGGGCGTCGTGCAACTGGGCGACGGTATATCGGCCAGTGGCAGCTTGAACGGCAACATAACCAATAACACAACGCTTATCTTTGCAAATCCGGGCGCGGTCGCCGCCACAGCAAATATCAGTGGGTCAGGCGCCATTATCAAACGCGGCACCGGAACATTCACACTCTCAGGCACGCAGACTTACACGAACCTTACGACAATCGAGGTCGGCACACTCGAATTCGCCGGTGTGCCGCCAACTGGTGACATCACGAACAATTCAGTGCTGGTGTTCAGGCCCACGAGTGCGACGACCTACTCGGGCAGGATCAGCGGACCTGGCTATGTCACGGTCGCAGCATCCGGCGGAACACTAACTCTGAGCAGCGCAAACACGTTCAGCGGAGGTATTAATCTCACTGCAGGCAGTCTTGTCCTGGCGAACAACCGTGCGGCAGGCACCGGCAACGTAACAAATTCCGGCTCAGGAAGCGTTTACGTTGCCGACGGTGTCGTCATCACGAATGGGTTTGCACTGCCCAGTTCAACAACCGACCTGAACATGCGATGTGACAGCGGCACAGGTGTATGGGCTGGCGATGTTGTCTATCTTGGCAGCGGCGCGTCTTGGCGACCTGGCAGTGATGGGGGCACACTGATCTTTACCGGGCGCGCAATCCAGGGCGCCCGTAATTTCATCGTGCCACGTGGCACCGTGCATTTTGCCTCGAATGCATACGTGAGCGCCACCGGGCCGGCCACTGCATTCGGGCGCGACGGTACCGACGGCAATCGTAGCGCACGGATCACGCTCAGGGACAACGCCGTTATGGAACTAGGCGCATGTTCGATGGGCGGCGGCAAACAAGGCGGGTACATCACGCTTACGATCCAGGACAACGCAGTGCTTTCGACCGGCACAAACAATTTCGATCTCCACAACGTCAACCGCGCCACAGCAACTAACACGATCCGGCTCAATGGCGGTACGTTCATTGTGGGTGGATTTGTCAAAACACGTTCAAGCTACACAAACACGGTGGTGTTTAACGGCGGTACATTGTGCGCCGGCACAAACAACAGCGCGTTTCTGCCCGCCTTTGCCAATCAAACTGCGATTGTGCAAGCTGGCGGTGTCCGCATTGACGACGCTGGCTTTGCAATTACGATTGCGCAGCCTTTGAACCATGACACTGCGCTCGGTGCAACGCTTGATGGTGGGTTAACCAAGCTTGGCGGTGGCACCGTAACGCTCACCGGGGCTAATACCTACAACGGCCCGACCATGATATACGCCGGCGCATTTGCACTGGCCGGCTCGGGTACGATCCAAAACTCGACAAACATTCACGTTGCCGCTGGTGCAACATTCGATTTGACCGGTATTGCTGGAGGGACATTCACAATCGGCCAAGGACGCATGTTGTGGGGCAATGGCACCTGCATTGGGAATTTTACTGCAGCTCCAGGCGCAATCATCAACCCGGGTAGCAACGGTATCGGTCGGCTTGTTGTCAATGGCAACCTTACGTTACTTGCCGGGTGCACGAACCTGTTCGAGCTGTCCAAATCCGCTGCCACAAACGATACCGTGCAGGTGACCGGCACGTGCATTTTGGGCGGCACGTTGATCGTGACGAATATCGGCGGTGCGACATTGTCTGCTGGCGATACGTTCACGCTGTTGGATGCCGGCACGTTAACCGGCACGTTCGGCACCGTCCAACTGCCCGATCTGGGGGCGGGCTTAGCTTGGGATATAAGCCAGTTAACATCTGCAGGTACAATCCGTGTCGTGCTCAAGGCGCCGCCGGTTATCGAGCGGTTTTGGTTGGAAGGCACAAAGCTCATTTTCAACGGTCGGGGTGGTACACCAGGCGCACAATACCGCGTACTGACAAGCACAAACATTGCTTTGCCAGCGACAAGCTGGGTGCGGCTTTGCACGAACCAATTCTTGCCAGACGGCAGTTTTGCCGTGACGAATTCAGTTGCACCGGAGTTACCACAGCAGTTTTACATGCTAGAGCTTTTGTGGCCATGAAAACGTACATGGCCCAGCCAACGGCCGAAAACCTGAAGAGTCGGTAAATGCACAGCGTCTAACCAACGATGAGACAAATTTCGACCACACTTGGATTTGGGGCATTTGTCTGTGGATTTGCGATTGCTGCAAACGGTGTGTTTGCACAACGCCAACTCGAACCGCTCGGGCGCGGTCTTGTTGCGGTGCGTTACTCGACAAGTTCGGTGTACGTCGGGTGGCGATTGTTGGCCACTGACCCTGACGATATCGCGTTCAACCTGTATCGCGTCACCGGTACCACAACGAACAAACTGAATGCGCTGCCTTTAACCAACACAACCGATTACGTTGATACAACTGCAACGCTGAGTCTGACAAACATCTACTTCGTCCGGCCTGTCATTGGCGGAATCGAACAAATGCCATGCACAGCATTCGTTTTGCCCGCAAATGCACCAACCCGCCAGTACATCCCCGTTCCACTCCAAAAACCGCCAGGCGGTACAACACCAGACGGTACAAATTACACGTACAGCGCCGGTGATTGTTCTGCAGGTGACCTTGATGGCGACGGTGAATACGAACTTGTGCTCAAATGGGACCCGTCAAACGCAAAGGACAACAGCCAAAGCGGTTACACCGGTAATGTGTTCCTGGACGCTTACAAGCTCGACGGCACGTTTATGTGGCGGATTGACCTTGGCATAAACATCCGCGCAGGGGCGCATTATACGCAATTCATGGTTTATGACCTGAATGGCGATGGCCGTGCCGAAGTAGCGTGCAAAACCGCCCCCGGAACCATTGATGGCCAGGGCAATTTTGTGATCATGCCCGGAGACAATCCGTACGCGGATTACCGGAACTCGAGCGGTTACATTCTGAGCGGGCCTGAGTACCTCACCATTTTCGACGGCCTAACAGGTGCAGCGTTGTGGACGACAAACTACATACCACCACGCGGCAACGTCAGCAGTTGGGGTGATTCATATGGCAACCGCGTTGACCGGTTCCTTGCCTGCGTGGCGTACCTGGACGGTGTGCGCCCCAGTCTGGTAATGTGCCGCGGCTATTACACGCGTGCGGTACTGGCTGCATGGGACTGGCGCGGCGCCAGGCTCACACAACGCTGGGTTTTCGATACCTGGAACGGCTACAGCAGCTACGAAGGCCAGGGTAATCATAACTTGAGCGTTGGTGATGTGGACGGTGATGGCAGGGACGAAATCGTCTATGGCGCGTGCGCAATTGATCATGACGGCCGTGGGCTTTACACAACCAGACTCGGGCACGGCGATGCAATGCACTTGTCCGACCTTGACCCCGGCCGGCCCGGGCTTGAAGTGTGGCAGTGCCACGAAGACCCAAGCTCATACGGCCCGTACGGACTCGAATTTCGCGACGCCGGTCTTGGCCAGCCACTGTGGGGGATATCAGCCACGGACGACGTAGGCCGTGCAGTGGCAATTGACATTGACCCGCGTTATCCCGGGTACGAATGTTGGGGACCACGCGGCGGGTTGATGAATGCAACCGGCATTGAAATTTCTTCAACGCGACCGTCTCAAATAAATTTTGCAATCTGGTGGGATGCAGACCTACTGCGTGAGATACTCGACGGGAGAACAATCTACAAATGGAGCTGGCTCGGCAGCTCAAACACCACGCTCTTCAATCCAAGCGGCGTCGTCTCCATCAACGGCACAAAAGCCACCCCGTGCCTGAGTGCTGACCTGTTCGGCGACTGGCGCGAAGAAGTCATCTTCCCAACAACAGACTCGACCGAATTGCGTGTTTTTACCACGGTTACACCGGCAACGAACAGGTTTGTTACACTCATGCATGACCCACAATACAGGCTTGCCATTGCATGGCAGAACGTCGCGTATAACCAACCGCCGCATCCGGGCTTTTACATTGGTCCCGGCATGCCCACACCGCCACCCTCATGTGGTGCACGCGCTGAACTTGTCTGGCGCGGCGGTCAAGGCGGTAACAGTTGGGACGTAAACTTCACAACAAACTGGCTCGTGAATGGCATCTGGACAAACGACGTCCCATCAACATTCACGCAGGGCAAATCTGTGTTATTCGACCTGCGCGGATCGAGCAATGCAACCGTAAACCTCGTCGGCGCGCTTGCACCGGCAGAAGTGACGGTGTTCTCGCCAAGCAACTACATTTTTGGTGGAACAGGCGCACTCACCGGCACGATGGCCCTCGTCAAAGCCGGCACAGGTAGACTTACCATCAACAATACCAACACTTACACCGGCAGAACCGTTGTGCGCGAAGGTACACTCCAAGTTAACGGCCTACTGAGCGCAAGTGAGTTGACCGTCGAGCGCTGTGTCTGGCTTAACAGTTGTGTGGGTGGCACCGGCATTTTGGGCAACGGACTGCGCTTGGGCCAACGCTGCGCACTTGTGCCAGGGCAGACAAATCTGGCCGGCACATTGACAGTGTCGAACCATATGACGTTGGCAGGTGACACGCTGTTGCTGTTCGACTTGTCAGATGACCCGGCCAACAGCACAAATGATCGCGTGGTTGTGCATGGCAACCTGATCTTGACCGGGACAAATACAATCCATATTAACGCCCTCACGGGTAAGTTGTCACCTGGCCAGTATAGCTTGATCAGTTACACTGGCAATTTGGTGGGTGGATTGACAAATCTTGTGCTGAGCGGGCTGTATTCTTCGATCTGCGTACTGACAAATCCGCCGAGCCAAATTGCCGCGCTGGCGCTTGGTACACGTGCACCGACAAACCTCGTCTGGCGCGGTATCGGGGGTAACCAATGGGACACGGGTGTGAGCACAAACTGGCTCGCAAATGGCGCGGTCGAACGGTTCCAGCCACTCGATTCTGTGCGGTTCGATGACACCGGCGCGGCGCAGCCGATTGTTAATTTGGTTGGCCAGCTCAAACCTACATCAGTAACAGTCGCCGCCACCGCAGATTACACCTTCACGGGCACAGGGTACATTAGTTGGCAGGCGAACCTATGCAAGTCAAACTCAGGCACGCTCACAATTCTGACCACAAACGATTTCACCGGGCCGACTGTGGTCGGTGGTGGCACACTGGCAGTCGGGTTGCTTGCTGCAGCAGGCACCCAGAGCGCAATTGGTGCAGCGGGTGCCGACCCGACAAATCTTGTCATTAACGGGGGTACATTACTGTATTTCGGCACGAACGGATCCACAGATCGCGGCGTAACAATCGGCACTGCAGGCGCAACATTCGAGGTGTCAAATGCCACAGCCACACTGATGTTGGGCGGTACACTTGTCGGCGACGGCGGCTTGACCAAGACCGGTCCCGGTAACCTGATATTGACTGCGGTAAACAGCTTTTCAGGCGGCCTGACCCTGACTGCAGGGTCGGTTACGCTAAGCACAACGACTGCTGCGGGGCCGGGTCTGATCAACTTGAACGGCGGTATGCTTGCATTGAATGCAAGCGGTAGCCCAGCCACGTTCCCAAATGCGGTTCACGTCTCAGCCCCCAGCACGCTGTTTTCACAGGGCGACAACCAGGCAATCAGCGGCGCATGGTCGGGCAGCGCCGACCTGGCCATTGACATCCTCAGTGGCAATACATTTTCCGTGCGCGGCAACATGACCGGCTACAGCGGCAGAATAACCCTAACCGGCGCCGGATATTTCCGCTGGTGGGAAGGCACAGGCAGTAGCGCAGCCGCATTCGATTTGGGAACGAATGCCGCCATAATGCATACACGCAATGGCGGCACAATCCACTTGGGCGCATTATCAGGGGCTTCGAACACGGTTCTGAGCGGTGCAAGCTCGGTTGACGCGCCAACCACATACGTAATCGGCGCGCGCGGCAACGATACAACGTTTGCCGGCTCGATTCGCAACGGTTCAACCACGGCACGCACAACGGCAATTACCAAGGTTGGCCCGGGCGTTTTGACACTTACCGGTTCCAACGCATACTCAGGCCCGACGCTTGTTAGTGAAGGCGCGCTGCTTGTGAACGGCAATCACGCTACCGCTACAAATACTGTCACCGTCCAGCCGGCAGGAACACTTGGTGGTGTGGGTGTAATCGGCGGGGTTGCAACAGTTTATGGCACGCTTTCGCCAGGTGCACCCGTCGGCACACTTACGTTTACAAACACGCTGACCTTGGCTCAGGGCAGCGTAACTCTGATGGAGCTTGCCACAGACCCGCGCACGAATGATCAAGTGCGATCACTGACCGGCATGGTTTACGGGGGTAGCTTGATTGTCACGAACCGTGCCGGGACACTTGCCGCAGGCGACAGTTTCAAGTTGTTTGATGCGCCGAGTTACACCGGTCGGTTTGACTCGATTACACTTCCACCGGTACCACCGGCGCTTGCATGGTTAACAAGCAAACTGCCTGTGGACGGCACAGTGCGTGTGATCACTCGACCAACACTCACCCCGAGTATAGCAGGCACAGGCCTTGTCCTGAGCTGCACAAACGGCCCGCCAAATGAACCGTGCTACGTGCTTACGACAACGAACCTCGCATTGCCCGTGTCGGCTTGGACGCGGCTCTCAACGAATGCATTCGACAGCACCGGCAAGCTCATCGTTACGAACAACATCGGCACTGATACACAACGGTTCTACATGCTCCAGGTGCAATGACACAATCCGGCAAGGCATCATTACTGTTTGGAATCAGCTTGGCAGCAGTCTGTTTGTGCACGGCACACGCAGCGGCCGAGCAGATTAAACCTGGTAAACCCGCCCCTAAACCTTTGTATCGTGACCCGATACACGACGGTGCAGCCGATCCGGTAGTGGTGTGGAACACGCACGAACGCAAGTGGTTCATGTTCTACACCAACCGCCGTGCAAATGCCACAAACGAACCCGGTGTCGCCTGGGTACACGGCACGCGCATCGGCATTGCAGAATCTGATGATGGGGGTGCAACTTGGCGTTATCGTGGCACGGCTGATATCGCTTACGGCCACACAAACTACACCTATTGGGCACCGGATGTAATCGCGCACGATGGCATCTACCACATGTTTTTGACGGTTGTACCCGGCATTTTCACCAACTGGAACGCGCCACGTGACATTGTCCATCTGACCAGCACAAATCTGTTGCATTGGAAGTTCGAATCGGTACTCAAGCTTGCATCCGACAGGGTCATTGACGCTTGCGTGTTGCAGTTGCCCGATGGCTCATGGCGGCTTTGGTACAACAACGAACGCGACCGTAAATCCATTTACTACGCCGACAGCACAAACCTCTACACGTGGACAGACCGTGGCAAAGCAATCGGTGACCAGCCAGGTGAAGGCCCAAAAGTGTTCCGGTGGAAAAACCGGTATTGGATGATAGTTGACGTCTGGCATGGGTTGGGGGTGTATCGTTCTGACGACGCGCTTAATTGGACAAGGCAACAGCGCAATCTGCTGGACACACCCGGGACAGGGCCGGACGATCAGGTCAAGGGTGGGCATGCAGATGTTGTGGTAAGCGGTGACCGCGCGTTCCTCTTTTACTTCACACATCCGGGCCGACGCGGGCCCGATGAACGCAAGGATGGGTACGAACAGCGCCGCAGCTCGATCCAGGTTGTCGAGCTTGAGCTTACCAATGACGAGCTTGTTTGTGACCGGGACAAGCCAACCTACATCGAGTTGAAACCGGCTGTGCCCGTGCACTCTGCAGTGTTTACACCTGAGCGACGCGAGGTCAAATGGGCACTGGAGGAGCTTGGGGCAGATTTGCCCGCTGACTGGTCCGGTTACAATTTCCTTGTAATTGAGTTTCGCGCTTCATCGGCTGCACCAATCGAAGTGCGCCTCTGTACAAGTGAGGGCATGCGCAAAGTCCGGTTGCATCCTTTTCCAGGCGCATGGACACGCGCAGCACTGCCGCTCAGGTACTTTGTCGGAGCCAACAGGCAAGGCCACGACCTCGCATCTTTAGGCAACAAACCGCATCGTGCGTACTGGGTGAATTTGACGGGTGCAGTCGGCCCCATCACCAATGTCCAGGCACTGGCCGTGTGCATGGACGCACCTATCGGCACACAAACATTCGCGCTGCGCGCAGTATCGCTGAGCTATGAGTCGCCGGGTGACGCTGTGCTCGAGCCGAAACCGGTTGTGGACGAGTTCGGTCAATACCGACTCGCCGATTGGCCCGGCAAAGCAAAATCAATCGCCGACCTGACCAATGCATGGGCTGCCGAGTTGCAAAAGCTTCAAAAGGACGATTTCCGCCATTGCAAATATGGCGGGTTCAGAGCTGCTCAGGCACGCGCGACTGGGTTTTTCCGTGTCGAACAAATTGACGGACGCTGGTGGTTCGTTGATCCGGACGGTCATTTGTTTTTCTCGACAGGGGTGGATGTGATCACGCCCTGGATAGGCACACCGGTGGCCGACCGGGAAGATTTGTTTGCTGCGTTGCCTCCGTCAGAATTGCGCACTGCTTTCGCACAAGCGCGCAGAGCCGATCGCGCGGCTGACGCATCATTCTGCAGTTGGAACCTGTGGCGCAGGTTCGGCGACGGTTGGTTGACGAACTGGATCGAGCTAACGCTGCGCCGCATGGATGCATGGGGGTTTAACACCATTGCAAACTGGTCTGACCGCAGGCTCTGGGACGCCAAACGTAAGCCCTACGTTGTTATGCTGCGTGGTTGGGGAATCGAGACCGGGTACCTCGGTTTACCCGATGTGTTCGCGCCAGACTTTACAAATCAGGTCGAGACCGCCGCACGTGAGCAATGCGCACCACGCAAGGACGATCCGTGGTTGCTCGGGTATTTCGTGGCAAATGAACCGCCCTGGCCAGGACGCGAGCTTGACATTGTTGAGGCAATCTTGACCGGGCCAGACAGGCCTATCCAACGCGAGTTGAAACGGTTTCTGGCTACCGGCGATTCACCAGCCCGCAGACGTGAATTTGTCCACTGCGCTGTCGAACGGTTTTTGGCAGTTGTTAATGCTGCAATCCGGCGGCATGACCCGAACCACCTCAATTTGGGGGTGCGATTCGGTTCGCACGTGCCGGAACCGATGTTACGTGCGGCAAGTAGCTTCAATGTTTACAGCATGAACTGCTACGAATACAAGCCCGAGCCAGCTACACTGGACAGGGTTTACCGGGTCACCGGCAGACCGATCTTGATCGGTGAATTTCATTTTGGTGTGCCCGAACGCGGGCTTGCACCCGGCCTGCGTCAGACAGCAAATCAAACCGAGCGCGGCTTGGCCTATCGCTACTACGTCGAGAACGCCGCTGCGCATCCGGCTGTGGTTGGCACGCACTGGTTTCAGTGGGCGGACGAACCTAACACGGGCAGGTTCGACGGCGAAAATTACAACATCGGCTTTGTTGACGTGACAGACCTGCCCTACAGCGAGCTTGTTGAAGCGGCCAAAGCAACACACAAACGGTTGTTCGAAGTTCACACCGGTACACAACCACCCACCGATCGCAAGCCGCTCGTCAATTGAGGACAAACCGGTGTTTGGATACACTGCACTGCACTGCAACAAAGGCACGGCCAAAACTGGTCACTTGGCTCGTGCCAAATTCTGCACGACAATAAAAAGACTATGGCAAACCGGATATTGGCCTGTGAGGAAAATCGAGGCCGGCCAGCTAATACGCGCACTCTAACGAGATACAGCTCTTTCATGTTGGTCTTGGCCGGCCTTGGGCTGTTTACAGCGCCATTGATCGGCCTGTGCAGGAACACGAATAAAAGCATAATTGCACTTGCGGGGAAATGGCGGTTTGCACTTGACCCCACCGACGCTGGCATTGCTGAGGCATGGTTCAATCGTACGTTAAATAACCAGATCACCCTGCCCGGCATTTTGCAGGCGCAAGGGTACGGTAACGAGATCAGTACTAACACACCGTGGGTGCTGACGCTCTACGATACAAACTGGTTCCTGCGCGATGACTACAAAGCCTATATCAAGCCCGGCAAAGTCAAAGTACCGTTCCTTTGCCAGCCCCCGCGTCATTACATCAGTCCGGCATGGTACCAGCGCGACATCGAGATACCACACGATTGGCATAGCCGGCGCACGGGTGTGTACCTCGAACGCGTGAACTGGGAATCGCGCCTGTGGTTAAACGACAAGCTCATCGGCACGAATAACTCGCTCTGCACACCGCACGAGTTCGACCTGGGCGTCCTGCCACCGGGCAAATACAGGCTCACCGTCCGGGTGGATAATCGGATGCTCCTGCCCTACCGGCCAGATGCACACAGTATCTCTGACTCGCTCGGCCAGAGCTGGAACGGCATCGTCGGTAAAATCGAGTTACGGTCAACTCCGCTGGTCTGGCTCGATGACATCCAAGTCTACCCACGCATTGCTTCACGGTTGGTAACTGTCAAAGGCAGAGTGTGCAACCTAACCGGCAAAAAAGGAACTGGCAGTTTGATCGCCACCGCAACGCCGGTGCAGCAATCGCAAAAGCTTACCCCGACGAAAAATCCGACACCGGAAATCCGAAAAAACATTGCTTGGGACGAATCTGGTGCCAGCTTCGAATTCGATCTACCATTGGGGGAAGATGCATTGCTCTGGGACGAGTTTGCGCCTGGCCTTTATCAACTTGCCCTTGAGTTAATTCCCGACGATGGTTTTCCCAACACGGATTGCGCATCACGTTTCACGCATCAGGTGACCTTTGGCCTGCGCGAGTTCAGAGCTGCAGATCGGGGTTTTGCAATAAATGGCCGGCCAACGCACCTGCGCGGCACGCATCACGGCGGCGATTTCCCAATCACAGGTTATCCACCTTGTGACGTCGAGTATTGGCGAAAACTGTTCGCCACGTGCAAAGAATGGGGGCTTAACCATGTGCGATTTCACTCGTTTTGCCCGCCCGAAGCTGCGTTTGAAGCCGCAGATGAACTCGGCCTTTACATCCAACTCGAACCTGGCATGTGGAACACGTTCAACCCCAGCACACCAATGGAGGAGATGATCTACGCTGAAACCGCGCGGATCATCAAATTTTACGGCAACCACCCATCATTTGTGCTTTTTTCACCCAGCAACGAACCTAAAGGCAGATGGCGCGATGTGCTGCCGCAATGGGCTGCACATTGCCGAGCACGTGACCCGCGCAGGCTATATACAACCGGCACCGGTTTCACCGACCCTGATGCACCCGGCCCGCTCGACAATGTGGACTATTGCGTCACTCAACGGTTCGGTCAACGCCGTGTTCGCGGTGAATCCGGCTGGTTCGGTCGCGATTACCGCAATGCATTGTTCAACGTAACTGTGCCCGTTGTAACGCACGAGCTTGGCCAATGGTGTGTGTACCCGGACTTCGATGTGGTCAAGAAGTTTACCGGGTATCTCCGCCCCGGTAACTACGAGATTTTCCGTGATTCAGCCAGGGCAACCGGCCTGCTCGACTTGAACAAGCAGTTCGCCCGCGCATCCGGCAGGTTCCAACTCGCCTGTTACAAGGAAGAAATCGAGGCGAACCTGCGCACACCCGGCCTCGCCGGATTCCAACTACTCGACCTGCACGATTACATCGGCCAAGGGACTGCGCTCGTCGGCGTGCTCGACCCGTTCTGGGAACAAAAAGGGTATGTCGCAGCCATCGAATGGCGCATGTTCTGCAGTGAAACGGTCCCACTGGCACGACTGACAAGCCGGGTGTTCACCACAGCCGACAAGCTCGAAACCGAACTCGAGGTCGCCCACTACGGCCCCGCACCACTGACAAATGCAATTGTCACGTGGCGGGTCGAAGACGCTTGCGGTAAGGCCGTTGCAGAAGGCGAATCACTGCAAGGGAGAATTCAAATCGGCAGAAACACGTCACTCGGCAAAATCGAACTTGACCTGGACAAGTTGCCTGCGCCTGCAGCCTACAAATTCATCGTTCAGGTCGAGACCGCAGATGGGTCACAGAACCCGTCAGGCGGCGCAGCTCATGCAGTCGCCTCGCCGAGGCGCCCCAACCGTTTCGGTTCTTCAGCCTCTCCGGCACAGGCCATCGCCATAAACAACTGGCGTTTTTGGGTGTTCTCCGCACGCGCGCACAACACAACACCGCCGGATGTGCTGGTAACACGTTCATGGGACGAGGCTGAGACACGACTGGCCAAAGGTGGCAAAGTGCTCTTCGTGCCGCGCACGGCCGATCTTGCATGGTTCAGCCCGCCTCTGGCCGAGGTACCGAGCTTTTGGAACCGGTTGATGAACCCGCAGTGGACTCGCATGCTCGGGTTATGGTGCAACACTAATCACCCCGCACTTGCAAAGTTCCCAACTGCAGACCATTGCGACTGGCAATGGATCGAGCTTGTCCGCAACACACGCGCAATCAACATCAGCCCGTTGCCGCGCCGGCTCAAACCGATTGTGGCAGCCATTGACGACTGGAACCGTAACTGGCGCTTGGCAACGATTTTCGAAGCAAAGGTCCGACGGGGCAAACTACTGGTCTGCTCATTCGACATTGTAAATGACCTGGAAACGCGTCCAGTTGCACGGCAACTACGCCGTTCGTTACTCGATTACATGGCAAGCAGCAAGTTTGCACCTGCAATACAGCTACAGCCCGAGCAAATTCACAGCTTGCTGTTTGACACGCTCATCATGCGCAAGCTCGGCGCAACTGTACATGCACCTGGAACAGACCCGGAGGCGGTCATTGACGGTGATCCGAATACATTTTGGTCAACTACAACACCTGAGCCGGAGTTAATCATCACTTTTGCGAATCCGGTCCAAATGAACGGCCTGATCCTGATGAACCGCCAAAACGACCGTAACCACACAGGCGATATTCGGGGGTACATGATCGAGGTAAGCGACGATTGCCATGCATGGCGCGAGATTGTCCGGGGCGAGCTGGTCTCGACATGGAACCCGCAAACAATAAAGTTCACGCAAACCGTCACCGCGCGGCACCTGAAGCTCACCCGCCTTTCCGGCTTTGGTAATGACAAATCAACTGCCCTGGCCGAACTTGCTGTGATATATGCCGGACCAAAACTGCCGGACACAATCCACGACAAACTCGAATACAAACGTGTGCGTTCTGCAACACCCGACATAGACGAGGCACAACCAACTGGCACAATGCAGCCAAACTCATCCCCAAAGCCTTAACGCGCGTCAACCGCGAACGAATGCGCGCTTTGAAACAAAGGCTAGGTTGGAATGGTGGGCACGGGCTACCAGCCAGTCCCGCGGTGCACCTGACCCGGCGCGCCTGCATCTTTAACGCTAGGGGCCAAAGACACTAAGAACGCGAGGTTGACTACCCTAACTCCGAATCGAGCGTGCTGCCGGCATCTTGCAGGCAGTTGAAATTGGTTTGCGGACGCCTCAGCGAGGCGTCCCTGCCATTTTCAATTGCGGACATACCGCAGATCACGCAGACCACACAGAAGGCAGAAACCCAAAGTGAATCCTGAAATTCTGCGGCATTCTGCGTTTTCTGCGGGCTAAACCAGCCCGCAGATCACGCAAGTCACACAGGAAGGACGGAGCAGTCCCTACCATTTTCAGTTCCGGGCACTTTGGTCCGGCGCACAGGCGATGTCCCTGCCAACATCTAAGGTAGGGCGCGTCCCGCATGTGCGGGACGCGCCGCAATCTGCAGGCCCGAAACCATCCGGCAGGCAGAAAACTGCCCGCCCTACCAATGCAATTGTCACGGCGCGCGGGCGTCCACGCCCGCAGAAATACGCTGCGGTCAACGCTACCATCTCCAAGCTTTCACAGCACCGGTACTGTTGCACCCCAAAAAAGACCTCAAACAAGTTCTGCTTACCAGCAGGCACTGCGGCCAAGATGGCCGCGCGCCGGTCTGGCCCGGCGCGCGACCGTCCCGGTCGCAGAAGAGCCGCAGCTAGGATGGCCGCGCGCCAGACCACAAAAAAGCTTGGCGTAATGACGGCCATGACACGGCAGCATTTTCAACCAAAAGGCGCAAATGCGAGACTGTCGAAAGTCTCTTGGCTGATTCTTCACCGCGAAGGCGCGGAGACGCCGGGCAAGGTAGGGCGCGTCCCGCACATGCGGGACGCGCCGCAATCTGCAGGCCCGAAACCATCCGGCGGGCAGAGGACTGCCCGCCCTACCTGAGATAAGATTTTCACGAAGCAAAACCTTCCGAGAAAAGTTGGAAGGTACCGTCCCACACCTGCAGGTCGGCCCCGTAACAATACGGTTACGATGGCGCCCACCCCTCCAGGCCGCAGTTTTAACACGTGCCAGATGCCGGACGGCCTCCAGGGTCGGGTTCAGCCTGGACCGATAAGGTTTTTTCCGGTTTCCTGTGGATCACTTTTAACCGCAGGGGGCGAAAAGTGCACCGGAAGCGTTTCGAAAAACAAATCAACGTGCTACTGGCATCTTGCCGGAAGGCAGCCTTGTTTACGCATCGCCAAGTTACTCAAGATCAGTTCAACTTTGATCCCCATACTCTGCTTCAACTCCGGCTGCGGCGCGTAGAGAGCGATAGTGTCATATGCGCGTCCAGTCCGACATAAACGGCCTAGCCGCCACTGGTGAGCAAGTGTGCTTGATCTGCGCCTCATACTGGGGATCGGGTGTCTCGCCAAATGCGCTTTTTGCGGCTTGCCAGGCTGAAGGGCACGGAGTATGTGAATTCCCAAGATGTCTGGTCTTCGTTTATCGATTGTCTGGTGTGCCAGTCCCAAAACCTGCAACTCTGGGTTGCGCCCGCGGCACAACCTGTGCTTACTACGGAGGGCAGACACCTGTACGGCTTTCAGGCAAAGTGATACTGCCAAGACGGCAACGTAAATTGTGTGACGATGCAAATTGCACTGCGAAGCCAAGGCGAAACCGCTGAGCTACGACACGGCGTAAGCTGCCTCTGGCCGTCCGAAATCGCTGAGCAGTTCTACTGCGAGTACAAGGTCCACCTGAAGCGGCTTCATCCCGAAGTCCTAATTGAGCTAGCCCCTCTTGAACTGGGAAAAATCGGTCATGACACCCTTGCAACTCAAGCCGAGCCGGTTACAGCCGCCGAAATTGAAGAATCCATCCGAAAGGCCAAGAAGCTCGCTATCTGTGAGTGGGTACTTGAAGGGAATTTCCGCGGCGTTCGAATTCGGGGACGACCAGACCTTTTTGCCTTCGAAGGTAAGAAGGCGCTCCTATTGCTCGAGTTTAAATTCTCAAGCGCGACAGAGCCTTTCCGCGACCACAAAGTGCAATCGGAGATTTATGCTTGGCTCACCGAGAGTATGGGATTCACGGCGGAGCAACTCTGTTTTGGCATTGTTATGTTCCCACCTATTGGACATGAAAGCGCCCCTCGGACTGTTGCTCTGTCGAAGGCTGTCATATTCGATCTTTTCAATCAAACTGGCACATTACACGCAATTTATGAAAGTTGTGAAACAGCGAGGCGGGCACAGCTCGTGAATAAGCCTAAGAGGACGACAGTCAAGGGGAAAGGCTGGAAAGCCTACCTTTTCCCGTACGACGCAAACAAGGCGGTCAGGGACCTGAGTTGGGCTGTGGGATACTGGCTTTCGAAGCGCGAGCCCATCCCGGTCAAACGCTCGCCCCGGAAATGCTTCTCTTGTGTTTTCAATGCGGTCAAGCTTTGCGAGCATGCCCTCCAGCAGCCCAATCCTTCATTCGGTGTTCGTCGGCTTCCCGATGGGCGAGTTTCTGTTTACTTACGTAGCAAGCAAGCGCCTACTCTGAAACGAGAGTGTTGTTATGTTAAGGAACACCTTCTGCCATATCCCGGGGATCGGTGAAAAAACCGAGAAACGTCTATGGTCAGCGGGGATCATTTCTTGGGATACCGCCGCTCGGTCATTGTCCGTTCAGCTGCCGGGCCCCATCCAGCAATCTTTAAGTCGCAATATTGAGGAGTCCATCCGGAATTACGAGCGGCGCAACGCCCGTTACTTCGCCGAGAATATGGAGAACAAGCACCACTGGCGGCTCTACCGCGATTTCCAGGATTGCTGTGCCTTTGTTGACATTGAAACCACGGGACTCCACCCACAAGCAGAAATAACCACCATTGTCTTGTACGATGGCCGTTCGATTCGCTTTTACGTAAACGGCCAGAATCTAGACCATTTTGTCCGAGATATTCAGGAGTATCGAGTCCTCGTGACCTACAGCGGCAAACACTTCGATGTTCCCCGAATCGAACGCTACTTCGGAATCAAGCTCAACCTGGCACACATTGACCTTCGGTATCCGCTCAATCGTCTTGGCCTCGATGGTGGTCTGAAGGAGTGTGAGCGTCGGGTCGGCATTGCGCGGCCGGGCCTAGAGGGGATCAATGGGTTTGTCGCGGTTTTGCTTTGGAACGACTACAAATATCGAAGGAACAGCAAGGCACTCGAAACCCTGCTTGCATACAACATACAGGATACCATCGCTCTTCATGTACTGATGGTGCATACTTACAACGAGATGGTAAAGCAGACGCCATTCTCTAGTAGCCACTCGATACCCACTCCTTCACTCCCACCTATCCCCTTCGAGGCAGATCATGACACTGTGAAACGGGTTTGCAGGCACTTATTGCAGTCGTGGGGTTACTGATCAAGAGCGTTAGGCCACATGAGAAGCGTTCAGACATTCGGTGTATTTCTTCCTCTCGCCCTGTTAACAGGCTGTTGAAAAATGGCTGTTTTGGAAAAACAACCCTCGGAAACATTGGCGTTTTTGTATGTTTTTTCCTCCAAAAATGACTTTTTCAACACCCTGTTAATGCGCTGTGCATCAATCCTTACCGATTGCGAACCGCCCGAGGTATAGGAAGCTGAGAGTCAAGGCATCGTACCCCAACGGTCACGGGAGTCCGTGTAGCGGCGAGAACCTCTGTCCAACACCGCATTGCGCGTAATGCAAGATTTCTTTTACGTTGCTGTTGTGTCATCACGGTTGCAGTGTGTATCTTTTTGGTGCTATAAAGATTGCAGACGGCGCACCGGAGCTTCTTCGGGCCATCGAGGTGCGCCACGTTGGGCGAGTGCTCAGCCGGTTCTCGTTCAACCGGTTGACGAGCCTAACCAAAGGTGAGGCCGGATATCGGATTATCAGAATGAAGATTGAGACAATGCAGCCTAACCATGCGCAATAGTGAAACGGGGCAGGCTGTCATGGTTGCAATGGTCACGTCCTGCGGCCACTGTGGCTGAATTTGGGTCACTGGGCTACATTTTACGCGCGATGAGTAAGCGAGGCTCAGATTGGTATATTCCGGAAGATTGGCTTTGGCACCTGAGCATCTACCTAAGCATTTTGTGTTCGGCAGTTCTGTCCAGCCTGCTTGTCCCAATTGTTTATCGGTTGAAGAGTGTCGAAGTCACAACGCTCTACGGCGTCGCGGTCGGCACGGGTGTGTTGGGGATTGTTCTTTTGTTCATTGCCCGCCTGCCACTGTATCGGCAGCGCAAGTTCTGGACGGTTGGACCTCGCGAGCTTGATCCCAAGCACCGGCGGCTCTATCGGCTAGCGTATGCGGCTGTCTTGCTGAGCCTTTTCCTGCTATTGATTGTGCGGTTCAGGACGCATGAGAGTTGAATCAGTAAATCACTCGTTGAAGCACATGCTGGCAGGCCCGGCTATCGTATGCGAGTTTGTGCATTATCGGCCAAGGCCATGCTCACCGACAGGCGTCGTTACTTCTACTCGTGCGGATACCGTGCAATGAGCCACCGAAACGTCTCCCGTTGCCCCTCCGGCACCGGCACATGGTCCGGCGCTCGGCTCTCACTTGGGGAACCACACCCGCCTTTTGCTTTGTTATTGTTCATTTTTGCCGGTGGCACGAAAAAACTGAGTCAGTTCGTCTTTTGCGCCCCAAGTTACACGCAGAATGCGTCTCCCAACACAAATCTGGCATGCGTTACACTTACCCCTGGAACTGCAGAACCTTGTGGGCGACCTCTGGAATAGCTGCCAAGCCTTAGCCGTGAAATCCGCGGGACAAACTTTTCGACTTTGGACAATCCATTTTGTCCCACTATTACTCTTCAGCAGTAACACGCACATGAAGCAGAACGCCCAAAAGCCTGAGACGAAAACCTGCGGGTGCAATGCAGCCGCCGTGGTTTATCGCGCGCGTTCGGCATCACGTCGAGTTCAACGCTTATGAAGTGGTTATTCCATTGTGGTGAGCGAGTGAATTGGCTAACCGTGGCATTTCTGGGATGGGCGGTGGTATTGCTGTTCCTGACACGCTTGCTACCGGTATTGTTCTGGTGGCGTCGGCTGCGAAAGGCGCAGAGAGCGTCTGACGCTGAAACAGAGGAGAGTGAGTTCGAGAAGATTACGATGGAGTGCCTCAATCCCAGAACGCATCCGGTTCCGATCTTTGTATCATTCCTTTACTGCGCCGTCTATTTAGTGTTTGCAATGGTGGTCATTGGGGGAACGGTTAGCACGGTCTGGTGGGTATTGCCGCTCGGCCTTCTTGCCGCGGTCCTTGTCCACATCCCATTCCGGGAGACCATGGCTACGTTAACCCTGATCGAGAGGCTTAGAGTGCTCGGAACATTTGTTGAATCCCTCACCGAAGACGAATGAAATTTTTGCCAAGCAAATCGCCAGCAGGCAGCCGGGCCGCCACGCTGCGCTTGATTGCAGATGACAGATTTCAGACGGCAGATTGTTTCGCCAGCCGATCCCGCAGGTGCGGGACGGCGCTCGCTTGGTTTTCGCGTCCGGCGGCTTGCGCGCCCAACATTTTTGTGGCATAAGGTTCGTATGCGAAAAACCGCTAAACGCGAGTTCAGCGTCATCGTAGAGCGTGACGACGAGGGCTACTACGTGGCGAGCGTTCCAGAACTGCCCGGCTGCCATACCCAGGCGCGCTCACTCGACAAGCTCATGGAGCGGATTCGAGAGGCCATCGAACTGTGCCTTGAAGCCGAGCACGATGTACGAGCGACCACAGAATTTATCGGAGTGCAGCGGGTTACGGTCTGACAATGTCACGGTTGCCTCGATTACGCGGGCGCGAGGTCATCGCCGCGTTGCGGCGGGCGGGTTTCCTCGTTTTACGTGTCAAGGGTAGTCATCATTTGCTGCAACATCCGGATGGACGCCGGACGGTTGTACCGGTTCACACAGGCGAAACAATTGGACCGGGCCTTTTGAGCAAGATTCTGAAGGACGTAGAAATGGAGCCGGAGGAGTTTGCGGAATGGTTGTGAGATGGCTTCCACGCCACGCCTGATGGCAGAAGACAGATTTCAGATGGCAGAAAGGCCACTGCTCAACTAACAGGGTGTTGAAAAAGCCATTTTCGGAGAAAAAACATGCAAAAAAAACCAATGTTTCGAAGGGTCGGTTTTTCCCCAATAGCCCTTTTTCAACGGCTTGCTAAGCATTTTGGGAACGGCCGCTGAAATTGAGCGTTTGGCACAAAGGTGGGAGTTGTCAGGAGCAGTTTCGTTTGTGTTCTTACTTTGCGATCTTTGTGTTCTTTCGTGGCCATAGTTCTCTTGCCGCCAGAGAGCGCATAAAGCGCATAGAGTACGAATTCGGAGGGGAGTGATTAAGCCCGGCCGTGACAGTGAGACTGTGTGAGCGGAGGCCGGAGTTTATTTCTGAGTATGGAGTTGAGGAGCCTCCGGTCGCCGAATCGGTCTGCTGGAGGCAACCGCCGCTTGGTCACGCTGCGCTTGATTGCAGATGACAGATTTCAGATGGCAGATGGTTACGGCTGACCCTGGCATCCCCGACAACGGCTGTTGAGCCTGAGCGTTCGGTGTGAAGGTAACAGTTGACCGGCAGCGGTTTTGTTGGCGTTCTTTCTTTGCGGGTTTTGTGTTCTATTGCGGCAATGGTTTTTCTTGCCAGGAGAGAGCGCAAAAAGCGCATAGAGTTTGAGTTGGAGTGCAGTGATTCAGCCGGCCGCCGCTTTGAGTCTGTGAGAGAGCAGGCCGGAGTTAATTTGTGAGTATGGAGTCTACGGGCCTTTGGTCGCCGAACCAGTTGCTGAGGCAACAGCCGGGCCGCCACGCTGCGCTTGATGGCAGATGACAGATTTCAGATGGCAGATGGCTGTCACTGAAAAGGCAAGTTGGCCACTCTACACCGCCCAACAGAGGATGGGCTGTCCAACGTACGAATCCGGGAGTAAACTATCCCCTGCTCTACTGTTATTGATCGGGTCGTATTTCCGATCCGAGGGTTGAAGGCAAAATGCAGGCTGGGTTGTGCCAGGCTATGTCCTCAGGCACAAGCAGTGATTTGCTGCGGCAATGCATGTGTTTTGGTAAGCTCGGTCAGCGAACACATTTTTGGTGATGCATATTTCGAAAACAATTCTGCGCACGCTTAAATGCACTGGCGTACGCTTGCGTTGTCGGGCTGGGTGTATGCTGAAGACCGGTTCGGTGCTTATGATTATCGTCCATGCGCACGCGCAGAGTCAACCGGAGTGGGACGTGGTCATGCAACCGAATCTGGCGGGGCGAACTGCGCGGCCCTTGCGGTACTGGCCGGCTGGCACGGATTTCGTCATAACCAATGGCGGCGAGTTTTTCAACAGACCGCTTTACTGTTTGAACAGCGCTTTTCGTGTTGATGGGGGTGACATACCGGAGTTCTCGATTTATCTGCCGGGACGCGGAGGCAACCTCAGGCTCGGTATCAAGACAATCGCAGGTGTAAAATGGGCGCATGAAATGCAGACAGTTGTGGCGCGGTACCGGCCAGGCTCATTGAATTATGAGATTCGCGATGCGCTGTTCGGTGAGGGTGAATTGCGCGTAAGCGCACTACCGATGCACAAGAAAAAAGGGCTAGTTGTACGGGTCGAGTTCGTTGGTTCTGCAACGCAGCCGGTTGAACTTGTGTGGGCTTTTGGGGGTGCAAACGGCATGCGTGGCAGGCGCGGCGGTGATATCGGGTGCGAACGCGAACCTGTGAATCGGTTTTTCCAGCTTCGCCCTGAGCAATGCAGGGATAACCAGGTCTCGATTCGCACAAATGTGGCCGTGCTTAGCAGTCGTGTTGCGACCTTGGCGTGCATTGGCCCGGTCGGTGCGCAACTGGCCGTGGCCGATGCAACCAAATGGGCTGCAGCAAACGTGTTGCTCGAGTCGGTCGGGCAACACACAGATACACCCGTTTTGGTCGGACGCGTCCTTCTGCAACCCGCTCAACCGGTTTACCTTGCAGTGCAACAGATTACCTCAGGTGAGCGCAGTGACGATTCCGCCTTGGGCGAAGCGTACAATCCGGTCGAGTTAGCCGATGTGTTTACGCGTGCAGAACAACACCGCCGTGCCATAGCTGGACGCGTTGCAGTGGATACACCCGACTCGTTCATAAACGCTGCAGTTGCAGCTTTGTGCGTTGCTGCGGACGCAATCTGGGACGAGCAACAAGGCGCTTTCATGCACGGTGCAGTTGCATGGCGCAGCAAACTGCTCGGCTGGCGCGGCCCGTACGCTGGGGACGCACTAGGTTGGCATGACCGCGCGCGTCGGCATTTTTCGTACTGGGCAAGCCAACAGGTGACAAATCCCGTACCTGAAAAACTGCCGCCACCTGATCCGGATTCGAATTTATCCCGATGCGAAGCCGCCCTGCACAGCAACGGTGCACTGTCAAAATCGCACTACGACATGAACCTGGTTTACATTGACGCACTGTTCCGGCATCTGCTCTGGACAGGTGACCTCGAATTTGCGCGCTCGCTTTGGCCGGTTATCGAACGCCATTTCGCGTGGGAACAGCGCCTGTTCAGACGCCCATTTGGCAATGGGAACATGCCGCTTTATGAAGCTTATGCAGCAATTTGGGCAAGCGACGATCTACAGTACCATGGGGGCGGTGTTACATACACCAGCGCGTACAATTATTGGCACAATAAAATGGCCGCGCGCCTGGCGCGTATCCTCGGGTACGACGCCGCACCTTACGAACGCGAGGCAGAACTGATTCGTGCGGCGATGCACACGTTACTGTGGCTCGAAGACCGTGGCTGGTTCGCCGAGTACAAAGACTGGCTGGGCAAGCAACTTGTACATCCGAATTGCGGCGTTTGGACGGTTTATCACACAATTGATTCCGAGGCCGCAACGCCAATGCAAGCTTGGCAGATGACACGATACCTCGACACGCAAATCCCGCACATACCGATTCATGGGCCGAACGTGCCCGGGGAAGACCTTTTCACAGTTTCAACTACAACTTGGATGCCCTACTCGTGGTCGGTGAACAATGTTGTAATGGCCGAGGCATTGCACACCGCACTAGCGTACTGGCAAGCAAACCGACCAGGAGTGGCCAACCGACTCTTTAAGGGGGCGTTGCTCGACAGCATGTTCATGGGTTTGTGTCCAGGTAACCTGGGCATGACAACCCCATTGGACGTCGCGAGGCGCGAAGCGCAACGCGACTTTGCTGATGCAGTCGGCGTTTGTGCACGTGCAGTTGTCGAGGGATTATTCGGCATTCGGCCAGACGCACTTGCGGGCGAATTACTGATCCGGCCCGGCTGGCCAACACACTGGCAACACGCGCGTATCAGACATCCAGACTTTGATTTTGCGTTCGAGCGTACCGGTTTGACCGAAAAGTACGCGGTACAACTGCGGTTCGGCCAGCCGCTGACACTGCGTTTGCATGCACCTGCATTGCGCGACCAGATAAACAGTGTGACCGTAAACGGCAAATCCGCAAAATGGCGTTCACTTGACGAGTCAGTCGAGTTGCCGCGAATTGAAATTGTGAGTCCCCGCCAAACCGAGCATACAATCGTTATTACCTGGCGCGGGCAAACCACGAAAACCGTACACGTTGAACCGCGCGCAGTCGCTTTGGGGGACAAACTCGACGTTATGCTCGATGAGGTTAGGCCGTCCGAAGTTGCCGACCCGCAAAAAACACTCGCAAACCTCAGGTGCAACCGGAACGGATTTTCTGCCATGGTAACAGGCCAGGTGGGGCATCGGACTGTCTTTGCCAAAGTTAAACAAGGCAAGTTAAACTGGTGGACACCACTGACATTTGAAATCCGACGCACCGGAGACCAGACGGTAACCGCCCGGACGGATTGGAAGGCTCCCCTGCCCCATTCGACCAAGCTCGAGCCTGTTGATCTGTCCGCATTTTTCAACGACAGCGTAACGCAGATTTTCCGCAACGAATATCTGTCGCCGCGTCCGCCTTCCTGTTCACTTGCAATACCGAAACAGGGCATAGGCAGTTGGTGCAGGTACCAAGAACAGTTTGATGTTGACGATTCCGGACTCCGCGCTGCGGCTGCCAGGTGCGGCGGCATGTTCTTGATGCCAAACGGTGTCCCGTTCCAAACGCCCACAAACTTAAACGCAAAAAATGTCATTTTCACTTCGCAGTGGGACAACTACCCAAATGAAGTCACCGTGCCGCTGCGTGGTCGTGCACGACGCATCTATCTATTGATGGCTGGATCAACAAACCCAATGCAAAGCAGGTTCGACAACGGCGAAGTGCTCGTGCGGTACGCAGACGGTTCAACTGCGCGCCTGCCGTTGCACAACCCGACGACCTGGTGGCCGATTGACCAGGACTATTTCATTGACGACTACGCTTTTCACAGGCCGGAACCGATCCCACCCCGAGTTGATCTGCTGACAGGCACAGTTCGCTTGCTCGATGTTGAAACTTTTAAGGGCAAAGGCGGTAAAGTACACGGCGGCGCAGCCACGGTGCTCGAGCTGGGTCTGGATCAAACAAAGGAACTGGCCGGGCTTACTGTACGCGCGCTTGCAAATGAAGTTGTTATTGGCCTGATGGCTGCCACACTGTTACGCGAATGAGCGCCATGTTAAACTTGTCATTGTACATTGCGCACCTGCCAAAGTTCATTTTTTGCAGGTGCGTAACCCAAACAGGCATCCCGCCAGCGATCATCTGCGCGTGTGCTGCTGTTGTTGTTGCAGAAGGGACCGGCGCAGAATCAGCCGCGCCAATCAAATGCGACGCAATTGTGGCTGCCGATGGTAGTGGTCAGTTTAAGTCAGTGCACGAGGCGATCATGGCGGCGCCGCATACACCCACACCGAGCAACCCGTGGGTGATCTATGTCAAACCTGGCGTGTACCGCGAGCTGGTTTATGTCCAGCGCGAGCGCGGCTGCATACGGTTGGTGGGTGCTGATGCGGAAAAGACGGTGATCACATACGATCTGCATGCCAACATGCCCGGGCCGGACGGCAAACCAATCGGCACGTTCAGAACGCCGACAGTTGTAATTGACGGTGACCATTTTGTTGCTGAGAACATCACGTTCGAAAACTCAGCCGGACCGGTCGGGCAGGCACTGGCAGTACGCGTTGATGCAGACAGGGTCATATTTCGGAATTGCCGGTTTCTAGGCTGGCAAGACACGGTTTTATTAAATCGCGGCCGCCATTATTTCACCAACTGTTACATCGCCGGTCATGTCGACTTCATTTTCGGCGGGGCAACTGCTTTGTTCGACCGGTGCCATATTCATTGTCGCAGCAACGGCTACATCACAGCCGCGTCAACGCCACAAACCCAGGCATTTGGCTTTGTGTTTTGGAGGTGCAAAATCACGGGTGCGCCGGGTGTAAAAACTTATCTTGGCCGACCCTGGCGCCCATACGCAGCGGTGACATTCCTTAACACCGAGATGTCGGATGTTGTAAGGCCCGAAGGCTGGCATAATTGGAACAAGCCAGACGCGGAGAGAACCGCACGGTATGCTGAATACAACAGCACCGGCCCCGGCGCGAACCCGGACGCACGTGTCAAATGGGCACGGCAGTTAACCGATGTCGAAGCTGCCAGCTTATCGCCCCGAAAAATCCTGTGCGGCCACGACGGTTGGAATCCGACCGAACCGTAACACGGGCGCTTGCCCCTGCATTATCCTGGCTCGGCTTGACACAAAATTTTTGTCGCAGGTGCAAAAAAATTCTCGCATGCATGTCCCACCGAACGCGATCGTCAGCATGGTCGGCTTGGTAAAACGCCTCAGTTCGCGCAGCCTTAGACGTTGACGCGACATTGGACGCAGCCAGAGCACTTTTTGAAGGTACACTTTATCGGCTGGCCTTGGTATCCGATGAAGTGAGTTTCTCAAGCTCAGCCTGAATGGCTTTTGCGTCCGGTTTATTCAGCTTTTCGGCAAGCGGAACAAGTTTTCGGTAAACACTGAGCTTGTCCGGGTAATCCGGCCGTTCGCGTATGAATTGTTTATAGATATCATAGGCTTCAGAGTCGCGGCCCAAGGCCGTCAGCTTTTCGGCCAAAGTCAACATCAACCGGACACGCTGCTGCGGGCTCGGGTCAAGCCGCAGTGCTTTCTGATATGCGTCAACTGCGGACTGGCGTTTACCGTCGGCGACATACAAATCCCCCAGCTTTTCCATCAGGACTGCGCTGTTTGTTGTTGCATCAATTTGTTCGAGGTACCGGATTGCTTCCGACAATGGATAACCGCGCGTGAGCGTTAGGTTGACCACACGCAGGTGCGACCATTCGACCAGTTTACTTTTGCGCCGTTCGAGTTCGTGGTGCAATTGCTGGGGCGGTTTCGCAAACGGCCTGTAGAGCGGGTCGCCCACAACAGTTGTTTGCCATGAAAGCAGTTCCTGGCATGCGTAGGCAGCCTCGCCGAATGTGAATCCCTGGAGCAGCCATCGCGCAAAAAACAATGCTATGTTCGGCGTGCACTGCAAGTAGGGTTCGTCAACTGTACCGAGCGTAACAGTTGCGCCTTTGGCAAGCAACCCGGGCACCCACAGGTTCAGTTGCCGCATTGAATACGCACTGTCAGATCGCAGGTGATACGCAAATGCACCCGGCATGAACTCGACTTGCGACAATGCAAACGGCCCGGACAACCCGCCCTCGTACCAGCCGGCGTAAATAGCTATGTGGCTCATCGGGAAACCGGCCGAAAATGTTGCGGGATTAGTGTCAACCACAGTCTCGAACCCGACAAACCGCGAAATCTCAGCAGCCGCACGTAACCAATCATCGCCGATGGCGTACCCACCGGTGACGCTGCGCAGATCGAAATATGCCCGCCCCCATAGACCGTTTGTCTCGGCTTCAATAGCCTTGTCAACGAGTCCTTTAGCAACCGCGGCGCTTGGGCCGTCCAACCTGCAGACCATCAACACGCCATTTGTCGGATGCAATGCACCGGTGTTTGTCGCACCGAATGCAGGGTTACGTAGCGCGCCGAACAGGTGCACGCGTTGCGCGTGCATTGGTAACCACGCAAGTTCACTGTCAACAGCCGCTTCATTCCGTCGAAACTCGACCGGTGCCTTCTCCATGCCATCTTCAACCAGGTTAGTCTCGCGCGCGATCTTCAACGGTACACCGTAACACAAAACCAAATACCTGACCTTGGACTCGGTCACACACCAATGAACTGGCGTTGTTTCATTTGTACTGTCCGGCTTGCGCGCTGCTGTTAACCGCCACAATTTCCGCGTTTCAAATGCGCGTGCCAGTGGTAGTTGGATTTGCACCGTGAAGATTCGCCGTGGCACAACCTCGGTGCTCGGCATGTCTAGTCCAATGATTTGATTCGTCGGCACATTACGGGCTGTTGCGTAGTGATCAGCGACCAGCTTCGATTCAGGCACGCGCGTGTTGTAAACCACAACAACCTCTTCACCGCCTGCTGTTGCATTCACGCAACTTGCCGCACCTGCAACCGACAACACAACCAGGCAAATGCACTGTACTGGCACAGTGACCATTGCCTTTGCGAAGCCAGTTTTTGCCCCGTTATGCCGCATCGCATGTCACACGCAGGCCGTCGTAGGCAAAAAACACACCTGCCGGCAGTTCGGCCTGAGCAACATCGTGATCGTACTCGTGTGTGAGATGTGTGAAATACGTTCGTGGCGCACCGATGAGCCTAGCTGTTGTTAATGCTTCATCCAAGGACATGTGTGTCGGGTGCGGCTCACGCCGCAGTGCATCGAGCACGGCTACTTCAACCCCGCGAACCTGCTCGATAATATCCGCTGGCACAGCCTTGCAATCGCTCATGTACACAAGCCGTTTTCTTGCGCCTTGCACGAACAGAAAGCCGAGTGTTGTAACGCGCCCATGTGGCAATGGGAACGGCACAACCTGCAAATCCCCAAGCTCAAATGGCCCGGCAATTATATGCGGTTCAGGGATGAAATACCCCTTTTCCCACGGCCCGTCATGGAATGCGTATGCAAACACACGCCGCAGATGTTCCATTGTTTCTGCGCTTGCATAAACTGGCAACGCTTTGCCACCGCGCAGGTCACAAAAACGCCTGCAATCGTCCAACCCCATGATATGGTCGGCGTGTGGATGCGTGAAAAGCACCGCATCAAGCCACCGGATATTTTCACGCAGCATCTGAATTCTGAACTCCGGTGTCGTGTCAATGACAAGTTTGACCGCGTCAGTTGCAATGTACACCGAAGGCCGTGTCCGATGATTTTTCGGGTTGGCCAGAAACTCGGCCGTGTACTCATGCCCGATAATCGGCACACCCTGCGATGTGCCAGTGCCAAGAAACGTAAACGTAAATGACATCGTTAAATTTCGGTCATGCAATGCCGGCTCGACCGGCAAATAGACGCAGCCAAATCTACTCATCTTTGACACGCTTTGGCACTAAAAAGTTCAGCATGCTGCCAGGAAAACTGCGCTCTGCCCGGATAGGAAAATTTTCCTTGCCTTTGCTGGTGGCGCGTGCTATAAACGGGCCGGTTTAGGCCGGGCACGCTTGTGTAAGCGCGGCACCCTACCTAAAACCCGGCGGCCTTTATGAAGCCAACCACATTGCGGCATCCATGGCTTGGCCGTGAGCGGAAGCTCATTGTCTGTCCTGCCGAGCCAGGGGCGGATTGCAAATCAAGACTGTACGGTTACCGCACCTGCTCCACATACGGAACGACCTGTAGCCACCTCAAGGCCCTGACGCAACTTCCAGACTGTGCAATAGCAACATCGAGCCTGTTTGAACCGATTCACTGCCCGGAGCAAATACACGCGCCGCACGCATCGAATTTGCCAGACCGATTTTCGGGCCAAGCTTTTTGTTCAAGCTCGCTGCGAGGTTGCACACCACGGCTATCCGCCCGGTGCACACGGGTTGTTCATTACGGCATCAAAAACTGTCAGGCGAACCCCGGCTGCTCCGAGGCCGCTTCAAAAACACTCAAACTGTAACGAGGCACCTGAACCGAAATGAAAACAGTAATGAAAACCGCAAATCCACAAAAATGGCATGTTTGTCACTCTCTGCCAGAGCCCAAAAATACAAGTGCCATCGTTCGGCTGAGTCTAGAACCGCAAGTCGGCCCACGACGTATTCGACTGCGCCCATGTCAGGTTGCGTTTGGGGCGTTGTTGCTTACCGGGTTTCTCCTCGGCATTGGACAAACATCTACATTTGCCGCAACTCGGACCTGGACGGGTAACCTCAACAACCTATGGAGCGTGGCTAATAACTGGGCACGTAACACGCCGCCTACAAACGGCTACGATGTAGTGTTTCCCCCAGGCGCCACCAACAAAAATAACATCAAGGACAACATCAACCTTACACTCAAGTCCATCAAGTTCACCGATGGCAGTTACACCCGAAGCGGTAACGCGGTCACCATCACCAACGCCGTACGCGCTGAGCAAACATCCGGCGCAAGCACCATCAACTTCAACGGCTTGCTCAGCGGCCCAACCACACTCGCATGTCCAAACGCGAGCGCTTCGCTGGCATTGAACGGTTTTTTGGGGTTGGGCAACTCGACGCTCACGGTGACAAATGCCGGCGACGTGTGGTTGGCCGGCCAGCTCAGCGGCCACGGCGGCGTTGTGAAGCAAGGCAGCGGCACGCTCACGTATGTGGGTCACAGCGATAACATCTACACCGGGCCGACTGACGTGCGGGCCGGGCTACTGGTGGTAGGCAAGTCTGCACTCGCACAGGGAATCGCATACAGCCCCGTCACAATCAGTAACGCTACCGTCCGTCAGTCAACTGCGCATCAGATCGGTCTTGTGCCAGTCACAATAAACAAGAACGGGTCATTGGACCTCACCGGACTGGACTGCACCATCGCCAACACAACACTTAACCAGGGCGGTGACATTTCTACCAGCGCCGGCACTTTGTCACTGCAAAGTGGGGCAACAATCACCGTCAACCCTGGCCCGGGCGCCGGTGAAGGCTCGACCATTTCCGGCAACCTCCAACCCTACGGACCGAACCCGTGCACATTCGACGTGGCACCGGCTTTTTCAATCTGGAACAATTGGCTGACTGTTTCTGCCACAGTCAGCAGCACGACCACACTCCGGAAAACCGGCAACGGCATCTTGTATTCGAGCGCGTCGAACACATTTACGGGCGCGTTCAACGTGGAAGCTGGGACGTTGGCCATCACGCACGGCAATGCGCTCGGCGCAACCAGCGCAGCCAACACCATCAGTAATAACGCTACCCTGTGCATCTCGGACAATATCACTGTCAGCGGCGAGCGGCTGGGCACGGCCTTCACCTATCAAGGACAACTCACCGACGGCGGGCAGCCGCAGCGCCGGGCAACGTTACTGTTGCTTGGTCTTCTGTTGTCAGTCTTCTGGCTTCAGACCCGGGCACAGTTCGTCCTGAACTGGTGGACAGTGGATGACGGTGGAGGTACGAGCACTGGCGGGGTTTATACCCTCACTGGCACCATTGGCCAGCCGGATGCAACCCCGCCGGCGTACGCCGGCGGCTACACATTCGTGGGCGGATTCTGGAGCATCGTGGCTGTGGTGCAGATGCCTGGGGCACTGTATCTGACCGTCTGGCGGACGGCCACGAACACCGTGGTGGTGTCTTGGCCACTGGCGGGAGCCGAATGCTGGGGGTTGCAGGTGACCAACGCGCAGCCCAACATCTCAGCCGCTTGGCCCGTGATTCCGCCGTCCTACCAAACCAACGGCACGAACCTGCAGTTCATCTAGCCGGGCGCCGACTGAGAACAAGTTTTATTGCTTGCATAAACCATGAACGAAGTCTGAAACTCGAAAACCGAAACAAATCCAAAATCCAAAACGTTATGAAAACAAAACGAATCGCATCAAGATTAGCTGCGCTTGCGCTGATTTTAACCTTCAACCTTCAACCTTTATCCATGCCAGCCCAAGGCAACCTGGCACCGGCGGGTCCACCAGCGCCGACCATGAAAACGCTGGCGCAGATCGAGCCGCGCATGCACATCTCGGCCCTGCCGTTCACCATCACCAACGGCGGGTCGTTCTACCTGACGACCAACCTGGTCGGCATTGCCGGAACCAACGGCGTAACTATCGAAGCCAGCGACGTGACATTGGATCTGAATGGTTTCGCGCTCATTGGGGTTGAAGGCTCGTCCAACGGCGTCCTTGTATCCGGCACTCGGACGAACCTGGTCATTGCCAACGGCGTCATTCGCGGTTGGGGCGAGCACGGCGTGAGCGCGGTGACGGCTACCGGCGCCCGTGTTTGCAGCCTGTCATCCTCCTACAATGGCGGCAGAGGCATTTGGGTCGGCGATGCCGCCATCGTCAAGGATTGTTCAGTGCGGAACAACGGTGACAGCGGGATTAGGGCGGGGTTGAACTCGATCGTAAGCGGCTGCGTGGCCTTCAAAAACAGCGATGGGATTTGGGCCGATGTGGGGTCTTCGATCACGGGTTGCACGGCCCGCGAAAACAGCGGCACCGGCATCGGGGCCAGTTCTGGCAGCACCATCAGCGGTTGCAACACGCATTACAACGGCATGGGCATCAACGTAAACAACTTCTGCTACGTCCTAAACAACAATGTGTACGGCAATGGGCAGGGGATATTCGTTTTGTTGGACAACAACCGCATTGATGGCAACAACGTGACCGATTGCGGCGGGGTGGGCATCTCAGTTGCTGGCCAGGGCAACATCATCGTGCGCAATACCGCCCGGGCCAACAATCCCAACTACGACATCGCCGCCACGAACACCGTGGGCGAGATTTTGGATTACAGCAGCGGCGGTACCGTCACCGACGCCAATCCGTGGGCCAATTTTTCCTATTAACCCTCAATCATCAACTCAACAACCCATGAAAACAAGATTCCAACTTGTCGCAGCGGTTACGCTGCTTTCGTCCGTCATCCCTCAACCTTCCGCCCTGCTGGCCCAAGGCAGCCTCACGCCGCCCGGCGCACCGGCGCCGACGATGAAGACCTTGCAACAGGTCGAGCCGCGCGTGCCGATCTCGTCGGCGCCGTTCACCATCAGCCAGCCCGGGTCCTATTACCTGACAACCAACCTGACCGTGAGCGGTGGTGATGCCATCACCATTGCCACCAGCGGTGTGACGCTGGACCTGAACGGGTTCACGATCAGCTCCACGACCAATCCGGCGTCGGGCACCGCGGTGCTCATCAACGACGGCCTGCGGGACATCACGATCCAGAACGGGCACATTCGTGGTGGGGTCACCAACAACGGCAGTGGCACCTTCAGCGGGCCGGGTTTCGGGGAGGGGATTTCTTTTTCCGGTGCAGCGCCGCGGAACGTGCGGTTGAACGGGGTCTCGGTCTCAGGCTGCCGATACTCCGGGATTAATGTGGGCTTGGGCGAGAGCTCGACCGTGGAGAACTGCGTGGTGCAGACGGTGGGCGGTTATGGGATTGCTGCCAACACAATCCGAGGCTGCGTGGCCTTGGACTGCGGCGGCACGGCCATCTATGGCCAACAAGTGTCCGACAGTCGCGGCGAGTCGGCCGGCGGCAATGGGCTTTCCGCCGGTACCGCCCAGAATTGCTACGGCTCCAGCAGCAGCAGCGGCGGTACGGGGCTTTCTGCCCAGACCGCCCAGAATTGCTACGGCGTCAGCAGCAGCGGCTATGGGCTTTTCGCCAACCTGAACGCCATCGGCTGCTCCGGCTCCAGCACCAGCGGCACCGGGCTTTACGCATACACCGCCCAGAACTGCTGCGGCTTCAGCAGCAGCGGCACCGGGCTTTACGCCTACACCGCCCAGAACTGCTGCGGCTTCAGCACCAGCGGCACCGGGCTTTACGCCTGGTCCACAGCCATCGGGTGCTATGGGCAGAGCAGTAGTGGGCTGCGCGGGCTTTATGCCCAGAACGCCGCCTTCTGTATCGGTAGTCGCATCGGTGGGCGTGCCATCGAGGCTAACATTGCTAATGGTTGTTGGGCTTCCGGCGGCACCAACCTCATCACCTACAAATACAACATGCCATGACCAACGGGTTTGAAGTTCCACGTTTCAAGTGCCACGTGGCAGTGGTCGCCTGGCTGCTGGGCATTGCCCACGGCCTGTTGGCCGCCACCAACGCCCCGTTCGTCGGCCGCATCACCGCCACACTCGCGCAAGGCGACCAATCCATGCCGCTGCTCTTCACCGTGGGCACCAACGCCGTGCGGGTCGAAATCACCGACACCACTCGCCCGCATCCGGTCAACATTCGCGACCGGCACTCGGAAGCGCTGACGCTGGTCTTCCCGCACAACCGCAGCTTTGTGCGGCTGGCGTCGGCCATGCCGCCACCCGCGCAACCAGGTCCTGCCGGGATGCCGCCGTTGCCGCAGCCGGTGCCAGCGGCTCCGGGCTTCCCGCCCGGCCCGCCGGCGCCTCCGCCGCTCATCGGCCCGACGAATCTGCCCGGTGTGCCGCCGGTTTCGTTGCCCACGCCGCCGGAACTCAAAGCCACCGGCCAGAAGACCAATCTGCTGGGCTACACCTGCCAGCAATTCGAACTGAGCCAGCACGGCCGGAAGATGGAGATTTGGGCCACCGAGCGGCTGCTGCCGTTTCCGGGTTATCTGCGCCAGCAACCGCCCCGGTTCGGCCCGCGGATGATCGAGGAGCAGTGGACCGAACTGCTGCGGGCCAGGAAACTGTTCCCGATGCAGGTGAGCCTGGACGGTCGGGTGCTCTTTGCCGTGAGCGCCGTCACGCCGGAGCCGCTCAAGGGCGATGACCCGGCGCTCTTCCAGCCGCCGGCGGATTATCACGAACTGCAACCGTTGCCGTTTTGAAGCGCCAAACCGACAACAACAAACCCAAAACCACCAACGAACAATGTAAACCAAAACCACGAAAGAAACCAAAACCATGAAAACCAAACTGAACCACCAACTCGTTGCAGCCTTCGGGCTGCTGTTCACCCTCGCGCTGCAACCCTCAACCCTGCTGGCCCAGGGCAGCCTCACGCCGCCGGGCGCACCGGCGCCGACGATGAAGACGCTGGCGCAGATCGAGCCGCGCACGCCCATCGCGACCGCGCCGTTCACCATCAGCCAGCCCGGGTCGTATTACCTGACGACGAACCTGACCGTCAGCGGTGGCAATGCCATCACCATTGCCGCCAACGGCGTGACGCTGGACCTGAACGGGTTCACGATCAGCTCCACGGCCAATCCGGCCTCGGGCACCGCGGTGCTGATCAGCGGCGGGCTGCAGGACATCACGATTCAAAATGGGCACATCCGTGGCGGCGTGACCAACGACGGCAGCGGCGTCTTCAGCGGCCCGGGCTTCTGGTATGGGATTTACTATTCCGGTTCAGATCTTCAGAACGTGCGTGTCAGCGGGGTGTCAGTCTCGGGCTGCCTATACGACGGGATTAACGTGGGCGATGGCGCGAGCACGACCGTGGAAAACTGCGTGGTGCGGACGGTGGGCAGTTATGGGATTGCTGCCAACACAATCCGGGGCTGCGTGGCCCTGGACTGCGGCTACTCGGCCATTCATGGCGGGCAAGTGTCCGACAGTCGTGGCAAGTCGGTCGGCAATACCGGGCTTTACGCCTACACCGCCCAGAACTGCGACGGCTACAGCAGCAGTGGCATCGGGCTTTTCGCCAACACCGCCCACAACTGCTACGGCTCCAGCAGTAGCGGCACCGGGCTTTACGCCCTCTACACTGCGATCGGCTGCTACGGCTCCAGCAGCAGCGGCACCGGGCTTTATGCCCTGAACGCCGCCTTCTGCACAGGCTATCGCTCCGGCGGGCGGGCCATCGAGGCCACCATCGCCAACGGCTGCTGGGCCATTAGCGGCACCAACCTCATCACCTACAAATACAACATGCCATGAGCCAAAAACCTGCGACCTGAAACCTGTCACCTGAAACCTTCAACCTGAATCGGCCTATGAAAACCCAATTCAACCTCGCAGCCTTCGGGCTGCTGTTTACCTGCATCCTCCAACCGGCAACCGCGCTCCGCGCCGCCACCACCATCACCGACACCAACCACTTCGCCTACGGTGCGAATGTGGGCTGGATTGAATGTCGCGGCGATGTGGCCAACGGCGTGGTCATCGGCGAATACATCTGCACCGGTTACCTCTGGGCGGCCAATGTGGGCTGGGTCTGCCTGGGTAGCGGTGCGCCTGCGAACGGCATTCGGTACGAGAACAACTCGGCCAGCGACTGGGGCGTCAACCACGACGGTCTGGGCAACCTGCGCGGCTACGCGTACGGCGCGAACATCGGCTGGATCGCTTTCGAGACCAATGGCGCGCCCAAGGTTGACCTGCGGACTGGCAAACTCAGCGGATACGCATGGAGCGCCAACTGCGGCTGGATTTCGCTTAGCAACGCACATGCTGTGGTGCAAACCGCCTACCTCGCTCCTGGCACCGACTCGGACGGTGACGGCATTGCAGATGCGTGGGAACTGACCTACACGAACACACTGAACGCGTTTACAGCCACCAGCGATACAGATAAAGATGGCATGACCGACAAACAGGAGTATTTGGCAGACACAAATCCGCTGGATGCCAATGACAGATTCCGAATCACCACTTACCGGCACACCGGCACTTATAATTTGCTGGTCTGGACAAGTAAACCGACGCGGTTCTACCGTGTGGAACAGGCTTTGGCCATTCAGGGGGTGTCGCCGTGGGAGACACTGACACTTGGCCTTGAAGATGTGCCGGGGTGGAACTACGTTGGCTTTGACGTTTTTGAAACCAACGCGTTCTACCGAATTAGAGTTGTTCGGCCACTAAGCCCGTAAAGCGGAAGGCGGTCGGTACAGCGGACGCGCCAGGGAAGCAATCCCTGAGCGATGGCCGGCGCAGCGGAGCGGAGTCCGGCGCGAAGCGCTGGGGCCAACGACAACCGGCGACGACCGACTTCTCCAAAAACGCAGCCATTGTCTCCTTGCTAAAAGCTCTTTTTCCCTCCGATCTGACGCCCGTTTACCCATTAAAAAGTCGGAAGAACCCGTTCAGGGTTGCCGTGACAAAAGGCGAAGACGCAGGCGTAAGCGCGCGAAGTCGGAACTAAGAGCAAATCTTCATGAATTCCGCAGGGCGCTTTTCGAATGTTTACTTGCCACAGCATTTGGACGAAGAAATGACAAGGACGCGCAGTTGCAGCCTCGCCAGGAGCAGCTCCGCTGGTCAACGTCCGCCCACCCATGCACGCGCTGTGAACGGGCTACACCGCAGCTCCGGAGCAAATCTGGGTGCTGGATAGAGTTAGAATGTCACGGTTGCGTCTGCTGGCGTAACGCGCATGCACCTCGAAAGTGAAATTATCAATGAGTTCCGGGTTTATCGGGTCGCCTATGAGCGGGATAGTCAACGTTGGCAAGCCTTCCCGCTCGGCGATGTGGAAGAATTGCGCTTCAGCAATTTTGTTTGGCATGCATTCGAGCGGGCCGACCGACACGGCCGCATCAATCAGTCCTGCTCGCCATTCGTACAGTGGCGTGCCGAGTGTTAAAACAGCCTCACCCTCCAACTCCTGACGCACGTACGGCGCGGCTGCGGTCAGGCAATTAGCAACCGGCGTATGCGGCGGCCAGCCAAGCGCATCCGCCATGACGGCATAGGTGCGTGTTCGGATCAGGCGCTGAATGTAGCTTGTCAAACGCGCCGAGATGCCGTGTAGATTGCCTTTGCGCCGGTTGATGTAGTCAACGTACTCGAGCCATTCGTTGCCGGGCGCCAAGCGCGTTTTACATCCACGCTGTTCGAGCTTTTCGATGACAAAGTCGTTTGCAAACGGCACGAGCCGCACGTAGATTTCGCCCACCACCAGCACAGTGGGTTTCAGGGCTACGGTTTTGACTGCGGCAAATTCGGCTGCAGCTTGTCTGAGAAGCTTTGTGATCCCGAAGAAATTTCCCGTGGTAATCTCGCGCAGCACTGTTCCAACAGACAAGTCCATACCTGCCCGGCTTTGGCACAACTGTAGCAGGGCGGTATTGTACCTGTTGTAAACGGCCTGGGCTGCCCCGTGACTGACCTCGCACGGGCGCGTATCCAGCAACGCAGCGTACAAAAGGTCCGCTGCCATAAAACCGGCAAATACAAGTACGGCAAACCCGGGCGGCGTATCGTCGAAATAGCCGGATTCACGCGGTGACCAAATTGCAACGCGATCGCTTAAGCCGAGGCGTTCGAGTGTGATCCGATTCAGCACATTGTACACGCCGAACCTGCACGGGCCGCGTGTGCGCGGCATAACAAAGACAAATTTGGTTTTTGTCTCACGTTCCGACTCGAGTCGTTTCAACAGGCATCCGAGAGTCATGCACATTGGCACACATTCTTTGCCCGAGGTATGGCGCCGACCGAGCCTAAGGCTTTCATTGTCTGGCATTGGCAGAGTTTCAGCTCCGTAGCCAAGCCCGCGCAAACACGCAGCAACCACGTCTGAGTCCGGCCCGAGCATCGGGATCAAAAAATGTTCGGCTGGTTTAACATCGGCAAGTCTGAGTGCGCCAACCCCGACGCGTCGCAGGTCATTCGGTTGCTGGCTTCGAGTTATCTGCTGCCGGTCTTGCTCGGCGCAATACAGGAAGGCTTCGATGCGTGTTTTTGTACCTGCGTCACCCGAATGACCGTCGGTTTCGATGATTGCGAACGGTTTGCCTTCCATGATGTAGCTGTAGAAGTGCAGGGTGAAACTGTCCGGGCCACAGGCGTAATTGCTGCAGAACAAACTGTACAGGCCTGGTGTGCGTCGGATTTGATGTGCTGCGCGGAGGATACGCTGACTGTACCCCCAGTAGATGTCATCGAACACAGGTGTGTCAGCGTCCAACGGATAACAATCAACCGGTATGCCAATTGCGCCCTGTTCACGCAGCAAAGCCGGCACGTTCGAATTAAGCACACGATTGTAAATCGTATAGGGCCGCCCCAGGACAACAACTGGCACAATGTTGTGCTGCACACAATAATCAAGTGCGCGTTTGCCAAGCGCGATGCAACAGTTGTCGAACTGTAGCTGCGCTTGTGCGGCGACTTCGTATGCGTTCCGCCAAGCGTTTCCTGTGCGGCCCAGCAGGGCAGCTATTCTGCGGCAACTTTCAATGAACAAGCGCGATTCAAGGTTGCCCGGGCCGATGTCAACAACCGGTGACACAATCCGCGTACTCAGCCTGTGTTTCAGGTCCCAATGCAATATGTCCGGGCTCGCTTGTGCAATAGGACATACGGTTGCGGTTGTCTCATTTGCAGTGCGCATAGTTGCACGGAGCATTGGCAGGAAGATATAGTCGGCGTTTGTCTCGGCCATTTTTGCCGCCAAGCCGTGGAACAATTGCATCGGCGCACAAAACGGGACATTGGCTTCTTGAATGCCACGTTTAAGTGCCGTCTGGTCCGCACCGGTTGGCACCACAAGCTCAAACCCAAGCTCGTGCAGAAAAGTGGCAAAGAACGGGAACAAACCTTTCAAGGCAAACTCGTCCGAGATTGCGATGCGTTGGCTGTGTTTGCCGCTTGCGGGTGTGTCGTTCAACCGAGCCAGCAGAGCTGCGAGCATCTCTTCGCGTTCGCGAAACGGGTCAGGCGCGCGGTCGGGCAACTTTTTCTTGCGCGTTCCCTTGTCATGCAACGAACAACCGCCACCCCAGGTGAATCGTTGTCTGTACCCGTCCACAACGGTGTAAATGCATTCGATCTTGCATTTGTTGCCGGTGCCGCCGCAACCGACGTTTGCCTTGCACACAAAAGTCTCTTTCCGCTCGAGCTGCGCTTCCAAAAACCGTTTCGGGTCAAGAGCCGGCAGCTTTTGCCACGGCAATTCCCGTTGCGCAAGCAGGGCAATGCCCAACGCACCGATCGTGCCCGGATTCGGCGGCACGATCACACGACTGCCCGTTTGGCGTGCAACTGCAGCGGCTAATGCATCCGAGCTAAACGGCATGCCCTGGCAGAAGATTACCTGACCGACTGAACGCTGGCCTTTAACACGATGGAGGTAGTTTTGGACAATCGAGTCGTACAATCCGGCAATGATTTCATCAGGCTCAACACCAGCAGCTACGGCATCGTCAATTACCTCGGCCATGAACACCGAACAGTGTTGGCCAAGGGACACACCGGACCTGGCCCGGAGCGCAAGCTGAGAGAGCTGAGCAACATGTTGAACACCGCCGAATTTCCTGCCCTGCTCTTCTATGAACGAGCCTGTGCCGGCGCTGCATGCCTCGTTCATTGCGCAGTCAACCACTCGACCGTTTGCGAGCCGGATGTATTTTGCATCCTGACCCCCAATTTCAAAAATTGTGTCAACTGCCTTGTCGTAATGCAGCGCGCCTTCAGCATGTGCAACGATCTCGTTCAAAACGAAAACTGCGTCTTTGCCGTAGCAGGTTATTAGGAGCGAGCCCACTATCTCGCGTCCGCTGCCTGTGACACCAAACCCGACAATTCGATGGAAACCAAATCCGGAAAATTGCCCGGCAGAGTGGTGCGGCGCGTGTTTGTCGGTACTGTCCTCCGGCAATATACCGGCGGTAGCTTGGTGTACGGCGGTGTCTTGTACGAACTGCCTGAGCAAAGCCTGCGCAGCGCCGACCGGATCGCCTGCAGTGCAGCGGTAGCCCTGCCAGCTAATGCGCTGCGATTCAGTGTTAAGCGCAACAAGTTTCGACCCGGTCGAGCCGATATCGAACCCGAGAATCACATTTTGCGGTTTACCGTCCAATGGCGTGCCGGTGTCGGTGGCCAACCGTCGGACCATGCCCAGTGAATCACGCAGCGGGGGCACCCGAACGAACTTCGTTTCCTGCCGCGGAACAACAAGCGCATCCAACCGCGGTATTCCAACTCGGTGTTCAACTGCAACAAGGGCGGCGCCAAGCGCTTCAAGGAAAAGCGCTTGGTCTTCAGCAATAGGCACGAGTCTCATCCCGACGTTTGCGAGCAACCGGCCGAACGTGTTTTGGACACGCCGCGCCCGGCTCACACCGCCGATCAGATAAACCTGGGTCGGGCTAATGCCCGGCTTGATCAAGACCATGACATTTTCGCACACGGCATCGAACAGGCCAGCCAGGATTCGGGCGCGATTCTCGCCTTTGTTTGCCAGATGCGTCATATCGGTTTTCAAGATCACCGGGCACCGACCCGACAGCGGGGCGGGATTTTCAACATCTGCACACAGTTCACTCGCCTCGGCGACATCAAGCCCGAATCGTTCGACCAGTTGCCGCAGGAAATTGCCTGTACCCTGCGAACAGCGATTATTTTCGCGGAAGACCTCAAGCCCGTTTTCGCGCAACTCAAGCACCGAGAACCCGTGATTGCCAATCGAGACTATAGTGGCGGGCTTGTTCCCAAAAAAGAATCTGAACCCGCGTATCTGAGCTTGTTTGACGGGCACACGTGTCAGGTTAATCTGGCGGCTGAGTCGGCCCGTAACAGCGGCAGCATCGAGGTGTTCCCAATCCCAGTCATGTAGCAGCTCGAGCAGACGTTGGCCGGGTTGTTTACCGTGCTCGACTAGCTGTTGCCGCGCGAGTTGCAATCCATCACCGGTTTGGTGCAGCTCGATGACTTTGATTGTCTCGGCGCCGAGGTCAATCCCAACGAACCTGCTCAAGCCGCCACCAGCACTGTTCGAGTTCAGCGCAGGCCGGGTCGGTTCCGGTAGATTTGGTTCGACTCGGTTCAGCCAAGGTGTCATCCGGGTGCGATTGTAATCTTGAGGCAAATCACACCGCCAGCGTAATAATTTCACGCCCGGCGTGGACAACTCGTAGCTGCGGGAAAGTCAATGGGCTGGTCTCACCCGCACATTTCACACGGTTTACGCCGTGCAGATTTCCAAGCCCGCCGTGTTGCGTCCCGCTGCTGCAGGACAACCCGGCGAGGCACTTGCCAACACAGGGTGCCAGGAAAATCCCAATGCCACGCCAATTCGGAAATCGGCGATACAACAGGTTTTCCCTCGAGTGCCGGATGCGCCGTAACTGATTGGCGTCCGGTGGGGTGGCTGTCGAGGACTTGCTGATTTAGAAATCGGCCTGCCTGCCGCGCCCGGCTACGGCGTAGGCAGCCGATACAACAGGTTTTCTTCCAGCCACGCGGGATGCGCCACAGCGATTTCGTTGCGCCTAGCACTACAAGGTGGTGAAATCCCTGGACTAGGCATCCAACTGTCGCTTTCGGGCGAGCAATTTTTTGAGCATTATCGCAATTGTTACGGCAAAACAACCCCACGCGAACATATCGCCGTGCCTGGTGTAGAATGTCTGGGCACGCAGTTGGCCAGAGCGCCGCAGTGGAACTTGGACCTTCAAGATTCCGTTGCCATAAATCGTGCCGGCTTCGTCACGAAAGATTCGCCGGATGCGCCCGTGTGCGTCCACCCAACACGTCAAGCCGTTGTTTGAACAGCGCACAATGGGCAAACCGTTTTCAACTGCACGAAACAACGCACTGACAGCATGTTGCCATTGTGCAGCGCTCTCACGGAACCAGCCGTTGTTCGTCAAGTTAAGCAGGAAATCGGTGTCGTCACGGACCGATTTCCTGGCCAGGCCGGGGAAAATATCTTCAAAACAGATAAGTGCCGAAATGTTTGCGCCTAGATCATCCAGCTCGAATTGCACAGGTTGTGTGCCTGGGGTAAACCCAGTTTGGATCGGGGTGAAATGCCCCAAGAACGGCAACCAACGGCGCAGCGGGATATACTCACCGAACATGACAAGATGCCGTTTCCTGTAAGTTGCAATGAACTGGCCGCTAGGGCTGAGCAAGATCGCGCTGTTGAAGTAGTCGTAGTGCGTTTCAATCGCCGGGTCGGCGCGTGCTTCGGCTTCATCCGCGCCGAAGATCATCCAAACGCGGTGTGTCACGACAAGATTTGTGATGGCTGTGTATGTGGTTTCATCGAAACTCGGCAGGGCTGCTTCAGGCCAGATCAGCAGGTCCGGTTTATCCCCCGCAAGCGCGGCTTTGGACAGCTCAATGATCTTTGTGAACCGCGCAGCATTTTCACGCGGATCCCAGATCATGGTTTGCGGGATACTGGGTTGGACCATAGCAACTTCGATTTTACGCACCGTCGTGGGTTCGGTTCCGAGCTGCGAAGTCCCCCATATAAACAGTCCCAATAGCACAGCGCCCGGCAAAAACACATCGCCCAACCAAGCCAGTCGGTGTTCGTTGGTTCGCACAGCACTGCGCACGGCTAAAAGAATCGAAACCGAACACCACACGAGCAGAAATGATACCCCGTACACACCTGTCACCGAAGCTATCTGGATGAGAGGCACGAGCTTGTATTGAGAGGCACCCAACGGCAGCCAGGGGAACCCGGTCAACAAATGCGTGCGCACAATTTCAAGTGCAACCCATGCTGCTGCGGCTGCAAGAGCCCAACAAACTCGGTTGTGCACAGGTATTTCTGCAAACCTGGCGAGTGCACGCAAGCCGCCTGTGAATCCCTGGCTGTCTCGGCTGAATTTGACCGGCGCCATTTGTGTAACAAGCCAAAGCCATGTTGCCGGATAAAGCGCAAGGTACGCACCCAAAGCCAGCCACCCCAAAATCGGGTACCAGGCAACCGGAATCAGGAGTAACCAGTAAAGCGTGCTGAGCCATTGCACCAGCCCGGCAACGTAACCGATCCTGAATGTGTTTGCCGGCCCGGCGCCGATTGCCGCCCCAACAAGCACGCCCGGTGCAACCCAGGCAAGCGGCCACAACCCAATCGTGGGGAATGCCGCAGTCAACGCCAAGCCAAGAATCGCTCCTGCAAGATATCGCTTTAACAGGGGCGACTTAATTTGCGGTGCGGTGGTCAAGCTGGCGCGTTTTGTCGGCCCTGAGGCGTGTGGCCGGGTTACTACGCGTTCGGATTCGGCATCGTTTGGAGGTGTACCACCCATTTCGACGCATGCAGCCAGTTGGTCAGGAGAAACGCTTGATCAGTGCAAGTAACCGTTCAGCAACAACGCTGCGATGCGGTGAAGCCGCTGCTTGTGTTAGTGGTGTATCCCGGTTTTTCAGAAACCAGTCATAAGCTTCGCGGAACATCTCGATGTTCGAGTAACGCGGCCGCCAACCGAGTTGCAGCAGGTCGCTTACGTCAAAGTAGAACGGTTTGTGGTACGTCAGATAATGCCAGGGCGCCAATGGACTTAGTCCGAGCCAATCTAACAGACGCAAAACGGTTATTGTCGGCAATGCAGGAAGTCCAACCACGCGCGACTTTGATTTCGCGTACCGGATGAGGTCATCGAGTGTATCACGCAAAGTGCCGAACCTGTCTGTGCCGACGTTGTATGTTCCAACCCGACCAGACTGCATCACCAACATGTACGCATCAATGAGGTCATCTGCATGCACGAATTGGAACAATTGATTGCCACTGCCGATAACGTAAATTCGCCGATTCTCCGCGATCCATTGAAACAGGATTTGGAATACGCCGAGCCGCCCCCGGCCAAGGATGGTTCGCGGCCGGATAATTATGAGCGGCATGCCGGTGCGCTCGCATACCGCGCGCACTGCTAGCTCGCCAGCGAGTTTCGAGCGCCCGTATATCTCGACCGGCTGCGGCTTAGCTGAACTTGTGATTGGGCACTGTTTGGGCGCGCCGAAGATTGCGCTGGAACTCATGTGAATGAAGGCTTTGACACCCGCACGCGCGGCTTCTTCGGCAACGATACGCGAGCCTTCAACATTGACAGACCAAAATTCTTTGCCTGCTTTTGTCAAAGGGACACGTGCCGCGGTGTGATGGACCACGTCAACCCCATTCATTATGGCCGCAACGGCCTGGCGATCGCGCACGTCCCCGCGGACAAACGCAATGTCATCGGGCCGAGTCGGGTCTTCCCAGAGATCAAAAACCACTACTGACTCACCTTGTGCGCGCAAACGCCGCGCAATGAGGTTACCGAGAAAACCTGACCCGCCGGTGACAAGGTGTTTCATCGCTACGGACTTTGCTTACCGGTCTGGCCAACGTCAAGGCCGTGTTCGATACACCAACGCAATGACCGACGCATCCCCTCTTCGAGCTCGACAATCGGTTCGTAGCCAAGCTCGCGCTGCGCCTTTGCAATTGAACATGCGATGGTTTTGTTCATTTCAGACAGCACGTGGATTTTTTGGTTGTAAAGGCCAAGTGCCTGCAAGACTGTATCAACTGCATAGGCAAACCCACCAACAAATCCAGGCAAATGCAGCCGCTTACGTGCACATTGTATGCCGAACTCGGTTTCGAGCAACCGCTCGACCGTGTCAACGATCTCAGTCATTGTGTACGGTCTGCGGTCGGCTATCCAGTATGTTTGCCCGGCTGCGTGTGGTGTGGCTGCAGCCAGCAGCAACCCCTGACTCAGATTGTCAATGTAAACCATCGAACGCAGGTTTTGCCCCGAGCCGATGATCGGCACTTTGCCGGCGCGGATCATCCTGAAGAACAACGTCTGGCGTTCAGGCTGGTTCGGCCCGTAAAACCATGGCGCGCGGATGACGACCGTCTCGATTTTGTCTGACCTGCTTTTGACGAGCTGTTCCATCTGCATTTTGGAGCGCCCGTAGTTCAGATACGGTCGGTACGGCGACTCTTCGTCAAACAGATGGTCTGGATGTGGATTACAGCCACAAGGCGAGTTTGACGAGACCACAACAACCCGGCGCACACCGGCTTTAATGGCCGCATCCAACAGGTTTGCTGTGCCGTCCCGGTTGATCTGGTAAAATTCGCGCACAAAGCGCGGGTGAATCACACCGGCTGTATGGAACAGCACTGCACCTTGCGTATTCAGGCAGAACCGCTCACAGTCCGCAGCCAACCGCAAGTCGCCGGCCATCACACCAACGCGACGTGAAAGTTTGGTCAAGCCGGTGAAATCCTGCCCGGGCAACACGAGACACCGGATACGAAGACTTGCCGGCGGTTGACTCCACTCAGGCCACCCCGGCAAACCACATGCCAGTACCTCGACAAGACGTGAGCCGAGCCAACCGACTGCGCCGGTCACAAGCACAAGGTTTGTTTGCAGGTCAAGCATGAGCGACAATTCAGAGCTTACCTAAAAACTTCAGTGTGTTACGCCGTGCCAGAGCCATGATCGTGCCTTGCGGATTAACCCCGGGCGCGGAACAAAGCAGACTTGCATCGTTCACAAACAAGTTCTTGAAGCCGTGCACACGTCCGAACGAATCCACTGCACAGCGTGCCTTATCTTCGCCCATCGGACAGGACGAAAAAAGGTGAATTGTCATCAAATTCGTCAGCCGCGCAGGTAATTCCTCAGTGAGTTTCAGCACGTCATCGCGCGTGGTAAGTGCAGGATAGCTCGATACACTCGGATAAATAGCAACTGCACCGGCGGCAAACAACAACTCGCACAACTTGTGCAACGCTTCGCCCAGGGTGCGATAGTCGGCCCCGGTCAAGCTATACCGCACAATCGGGTCACGAAAACCCGGCACCGGCCTGATGGTTCCGCGTCCGTCAGGCACAATCATTGCATAGTAATTGGCCATGCGTTCCCATGCGTTCGGGACGCGGCTGATCTGCTCAGGATACTCAATCAATCCTAACGCAATGTACGCAGGCGAACTGATCGAGCAACCGAAGCTGAATCTGGGGGCGAACTCTTTCACCTGATGCACCGGCACACCCATCTCAGGCGCGTTAACCGGGTCCGCAAATTCGGCAACGACCTTCACCGTCGGGTGCACGCAGAGTGAATTGCCCACGTTGCGCACAATGCCACTCCGCAACAACAGCGCTGGCGTCTGGACTGCCCCTGCGCACACGAAAACTGTATCAGCTCGAATTTGCAATCTGACACCGTTTTTGTGGATTGCATCAACACTGCACTTGGTGCCGTCAGACCTGAGTTTAGTCACGCGCGTGTCGGGCAAAAGCTTGCCGCCGGCCTTAAGGAACCTTGGCAGATATGTCTTGGTCATTGACTGGCGGATACCATGCCAGGGCGCATTGGGTAACGGATCGAGTTTGAACCAGCGTGGCACTTCAAGTGAATGCCAGCCAAGCCGCGCTGCGCCATCGCGAAGTTTAAGGGACGCTGCAGGTGCAGGCCCGCACAAAAACGAAACTGATAGATCACGTTCGCACGCTTCAAAGTGCTGAACCAGATCACGCTCAGTTAACCCGTCAACATCAAACTGTTTGCGCCACTGCTCGAGCACATCGGGTGGTGTGCGATGGTACAGCCCGCTGTTGATTTCGCTGCCGCCACCTACGCACCGCGCTTCAACATAGGCAATCTTTGTCCGGCCCAGCGCAACTGTTAACCCGCCGTTACGGTATTTCTGTTCCATCTCGATGCGTGAGAATGGCGGACAGGACTCGAGCGGCAAGAACGGGCCGTCTTCGACAAGCAACACGTCTTTGCCGTGTTCGGCAAGCAACGCAGCCGTGATTGCTCCAGCCGGACCCGAGCCAACGACAACCACCTCCACACGTACCGACCGCGCCGGAGTTTCAATCAGACCGGCTGGTCTCGATTCCTCAGCCTGTACTTGACACGTTTTGCTTTGGCCGCGGTCACGCTCGAAAAGACCTATCACAGCAAGGCTTTCGTAAAACCGAATCAGGTCACGCCTAACACTTAGTCTGGCGCGTTTCCAGCGCGCAATTATCTCCGCTCGCTCGGGTGGGTCGAGGTGATGAAACACTTTTCCTCTGCTCAGCGCGGCTGCAGCATCAAACCCGATTGTTGCCGCAAACATCGGCAGACGCAGATAATCGGTCATACGTCCGTGCTGACGCAGTATGAACCGTGCAACATCGTTATAAGGCGGCTGGAACTTCGGATCGGCATACCCAGGCACAAATCGTTGCGCCAACGAGTACGCAAGCGCAGAGACGGTGTCGTTGAACCAGACCTTGCCGGGGTGTCTCATGGGGCGGATGGGGTGTTACGTGGCCAGCCACATTACAACCAACATTAATACGCCAACCACGTAACTTGTTTTGTCCTTGAGCGCAAACACGACTGGGTCATCATGCATCTGGCCACGATGCGCGATCAGCCATACACGACTGATCCAATAAAGCAGCAACGGGCAACCCAGCAATAGCAGTGTTGGATGCCGATACAGCACAAGCACCTGATCGCTGTTGACGTACAACGCCAAAACCAACACTGCCAAAACCCCGCTCCCTAGCCCAAGCACAGCCACAAGGTCAATGTCCTCAGCAACGTAACCGCGTCCTTTGACCACCCGCTGGTTTGTATGGCGGATATTGCGCAGTTCTTGGAACCGTTTGACCAGCGCTAGACTAAGGAAAATGAACATGCAAAACATCAGTAGCCAGGTTGAATATGCTACACCGGTTGCCTCGTGCCCACCGATCAGCCGCAGCGTGTAAAGGCCAGCCAAAACAAATGCATCCAAAAGCGCAATTTGTTTGAGTCCGCCCGAGTACGCAAAGCTCAGCGCAAGGTAAAGCACAAGCGCAAATGCCAATCCGGTGCTTAACAGAGCGCCAACACCGAGTCCCGCAATTGCTGTCAACGGCACCAGTGCCAAGCCAAGCTGCAACGGCAAATCGCCTGCTGCGAAAGGGCGATTTCTTTTGGTGGGATGTTGCCGGTCAAAGTCGAGGTCAAGCAGATCGTTCACCAAGTAATTCGACGTTGCACAAAGACAAAACGCAAGAAACGCCCCGAGGCAACTGGCAAACAACGGCCATTGAAAAATTTTGTGCGCGGCCAGGAGTGGCACAAAAACAACTGCGTTTTTCACCCACTGATGCAGACGCAACGCATGTGCAAGTGCAAGTAATCTCGAATGTGGCAACAGAAACGTATGCGCAAGGTTCGACTGTTGCGCCACTTTCACTGCAAATGCCGGTGTCGCGTTTACCACAATAGCCTGACGCGCTTGACGCCACACCGGCATGTCTGTACGCGAGTTACCTGCGTAATCGAACCCGTGCAAACCAAATCTGTGGACGAGTGCGTCAGCCTTTGCAACACCGCGCAGGTTTGATTTGCCGTCACTGCCGAGCGCCTCGTCAAATATCCCGAGATAATCCGACACAACGCGCACAAGTCCTGCATCAGACGCGCTGGCGAGGATAAGCATGCGGTTTTGCCTTCTTTGAACACGCAGGAATTCCAAAAAAGGTTCGTTATAAGGTAGTTTGCCAGGGTCAAGCTGAACACGCGCAGCAATCTGTCGCTTCAGATTTGCCCGACCGCGGCTCCACCAAACCAGCAATGCAAATGCCCAGAGTGGATTTTGCGCAAGTAACCGCACCGCAGATTCCCATAACAAATCCGTCTTGATCAACGTGCCGTCCAGGTCAACACACAACGGCACAGTTGTCTCAGGCGGAGTTGTAGTTTTCTCAGCCATTTCAATGCGCAAAACCGGCCTTGAGCGTAACGACAGCGCTCGCGCTTGACAACCACTTTGGCAGGCTACATTCGGCCATGCGAATTGACCGAGGGGTTGTAATTTTGGAAAATGCACCCAACAAAATGCGAGTTGCAACCACCACAAGCCGACCGTGGCAAGTACCGTCACTGGTATTTGGCCTGGTATTGTTGTGGAAAATCGCCCTGCTGGTTTTTACCGTGCAACCTGTACCGGGTAACGACGCGTTCTTTTACGACGGTCCGGTCGTTAATTATTTGCTTCACGGGAAATACGTGAATCCGGCGCTGGCAATGACACTGCCTATTTCAGGCAGCGAAGTGTTCAGTGCTTATCCGCCCCTGTACCAGGCAGCATTGTTTGTGTGGATGCGTTTGTTCGGTACGTCGGCAGTGTCAGCGATGGTTTTTCACGTCGTACTGTTCGGTTTGTACTCGGTGGTTGTCATTGCGATTCTGAACCGTTTGTGTGTGCCGGCCTGGTGCAACCACATGGCCAGCTTATTCATGCTGGTACTCACGTTCCACGACAGACCAGACAGTCTGGCGCATGTGCTGGGTATGCTCGGCGTGTTGGGGTTGGTACGGTACCGAACTGCGGCCGTGCCAAAACAGCGCTCAAACCGGCCGGGCTCGCTATGGTTCATGGCAGCTTGCGCCATACTTTGCACATGCACAAGCCTGCAAATTGGGGCGGTGTACCTGTGCGTGATTTGGCTCGCCACACTCGCCGCGTGGTTGTTCCGACACTGCCGACCTGCACTGGCCCCGATAACAACCATGCTTGTGACACCGTGTGTTTTGGTGTGTGTCGTAGCCCTGTTTTTCCCGAAACTATGGGCCGGGTTTGTCGAACATGCGCGCGTGACACCGTCAATGATGGGACTGCACATGCCGAGCTTGACCGACTTGCTCAAGATTTGCCGTACTGTTCCGGGCGTGCTTGTGGCGGGCCTACTGCTCGTTTGGCTTTGGTACACGCGCAGAATACCAAAAGGAGCCGAACTTGGTGAAACCTGGTTGATCACTTTTGCGTCGGTGGTGACCGGCCTCATGATAGCTGTGGTCTGCATGTTTTTTTGGTCGGCAAACATGGTGTTGATGGGCGCGTATCTGCAACCGCTGGCTGTGGCGTGTGTATTGGCCGCGTTAACCACGGTTCTCACAAAAGACACGCTGCGCAGAATGGTTTTTCCTGTGTTTGGTGCGGCGGCGTTGCTCGGCGCAATTCGCGCCATCGGCATGTCAACTTGGGGTGTGGCTTGCGCTGTTGACATGGACTACAGCCGGGCATTGGACATTGTTCGAACCGAATTAGCGGAACTTCCACGTCAGGGTCCGGTGGTATTATCTTCAGCCTACCTATACGAAGCCGCCAAGTACCGCGACCTGAATTGCGTACACTCCGATTGGGTGGGTAAATTCGTGCGCGGAAAGCAAAATCAAGAACTCGGCTGGCTGCTCGAGCTGAAACCGCCAAAGTTAATCCTCACTCAATTCGACTACTACCGCAGATACGAATCGGTGCTGTCCAGATTAAAAAACAGCGGCGTAGAAGTTGAAGTGATTGTGGTCAATACTGCAAAGGTACGTGCCCCAGACTCGTATTGCTTGTGGCGCCGTGTCATCCAGCACATTTCATGGGCACCAGTTATAGTTGAGCTGTCCTGGCGCTAACCCAGATATTTCACAAACCTGCCGTGGCGCCGCGACCAAACCATTGTGGCGCAGCCCGCATTTGCCGGATAAACCTGCCGTGTCGCCTACTTCCCGGTCGGCAGGACGTTAGCTCCGATTTATGCCGCGCAAGTTTGGAAACTTGCGTCACGTCAGACCTGGAAGTCTGGAGTACAGTTGCGCCATATCACGCATTGCGGCAAAAACTCGCTGTATCGCCAATTTACACATCGGGAAAACTACCCACCTCCGTGATCCGTGGATTTGTCCCACGGAGCAGGATGCGGTACAGTTTGTGGCGCATACCGCCATTGCGGGAAAACCTGCTGTATCGCCTGAGTGCGCCGCAGCCAAGCACCACGGGTAGGCCGATTCCCAAATCGGCAAGTCCTCCACAAACCGCCAAGCGTCAGCGGGTTTACCTTGCAGAGCGGGTCGCGATGCCTGCCTACGCCAAAAGTCGAGCGCCGCCCAAGCATCCCACACAGACAGACACCCAGCCAGCCAGTAAACTTAGAAGCCTGCGCCAAAAACCGAGTGAAACATTCGCGGTTAGAACGTTTTGTTTCGTCAAACCCGATCCATTTAGGGCAGGCAGTCCTCTGCCTGCCGGACGTTTTCGGGTGTATGGATGGCGGCGCCCCGTGGACTGCGCGCCCTACCTTACTCTGCGCCTCTGCGCCTCTTGTATCTGGATTTTCATCTATGCTTGTCTGGAGCTGTCTGGACTGGTAGATGGAAATGCCTTCCCGC
>Ga0315298_1000733_pt1 | contig 63394 bp, 49 predicted proteins | sample WHS_1_MG_FD_203077 | JGI IMG/M metagenome (GOLD analysis project Ga0315298, IMG submission 203077) | Extremophilic microbial mat communities from Washburn Hot Springs, YNP, Wyoming, USA - WHS_1_MG | ecosystem: Environmental > Aquatic > Thermal springs > Hot (42-90C) | place: USA: Wyoming...
CAATCGTTGCGGCCGCCCAGGGCGGCCGCAACTGCCAGCGGCGCTCAGGCCGTGCGGCGCTGCGCGTGGGCCGCAACCGGCCCGCCGGCGCTACGGCCGGCCGTGAGTGCGCCGACCAGGACCAGCGCGGCGAATGTCACGCCATTCAGGACGAACACCTGGGTCAGGATACCGGCGGTGAAAGCGCCGCTGGCGCCGCCGACTGCGCGACTGACGCCCCACAGCAGGCCCTCATAGAGCCCGAACGCGCTGAGGTAGGTCACGGCGATGCCCGCGGCGCCCGGCACCCGGCGGGCAACGGCACTCGCCGCGGCGGTCGCCGCGAGCAGCGCCGCGCCGACCAGCGCACCCCAGCCGAAGGCCGCGAGGCCGATCGGGAAGCGCAGCAGCGTGAAGCCGATCACTTCGGTGGCGAGCCACAGCGTGGCGGTGAACAGCAGCGCCTGAGCGCGGCTCTGGCGCAGCGCGCAGATAGCGCCGAACGCGACCAGCGGAACGGCACAGGTCAGTCCCATGCTGAACAGCAGCGTGGTGAGCAGAAATGCCGCGAGCCATGCGGCGCGCACGCCCCAGGATGCGGATGAGCGGTGGTGGTGATTCATAAGCTACCTCTGCCGTCATTGTACCGTGTCGGGTGCGCACCCGCAGCACGGCGCAGCATCGCGCCGCGCGCTCATCGGCCGAACGGCCGCCACGTGAGCCCCGCGAACAGCCCGAACGGCAGCGAATTGTAGCTGTAGGCCGTTTCGTAGTGCTTGTCGAACAGGTTTTGCGCGCGCACATTCCAGCGGACCTGCCGGCCGATGGGGCCGCTCAGCGTCAGCGCCACGGTCGTGTAGCTGCCGAGCGTCACCGGGACGATCGTGAAACTCGGCGAGTAGGTCACGTCCGGGCGCGGTCCGCTGTAGTGAATCGCCAGTCCCCCCGTCAGCGGGCCGAAGTCGTACTCGAGAGTGACATTGGCGAGGCTGCGCGCCAGGCGCTGCAGTGTCGGCTGGCCGGACTCGCTGAGCGCCAGCGGTTGCTGCAGAGTCAGGTTGGCCTGCCAGCTGAGGCGGCGCCAGGCACCCCGCGCGCCGAGCTCCACGCCCCGGGTGCGCGTGCGCTCGATGTTCTGGAACTGCGTCAGGCCGTCGGGCGTCGTGCCGTACCCCCACAGGTCAGCGCCCGTGGTCTGGAACAGCGTGACACGCGCCACGGTCGCGGCGTCCGACCACTGCACAGCCGCCTCGATCGTGTGCGCCGTCTCGGGCTTCAGGCGGGCGTTGGCGGCCCAGTACGGGCTGTTGTAATAGAGGTAGCCGAGCGGCGGGGCATCGAAGGCCGTGGCGTAGCTCGCGATCGCCTTGAAGCCCGCGCCGAGTTCGCGGCCGTACGCGGCGAACACCGTGTTGTGCGTGCCGCGGTAACCGTCGACCTGGTCGTGCCGCAGGTTCACCTGCAGCTCGTTCTTGCCGATCGAGCCGTTCATGCCGGCAAACACAGCGGTGACGTAGCGGGTGACGGACGGAATGCCGCTCCCTGCGGAACTGGTCACGGACTGGCGCTGACGCGTCGCTCCGCCGGTGAGTGTCCAATGCTTCGAGAGGCGCACGACGTTGCGCCAGAGAAGATCGACGGTGCTCGAGTGGTACGCCGACGGATAGCTGCCGACGTTGAGGTCGTCGGTGCGCTGTCGGGAGAGACTCAGGTGTGAGGTCCAGATGCCGCCGATGCGGTTGTCGCTGAACAGTTGCAGGAGGTTCTGCCGGGTGCGGCCGCCGGCCGTATGGTTGTCATACGTATAGCGGCCGTCGCTCGCGAATGCGCGCACGCCGAGGCTCTGGTGCCGGCCGATCTGCTGCACGAGCGAGCCGTTTGCCGTGAGGTTGTGGTAGCCGTCGGGTACGTTGTCCGTGACCGTGGTGCTTTCGGTCGGGTTGATCGAAGGGATGCCGGTCGTCGTGTACCGGCTCACGCCGGCCTGCAGGCGCGTGCGCCCGATCGTGCCGCTCGCGTTGGCCGACGCCGTCACCGTGTTGCGGCTGCCGCCGCTCAAGGCGAGCGAGGCGCGCGGTCGACGTCCGCCGCTGCGCGTGGTGATCAGGATGACCCCGCCGATGGCGCCGGACCCATAAATCGCCGATACGTTGCCGTGGATGACCTCGATCCGCTCGATCTGATCGGTGGTGAGGTTCTCCAGGTAGTTGCTGCCGCCGGAGGCGTCCTCGGGCGTGACCGGCACGCCGTTCAGCAGCACTAGCACGCCGGCATCGGTGCCGCCGAAGCCCTCCAGGTAGGTGGTGGCCGGCTGTCCGGGTCCGCCGTTGGCGGTCACCTGCACGCCGCCCACGCGTTCGAGCAGCGTCGTGAGGTTGTGAATGCCGCTCTGCTCGATCTGCGCGCGTGTGATGACGCTGACGCTCGGCAGCGCCTGGGAGAGCGGTTGGGTGAATGTAGCCGCAGAAATCACCACCGGCGGGACGGAGGTGGCCGGGGCGGCCGCGGCCACACGTGTCGCGGCGACGGCGATACACGCCAGGGGCAGGGTGGCGGCGCGGCGCAGCCGCGCGCCGCGGGTGGGAGTGAGGATCAGACGCATCATGACGCTCCGGACGAGCGCCCCCTTCGGGGCGCGGCAACGACGGCCGATGCGAATGCGCGTCAGTGCGCCGCGACCGACGCCGGGTCCGTGCCCGCCGTCCGTCTCGTGCGCCGCAATGCGTGGAAGTTTCCGCCACGGCATGCGCATCGGTTCCCTGTCACCGCTGCGAATGACCGCTCCGTGTGGTACGCCCCGCCCACCGGTTGGGTGACCGCGCTGGCAGGTCTCCTGGCTCGCGGGTCTTGATCCTGCGTCCGGCCTTCCCAGTATTCCCAGTGGCCATCATGGACGCGGACTCGCCGCTCACAGTTACGGGGGTAGCCGCGGTCTCGGCACATCAGTCGCCTCACCGCGTTCCCTCTTGCCTCCCCGGCCTCAGCCGGGGAACCAGCACGCGGCGGGCAGTCTCCCCAATTCGTGCGTGGGCGTCAAGCGGCCCGCCGTGGGGCGCTAGGGCAGCCGGCTCAGCCGGCGGCGACGCGCGATCCAGCACTCATCGGCGAGATTCATGGTCGAGACCGTCGAGAGCAGGATCACCATTACGAGCGTGGTATGCGAGAGCGCATCGTGCAGCATGAAGCCGGCGGCGCCGAGATTGAATACGAGCAGCAGCACCGCGGTGAGTTGGATCGACTGCACGTTGCCGCGCTGCTCGCTCGCGGCCGGAAAGAAGATGCCGAGGCGCTCGGCATGCCGGTGCAGCACCAGATGCAGGATCGCACTCAGCACGCCGAGGCCGAGCAGCACGGGCAGCGCCAGATGCGCCAGGGCCGCCGTGCCGAAGCGCAGCCGGAAACACCACAGCGGTACCGTCCAGCTGGCCAGCGCGGCCGTCGCGAGCACTTGCGCGGTGAGTGCGTGGCTCGGTGCGCTGCCGCGTGCGGTGTTCATCGCAGCACCTTGCCCGGGTTCATGATGCCATTGGGATCGAAGGCGAGTTTCACGGCGCGCATCAGCTCCAACTCCACGGCCGGGGCATACCGCTCCAGTTCAGCGACTTTCAGCCGGCCGATGCCGTGTTCGGCGCTGATGCTGCCGTCGAAGTCGCGTACCAGATCGTGGATGGCTCGCTTGACCGCATCGCCACGGCCGAGAAACGCGCCGCGGTCGGCATCGGGGGCCTGGTTGATGTTGAAGTGCAAGTTGCCATCGCCGGCGTGACCGTAGGCGACCAGCCGCCCGTCGGGCACGTGCTCGCGCACCCATGCCCCGGCGCGCTCGATGAACTCGGCGATCGCAGCGACCGGAACCGAGATGTCGTGTTTGAGGCTCGCACCGTTACGCTGCTGGGCTTCCGGGATGGTTTCGCGCAGTTTCCACAGGGCGGCACGGTCCCGCTCGTTGCGCGCCAGGACCGCATCGGCAAGCAAACCGTCGTCGAGCGCCCGTTCGAGACATTCGCTCAACATCGTCTCGAGCGTATCGTGCGCGCGCGACGAACTCAGTTCGCACAGCACGTACCATGAATGCGCGCCCTGCAGCGGATCGCGTACGCCCTGGATGTGCCGGACGGTGAGTTCCACGGCGAGGCGCGGGATCAGCTCGAAGGAACTCACCCGATCGCCGCTCGCCTCGCGCAGCCGGGCGAGCAGCTCGATGGCGGCACGCGGATCGCGCACGGCGGCGAACGCCGTTGCCGTCGCGCGGATGCGCGGGAACAGCTTCAGGCTCGCGGCGGTGATGATGCCAAGGGTGCCTTCGGCGCCGAGGAACAGCGATTTGATGTCATAACCGGTGTTGTCCTTGCGCAGGCGTGTGAGCGAGGACAGCAGCCGGCCGTCGGGCAGGGCCACCTCCAGCCCCAGGACCAGCTCGCGCATCATGCCGTAGCGCAGCACGTGTACGCCGCCGGCGTTGGTCGAGAGGTTGCCGCCGATCTGGCAGCTGCCTTCGGAGCCGAGACTGAGCGGAAAGTAGCGTTGCGCGTCCTCGGCGGCGCGTTGTACGTCGGCGAGCACGCAGCCGGCCTCCGCGACCAGCGAGTAGTTGAGTGCATCGAGCGCGCGGATGCGCTTCAGTCGCGCCAGACTCACCACCAGCTGCGCGCCGCTCTCATCGGGCGTCGCGCCGCCGCAGTATCCGGTGTTGCCGCCCTGCGGGACGACCCCGATGCGCGCCTGGTTGCACACCGCGAGCAGCTGTGCGACCTGCTCGGCCGTCTCGGGCTGCGCGACGGCGAGCGCGCGGCCGTGGTAGAGCGCGCGATGATCGGTGAGAAACGGCTCGAGCTCGTCCGCCGCCGTGAGCAGTCGCCGCGGTCCGACGATGCGCGCGAGCTGCTCGAGCGTCTCGGCGGTCGGTGTGCTCATTGCCGTGAACCCGTCCGGTGCGCTCCGTTCATGTCCGCAGACTCTGTCTGACCCGATGCGGGAGCGGAACCACCGGCACGCTCAGTGCAGTATCGCGCCGAGCGCACGGCCGAGCAGGAACGTCGCGAGCCCGGCTGCGCCGCCGATCAGCACCATGCGCAGCGCGCCGCGCAACGCATGGCGGCCGGTGAACAGGCTGATCGCCAGACCGACGGCGAACAGGGTTGCGCCGGTGAGACCGGCGGTAATCACGATTGCGCGCACCCCGGCACTGCCGGCGAGGAACGGCAGCAGCGGCACGGTGGCGCCAACGGCAAAGGCGAGAAACGACGCCGCCGCGGCGCCCCACGGCGAGCCGAGCAGCTCCGGAGAGAGGCCCAGCTCCTCGCGCGCCAGCACATCGAGCGCATGCTCCGGACGCGCCAGGAGCGTCTGGCTGACCTCTCGGGCCTGTGTGAGCGGCATGCCGCGGGCGGCGTAGATCAGGGCCAGCTCCTCGGCCTCCTCTTCGGGGTATTCGGCGATTTCAGCGCGCTCCAGTGCGATCTGATACTCGTACATCTCGCGCTGCGAGCGCACCGAGACATACTCCCCGGCCGCCATCGACAGAGCGCCGGAGAGCAGTCCGGCGAGGCCTGTGATCAACACCAGGCGCGGGCTGCTGCCGGCGCCGGCGATGCCCATCACCAGACTGGCATTGGCGAGCAGTCCGTCGTTGATGCCGAACACCGTTGCGCGCAGGTTGCCGCCGAGACCGCCACGATGGCGGGCGCCGACCTCCGAGAGCGCGGTGGGCATGTCGTGGCCGGCGACGGCCGGTCCGCTGTAGACCGACAGTCCGCGCAACTTCATCGCCGCCAGCACCGAGCGCAGAGCGCGCGGTCCGAGCCAGTCGACCAGGGCCGCGACGATCCGCGCACGGGTCGAGGGCCGGAAGTCGGGCGCGGCGGCGCGCTCGCGCCGCAGCGCCTCTTCCCAGTGGCCCGCCTGCTCCTCGGCGGCACCGGCCAGCTGTTCGAACAGCTGGCGATGGCGGGTATCGGGTTCGGCCGCCGCGACCCGCCGGTACAGCCAGGCCGATTCTTTCTCGTGGCGCCAGCTGGCGGCGGCGTCGTGGCTCATGCGCGCGGCCGTCCGGTGGCGTGGACCGACCCGACCCGTTCAGCGGCGCCGTTCACCGCGGCACCGATGCACGGGCGGTATGAGGACGGCTCGACGATACGACGGCGCGACTCAATATTCGTCGCGCTCGTCTTCTTCGTCTTCGTCCCAATCGTCCTCGTCATCCTCGTCTTCGTCGTCCTCGTCCTCGTCCCAATCTTCATCGTCCTCGTCTTCGTCCTCTTCCTCCTCCTCGGACTCGGCCCAGCCCTCGGGCTCCTCGGTCGGCTCGAGATCCATCTCGTGCCAGGTTTCCAGATCAATCTCCTCAATCTCTCCGTCGAGATGCTCGATCTCGACCAGCTCGGCGTCCTCGTCCACTTTGAGCACGCGGAATGATTCCTCTTCCTCAAGGTCCTCGTACCATTTGCCGGGGACCGGTTCGTAATCTCTGCTCACCGATGGGATCCTCTGACTTGGCGGCCGCGCAAGTTTAGGGGTTGCGCTGGCCGGGAGCAACGCGGCCTCGGTTTGTACTCGCGCGGATCATGCGCGCCACGTATAGTTTTCTCATGTCCGTTAAAACCGCAACCCGCTCCCCTCTGGCGACGGCGCGCCGCGTCGTGGTCAAGGTCGGTTCGGCGTTGCTGGTCGAAGCACAGACCGGGCGGATCAACCAGGCCTGGCTCGAGACGCTGGTCGATGATCTGCTGCGTCTGCGCGAGCGCGGGCAGCAGGTCATCCTGGTGTCCTCCGGGGCCGTCGCGCTCGGCCGCCGCGAACTGTCGCTCGCCAAGGGGCCGCTGCGCCTGGAGGAAAGCCAGGCCGCCGCGGCCGTGGGGCAGATCCGCCTGGCGCATGCCTACCGGGAGATGCTCGAGCGCCGGCAGGTGGCGGTCGCCCAGGTTCTGCTCACGCTCGAGGACAGTGAGCGGCGCCGGCGCTACCTCAACGCGCGCGCCACGCTCGAGACCCTGCTGTCGCTCGGCGCCCTGCCGGTCATCAATGAGAACGACACGGTGGCCACGGCGGAGATCCGCTACGGCGACAATGATCGTCTCGCCGCGCGTGTGGCGCAGATGACGGCGGCCGACTGTCTGGTGCTGCTCTCGGACGTCGATGGCCTCTACAGCGCCGATCCGAATCGCGATCCCGACGCGCGCTTCATCCACGAGGTGCCACACCTGACGCCCGAGATCGAGGCCATGGGCGGGGGTTCGGCCTCGGAGTTCGGCACCGGCGGCATGGCCACGAAGCTCTTGGCGGCGCGGATCGCGGTCGCCGCCGGTTGTCACATGTGCGTGGCGGCCGGCCGACCGCTGCATCCGGTGCGACGGCTGGAGGAGGGCGAGCGCTGCACCTGGTTCCTGCCCGCGGCGAGCCCGGCGGCCGCCCGCAAACAGTGGATCGCCGGAACGCTGCGTCCGACCGGGGCCGTGACCGTCGATCAGGGCGCCCTGCGCGCGCTGCTCGCCGGCAGCAGTCTGTTGCCGGCCGGCGTCACGTCCGCACGCGGCCGTTTCGAGCGCGGCGACACCGTGAGTGTGCTGACGCCCGAGGGCACGGAGGTGGCCCGGGGCATCATTGCGTATTCGGATGCGGATGCGCTGAAGATCATCGGTCGCCATTCGGCGCAGATCCCGGCGATCCTCGGATTTCGTGGCCGCGACGAGCTGATTCATCGCGACGATCTGGTGCTGCTGCCTTCTTTCGCCTATGAACCCGCATAACGACAACGCCGTGGGCGAGCTGATGGAGCAACTCGGCCGCGGCGCGCTCAGTGCCGCGGCGGTGCTCGCGCAGGCCACCACCGCGCTCAAGAACGATGCGCTCACCCATGCCGCGGCGGCGATCCGTGCCCACCGCGCGCGCATTCTCGAGGCCAATGCGCACGACCTGGCGGCTGCGCGGGCCGCCGGACTCGGTGCGGCGCTGCTCGATCGGCTCGCGCTCGATGAGGGGCGGATCGAAGCGATGGCGGACGGCGTCGCGGCGATCGCGGCGCTGCCTGATCCGGTGGGCACGGTCGCCGCCGAATGGCAGCGTCCGAACGGCCTGAGGATCCAGCGCGTGCGCGTGCCGCTCGGGGTGATCGGCATCATTTACGAGAGCCGGCCGAACGTCACGGCGGACGCCGGCGCACTTTGCCTGAAGGCCGGCAATGCCGTGATCCTGCGCGGCGGGTCGGAGAGTCAGCGCTCCAATGTGGCCGTGCACGAGTGTCTCACCGAGGGCTTACGCGCCGCCGGTCTGCCCGCCGAGTGCATCCAGTTGGTGCCCACGCAGGACCGCGCGGCGGTCGGCTACCTGCTCGCCGGCATGACCGAATACCTCGATGTGATCGTGCCGCGCGGCGGGCGCAGCCTCGTCGAGCGTGTGCAGAAGGAAGCGCGCGTGCCGGTGATTGGACATCTCGACGGCAATTGTCACGTGTACGTCGACCGCGACGCGGACGTGCGCATGGCTGAGACGATCGCGCTCAATGCGAAGATGCGCCGCACCGGGATCTGCGGCGCCGCCGAGACGCTGCTGATCGACCAGGCCTGCGTGGCCACGCACATGGTGCCGGTGGTGCGTACGCTGCTCGATGCCGGGTGCGAGGTACGCGGGGACGCGACGATCCAGAGCGCCGATGTGCGCGTGCGGCCGGCCAGCGAGGACGATTGGTACACCGAGTATCTCGATGCCATCATCGCCGCGCGGGTCGTCGACGGGGTCGACGGGGCAATCGAGCACATCGCCCGATACGGGTCGGCGCACACCGAGTCGATCGTCACCGAAAACGAAGCCACGGCCGAGCGTTTCCTGCAGCGCGTCGACAGCGCCATCGTGCTGCACAACGCCTCGACGCAATTCGCCGACGGCGGAGAGTTCGGCATGGGGGCGGAGATCGGCATCTCCACCGACCGGTTTCACGCACGCGGTCCGGTCGGCCTCGAGCAGCTCACCAGCTACAAGTACGTCGTGCGCGGCGCCGGCCAGATCAGGCCGTAGCCGCTCGTTCGAGCGCGGCGAGTCCGCCGCGCAGCGAATACACCTCGGCGTGACCGCGCGCACGCAGTTCGCGCGCGGCGGCCAGACTGCGGACCCCGGCGGCACAGACCAACAGACAGCGATGCGGCGGAAGCGCGTGCCCGCCGTAGAGCAGTTGCGCGAGCGGCACCGCACCGACCTCGGGGTGCGCCAGGGGCGTGTGCGCCCGCTCGGCTGGCTCGCGGATGTCGATGAGCACAAAGCCGGCGGCGTGCGCCGCGTGCAGCGAATCGAAGGCGAGCTCGACATCCGCAGCCTCGGGACTGAGCGTCGCTGCGCGCAGCGCGTGCTGCGGGCAATCCGCGCCGCGCCGCGCGCGCACCCGGGTGACGGCGAGGGTGGTGAGGTCCACCATCAGCACCGCATCGGCGAGCTGACCAGGCAGTCCGAGCAGCAACTTCAGCGCCTCGAGCGCCTGCAGCGTGCCGAGCACGCCGGGCACCGGCCCGAGCACGCCGGCTTCGGCACACACGCCGACCAAGCCGTCGCGGACCGTTTCCGGCCAGACGCAACGCAGGCAGGGGCCTTCGCCGGGCCGCAGCACCTGCAGCTGGCCCTCGTATTGGTAGACGCTGGCGAAGATCGCCGCCTGGCCGCTCTGCACGCAGGCGTCATTCAGCGTGAGCTTGCTGGCGATGGTGTCGGTGCAATCGAGAATCACGTCGTAGCCGTCGATCAGCGCCGCGACGTTCTGCGCATCCAGACGGGTCCGGTGGATCCGCACATCGAGCGCCGGGTTCAGCGCGCGCAGCCGCTCGGCGGCGAGTTCGACCTTCGGCCGGCCGACGTCGGCGAGCGCGTACAGCGGCTGGCGATGCAGGTTCGAGGCCTCGAGCAGATCGGCATCCACCAGCCCGAGGCGGCCGACGCCGGCGGCGGCCAGATAGCTCATCGCCGGCACCCCGAGTCCGCCGCACCCGACCACTAGGACGGCCGAGTGTGCGAGCCGCGCCTGGCCCGCCGCCCCGACCTCGGGCAGCACCATTTGCCGTGAATAGTCCGGTTGCGCCTGCGCGTGCGCGCAGGCGCCCGCGTGTCCAGGGTGATGCGCGGGGGCGGCGCCGGGGGCCGCCTCGCCGGTGTCCATGATCGGCGCGGCACAGCGTTCGCAGTTGACCCATCCGGAGTCGCCGTCGAGGTAGTGTTCCTTCTTCCAGATCGGGACGCGATGCTTCACCGCATCGATGATGTAGCGGCAGGCGAGAAATGCCTCGTGGCGGTGCCGTGCCGAGACCCCGACCCACACGGCCAGTTCGCCGATCTCGAGTGCACCGACGCGGTGTACGCAAGCGGCACGCTCCACGCCGAAGCGCTGCAGTGCCTCGGCGACGATGCGCTCGCCTTCCTTGATGGCAAGCGCTTCGAACGCCTCGTATTCCAGCCGGCGCACCTCGCGGCCTTCGTTGTGGTCGCGGACCCATCCTTCGAAGCTGGCGTAGGCGCCCGCGGCGGGCGACTCCAGTACGCCGCGCAGCGCAGCGGGATCCAACGGCTCAGTGCTGAACTGGAACAGACTCATGGGGATATTCGCGGGCTGCTCGGGTGGCCGGCTCGGGCCGTCAGCCGCCGGCCACCGGCGGAATGAACACGACGGTATCCCCGTCGGCGAGCGGCGCGCTCCACTCGGCGAACTCTGCATTCACCGCCACGCGCAGCAACTCCCGGGGCAGGGTGAACGGGTGGCGGTGGCGCAGCTCTTCATATAGCTCGCCGGCGGTGGCCGCCGCGCTGCGCAGCGATTCCTGCGCGCGGCCGGCCTGTTCACGCAGCAGCGCATAGTACTGCACGGTGACCTGGCGCTCGGGTGCGCCGAGCGCAGCGCTCGCCTGCGCGAACTGCTCCGGGGTGTTGATGTTCTCCAGCGCCCCCGGCGATGGCGGTTCGAGCAGTGCCGTGTCGGCCGAGATCAGGAACTTGCGGGGGCAGTTGCGCCCCGCGGCCACGACCGCGGCGAGTGCCGCGTGGCTCGAGGGCTCGTAGATCGCGCACAGCGGTTCAGGCAGCCCGTCGCGGCTCGAGCGGTAGGCGGTGGCGGCGCGGGCCGGGTCGCGCGCACCGATCAGGTGATCGAGGGTGCGCGCATCGAGAAACGGCAGGTCGCAGGCGAGCACGAGCCAGGCGGCATCGGGCGCGCTCGCCTGGGCGGCGAGGATGCCGCCGGCCGGACCGAGGTCGTCGCGCTGATCGGCGATCAGCCGATAGCGGGCGCGCAGCGGGTCGTCGCGCTGCTCGGCGCGCACCGAGACGAAGGCGCGCTCGACCCGGCCCTCGAGCAGCGCCATGGTCCGCTCGAGCTGAGTCATGCCCTGATAGGCGAGTGCGGCCTTGTCGCGCTGCATGCGCCGGCTGCGTCCGCCGGAGAGCACCAGACCGTAGAGCGGCGCGGCGCTCACCGGGCGACTCCCGCGCGCCGGAAGGGGCGCTTGCCGCCGGATTTCGCGAGCAGACGCACGCCCGCGATCTGAATGTCGTGCGAGAGCGCTTTGCACATGTCGTACACCGTCAGCGCGGCGATCGTCGCGCCGGTGAGCGCTTCCATCTCGACGCCCGTGCGGTGGTGTACGGCGACGCGGCAGCGAATGCGGATCTGCCCGCGGGGCTGCTGCACGATGTCCACCGAGCAGTGCTCGAGCCCGAGGGGATGACAGAAGGGAATCAGTTCATGGGTGCGTTTCGCGGCCATGACCCCGGCGACGATCGCCGTGTCGAACACCGGGCCCTTGCGGGTGCGGTGACCGCTGCGGCGCAGTTCGCGCGCCACCGGGGCGGGCAGCTGCACGAGCGCCTCGGCCGTGGCCTCGCGCAGCGTGACCTCCTTGGCGCCCACGTCGACCATCGTCGGGCGGTTGCGCGCATCCAGATGAGAGAATGTCTTCGCCGTCATCAGCCACCAATGTAGAACATTTCGACCTTGCGCGCGTTTTCGTCCGCGAGCAGCCCCCGGCGCTGCTCGCTGTAGTTGTCGGTGCGCTCGCGCCAGACGCCTCGCAGCGCATCGAGCAGCTCATCGTCCGAGGCACCGCTGCGCAGCCGGTCGCGCAGCGGTGTGCCGTGCGTTGCGAACAGGCAGGTGTAGAGCACTCCGTCGGAGGACAGTCGCGCGCGCGTGCAATCCCCGCAGAACGGCTGGGTGACCGAGGAGATGAACCCGATCTCCCCGCCGCCGTCGGTGAACACGTAGCGCTCGGCAACCTCGCCGCGGTACGCCGGCTGGCGCGGCTCGAGCGGCCAGCGTGCGCCGATGCGGGCGAGCAGTTCGCGTGAAGGGACTACGGCGTCGCGCTGCCAGTGGTTACGGTTGCCGACGTCCATGTACTCGATGAAGCGCACGATGACGCCGGTGCCGCGGAAGCGCTCGAGCAGTTCGAGCACGGTGTGATCGTTCACGCCGCGTTGCACTACCGCATTGATTTTGATGGGCCCGAGTCCCGCCCGGCGCGCCTGCTCGATGCCGTTCAGCGTCTCCTCCAGTCCGCCGAAGCCGCCGCTCATGCGCAGGAACACCTCCGGGTCCAGGCTGTCGAGGCTCACCGTGACGCGCTTCAGTCCGGCGGCGTGCAGCTCGCACGCGTACTTCGCGAGCAGTGTGCCGTTGGTCGTCAGGGCGACATCCTCGATACCCGGAATGCCGGTCAGATCGCCGATGAGGTCGGTGAGGTTCGGGCGCAGCAGCGGCTCCCCGCCGGTCAGGCGCAGCTTGCGCACCCCGAGGTGCACCAGCAGCCGTGCCAGGCGCACGATTTCCTCGAAGGCCAATCGCTCACGCGAGGCCAGAAACCGGTAGGTCTCGTGGAAGGTCTCCCGCGGCATGCAGTACGGGCAGCGGAAGTTGCAGCGGTCCATCACCGAAATGCGCAGATCGTGCAGCATCCTGCCGCGCCGGTCGCGCAGTCCGGCCGGCGCGCGCGCGCTCAGAGCATCACGGACAGTCATCGCTCTCGTTTACCACTGGCAGCGGTCGAGCGCCATCCTCCAGAGGGCTACCAGCGGTACAGCGGCGCGACGAATCCGGCGGGATAGGTGTTCGGGCCGGGCGGCAGTTCCACGAACCCGTCCGTGGTCGCGAGAGCCGTGAAATCGCCCGAGCCGTGGGTCGGCTTCGGCCGCGCCCGGCAGCAGCCGTGCGCATCGGTCACCCGCTGCACGGGCAGGAAGAACGTGAGCGGTGCCGGTACGGTGAAAGGCTCGGTGAGCGCGATCAGCTCCGGCGGACCCGCTCTCAGCCCCTGGGCTGCCGCCAGCGCCGGCAGCACATAGCGCGAGACGCACACGGCGGTCGAGACCGGGTTGCCCGGCAGGGCGAGCACGGCGGCGCCCGAGGGGGCCATGCCGAACCACAGCGGCTTGCCGGGCCGCTGCGCGACCTTGTGAAAAATGCAGCGCACGCCGAGCGATTCCAGCGCCTGCGGCACCAGATCAAGTTTGCCCATCGACACCCCGCCGCTCAGCACCAGTACGTCGTGGGTCTCGAGGTGAAATTTCAGCCGGGCCTCGAGCTCGGCCGCATCATCGCGCAGGTGCTCGGTCGCGATCCGGGGGTAGCCGTGCAGTTCGAGCGACGCGGCAATGGCGTACGCGTTCGAACGGCGCACCTGATGCTCGAGAATCGGTTCACCCGGCTCGATGAGTTCGTTGCCGGTCGAGAGCACCGCGACCATCGGCTGGCTCGCGACCTGGACCCGGGCCTTGCCGGCGGCGGCCGCGACCGCGATCTGAGGGGGACCGAGGCGCATCCCGGCGGTGAGCAACCGCTCGCCCTGGCGTGCATCCGTGCCGCGGTGGTGCAGGTGTTGTCCGGTGGCGACCGTGAGGCCGTCCGCCAGGCTCGCGGTTCCGTCCGCCACCAAGATCTGCTCGACGGGCACGACGCAGTCGCATCCCACCGGCAAGGGCGTACCGGTCATGACTTCGATGCAGTGCTGCGCCGAGGCGAGCGTCAGGGCCGGCTCGCCGGCGGCCTGAGTCGCCTGGATCCGGAACCGGCGCTGCCCGGCTGCGACCGCCGCACTCTGCAGCGCAATGCCGTCCATGGCGACCCGGTCGAAGGGCGGCTGATCGCGCTCGGCGCAGATGTCCTCGCGCAGTACCGCCCCGGCGCACTGCAACAGAGGCAGCGAGACCGTCGGCAGGCACGTCAGGTGCCTGCCGATCAGGTCATCCGCTTGCCCGGGGCTGAGCATGGTCCGTCGCGCTCCCCAGTGAGCTAGTTGCTCTTCTTGGCGTGTTTCTTCTGGTAGATCCGTACCTGCGCATTGAAGCGCTTGGCGACCTTCTGCAGCTGATCCACGGCCGCGTTGTTGCGCTGGATCTCCATGACCTCGAGCGACTTGATCTGCTTCTTCGTCAGCTTCAGCGACTGTTTCGCGATGGTCGCATCGCTCTGCTTCTTGATGCAGGCGAGATAGCTGTTCATCGTCGCGTTGTACGCCTGCACCGTCTTTTGTGCGGCCAGCATCTGGGCGAGCGTCGCGACGTTGCCGTCGGGCAGGTTCGCAGGCGGCTTCGGGTACGTGCAGTCGGCATACGCCGGAGCCAGGGTGAGCGCTGCGAGAGCCGCCGCGGCGAGCAATGATTTCATTAGAGACCCTCAGGGTGGCAGAAGCCCTATCTTATCAATCCGGCGCGTCGACGGGGCTACTCCCGGCCGGCGCCTCGGCCCCTCCGTGGCAGGGTCCTGCACCGCCGTCCGCCGAGCGCGTGGGGTACCGGCCCGACCGGCGCCCCGATCAGGGGGGCGGCCCGCTGCGGGCGCCAGTTTTGCTCCGCGCCCCCGGGGGCGTTGCTCGCGGCGTCGGCGGTGACGATGGTCACCGACCGGGTGCGAGCTGAACGCCGCGGCGGCATCGTCGTGCCATGCGTCAGCGGATTGAGCATAAACCGCCCTGGCCGGCCCGCCGAGCCCGTACGGAGCGTGCGGATCCGCATCGGGTGTCCCGAGGCGTGCGTCACGAGCTCCTCGCGGTTCGTACGTGCGGCCGCGGCTCATGCCGCTTCGGCACATCCGGCGGGCCTGATAGAATGCTGGTCCCCGCGGGCGCCCGTAGCTCAGTTGGATAGAGTACCTGGCTTCGAACCAGGTGGTCGGGGGTTCGAATCCCTCCGGGCGCGCCATTCCTGTCCCGACCCCTGGAGGATCGCGCCATGAAGACACCGAGCTGGCGGACGGTGATGTGCCTCGCGCTTACTTTCGGGGCACCGGCGGCACTGGCCGATCGGTACACCGACACCATCGCATTGTTCAGGCACGCGGGTCAGACCGCGCAGTTCTTCAAGTCCAGTTACGGATATGCCGTCTTCCCCACGGTCGGCAAGGGCGGCTTCATCGTGGGGGCTGCGCACGGCGACGGTCGGGTCTACCAGCAGGGCCGGTACGTGGGCGAGACGTCGGTGACTCAGGTCAGTGTCGGATTCCAACTCGGCGGTCAGGTCTACAGTGAGATGGTGTTCTTTCGCGATCCGGCCGCGTTGAAGCGCTTCGAGTCAGGGAAGTTCGCGCTGAGCGCGGACGTCAATGCCGTCGCCCTCACTGCTTCGGCGGGCGTCAGTGCGAGCACCACCGGAACCGAGGCAGGTGCCAGCGGGAGTGAGACCCATGCCGTCGCGACCGGCCACTACCAGCACGGCGTGGCGGTGTTCACGATCACCAAGGGCGGCTTGATGTATCAGGCTGCCGTGGCCGGACAGAAGTTCTCGTTCACGCCGGCGCGTTGAGACGCGCTGGCGGGTGACGCGCGAACAACACGGCCAGCGCACACGAGGCAAGCCGCGCGCGCGCATCGTCGGCACGGCTGGTCAGCATGATCGGAACCCGTGCGCCGAGCACGATGCCGGCGAGTTCGGCACCGGCCAGATACTCGAGCTGCTTGGCCAGCATGTTGCCCGCCTCCAGATCCGGAACGACTAAAATGTCGGCGCGCCCCGCGACGCCGGAGATGATCGTCTTCGTGGCTGCGGCGGCGCGCGAGACTGCATTGTCGAAGGCAAGCGGCCCGTCGAGCACCGCGCCGGTGATCTGGCCGCGGTCGGCCATTTTGCACAGCGCCGCGGCGTCGAGTGTCGATTTGATCTTGGGCGTCACGAGCTCGACGGCCGAGAGGATCGCGACCTTCGGCATGCGTACGCCGAGGGCGTGCGCCAGATCGATCGCGTTCTGCACGATGTCGCGCTTGTCCTCGAGCGAGGGGTAGATGTTGACCGCCGCATCGGTGATGAACAGCAGCCGGGGGTAGTGCGGGGCGTCGATCGCGAACACATGGCTCACGCGCCGTTCGGTGCGCAGTCCCTGATCGGGATCGACGACGGCGTGCATCAGTTCGTCGGTGTGCAGCGCACCCTTCATGATCGCGTCGACCTCACCACGGCGCGCCATCCGCACGGCACACTCGGCCGCAGCGTGACTGTGTTCGGTGGCGATCACGGTGTGCCCGGCAAGCGCGAGGCGCGCGCGCCGGGCGGCTGCGCGAATGCGTCTTTCCGGTCCGATGAACACCGGATGGATGAGGCCGGCGCGCTGGGCCTCAATGGCCCCGAGCAACGACACCGGATCGACGGGGTGGACCACTGCGGTGCGCAGCGGCGCGTGCCGCCGTGCCAGCGTACAGAGCTTCTCCAGTCGCTTCAGCGCAGGCGCTGTCGCGGGACGGGCGCGGGATGCGGGTCGGGGGCTCATGGCAGCGCGATGCTCGACTTACGGCAATGCCCGTACTGTGGCACGTTCCGCAACCCGCTGCCTTTCGCTAAGCGCAAGGTAGCCGAGGTTTCCCGCTGCGATCGCCGCCTGGCCGGCGTCGGATAGCGCGGTGAGCAGGTACTGACGGGCGAGCGGATCGAGCGTGCCGCCGGGCGGGATGCGTACGTAGATCCTCAGTTCCCGGTCGAGCGGGTAGCGTCCGGCGATCAGGTTCGCGCGAGTCGGGGACACGGCGGTGGCGTGCGCATTCGCGGCGAGTGCGAGCGCATGCAGGCGGCCCGGCGCGCGGTTCAATGCGGCGAAGCCGATGGCGTCGGGATCGGCGTCGATGGCGTCGACGACTTCGATGGACTCACGGTACGTGTGCATGTCCGCGGTGAATGCTCGCCCGGCCATGACCCGATGGCGCAGGCATCGGGCGAGGGCGGTGCCCGGGGCCAGTCCGTAGAGGTGCACCGGCCGGCTCGCCCAGCGGCCGCGCAGGCCGAATTGTCCCCAGCGCAACGAATTCTGCGGTGTGCTGAACAGGCGACGCACCTGGCCGAGAGTGAGTCGGCGCAGCGGATTGCCGGCCGGAACGAGGACGGCCAGGGGGCCCGACAGCGCCCGCGGATCGAGCGAGTCGTGTGCGATCGGTATGCCGATCGGCGCATCGCCGACGATCCGACGGTAGTGCGCCAGCGCACTCGGCAGAAAGGGGGCACCCATGGGCGCGAGGAGACTTCGGTCCGCGGCGAGCGCCGCCGGCGCCGTGCGCGTTCCCTCCAGCCTGAGGTCGAAGTGCGCGTGCGGGTGCGAGCGTTCGAACAGCCGATCGAGCGCGAGCAGCATCTGGCGCATGTCGTTGTAGCCGACGATCGAGATGGCCCCTGTGCGTGTCAGGTAGGGGGGACGCACCGGGCGGTGCATCAGGTGCGCGAGTTGGCGCTGCGCGCGGCGCAGCTGGACCGCCGTCAGTGGCAGAAACCCTTCGGCGGAGCGGGCGACTTGACGCTGCCCGGCGGCGCTCAGGACGTAGTTGAGGAACGCACCGATGCGTGCCGGCAAGGGTACACCGGGCGTAACGTTGAGCAGGAAGTAGATGCGTCGGCTGAGCGGATATCGCCGCGAGGCGACATTCGCGGGCGTGCCGCGGTGCCAGCGCTGACCCGCACGCGCCGCCAGCGGCACCGCCCGCACGCCCGGCAGCGCGTAGCCGAAGCCGCTGTAGCCGATCCCGTCCGGATCGCCCGCGACACGACGCACGATCGCCTGCAGGGCGCTCTCGCCCGGATGATCGACCTGCACGCGCAAGTCGGCGCGAAACGCCGCACCGTGCAGCACCCGGTGCTCGAGGTAATTGACGATGCCGGGCGGGTTGCCGCTCGCCCGCCGCGGCATCATCCCGTACAGATGGATGGGTCGGTCGGCCCAGCGGCCGCGCAACCCGAGCTGCCCCCAGGTGCGAAGCGCTCCGTACGCACGCCGGCCGGTGAAGAGGGCCTTGAGCTGCGCGAGCGTCAGGCCGGGGAGCGGATTGGCCGCGTTCACGTAGATCGCGATCGCATGGGTGCCGCCACGCGTGTCGTAGCTGCCGTCCGCCACATTCAGCACCGTCGGCGCATGCCCGAAGCGGCGCTCGAATGCGCGGACCTCGGACGGGAACGGTTCGCGCACGAAATCCGCCAGATCCGCGTGGCCGGCGAGCAGCCGCTGCAAGCCGCCGGCCGCCAGGGTGACGCGCCCGTCCGTCCTGATCCGCACCTGCGGATGCCGGTGTTCGAAGGCCTCGCCCCACGCCCGGACCAGCGGCACCATGGTGCTGCCGCCGGCGCAGCGCACGGCGCCGTGGAGCCCGGATACGGCGGCCCTCGTCGGCGCCGCCCCCAGGAGCAGTCCCGGTGTCAGGGCAAGCGCAGCCAGCCAGATGCGGCGCATCGGATTCATCGGGGCTCCTGCGGCTCAACGGGCGGACCGAGCAGCGCGTAGCGCCGGCCCTGGGGGAGATGGTACCGGTGCATGATGCGCGCGACCGCAGCGCGCTGCAGGCCGCCGGCCACGCCGTCTCCCGGCGCTCGCGCGGCACCCAGCGCGCGCAGCAGCGGCGTGAACGGGCCGGTGGCATGGCCCGGAAGCAGGACCAGGACGCGCGCCGCGGGTCCCTGGGTGCGAAACCAGTGCTGAACTGCAGCGGCGGCGGCGGGCACGGGAACGTCGAGCCGCGTGAAGCGGGTCCGCAGGCCGCGATCGAGCATCGCCACGGTCGTCTCGTCCGGGTTCAGCAGCGCAAATGGCTCGTGCAGCGTGGCGGCGTGGATGCGCCGCGCCAGCGCCGGCAAATCCTGCCAGCGGTCGATCATGGGAAAGACCGCGAGGGCGCTGAGACAGAAGGTCGCGGCGTAAGCCGCGTAGTTCCAGGTGAAACTCATCAGCGCCTCGTCCTTCTGCTGCGCACGCGCCGCTCGGCGCAATGCCAGGACCATGCACGTCGCTGCCGCCGCGGCACAGGCCAGATCCAATGACGCGATCTGCGGTACGTCCCGCTGCACCGCAGCTACCGCAATCGCCAGTGCCACGAACACACTGCCGGCGAGCGCAATCGTCCAGCGCGTCCAGCGCAGCGCACCGCGGGGGGCGACGCCGAGCCGATCGCACTCGCTGACCCACAGGCCGATGAGCAGGCTGGCGCCGAGCAGCGCCGGTGCTGCGTACACATCGCGCGCCGTGGCGGCCAGCGACAGCAGGATCAGCCACGGCAGCGTGGCGGATACGGCGAAGCGCCAGGCCGTGCGCTGCGCACCCGGCCGGCGCACGCCGCGCCAGGCGAGCAGTGCCGCGGCGACCGCGAGCGCCGTCCAGGGCAGCAGGTACACCGGCAGCTGCAGGAAATACTTGCCGAAGGAGTTGTGATGCGCCTCGGTGTAGCGGTAAGTCGGCGGGGCGGCAACCCTCATGAAGCGGCCGATCAGGTTGTACCAGAATAAAACGCGCAGTGCGTGCGCACCGCGCGTGGTGTGTGCCACCGCGAGCAGCCACGGTCCGATGACCATCGCCTGCAGGGCGAAACCGGCATATAACTCCGCGCGCCGCAGTTCCTTCCAGCGGCGCTCCCAGGCGATGAGCGTCAGCAGCGTCAGGCCCGGCACCAGCCAGCCGACCGCGCTCTTGGCCATGAAGCCGGCCGCGGCGCCGGCGTGCATCAGCAGGTAGCCGCCGAGCTTGCGCCGCCCGGACGGTGCGCGGTACCCCAGATACGCCCCCAGCAACGCCACGGCGCAGGCCGCCAGCAGCGGCGCATCCGGTGCGAGCCACATGGAGACTCGATACGCAGTGATCGCGCTGCCAGCCACCAGGGCCGCCACGACGGCAGCCGGGAGGCCGTCAAGCGCCCATCCGAGCGCACCCATCGCCAGCGCCAGAATGACCGCATAGAGGAGATTCGGCAGACGCAGCGCCGCGGCATGGTCGCCGAAGGCGCGCAGGCCGAGTGCCGCCGCCCAGTACGTCAGCGGCGGCTTTTCGAGGAAGGCCCGTGCGGCCAAATGCGGCAGGACCCAATGGCGCTGGCCGGCCATGCGCCACGCAATATCGGCCACCCGCGGCTCATCGGGCGTCCACAGGCCCCGCCCGAGCGTTCCGACCATCCACATCGGCGCGAGGGCGAGCAGCACCGGCGCGATCCAGCGGGTCGATCCGGGTTTCGATGACGACGGCGGCATGCGTCCCGATTATGCCCTGTGCCGGGCGCCGCCTCGATTGGACTCAGACCGCTTGCGACGGTGCGAAGCAGACCCGGCCGCGCCCGGATTGCTTCGAGGTGTACATGGCCGCATCTGCCCGGCGCATGAGCGCGGCCGGGGAGTCCTCCGCGGTGCGCGCCTGTGCCACACCGATGCTTGCACCGATCTGCACCTGCGTGCCGCCCTCCAGGCGCAGCGGAGCGGTGAGTCTCGCGATGATGCCGTCGGCGATCTCCCCGGCACGTTGCACATGTCCGGCGCCGAGCAGCACGGCGACGAATTCATCACCGCCGATCCGCGCCACGAGATCACCGGCGCGCACCGCCGACTCGATGAGACGGCCGACTGCGCGCAGCACTTCGTCGCCGGCAGCGTGACCCAGCGTGTCGTTGACCTCCTTGAACCAGTCGAGGTCGATGGCCAGCAGCGCCAGGGTGTCGTGCGCCGCGCCGGCGCCGAACAGCCGAGTCAGCGCCTCGTCGAGACCGCGGCGGTTGAGCAGCCCGGTGAGCGGATCGTGCATGGCGAGCGCCTCGGCGGCGGCCACGGAGCGCTTGCGCTCGGTGATGTCATGCACGACCCCGAGCAGCTGGTCGGGGCCGAGCGGATTGATCGACAGCTCGATCCACCGGCCGCTCGCCCCGGTGCTCGAGGGCAGCTCGAGATCGGCTTCGTACGACTGGGCGCCGAGCAGCGCGCAGCGCAGCATGTTCTCGATCTGCAGCGTACGCTGCGCGAGCGGCGGCAGCCTGCTCAATGTCTCGCCCTCGCACGGTTCGCTCTCGAGCGCCAGCAGTCGCACGAACGCAGGGTTCCAGGACTGTAGCGCACCCTGCGCATCCATGATGAACATGCCGAGCTCGGTCTGGTTCAGCACCAGACGCAGCTTGCGGTCGGACAGCTCGTGCTGAATGCGCAGCGTGCGCTCGGCCGACACCAGCGCATCGAGGTGACCGAGCAGGCCATTGATGTCGGCGACCAGTTGGCCGATCTCGTCTGACTCGTTGCCGCCCGGAACCCGCAGCGCAGGGCTGGCGCTCGTGCGCGGCCGGTGCAGCTCGATGGACAGTCGCTTGATCGGATCAGTGACGACGAGAAAGACCACGAGCGCGGTCGCGGCGGAGATCACCAGCACTTCTGCGGCGAGAATGGCCAGCACGACGCGCGTGTAGCTCCAGGCTAGGGCCCGCAGATGCGTCCGCGACAGATACAGCGTGATGGTGCCGACGGTGCTGCGCGCGTCGAACGGAGAGTGAATGGTCTGCACGATCCTGCTGAGGTGTCCCTGTGGCGCGGCCGCCGCGCCACGAAACGTCTGATACAGGAGTGTGCCGCCGGCGCTGATGCGCACGCCGCCGACGGCGTGCGTCTTCATCAGGCCGGTGGCGATTTCGCGCGCCAGCGTCTGATCGTGCAGATAACAGGCGATCTTGGCAGTGTTCTCCACGGTGGCGACGAGTTGCTGCAGCTGGCTGACGAGCCGCGCATCTTCGTGACGCTCGACGATGCGCGCGCAGGCCAGCGCGAAGGCGAGACCGAGCAGCAGTGCCAGCGCGAAGATGAGGGCTGTGGCGCGCAGCACGAGGCTGCGCGGCGCTGTGCGTGCGGCGAGACGCCGCAGCGTCTCAACGGGGGCCCAGGTCAAGGACGATCCTCACGCGAGGGGAGATCGCCGTGCGCGGTACGTAGGCGATGGCATTCGGATTGTCGGCCACCAGTTGCACCGCTGCGTGCGCGCTCTGGACCCGAAAGGGCGGACTCGCCTGTCCGGAGAACACCAGTCGCGCCCAGTACGAACCGACTTGCGCGAGGCTCCAGTGCACCAGCTGTCCATAGAACTGCGCGCGCGCTGCGCCGCCGGACAGGTCGATGGGCAGCGCCGGTGCGCCCGTGGGCAGTTGGCGCAGCCGGCCCATGAAGATATCGATGACCTGACTGCGTGTCAGGTGCGCCACGTGAGCAGCTGGATTGACGATGACCACCAGATCCTGCTCGGCGGCAGGTCTGGCGCGGGCCGGCGTGCCCAGCGCGTTCGGCAGGGCCGGGAGCAGCAGCAGCATGACGGGCAGGCGGCGCATGGCGTCAGAAGGCGAAATCGACGGCGAGACTCGCGACCGTCATCGAGTCGCGGTTCGGCGGCGGGACGTTGGCATCGAAGATCAGCGCGCTGTGCGCGAGCCAGACGCGATCGAGTTGAACCTTGAAGTCCATGTGCGGTGCGAAATCATAGCGCGCACCGAATGCCAGATCCCGCTGCGTGGTCTGAAAGAACGTCTGCGCCTGCGCGGCGCCGGCGATGAGCGGGGCAAACACCGATAGCGGCGGCAGACCCGTCGGCCGAGCCTGGCCGAAGTTCTGGGCGACGGAGAACACCGCGAACGGCGTGACGTCCTTGACCTGCCAGCCGAGGAGCACATAGCCGGTATTCTCGTTCGGCCCCACCGGATTGGGTGAATCGAGGCGCACCAGCACCGCCGTGGCACGCAGGTGGCTGCCGGTGTAGTTGGTGCCGGCTTCTACCGCGTAGGTGTTTTGCGGTGTGCGCAGCAGTGAGCCGGCGAGCAGCGCCGCCTGCGGGACGGCGGTCGCCTCGAGTCCTGCGGCGAGGCCTGTGAATGGCGCGGCGCTGCGCTGCGAGAGACGGACCACGGCGAGGCGGGTCTCCCAGTCGCCGTTGAGATAGTCGGCGGACAGGCCGAACATGTGGTTGTTGCTGAAGTCGATGACGCTGCCGGCGGCGGTGGCGAAGCGGAAGGGGATCTGGCCGCTGAACGCGCGCAGCCGGATCAGCGCGGCGCCGAGTGCCCGGGAGTAGGTGACGTCGGCGCCGTCGAAATAGGCGTTGGCGAGGATTCCGTAGACTTCCGGTGGCGGGCGCACGGTGAGATAGGCGTACCCCACATCGAGCGCATCGCCGAGCAGATAAATGCTCAGGCCAATGCGCCCGGCGCGCAGCATCCAGGCCGGGCTCGGTTCGTAGCGCAGAAAGGCGCGTGACAGTCGCGGCCGCCAGCGGCCGGTGGCGTCACGTCGCGCGACCCCCTGAACCTCAGCGCTCAGTCCGAAGTCCGTGCTGCCGGTCAGTTGTGCGCCGAGCACCGAGTCGGTACCGAAGTCGACCTCGCCGGCGCGCGCGCCCCGCCCCTGACCGAGGTCGCGGCGGAACGCCAGGCCGCGGCTGTTCTGGTAGACGGCACCCAGAGTGCCGAAGGCGTTCCAGTGCAGCGCCGGAGTGTCCAGAGTGCCTGCGTGAGCGCCGCCCCCTGCGGCCAGCAGCAGCGCGCACAGCACCCCGAACCTGGGGACGCCGCGGCGGTGCGGGCTCGGACTCAATGGAAGGGGCCCCGGCATGCCAGTGACCCCGGGGTGCTCCCCTTAGGGGCGGTACCACTCATGGCCGCAGGATAAGTTCAACGTCTGCCCGGGGTCTGAGACGTCCTTCTCGTTCCGCCGGTGCCTGGCGCGGCCGGGTGCGGTGCGCTGTGGTGTTGTGCAAAGATAGGCACTTCCACCATCCCGATGCATCGTCATGACGACCCGAGCCGATGGCCGTTTCATCGAGACGCGCCTGAAAGACCTCAATCTCCAGCGTGGTAGTCAAGAAGTTCTCCAAGGCGTGAATTGGACGGTCCGTCCGGGCGAACGGTGGGTGCTGGCGGGGGCCAACGGCGCGGGTAAGACGCAACTGCTGAAGGTGTTGGCCGGCTCGGTGTGGCCGACGCCGGACGGCGCGGACGTTCGCCAGTACCGCTGGCGTGGCCAGGCGTGGCACATGCCGCAGGCGCTGATTGCCGAGATCGCCTATCTCGGTCCCGAACGGCAGGACAAATACGAGCGGTACGGCTGGAATTACACGGTCGAGCAGGTGGTCGGCACCGGCATTCACCGCACCGACATCCCGCTCGATCCGCTGGATGCGAATGCACGGCGGCGGGTCGCCGCACTGCTGCGCCAGCTGCGGATCGCACCCCTGGCGGCCCGCCGTTTCCTGACGCTGTCCTACGGCGAACGGCGCTTGGTGCTGCTCGCCCGTGCGCTCGCGGCCCGGCCGCGCCTGCTGCTGCTCGATGAGCTGCTCAACGGACTGGATACGCTCAATCGGGCGCGCGCCCTGCGCTGGCTTCAGAGCACTGCCGGCACCGCGCGGCCCTGGGTGCTCTCAGTGCACCGCGCCGAGGACGTGCCGGCGGCGGCCACCCACGTACTGATTCTCGATCAGGGCCGGGTCGGCTATCGCGGAGCACGACGGCGCGCGCCGCTGCGGCGCTGGTTGTCGGCGGGCGTGCGGGGGGATGCGGCGGTGCCGCCGCCACGACGCTCGCGCAGCTTCGGGGCGGTATGGGTCGAGCTACAGAGCGCCGACGTTCATCTCGACGAACATGTCGCGCTGCGTAATCTGACATTCGCGGTACGCGCCGGGGAGTGTTGGGTCGTACACGGCCGTAACGGGTCGGGGAAGAGCACACTGTTGCGTACCTTGTACGGCGATTACGGCGTCGCGGTCGGCGGGCGCATCGTGCGCCGGGGCGTCGAGCCGGGCGTGCCGCTCGAGACCTTCCGGCGGCGCGTGGCGCTGGTGGCACCGCACCTGCAGGCGGATCATCCTCTGCACCTGAGCGTGGCGGAGGTCGTGCAGTCGGGCCGGTACGCGAGCATCGGGCTGAACGATGCGCCGAGCAGAGCCGACGTGGCCGCCGCAAGGCGCGCCATGCGTGAATTCGACGTCTTGCCGTATGCTGAGCGCACGCTGCGCGAGCTGTCCTACGGCCAGCTGCGTCGGGTGCTGTTCGCGCGCGCCTGGGTTGCCCGGCCGGGCCTGCTGCTGCTCGATGAGCCCTTCGCCGGGCTCGATCCACCGACGCAGCAGGTGCTGCAGTCGCGAATCGAGCGCCGCGTGGCCGACGGCGCGGCCGTCGTGATCGTCGTGCACCGGCGCGGCGAGTGGCCGCGGTGCGCGACGCACGAACTGCACCTCGTGGACGGGGCGCTGCGTTACGCCGGACCGGTGCGGCTCAGTCGAGGGTGATTTCAGTCTGGAAGACGGAAACCGCCTGGCCGATGATCCAGACGGCCGAAACCGTGCCGCCGTTCATCTCCAGCTCGATCTGCACCCGTCCCGGTCGATGCAGCCAGCGGCCTTGCACGCCGGTGAAGGCCGCTTTGCGCCGGTCATGCTCCATCAGCCCGTGGTGCACCAGGTACACTCCGAGCAGGCCGTGGGCGTTGCCGCTGACCGGATCCTCGCCGATGCCGAGCGCGGGTGCGAACATGCGCGATTCGCTGAAGTGTTCGCTCGAGTGCGGCGTCAGCGCGAACACGAAGTAGCCCGGTGCGCCGATCTGCGCCGAGAGCGTCGTCAAGCGCGTCATGTCCGGCTTGAGGTGATTGAGCGCCTCGGCGCTGCGCACCCCGATGAGCAACCGCGGGCTGCTCGTCCCGGCGATGCGCAGCGGACAGCGCGGGTCCAGATCATCGGTGGCGAGCGCCAGCGCATCGAGCACGGCGAGGCGCTCGCGGTCGTTCAATTCCCGACCGAGCGGCGGGGGGTTCTGGCGGATCGCAATGCGCCGCTCGGGCCCGCTGCCACGCACCTCGACGTCGACGATGGCGGCCCGGGATTTCTGCCGCAGGCGCGTCGGCGCGCCGCTGCGGGCGGCGAGGACATGCTGCGCCGCGACCGTGGCATGGCCGACGAAGCCGGCTTCGGTGCGCGGCGTGAAGAAGCGCATGCGCACATCGTGATCGTCGCCGTCGGGTGCGAACGCGAACGCCGTATCGGCATTGTTCAGCTCTCGGGCGATCGCCAGCATCTGCGCATCGGTGAGGCCGTCGGCGTCGAGCACCACTCCGGCGGGGTTGCCCGTGAAGCGCTCAAGCGTGAACGCGTCCACCTGGTGAATCTGGATCTTGCGGGTCATGGGGTCTCAGTCGCCTCGCGCCTCTGCGCATCAGGTGCGCCGAAGGGCGGCCATTCTAGCCGATCGGGCCCGGCCCGGTAGAATGCGCATCGATGGACATCGGGATCGAGATCAGCCTGTACCCGCTCGCCGAGCACTTCGTGCCGCTGATTCACGAGTGCATCGGGCGGCTCAGTGCGCACCCGGCGCTCAAGGTGGTGCCGGGCAGCCTCAGTACCCAGGTGTACGGGGAGTACGAGCAGGTGTTCGAGGCGGTCCGCGAGGCGGTCCGCGCCACCCTCGAGACCCGAGCCGCCGAGGGCGGCAAGGCGGCCGTCGTGCTGAAGATCCTCGGACCCCTGTAATCCGCCGAAGCGCGGGCGCTGCAGTGGCGCGCGCTGCGCCGACCCGGCACACTAGCGCCCCCCTGCCCGGGGTATGCGCAGATGAATCGACTGAAGAGGTAGCTGAATGGCGCTGCTGCGAGTGATCGACCGTGACGGACAGGAACACCAGGTCGAAGGCAAGACCGGTTACAAGGTCATGGAGACCCTCCGGGACCTCGAATACGGCGTCGCCGCGATCTGCGGTGGCATGTGCTCGTGCGCGACCTGCCACGTCTACGTCGATGCCGGCTGGCTCGAGCGGCTGCCGGAGCCGATGTCCGATGAGCGCGAGCTGCTGATGGAGCTCAGCCACTACCAGGACAATTCGCGGCTGTCCTGCCAGATCGAGTTCACGCCCGCACTCGACGGGCTGCGCGTGACGATCGCGCCGGACGAGTGAGCGGGCCGATGCGACACGAGCGACGGGAGCGGCGCGGTGCTTGAGGCGATCATTGGACTGGCCGTCGGCGGCCTGGTGATCCTGGCGGTCCTTTATGTGCGCATCCGGCGCGGGCTGCGCCAGGGCATGGCCCGGCGCGACAGCTGGGACGAGATGATGGTCGGCCGGCTGCGGGCCGAGGGCTATCATCCGTTCAACGAGTACCGGGTGGATTTCTTCCTCGGCCTGCCCGATCAGGCGGCCTGCGATGCCGCGCGCGCCGAGCTCGAGCTGGAGGGCTTCCAGATCGACGTCAAACCGATCGAGGAAGAGAGCGATCTGCCCTTCAGCCTGCACGCGGCGAAGTCGATGCAGCTGCTGGTGCCGGACATACAGGCGGTCAGCCAGCGGATGGGGACGCTCGCCGAGAAGTACCACGGGCGCTACGACCACTGGGCCGCCTGAGGGCGGCCCGGGTGGCCGGGCCGATCATTTTTTCCGCTCGGTCTGGCGCTTGACGGCGTCGGCCGCGGCGGCGATTGCGGCCGGGTCGCCCAGGTAGCGGCGGCTGATTGGCTTCAGCTGCGCATCGAGTTCGTAGGCGAGCGGCACGCCGGTCGGGATGTTCAGCTCGACGATCGCCTCCTCCGACATCTGATCGAGCATCTTGACCATGGCGCGCAGGCTGTTGCCGTGCGCCGCGACCAGTACGTTGCGGCCGGCCCGCAGCTCAGGCGCGATGCGTGCATTCCACAGCGGCAGTACGCGCTCGAGGGTGTCCTTCAGCGACTCCGCCGAGGGGATCTCGCCGGCGGGGACGCCGGCATAGCGGGCATCGAAGCGCGGGTGCCGCGGATCGTCGCTGCTGAGTGGCGGCGGCGGCACATCGTAGCTGCGCCGCCAGATCTTCACCTGCGCCTCGCCGTGGCGCTCGACCGTCTGGGCCTTGTCCAGGCCCTGCAGCGCGCCATAGTGGCGCTCATTGAGTCGCCAGGAGCGCTCGACCGGGATCCACATCCGGTCCATCTCATCGAGCATGATCCACAGGGTGCGGATGGCACGCTTGAGCACCGAGGTGAAGGCCACGTCCACCGTGATCTTCTCCTCGAGCAGCTGGCGGCCGGCCTGTTCGGCCTCCGCGCGTCCCGCCGGCGCCAGATCGATGTCCGTCCAGCCGGTAAAGAGATTGTCCAGATTCCACAAGCTCTGTCCGTGGCGGACGAGGATCAGCTTTCCGGGCATGCGGGTACCTCTCGTGCGTGGGCGCGCGCCTCATGCCGCAGCCTGAGGACGGCTGCGGCATGAGCATCGGTGCGGGCCTGCGAGTATAGCCGAGCGCCCGCCGGGCGCCGCTACTCCGCGAGCTTGCGCAGCGACTCGACGCCCACGGTCAGCGTGGCGAAGTCCGCCGCGCCGGCTGCGCGCATCTCCGTCAGCGTGCGCTGCCAGTGCGCGAGCTTGCGCGCCTCGGCCGTCTGCCAGGCACTGACCCGCTCTGCGGCAGTCCCGCGGCGCGCCCCATCGAGCACGCGCTCAGCGAGTGCCCGGTGGATGCGCATGGCCGCATCGCGCACACCGGTCCGCGCAGTGGCCTGCCAGGGTCCGTCGACCGAGAGCTGATTGATCTGCCCGCGCAGCCAATCGAGGCCGGTGCGCGCGCCTACTTCGAAGTACACGCGTGCCGTCTCCGCGACGGGCGTGCGGTGTGCGGCGGCGATCTCCACGATGTCGAGCGAGGCATTGTGGGCTTCGAGGCTCGCCACGCGGGCGGCAACGGTCGTCGGCAGTCCGGACTCGGTGAGTTGCTGGTGGGCGCTGTCGAAATGCGCCCGCCACGTCCCGCACAGCAAGGACTGCAGTCGGGCGCCGATTTCGTGTACCCCGGCGCGGAACTCGCTGACCGCGGCGTCGACCTTCAGTCCCGGCCGGCGCGCGAGCAACCAATAGGTCACATGGCGCAGCAGCCGGCTGGTCTCGAACATCGCCGCATACTGGATCTTGGCCGCCACGCGGTTATCCAGTGCCTCGATGTCCTCCCACAGGTCGCGGATCTGAAAAATCTCGCGAGCGGCGGTGAACGCACGCGCGATCTGCGCCGGTTCGGCGCCCGTGTCTTCCTGGGCGCGCAGCACGAACGTCGGTCCCATGCGGTTGATGAGGCTGTTCGTGGTGGCCGTGGCGATGATCTCGCGACGCAGCCGGTGCCGCTCGATGGCCGGCGCAAAGCGCTTGCGCACCGCGGTGGGGAAGTACCGTTCGAGCTCCGCGGCGAGATAGGGGTCTTCCGGGACGTCCGAGTCGAGCAGATGGTTGTTGAGCCAGAGCTTGCTGTACGAGAGCAGGATCGACAGCTCCGGGCGGGTGAGTCCGGCGCCGCTCTTGCGCCGTTCGCCGATCTCCTCGTCGTTCGGCAGGAACTCGAGCGCACGGTTCAGGCCGCCGGAGCGCTCGAGCAGTCGGATCAGGTGCTGGTACTCGCTGAGGCGAGCCTTGGCCTGAAGCTCGAGTGTGCTGATCGCCTCACTCTGCAGGTAGTTGTTGCGCAGCACCAGGGCGCACACCTCGCTCGACATGCGCACCAGCAGCCGGTTGCGCTCAGCGAGGGAGAGCTTGCCGGCGTGCACCAGCGGGCTCAGCAGGATCTTCAGGTTCACTTCGACGTCCGAGGTGTTCACCCCCGCGGAGTTGTCGATGAAGTCCGTGTTGATCCGTCCGCCGGCGCGCGCGTATTCGATGCGTCCGCGCTGCGTGCAGCCGAGGTTGCCGCCCTCCCCGATGACCTTGGCGCGCAGTTCGCAGCCGTTGATGCGCAGTGCGTCATTGGCGCGATCGCCCACCTCGGCGTTCGATTCCCGGCTCGACTTGACGTAGGTGCCGATGCCGCCGTTCCAGAGCAGGTCCACGGGCATCTTCAGGATGGCGCGAATCACCTCGACCGGGGTCGCCGTGGCGCCCTCCAGCCCGAGCATCGTGCGCGCCTGCGCCGAGAGCGGGATCGACTTCGCGCTGCGCGCAAAGACGCCGCCGCCGGCGGAGATGCACTTGCGGTCGTAGTCGTCCCAGCTCGAGCGCGGCAACGCGAACATCCGTTGCCGCTCCGCGAAGCTGCTGGCCGCGTCGGGCTTCGGGTCGAGGAAGATATGCCGGTGGTCGAACGCCGCCAGCAGCAGCGTGTGCTTCGAGAGCAGCATGCCGTTGCCGAACACGTCGCCGGACATGTCGCCGATGCCGGCAACCGTGAATTCCTCTTTCTGGATGTCGACCCCGATCTCGCGGAAGTGGCGCTTGACGCACTCCCAGGCGCCCCGGGCGGTGATGCCGAGGCCCTTGTGGTCGTAGCCGGCCGAGCCGCCGGAGGCGAATGCGTCACCCAGCCAGAACCCGTACTGCGCGGCAATGCCGTTGGCGGTGTCGGAGAACGTCGCGGTGCCCTTGTCCGCGGCGACCACCAGGTACGGGTCATCGCCGTCGCGCCGCACCACATCGGGCGGCGGCACGATCTTGCCCGCCACGATGTTGTCGGTGAGATCGAGCAGTCCCTGAATGAAGGTGCGGTAGCAGGCGATCACCTCGGTCTGCACTTCCTCGCGGCCGCCCTGCGGCAGGTTCTTCGGCACGAACCCGCCCTTGGCCCCGACCGGCACGATCAGCGTGTTCTTGACGTTCTGCGCCTTCATCAGGCCCAGAACCTCGGTGCGGAAGTCTTCGCGCCGGTCCGACCAGCGGATGCCCCCGCGCGCCACGTCGCCCATGCGCAGATGCACCCCTTCGACGCGCGGGCTGTAGACGAAGATTTCGTACTTCGGCCGCGGCAGCGGCAGATCCGGGATCGCTGCGGGGTTGAACTTGAACGACAGATACGCAAGGGGCGTGCCGCTGCGGTCACGCCGGTAGAAATTCGTCCGCAGCGTCGCCTGCACCAGAGTCAGGTAGGCGCGCAGGATGCGGTCCTCGTCGAGGCTGCTCACCCCGTCGAGGCCGCTGCGGATGCGGGCCACGATCCGCTCCGCGGCGCGCTCGGCGGCCTTGCCGCGCTGCGGCTTGGCCGGGTCGAAGCGGGCTTCGAACAGCTGCACGATCGCGGCGGCGATGGCCGGATTGGCCGCGAGCGTGCGCTCCATGTAGGCCTGACTGAACGGCACGCCGGTCTGCAGCAGATAGCGGCAGTAGGCGCGCAGGACCAGGATCTGACGCGCCGAGAGCTCGGCGCAGAACAGCAGCCGGTTGAAGCCGTCGTTCTCGGCCGTACCATCCCAGCCGGCCGCGAGCGCCTCCTTGAAGCGCGCGGCGATGCGCGCCAGGTCGATTGCGGTACCGTCGCGGTTTTCCAGCTCGAAATCCTGGATCCAGGCGACACCGCCCTCGGGCCAGGCGAGCTCATAGGGCCGCTCGGCGATCACGCGCAGTCCGTAGTTCTCGAGCATCGGCAGCAGGTCGGAGATCGAGACCGGCTCGCCGAGCTTGACGATCTTCAGGTGCAGGGCGCTCGCGCCCTGTTGCGCTGCACGGTGCAGGCTGATGCGCCGGCCCTGCGGCGCAGTGCGCAGCTGCTCGAGCTCGGCGATGTCCGCGAGCGCATCGGCCGCCGGCACATCCTCCTCGTAGGCCATGGGGAACACGTGGCGGTAGCGCTCGGCGAGCGCGAGGCCGTCGGCTTCGCCCCGCCGTGCGACCAGCACCTCGTGCAGGTGATCGCTCCAGGAGAGCGTCGCGTCAGAGATCTGTCGCTCGATCGCCGCGACATCGATCTTCAGATGCTCCCCAGGGGTGGTGCGCACTACGACGTGCACGCGCGCGTGGCTCGAGCTGGAGATCTGCACCTGGCTCTCGACCGAGTGGCCGCCGAACCCCTTGAGTACGATGCGCTCGATGTGCTGGCGCACATCGGTGTTGTAGCGGTCGCGCGGGACGTACACCAGACACGAAAAGAAGCGGTGGTACGGATCGCGGCGCGTGAGCAGGCGCACGGTGCGCCGCTCGTAGAGATTGACCACACCGCGGCAGATGCGCACCAGATCGCGCGTATTGGCCTGGAACAGCTCATCGCGCGGATACGTCTCGAGCACGTTCAGCACCGATTTGCCGTCGTGGCTCTGCGGGTCGAGGCCGAAGTACTGAATGACGCGCGCCACCTTCAGGCGCAGCACCGGGATGTCACGCGGACTGCGGTGGTAGGCGGTGGAGGTCCACAGGCCGAGGAAACGATGCTCGCCGGTCACCTCGCCGCGGGCGTTGAACGTCTTGATGCCGACGTAATCGAGATACTCGGCGCGGTGGATCCGGGAGACGGAATTTGCCTTGGTCAGCACGAGCAGCTCGCGCTCGCGAGCCCGTTCGCGGATCTCGCCCTTGAGGGCCGTGACCGAGGGCCGCTCGGTGGCACCTTGCGTACGCAGGATGCCGAGTCCGGTGCGGGCCAGCGCCTTCAACGAGTCCTGACGCGCGCCTCGCTCAAGCCGGTACTGCCGGTAGCCGAGGAACACGAAGTGCCGCTCCTCCATCCACTGCAGCAGCTGGCACGCTTCGGTGATTTCCTCGCTCGGCAGCGACGGCGGACTGTTTTTCAGTTCAGTGACGATCGCGTGCGCCCGCTCGCGCATCGGCTCCCAGTCCTCGACCGCCGCGCGCACTTCCTGCAGCGTGCGCTCGATTTCCTGGCGCAGCCGCTCGAGCGTTTCGGCATCCGTGCGGCGGTCGATTTCGTACATCTCCCAGGATTCGGTGCGCGCCGCGCGCGCCCCGTCGCCGCCGAAACCGCTGATCCGTCCGCGCCCGTCGCGGCGGACCTCGATGACCGGGTGCACGATCACGTGCACGGCGAGGCCGGCCCGGTTGAAGGCGAGCCCGAGCGAATCGATCAGGAAGGGCCGGTCGTCGGTGACGATCTGCACCACCGTGTGCGGCGACTCGAAGCCGTCGCGCTCGGGATCGGGATTGAAGACCCGCACCAGGGACTCCCCGGGCGCGCGGCGCCGGCCGAGTTCGAGGTGACAGCGCGCCGCGTGCGCCAGTGCCTGGGGCGTGCGCGCCGCCAGATCTTCCTCGCCTACTCCTCGGTAGTAGGTTCGCAGGAAGTCGGCCGACACGCTCACCGCCGCAGCGTGCGGGCCGCGGGGCAGGCGGATGCGGGCGATTCGGTCGATCAGCGCGAGACGCGCGGGGGGGATGCTGCGCAGGTGCCGGCTGTCGCCGGCGGAGGATGTGGCATGCATGGTGGGGCGCGATTATATACGTCTGTCCATGAAGAAGCGGCCAGAGTATAATAGTTGCGACCGCAACGAAATGGCACGCTGCGCAGCGTGCGGCCTTGAGGGAGCTACCGATGAGCCCGAATCGCGACAATCCCATGGGTACCGACGGCTTCGAGTTCGTCGAATACACCGCGCCGGATCCGCAGCTGCTGCGTGATCTGTTCGAACGGATGGGATTTCCGGTCAAAGCCCAGCACCGTTCGAAGAACGTGACGCTGCACGGCCAGGGCGGCATCAATTTCATCATCAACGCCGAGCCGAACTCCTTTGCGCAGCAGTTCGCTCGCGAGCACGGCCCGTCCGCCTGCGCCATGGGCTTTCGCGTCAAGGATGCGGCCTACGCCTACCGGCGCGCGCTCGAGCTCGGTGCCAAGCCCGGTCCGCAGCTCGCCGGTCCGATGGAACTGAATATTCCGTGCATCGAGGGCATCGGCGGGTCGCTGATCTACCTGGTCGACCGTTACGGCGAGCGCTCGATCTACGACGTCGACTTCCGTCCCGTGGCGCCCCCGCCGGGTGCCCGCGAGGCGGGCCTGACCCTCATCGATCATCTGACGCACAACGTGCGCCGCGGCGGCATGGACCGCTGGGCGGGGTTCTACGAGAAGCTGTTCAACTTTCGCGAGATCCGCTACTTCGACATCGAGGGTAAGCACACCGGGCTGTTCTCGCGCGCCATGACGAGCCCCTGCGGCAAGATCCGCATCCCGATCAACGAGTCGCAGGACGACAAGAGTCAGATCGAGGAATACCTGCGCGAGTATCACGGCGAGGGCATCCAGCACATCGCGCTCGCCACCGAGGACATCTACCGCACCGTCGATACGCTGCGCGGTCACGGGATCCGGTTCCAGGACACCCCCGAGACCTACTACGAGGGGATCGAGGCACGGGTGCCCGGGCACGGCGAGCCGCTCGAGGAGCTGCGCCGGCGGCGCATCCTGATCGACGGCAACCCGCAACGCGGCGAGGGCCTGCTGCTGCAGATCTTCACCGCCAACGTGATCGGGCCGATCTTCTTCGAGATCATCCAGCGCAAGGGCAACGAGGGCTTCGGCGAGGGCAATTTCCGGGCCCTGTTCGAGTCGATCGAGCTCGACCAGCTGCGTCGCGGAGTGATCTAGCCCGCACCACCCGCCGCGCCGCGGCGGCGGTGCATTACACTTGAGCGGATGGAAACCGTTCACCGCGGCGCCGGGGCGCGCGCGAGCGCCGCGCCGGTGCGGCTCGAGTACGATGCCGCGCTGCCGATCACGGCGCACCGCGACGAGATCATTCAGGCGCTCGCGCGCCATCCGGTGATCGTGGTCTGCGGGGCGACCGGCTCCGGCAAGTCCACACAGCTGCCGAAATTCTGTCTCGAGGCGGGCCGGGGCATCGCCGGCCTGATCGGCCACACCCAGCCGCGGCGGATCGCCGCGCGCGCCCTGGCGACGCGTCTGGCCGAGGAACTCGGTACCACGGTCGGCGGGGCGGTGGGCTACCAGGTGCGCTTCACCGACCGCACCGGCCCCGAGTGTCGCGTCAAGCTCATGACCGACGGCATCCTGCTGAAGGAGCTGGAGAGCGACCGTGCGCTGCGCCGCTACGACACGCTGATCATCGACGAGGCGCACGAGCGCAGCCTCAACATCGATCTGCTGCTCGGCGTGCTGCGCCAGCTGCTCTCGCGCCGGTCCGACCTGCGTCTGATCGTGACCTCCGCGACGATCGAGCCGCAGCGCATTGCGGCGTTCTTCGGCGCCGCGCCGGTGATCGAAGTGTCCGGACGCAGCTACCCGGTCGAGGTGCGCTACCGACCGCTCGCCGCGGAAGACGAGGACGCCGCGGAGTTGTCGCTGCCCGAAGGGGTGGTGGCCGCGGTGCGCGAACTCGGCTCGGCCGCTGCTGAGTCCGACACGCTGGTATTCCTGCCCGGAGAGAAGCACATTCGCGAGGCGGCCGAGGCGCTGGCGCGTGCCGAACTGCGCCACACCGAGGTGCTGCCGCTCTATGCGCGCCTCTCGGCCGGCGAGCAGGCGCGGATTTTCCACAGACACGCCGGGCGACGCGTGATTCTCGCCACCAACGTCGCGGAAACGTCCCTCACCGTGCCTGGCATCCGCCACGTGATCGACTCAGGCTTGGCGCGCATCAGCCGCTACAGCCCGCGCGCTAAGGTGCAGCGGCTGCACGTCGAGCCGGTGTCGCAGGCGAGCGCCGAGCAGCGCAAGGGCCGATGCGGCCGCGAGGCGCCCGGCATCTGCATCCGGTTGTATTCCGAGGAGGACTTTGCCGCCCGCGAGCCGTACACCGCCCCGGAGGTGCTGCGCACCAACCTCGCCAGCGTGATTCTGCGCATGGCGAGCCTCGAGCTCGGCGAGCCGCAGGACTTCCCGTTCCTCGATCCGCCGGAAGGGCGGCTGATCAGCGACGGTGTGCGGTTGCTCGAAGAGCTGCAGGCGATGCAGGACGGGCGCGTGACGGCGCTCGGAGCGAGCATCGCCGCCTTGCCGCTCGATCCGCGTCTGGGGCGGATGCTGCTCGCGGCCGCGCAGTTCGGCTGCCTCGCCGAGATGCTGATCATCGCGGCGTTCCTCGAGACGCAGGACCCGCGTGAGCGGCCGGCGGATCAGCAGCAGCAGGCCGCAGAGAAGCACGCGGTGTTCGCCGATGCGCGCTCGGACTTTCTCACGGTGCTGAACCTCTGGCGCGCCTACGGCGAGCAGAGCGAGCAGCGCACGAACAGTCAGCTGCGCAAGTGGTGCCGGGAGCACTTTCTGTCGTTTCTGCGGATGCGCGAGTGGCAGGAACTGCACCTGCAGCTCGCGCGCAACGCGCGAGAGTTGCGCCTGCGCGCCAACCAGATCCCGGCCGGCTACGCCGAGCTGCACCAGGGCATCCTCACCGGATTTCTCGGCTCGATCGGCACGCTGAACGAGCGACGCGAGTACGACGGTCCACGCGGAATCCGTTTCGTCATTGCGCGCGGCACGCCGCTCGCAGCCCGACCGCCGAAGTGGATCGTCGCGGCGAGTCTGCTCGAGACGACGCGACTCTACGGTCGCATGGTGGCCGCAGTGGAGCCGGCATGGATCGAGCGGGCGGCCGCACACTTGCTGAAGCGCAGCTACAGCGAACCGCACTGGGTCGAGCGACGCGGCATCGTCGGGGCATTCGAGACCGTGACGCTCTACGGCCTGCAGCTGGCGAATCGACGCCGCGTGGACTACGGACGCATCGCGCCGCAGGAGGCACGCGACATCTTCATCCGCGAGGCGCTCCTCGATCCCGACGACGGTCCGCCGCGGACCCTTGCAGATGCACCGTTTCTCGCGGCCAACCGTGCGCTGCGTGTCGAACTCGAGCGGCTCGAGGCGAAAATCCGCCGCCGCGACATCGTGGCCGCGGAGCAACAGCAGGTCGAGTTCTACCGCGAGCGCATCCCGCCCGAGGTCAATTCGATAGCGAGCTTCACGCGCTGGTGGCGCCACGTGCAGCCGCGCGAACCGCACCGGCTCACCATGGCACGCGAGACTCTGATGCTGCGCGCCCCTGAGGAGATCGATGCAAGGCGCTTTCCCGATGCGTTGCGCGCCGGCGGCAATCTCCTGACGCTGCTCTATCGTTTCGAGCCGGGCGAGGCTGATGACGGGCTGACGCTGCTCGTACCGGACGTGCTGCTGGAGAGCCTGGACGCCGACCGGCTCGCCTGGCTCGTGCCGGGTTGGCGGCTGGAGAAACTCATCACCGTGATGCGCGAGCTGCCCAAGAGCCAGCGCAAGCAGCTGGTGCCGGTGCCCGAGCACGCCCGAGCGGCGCTCGAGGAGCTGGCGCCGCTGCAGACCGACGACATCGATGCGCTCCCGGGCTTCCACACGGCGCTCGCCGCCTGGATCGCGCGGCGCACGGATGTTGCGCCAAGCGCAGCCGATCTGGCGCAGTTGCCGCTGCCACCGCACCTGCGCCTGAACATCCGCGTGGTGGATGCGCACGATACGGTGCTCGCCGAAGGCCGGGATCTTGCGGCCCTGAAGCGGATGCTGCGCGCCCGCGCGCCGCAGTCGGCCTCGGCGAGCACGCCGGCGCCGAGCACGCACCGGCAGTGGGATTTCGGCGAGGTACCGCACACCCGCACCGTGGAGCGCAACGGACTCACGCTGCGGGTCTACCCGACCGTGCGCGATCTGGGTCAGGCGGTCGCCCTGGCCGAAGCGCGCGATGCGCCGAGTGCGCACGCGCTGCTGCGTGGCGCAGTGACTCGATTGGCACTGCTCGCGCTGGGACAGCAGGCGCGCTTCTGGAGCCAACGACTCGCCGCGGAGCGCGAACTGCTGCTCTCGAGCGCCGCGCTCGGGTTGAACCGTCCGCTCGCCGAGCTGGCCGTGCAGCGCATTTTCGCGGACTGCTTTGCACCGCCGGAGGCCCCCCTGCCGCGCACGCGCGAGACCTTCGAGCAGGCGCTGCAGCGCGGACGCGCACAGCTCGAGCCGGTCGGCGAGCGGGTCATCGGCACGCTGCGTACGGTAAGTATCGAGGCGCGTCAGTTGCGCGGGCTGCTCAGCGGATTGCGCACCAGCGCGCGCGCGGCTGCAGCCGATATCGAGGCGCAGCTCGCGCAGCTGTTGCCGCCGCAGTTCATCACGGCCACGCCCGACCCGTGGTTCGGGCACCTGCCGCGCTACCTGAAGGCCGCCGGGCGGCGCGCCGGGCGGCTGCCCGCCGATGCGCGCCGCGATGCGCTGCTCAGCGCGCGCATCGCTCCCTTTGTGGCCGCCTGGCGGGCCTTGCGCGAGCAGCAGCCCGAGGACGCACAGCGTCCACAATTAGAGCAGCTGCGCTGGATGATCGAGGAGCTGCGCGTGTCATTGTTCGCGCAGGAGCTGAGGACCGCCGTGCCGGTGTCGGAGCGACGTCTGACCGAGCAGCTCGAGCGGGCGCGAGCGGAGGCGCGAGCGCAGCCGGGTTAACGCGGGGCGGCGGCCGCTGCATACGTAGAGTTGGTAATGGATTTTTGCCGGCCAGCGAACATCCTATGGCGGAGCCCGCGGGTGTCCGGCCGTCCTGATGCCGGCCCGCGGCCCGACGGTCCACCCTTCGCATGCGGAACATCGCCTATGACAAACCTGGACGCGGCCGCCGCTCTGCACACACGCCTTGCCGCCGCAGGCCGGGAACCGAGCAAAGTCTGGGCCTACAGCGTGTACGGGCTGATCTGCGCCGGTTTGCTCGCGATTGCGCTGTACCAGTTCGGAGACATCACTCCGCGCGTGCTGGCGGCCGTGGCCGCGCGCCAGCGCATCCAGCCGGTCGCGTACCTGTCGATTGCCTGGGTGGTGCTCGGCTTTGCGCTGGTGGTGGTGCGCACCGTGCTGTGGGTGGCCTACAGGCCCGCTCCGGCGGCCACCCTCGAGAGTGCGCCGCGGCTGACCGTGATCATCCCGGCCTACAACGAAGGCGCGATGGTGCTGCAGTCGATCGAATCCGTCGTGCGTGCCGACTACCCGCGCGAGCGACTCGAGATCCTGGTCATCGATGACGGCAGCACCGATGATACCTGGACGTACGTGAGCCGCGCCGCCGAGCACCATCCGGGGCTGGTCACCGCGCTGCGTCAGGAGCGCAACCAGGGAAAGCGCGAGGCGCTCGCGCTCGGGTTCGCGCGCGCGCGCGGGGAGATTCTGGTGACGATCGACTCCGACAGTGTCATCGAGCGCGGCGCTCTGCTCGCGCTCGCCGGGCCCTTTCGTGATGCCCGCGTCGGGGCGGTGGCCGGCAAGGTCATGGTGTACAACCGTTCGCGCGGGCTCATTCCCCGCATGCTGCACGTGCGGTTCATTCTCTCATTCGACATCCAGCGGGCGGCCGAATCGGTCTTTCGCAACGTCTATTGCTGTCCCGGCGCGCTCACCGCGCTCAGGGCCGATGCGGTGCGCAGCGTGCTCTCGCGCTGGCGTGCGCAGCGATTCCTCGGTACGAACTGCACCTTCGGCGAGGACCGCGCCATGACCAACTATCTGCTCGACAGCGGATACGATGCGCTCTACCAGCGCACCGCCGTGGTGCATACGGTCGTGCCGCACGCCTTCGAGAAGCTCTGCAAGATGTTCCTGCGCTGGGACCGATCTTATGTGCGCGAGGAGCTGCGCTTCGCACGCATCGTGTGGAAGCGGCCATGGCCAACGCGCATCCTGGCCGCGTTCGATCGGTTCATCACCAACGCGAGTTACCCGATCTCGCTATCCGGGCTGATCGTGATGCCGGTGGTGCTCGAGCGCGATCCGGCGATCGCTGGCTCGATGTTCATCGTGATGGGCGCGCTCTCTCTGTTCAACATGCTTTACTATCTGCGCTCCGAGCGTTCGCTCGATTTCATTTACGGCGTGCTGTACGCCTACTTCTACTCGTTTGCGCTCTTCTGGATCTTCCCGTACGCGCTGGTTACGGTGCGCTCGCGAGGCTGGCTGACGCGCTGAGCCGCAGCGACCTACAGGCTCGCATCGACGCGGGTGGCCGGAAAGATGTGCTTGATGTCGTACACGACATGGGTCTTGCGGCACAGTCGATGGACCGCATCCGCGCCGAGCGAGCGGAATTGGTCATGCGCGACCGCGACAACCGCGGCATCGTAGCGGCGGCGGGGCAGATCGTGCAGCAGGCGCAGTCGATACTCGCTCCAGCACTCGTGCCGATTGGCCCAAGGGTCGTAGATCTCCACCTCGGCGCCGTATTTGGTGAGCTCGTGCGCCACGTCGACGGCTTTGGAGTTGCGGATATCCGGACAGTTTTCCTTGAACGTCACCCCGAGGATCAGGATGCGCGCACCGTTGGCGGGGATCCGCTTGCGGTTCATCAGCTTGACGATTTCAGCCGCGATGTAGATCGGCATGTTGTCGTTCAGGCGTCGTCCGGCGAGGATCATTTCCGGGTGGTAGCCGAGCTCCTGCGCCTTGTGGGTGAGGTAGTAGGGGTCGACGCCGATGCAGTGCCCGCCGACCAAACCCGGCCGGAACGGCAGGAAATTCCACTTCGATCCGGCCGCCTGCAGAACCTCTTCGGTGTCGATCCCGAGCCGTGAGAAGATCAGTGCCAGTTCGTTGATCAGCGCGATGTTCACGTCGCGCTGGGTGTTCTCGATCACCTTGGCGGCCTCGGCCACCTTGATGCTCGAGGCCCTGTGGGTGCCGGCGGCCACGATGGCCTGGTACAGCGAGTCGACGAACGCGGCGCACGCCGGCGTCGATCCGGAGGTGATCTTGCGCACCGTGGCGAGGCGATGCTCCTTGTCGCCGGGGTTGATGCGCTCGGGGCTGTAACCGACGAAGAAATCGCGGTTGAAGGTCAGGCCGGAGGTCCGCTCGAGCAGCGGCACGCAGACCTCCTCGGTGCAACCGGGGTAGACGGTGGATTCGTAGATGACCACGTCGCCGCGCTTGAGGACCGAGCCGACGCTGGCCGTCGCGGCACTGAGTGCGCCGAGGTCGGGCCGCTTGTACATGTCGATTGGCGTCGGTACCGCCACAATGTAGACGCGACAGCGGCGCAGATCGTTCAGCTGCGTCGTAAAGGTCAGGTGTTTCGCCAGCGCCAGTTCCCGATCGCTCACTTCCAGGGTGTCGTCCCTGCCGGCGCGCAGTTCCGCGACGCGGCGGGCCTTGACGTCGAACCCTACGGTCGGAAAGCGCTTGCCGAATTCCACGGCGAGCGGCAGGCCGACGTAGCCGAGGCCGACGATGCCGAGGCGGCGATTGCGCAGATTGAACACGCGGTGTCTCCTCGCACCCGTCGCCCGTGACGGTGCGCAGCTGGCGTGTTGGAGTCTGTCACGCCCCGCGCCGCGGGCTATAGGTAGCTGCCGCAGCGATGCGTCATGGCAGGTGCTCGCGCGCCAGGTATTCGGCGCTCTGCATCTCGATGAGCCGGCTGGCCGTGCGCTGGAACTCAAAGCGCAACCGTTCGCCCTGGTACAGGGCGTCCGGGGCGGCGGCAGCCGAGACCACGAGCTTGACGTTATGGTCGTAGAGTTCATCGACGAGTCCGATGAAGCGTCGCGTTTCATCGTGGCGGCTCTCGTCGAGCTGCGGGACCTGCTCGAGCAGTACGGCCGGGTACAGCCGCGCGATCTCGATGTAATCGTCCGGACTGCGCGGCCCGGCGCACAGGGCCTCGAAGTCGAACCACACCGCACCGTCGCTGTGGCGCACGACCGGAATGGGACGTTCGTTGATCTCGAGCGGCGCCTCGCTCCAGTCGGCGTATTGTGCGAGCTCATCGAACAGTGCCCCGAGTCGGGCCGCGGTGCCGGGCGCATCGCTCGGCAGGTAGGTGCCCGCCTGTGTGAGCCGGCGCAGCCGGTAATCGCTGCCGCCGTCGACCGGGACGACTTCGGTGTGCCGCTCGAGCAGTGCGATCGCCGGCAGGAACCGCTGGCGTTGAAGTCCGCCACGATACAGCTGCGCCGGCGGGCTGTTGGAAGTTGCCACCAGCGTCACGCCCCGTCTGAACAGCCCGTCGAACAGTCCGCCGAGGATCATGGCGTCGGCGATGTCGCTCACGAACAGCTCATCGAAGCACAGCACGCGCGTGTCGGCCGCGATTCGCTCGGCGAGCACCTCGAGCGGCGAGGCGTGTTCGCCGAGACGCTTCAGTTCCGTATGCACCTCGTGCATGAAGCGGTGGAAGTGCCGGCGGCGCCGCTCAGGAAACGTAAGGCTCTGAAAGAACAGATCCATCAGCCAGGTCTTGCCGCGGCCGACTGGCCCCCACAGGTAGATGCCGCGGGGTGCGGCACCACCGCGGTGCGTCAGACGCTGGAACATGCGACGCGCGGCGGACCCCTGTGCCGCGTGCGCGTTGATCAGGCGCGTGCGCAGATTCTCCAGGCGTGCGAGCACGGCGAGCTGCGCCGGGTCGCTCCGGTAGCCGCGCGTGCCCAGTTGCTGCGTGTAGAGCTCGCGCAGCGTCGGCGCAGCCGACTGATCCATGCGTGCTGCGTCCTCAGCCGCCGAGTTCGGGCAGATTGCGGAAGTGCTCGAGCGCCTCGGGGTTCGCGAGCGCCTCGACGTTGAGCACGGGTCTGCCGTGGATGACTTCGCGCACGGCGAGCTCGGTCAGCTTGCCGGAGCGGGTTCTGGGGATGTCGGGGACGGCGATGATCTTGGCCGGCACGTGCCGCGGCGTGGTGCTGGTGCGGATCGCGGTGCGGATGCGATCTTTGAGCGACTTGTCGAGGTCGACGCCGTCCTGCAGGCGCACGAACAGGATGACGCGCACATCGTTCTGCCAGTCCTGGCCGACGGCGATGGCTTCGGTGATTTCGGGCAGGCTTTCCACGGCGGAGTAGATCTCGGCGGTGCCGATGCGTACGCCGCCCGGATTGAGTACGGCATCGGAGCGGCCATAGATGACGATGCCGTCGTGCTCGGTGAGTTCCGCGTAATCGCCGTGGTGCCACACTCCGGGAAAGCGCTCGAAGTAGGCGGCGCGGTATTTCCGTCCATCGGGATCGTTCCAGAAGGCCACCGGCATGGAGGGGAACGGAGCGGTGCAGACCAGCTCGCCGCGCTCGGCGCGCACGGGCCGTCCGGCCGGATCGAAGATCTCCACGCGCAGGCCCAGGCCGCGACACTGCAGCTCGCCGCGGTAGACCGGCAGGGTGGGGCAGCCGAGGGCGAAGCACGAGACGATGTCGGTTCCGCCGGAAATCGACGCGAGCTGCAGATCGGTCTTGATGGCGCGGTAGACGAACTCGAAGCCTTCCGGCAGCAGCGGGGAGCCGGTGGAGAGGATCGAGCGCAGCGCGCCGAGATCGACTTCGCGCTCCGGGGTGTAGCCGTTTTTCTCCAGCGCCGAGAGGTATTTGGCGCTGGTGCCGAAGACCGTGATGCGCTCGCGCTCGGCCAGGCGCCACAGCACCCCGGGGTCGGGGTGAAAGGGGTTGCCATCGTAGAGGATCAGCGTCGCGCCGGTGGCGAGCGCACTCGCCAGCCAGTTCCACATCATCCATCCGCAGGTGGTGTAGTAGAAGATCTGGTCGGAGCGCTGCAGGTCCACGTGCAGCAGGTGCTCCTTCTGATGTTGCAGGAGCGTGCCGCCGGCCCCGTGCACGATGCATTTCGGCACACCGGTGGTGCCGGAGGAGAACAGAATGTAGAGCGGATGGTTGAACGGCAGTAGCGTGAAGCGCAGCGGCGCGCCGCGCGTGCCGAAGTGTTCCCAGAGCGTAGTGCGCGCCGCGGCGTCCCCGAGTCGCTCGAGCGCCGGTGCGGCGCTGACGTACGGGATGACGACGAGGCGCTCGACGCTCGGCAGATGACGCGCAGCATCTGCGATCGGACCGAGCGAGTCGAGCGTCTTGCCGGTGTAGAAGTACCCGTCCGCGGTGAACAGAACCTTCGGGGCGATTTGCCCGAACCGATCGAGCAGGCCGTGCACGCCGAAGTCCGGCGAGCACGACGACCAGATCGCCCCGAGGCTCGCCGTGGCCAGCATGGCGATGAGGGTCTGGGGCAGGTTCGGCAGGTAGCCGGCGACCCGATCGCCGGGACCGACGCCCGCTTCGCGCAGCCCTGCGGCGATGCGCGCGACCTCATCGGCGAGTTGGCGGTAGGTCAGGCGCTGCTCGGCGCCGCGCTCGTTGCTGAAGGTGATCGCGGCGTGGTCGTCGCGGTAGCGCAGCAGGTTCTCGGCGAAGTTCAGGCGGGCCGTCGGGAAGAACCGCGCCCCCGGCATCCGCTCGGGGTGCTCGATCGCGGGGCCCTCGCCCCACTCGGCGCGCACGTCGGCGAAGTTCGCCAGTTCGCTCCAGAATTCACCAGGCTCGCTCACCGACCACGCATAGAGGGCCGCATAGCCGTCGAGCGCGAGCCCGCGCCGGGCATTCACCCGGGCGATGAAGCGTGTCAGGTTCGCCGCAGCCACGCGCTGCGGGGAGGGTGTCCAGATCGGATCCATGGCCGCTACAGGGACTGATAGTTGGGTCCGGAGCCGCCCTCCGGAGGTGTCCAATCGATGATGGCGTAGGGGTCCTTGATGTCGCAGGCCTTGCAGTGCACGCAGTTGGCCGCGTTGATCTGCAGCCGCCGTCCGCCGGCATCCTCGACCATCTCGTAGACGTTGGCCGGGCAGAAGCGCTGGCAGGGATTGCCGAACTCGCGCGTGCACCGCTCGGCGCAGATCGACGGATCGCGCACCTTCAAATGCGCCGGCTGATGCTCATCATGACTGGTCGAGGCGAAAAACACCGCCGCCAGCCGATCGCGCGGCGGGAGCGTGCGTTCCACCCAGTGACGCTCCGGCGAGGCGTAGTCCTCGAGCGAACGCAGGCGCTGATAATCGGCGCTGCGGGGCTTGAGCGTCCAGGGGGTGCGCCCGCCAGTCAGCGACTCGAGCGCGGAGTTGGCGAGGCCGAACCACAGACCGCGTTTGAATCCGGGTTTGAAGTTGCGCACCGCGCGCAGCTCCTGGCCGCCGGCCGAGGCGCGCCAGCGCGCATCGAAGCCTTGCGGCGATCCGGTTTCGGCCAGATGCTCCGCGGCGAGCATGCCGCTGCGGATGGCCTGGTGCACACCCTTGATCTTCGGCACGTTCACGCCGCCGGCCGCATCGCCGATCAGCATCGCGCCGGGCATCTCCAGACGCGGGATACTCTGCCAGCCGCCCGCGGCGATGGTGCGCGCCCCGGCGGCGAGGATCTCTCCCCCCTCGAGCAATGGCTTGACGCTCGGGTGGTGTTTGAACTGCTGGAATGCCTCGAACGGCGAGAGGCGCGGGTCCTCGTAGTCGAGTCCGACGACGAAGCCGACGTATACCCGGTTCTCGCTGAGGTGGTAGATGAAGCTGCCGCCGTAGGTGCGCGGATCGAGCGGCCAGCCGACGCTGTGCTGAATCAATCCGGGACGCACCCGCCCCTCGGGCAGCTGCCACAGTTCCTTCAGCCCCAGGCCGTAGGTCTGCGGCGCGCACCCGGCGTCGAGCTCGAAGCGCTGGATCAATTGCTTCGAGAGGCTGCCGCGCGCCCCCTCGGCGAGGATCGTCGTGGCGGCCCGGATCTCCGCACCCGGCGTGTAGTTCGCGCCGGGCTCACCGTCTTTCTCCAGGCCTACATCTCCGAGCCGGACCCCGAGCACCGCCCCGTCGGGTCCGAGCAGGGGCGCGGCCGCGGCGAAGCCCGGGAAGATGTCCACGCCCAAGCCTTCGGCCTTTTGCGCGAGCCAGGCGGTGAGCAGTCCGAGCGAGACGATGAAATTACCGCGATTGTGCAGCTGCGCAGGCAGCGGCAGGCGAATCTTCCCGGTGCGCGTCAGCAGATGCATCTCATCACGGGCCGCCGGCACGCAGATCGAGGGGGGCGATTGGCGCCACTCCGGCGCCAATGCATCGAGCGGGCCGGGTTCGATGACCGCACCGGACAGCGCGTGCGCGCCGACGTTCGCGGCTTTTTCCAGCAGGCAGATGTTCAGCTCGGGTTTGAGCTGTTTCAGACGGATCGCGCAGGCCAGCCCGGCCGGTCCTGCCCCGATGATCGCGACGTCGTATTCCATGACATCGCGTTCGACCTCGGCGGACACCGTGCTGTTCATTGCGGCTGCATCCGCACGGCGCCGTCCAGGCGGATCGTCTCGCCGTTGAGCATGGGGATCGTGAACGCCGCACCGACCAGCTGCGCGAACTCCTCCGGCTTGCCGAGGCGGTGCGGGAAGGGGATCTGCGCGGCGAGCGAGGCCTGCAGTTCGGCGGTCATGTTCGCAACCATCGGTGTGAGGAAAATGCCGGGCGCGATCGCGATGCAGCGGATGCCGAAGCGCGCCAGCTCGCGCGCCATCGGCAGCGTCATGCCGGCAAGCGCCGCCTTGGTGGCCGAGTAAGCCGCCTGGCCGATCTGACCCTCGAATGCCGCGACGGACGAGGTGTGCACCAGCAGGCCGCGCTCGCCGTCCTCGCTCGGCGTGTTGTGCTGCATCAGTGCGGCGGCGGCCTTGTCGCAGAGGAATGTGCCGATCAGATTGACCTGGACGACTTTGGCGAAGAACTCCCCGCTCATCGGACCGTTCTTGCCGAGCACGCGGCCGGCGCCGATGACCCCGGCGCAGTTGACCAGCAGATTCAGGCCCTCGAGGCGCTGCTGCGCCTCGGCCATGGCCGCCTCGACCCCTCGCTCCGAGGTGACGTCGCAGTGCACGAAGTGCGCCTGCGGTCCGAGTGCGGCGGCGGCCGCCCGACCGGCGTCATCCTGCACATCGAGCAGGGCCACCCGGGCGCCCTGCGCAATCAGGTGACGGGCAGTGGCCTGTCCGAGCCCCGAGGCGCCCCCGGTGATGGCGGCGCGCGCATCTTGAACCTTCATCGTGTCCCCTTCGCTGTAAATGCGTCGGCCTAGCCGACCGTCTCGACCGCCACGGCCACGGCCTCGCCGCCGCCGATGCACAGCGCGGCGATGCCGCGCCGCGCGCTGCGGGCCCGCAGCGCGTGCAGCAGCGTCGTGAGAATGCGGGCGCCGGTCGCACCCAGCGGGTGACCGAGCGCACAGGCGCCGCCGTTGACGTTGACGCGTGCGGGATCGAGTTTCAGATCATGGATCGCCGCCAAGGTCACGGCGGCGAACGCTTCGTTGATCTCATACAAATCGACGTCCTCGGCCTTCCAGCCGGTGGCCGCGAGCACTTTGCGGATCGCTCCGACCGGCGCGGTCGTGAACCATTCCGGCTCCTGTGCGTGGCTTGCATAGGCGAGTACGCGCGCGAGCGGCTTCACGCCACGCTCTGCTGCGGCCCGTGCGCTCATCACCAGCACTGCCGCCGCGCCATCGGCGATCGAGGAGGCGCTCGCAGCGGTCACCGTTCCGTCCTTGCCGAAAGCGGGCTTGAGCGTCGGGATCTTCTTGACGTCGCAGGTGCCGGGGGTTTCGTCGTGCTCGATCAATGATTCGCCCTTGCGCGTCTTGACGGTCACCGGCGTGATTTCGGCGGCGAATGCGTCGCTCGCGGCCGCAAGTGCCCGGCGCACCGATTCGCTCGCGAAGGCATCCTGCTGCTCGCGCGTGAACCCGTAACGCGCGGCCGTGGCATCGGCGAAGCAGCCCATGAGCTTGCCGTCGAAGGGGCTCTGCAGGCCGTCGAGAAACATGTGATCGAGCACCTCGCCGTGGCCCATGCGGTAGCCGCCACGGGCCTTCGGCAGCAGGTACGGCGCCTGGGTCATCGATTCGAAGCCGCCGGCGAGCACGATCTGTGCGCTGCCGGCGCGGATCTGGTCGGCGGCCATCATGACCGTCTTCAGTCCCGAGCCGCACATCTTGTTGACGGTGGTCGCCGGGGTGGCGAGCGGTACGCCCGCGGCAATCGCGGCCTGGCGCGCCGGCGCCTGGCCGAGGCCGGCCGGCAGCACACAGCCGAGGATCACCTCCTCGACGTCGGCGGGTGCAACCCCTGCGGCCGCGAGGGCCCCTTTGAGCGCGGCGGCCCCGAGCGCCGGGGCGCCGACCGGGGTGAACACGCCCTGGAACGCCCCGAGCGGGGTGCGCTGTGCGGCGGCAATGATGATTTCGGTATTCGACATGGACAAACCTCGGTGGACTGTCGGGCCTTCAGCGGCGCGCGCGCCCGGCCACGGCGCCGCCTGTACGGCGTGCGGCCTCGGCGGTCACCCGCGGGATCAGCCCGTTTTCGAAGACAGTAATGAAGGCGGCGGCGATCTGCGCGCCGGTCATGGACTGGTTTTCCCGATACCAGTGCGCAATCCAGTTCAGCGCCCCGGCGAGTGCGAAGGCCGTCATCTTCGGATCGCAGGGATGAATGGAGCCGTCCTGCACGCCCTCGCGCAGCAGACGGCGGATGCCCTGGTCGATTTCGGATTTCAGCGACTTGATGTGCGCGCTCATCACCGGGGAGAGGTCCTGGTCCTCGGCGCGCACCATGCACCAGCCGAACTCCGAGGCCACGGCCTGCCCGTAATGGCCGAGCACCGCCTGCAGCCGCACCCGCGCGCTCGCCTTCAGCCGGCGCACCTTGCGAAAGGCGCTGCGGATCGGCTCGATGCCGGCCACGAAGCACTCGAACAGGAGCTGTTCCTTGTTCGAGACGTAGTAATACACTGTCGGCTTGCTGACCTTCAGTGCCGCGGCGATGTCATCGAGCGATGTGTTGTGATAGCCCTTGTGATTGAAGGCGTGCGCGGCGGCACGAATGACCGCCTCGCGCTTGATCTGCCGGTCGCGAGCACGCTCGCCGCTGGCGCGCCACGGCGAGCCGCGCGCACCGGCGGCCGAGGTGCCGGCCGGGCCGGTCTCGGGAGCGGCTCGTCCGGGCGCTGTTTTGCGTCGACTGGTTGCCATGCCGGTTCTGGAGGGCCCGTCGCGAGGCGCGGCCCGGAGGCAGTGAGTATAGCCGCACGGCGCCGGTTCTGCGCGTTCTGCGACCGTGCATCGCTCGGCAATCGGGCCTTGCGTCACAGGCTCGCGGGGCTGCGCACGTCGGCCCCGGCCGACGCGTTGACCGGCCGGGCGGCGCTGTATCATACTGGTGAGTAGCTATCCTACCGGCGCGTAAAGACTTTTCCCCGCCCAGCGCCCAGCGAGCGAACCATGTCATCGAAGCACACGAGTGCCGTCCCTTCCGCCCGTGCCGAGGACCCGGTCCCGGCGCGTCTCGATCCACCGTTGCGCTTCATCTCGGCCGCCTCGCTGTTCGACGGTCACGATGCGGCCATCAACATGATCCGCCGCCTGCTGCAGGCACACGGCGCCGAAGTGGTGCACCTCGGGCACAACCGCAGCGTTGCGGAGATCGTCCGCGCGGCGATCCAGGAAGATGCCGATGCGATCGCCGTGAGCTCCTACCAGGGTGGCCACAACGAGTATTTTGCCTACATGGTCGACATGCTGCGTGAGCGCGGCTGCGAGCATATCCGGGTGGTGGTCGGCGGTGGGGGCACGATCGCCCCGCAGGAAATCGAAGCGCTGGAGCGCCACGGCGTCGAGCGCATCTATACCCCCGAGGACGGCCGCCGGCTCGGACTCGACGGCATGATCAGTGACGTGTTCACCCGCGTGCGCGCCGCGCGCCGGCCGGGCTATGAGCACGGGCCGCTCTCAGCACGCGAGCCGGCGCAGATCGCGCGCGCGATCACCGTGCTCGAGAATGCGGTGCCCGGGGACCCGCAGCTCGAGCAGATCCGCCGGGCCGTGCAGCGCTCCCCGAACAGAGTGCCGGTGGTCGGGATCACCGGCAGCGGCGGGGCGGGCAAATCCAGCCTCACCGACGAGCTGCTCGGGCGTCTGACGCGGGAATTTGCGGACCGCCGGATCGCCGTGGTGGCGATGGATCCGACCCGCCGGCGCAGCGGCGGAGCGCTGCTCGGGGACCGCATCCGCATGAACAGCCTGGATTCGGACGCAATTTTCATGCGCTCGCTGGCCACGCGCCGCCAGCACATGGCGACTGCGGCGGTGCTGAAGGACGTGATCCAGCTGTACCAGGCGGCCGGATTCGACCTGGTCCTGGTCGAGACGGCCGGAACCGGCCAGGCCGACAGCGAAATCGTCGATCTGGTCGACCTGTCGATGTACGTGATGACCAGCGAGTACGGCGCGGCCAGTCAGCTCGAGAAGATTGACATGCTGGACTACGCTGACCTGGTCGTGCTCAACAAGAGCGACAAGCGCGGCGCGCACGACAGTCTGCGCGACGTGCGCAAACAGTGGCGGCGCAATCATGCGGCGCAGCGGGAACTGGCCGACGCGGATCTGCCGGTGTTCCCGACCGTCGCCAGCCGTTTCAACGACCCCGGGGTGAACCGGCTGTTCGCCGCGCTGTGCGCGGCGCTCACCGAGAAGCATATCGGTGCGGCGCGCTGGGAGAGCGCTCCGGTGGCCGAAGCGGCCGGGGTGGCCGCACGCGAACCGCTGATTCCGGGGGCGCGGGTGCGCTACCTGGCCGAGATTGCCCGTCACGGTCGTGCCGAAAGCGAGAGCATCGAGCGACGCGCCGAAGCCGCGCGGCGCGCCCAGGGCTTGTACCAGGCGCTGGAAGTGCTGGGCGATGAGGCGCTGCCGGCGCCGCTCGAGCCCTATCCGGAGGCAGCGCTGCGCGAGAGCGCAGACGCCTCCCGCGCCGATCTGCGTCGGGCCTACACGCGTGCCCTGGCCGAGGTGGGGGCCGAGGGCGTTGCGTTGCTCAAGGCTTGGCCGGCCCGCGTGCAGGCTGCAACCGCCGACACCTACTCGTACACCGTGCGCGGCCGCGAGGTGACGGGCGAGAACTACACCGAGACCCTGTCGCACCAGCGGGTGCCGAAGATCGCGGTGCCGAAACTGCGCGACTGGGGTGAACAGCTGCGCTTCATCTGCACTGAGAACCTGCCTGGCGCCTTCCCGTACACCGGGGGCGTCTATCCGTACCGGCGCGAAGAGGAGGATCCGACCCGCATGTTCGCCGGCGAGGGCGCTCCGGAGCGCACCAACCGGCGGTTTCACTACCTGGCGCAAGGGCACGGTGCGGCGCGCCTGTCCACGGCGTTCGATTCCACGACGCTCTATGGCGAGGACCCGGATACCCGGCCCGACATCTACGGCCGCACGGGCAATTCCGGCGTGTCGGTGGCCACGCTCGATGACATGAAGAAGCTCTACTCGGGCTTCGACCTGGCGCGGCCGACGACCTCGGTGTCGATGACCATCAATGGCCCGGCGCCGATGATCCTGGCGATGTTTCTGAATACCGCGATCGACCAGCGGGTCGAGCGGTATCTGCGTGCCGAGGGCCGCTGGCGCGAGAGTGAGCAGCGCATCGAGGCCCTGCACCGCGCCGCGGCCGAGCGTGGTGTCGCCCCGCCGGCCTACCGCGGCGAGCTGCCGGCGGGCCACGACGGTTCGGGGCTCGCGCTGCTTGGCGTCACGGGCGATCAGCTGCTCGAGCCGGAAGTCTATGAGCGCATCAAGGCGGAGACCTTGAGTGCGGTGCGCGGCACGGTGCAGGCAGACATCCTCAAAGAGGACCAGGCGCAGAACACCTGCATCTTCTCCACCGAGTTCGCGCTGCGCATGATGGGCGACGTGCAGCAGTACTTCATCGAGCGGCGGGTCCGCAATTTCTACTCCGTGTCGATCTCCGGCTACCACATCGCCGAGGCCGGTGCGAACCCGATCTCGCAGCTCGCCTTCACGCTCGCCAACGGCTTCACCATCGTCGAGTACTACCTGGCGCGCGGCATGAAGATCGATGACTTCGCGCCGAATCTGTCGTTCTTCTTCTCCAACGGCATGGATCCGGAGTACGCCGTGATCGGGCGGGTCGCCCGACGCATCTGGGCGCGTGCAATGCGCGATCTGTATCACGCCGGGCCGCGCAGCCAGATGCTCAAGTACCACGTGCAGACCTCCGGGCGCAGTCTGCATGCACGCGAGATCGCCTTCAACGACATCCGCACGACCCTGCAGGCGATGTATGCGCTGTTCGACAACTGCAACAGCCTGCATACCAACGCCTACGACGAGGCGCTCACCACGCCGACCGAGGAGAGCGTGCGCCGGGCGGTGGCGATCCAGCTGATCATCAATCGCGAGCTGGGGTTGAACAAGACCCAGAATCCCTGGCAGGGCTCGTTCGCCCTCGAATACCTCACCGACATGGTCGAGGAGGCGGTGTATCGGGAATTCGAGGCGCTCACCGAGCGCGGCGGTGTGCTCGGCGCCATGGAAACCATGTACCAGCGGGGCAAGATCCAGGAAGAGTCGCTCTACTACGAGACCCGCAAGCACGACGGCAGCCTGCCCATCGTCGGCATCAACACGTTCCTGTCGAAGTCGGATGCGCAGAGCGAGCATGCGCACGCCGAGCTGATCCGCTCGACGGAGGAGGAGAAGCAGGCTCAGGTCGCCGCGGTGCAGTCCTTCCAGGCGCGCAACGCCGAGCGCTCCGCGCAGGCGCTCGCCCAGCTGAAGGAAACCGCGCGAGGCAATGGCAACGTGTTCGAGGCGCTGATGCAGACCGTCAAGGTCTGCTCACTCGGCCAGATCTCCCACGCCCTCTACCAGGTCGGCGGCCGCTACCGGCGCAACATGTGAGGACAGGTCCGGCTCCCCAAGCACGCTGAGGATGGCCGCGCGCGCCTGCTCGCGCAGCAGAGCGGCGCGCTGCGGGGGCGGGACGTCGGGCGGGGCGATGGGCGGCAGAATCTGTACCTCGAGCCGGGCCGGACGGGGCAGCTCGCCGCGCGGGGAGAGGGCCGCGCGGGTGCCGCGGACCACGGCGGGCACGACCGGACAGCCGGCCCTTGCGGCCGTGGTGAAGGCACCGCTGTGAAACTTCAGCAGCCCCGGGGTCGGGGTGAACGTGCCTTCGGGAAAGAACACCAGGGACTGTCCGGCGCTCGCGGTGCGCAGCACGCGCAGTGCATCGGCCGCGCCGCGCCGTCGATCGAAGCGCTCGACGAACTGCGAGCCGATGCGCTTCAGGAACGCTCCGGCGAGCGGCACGCTCGCCATTTCGCGCTTGATGACGAAGCCGAACCGGGCCGGCAGCGCTGCGGTGAAGACCGGCCCGTCGAGGTAGCTGGCATGGTTGGCGACCACCACGCACTGTCCGCTCGGCAGGTGCTCGAGTCCCCGCACCTTCAGGCGCATGCCGGCGCCGACGAGCAGCAGCCGCGCCATGCGCCGGGCGGCGGCCCGGCGGCGCGCGAGGCCCGGCAATGCCGTGGCGAGCAGCAGCGCCCCCACGGCCATGACCAGAAACAGCGCCGCGGCGTACAGCGAGAAGGCGAGCCTCAGCGGCAGCAGGGCGAGCGAGCGCCGCGGGGCGGATGTCGAGGGTTCCTGGAGCATCGTACGGTCGGCGCGTCGGGTATTGTGAACAGATTCTCTATTACGTTAACAAGAGGGCCCGAGTGTGATCATCATCACATCGCCACGTGGCGGATGATCACCATACTGCGCCTGCCACCGTGGCGCTGGAGTTTCTGCCGACAGGGCCCAGTCTGTCGCACGGCGCATACGGACCAGCAGCGAGACGGAAATTGTCGAACGATTCTCCCGTAATTGCCAAGCCTCTCCAGCCTGATGCGGATCCGGCGGTCACCCGCTTTCTGGACACCGTCTGGATGGAGCGCGGGCTTTCGGCCAATACGCTCGCAGCCTATCGTGCCGATCTCACCGCGCTGTCGCGCTGGCTGACCGAGCGGCAGGTTCCGATCCTCGGCACGAGCCGCCAGGACGTGCAGGACTTCATTGCCTGGCGCGTGCAGGCGGGGGCACGACCCCGCTCGACGGCACGCCAGCTCTCGAGCTTTCGGCGGTTCTTCCGCTACCTGATGCGCGAGAGCCTGATCCGCGAGGACCCGACGGCTCAGATCGCCATGCCGAAGATCGGCCGATCGCTGCCGAAATCCCTCACCGAAGAGGAAGTCGAGGCGCTGCTCGCCGCCCCCGTGGTGCGCGACCCGCTCGGCAATCGCGATCGCACCATGCTCGAGGTGCTGTATGCGACCGGACTGCGCGTGTCGGAACTGGTCAATCTGCGCTACGAGCAGATCAACCTCAATCAGGGCGTGATCCGCGTCCTCGGTAAGGGCAACCGCGAGCGGTTGATTCCGCTCGGTGACGAGGCGGTGCGCTGGCTGACCGAGTTCGTGCACGGGGCGCGCGATGAGATCCTGCTCGAGCGCCAGACCGATTACCTGTTTCCCACCCGGCGCGGCGACCGCATGACGCGTCAGGCCTTCTGGCACATCATCAAGCGCTATGCGCGCAAATCGGGCATCGCCAAGGGACTCTCACCGCACACGTTGCGGCATGCCTTCGCGACTCACCTGCTGAACCATGGGGCGGATCTGCGCGTGGTGCAGATTCTGCTCGGCCACAGCGACTTGTCGACGACGCAGATCTATACGCACGTGGCGAGCGAGCGGATGAAGGATCTGCACTCGCGCCACCACCCGCGGTCCTGAGCGGGGCGGCGCGAGCGCGGCACTCGCGAGCTAGCGCTGCAGTTCCTTCAGCTTGCCCGGCTTGCCATCCCATTCCTTGGCGTCGGCAGGCGCTTCCTTCTTCTCGGTGATCACCGGCCATTGCTTGGCCAGTTCGGCGTTGAGGGGCTTGAACGACTCCTGACCCGCGGGCAGTTCCTCCTCGGAAAAAATCGCCTCAGCCGGGCACTCCGGCTCGCACAAGGTGCAGTCGATGCACTCGTCCGGATCGATCACCAGGAAGTTCGGGCCCTCGTGAAAACAATCCACGGGGCACACTTCCACGCAGTCCATGTACTTGCACTTGATGCAGTTTTCAGTCACCACGAAAGCCATCGGAATTCCTTCTGGATCAACGGACTGTAATGCCTGCGCCCGCGGCGGGACGCGCTGCGGCGCGCGGCACGGGCACCGGGATGTGCCGGCGGATTTGCTGAGGTCCGCAACGCCAAATATTGTGCCATGCGGCGCGGGCGCCCCGCAAAGCCGCCCCGTGGGGCGCCGCACTCAGCGCAGCCGCCGCTCCAGGGTCGTAAAGTGATGCAGCTCGCGCCCCGCAGCGCGGTCCTCGAGGTAGCGGCGCAGGGAGAACTCCGTGCTCGGAAAGGCAAGGTCGTCCCAAGGGATGTCCTCGGGATGCACCAGGGCGGTCTCCAGGCTCTCCGGTCCGGCGCCATGCTCATCCCTGGACATCGCGGCGCGGAAGAATACGTGCACCTGGTGAGCGTGCAATACGTGCACGATCGAGAGCATCGAGCCGATCTCGACCTCCACCAGGGCTTCCTCGCGCGATTCGCGCGCGGCCGCCTGCTGCAGCGTCTCGCCGTTTTCCATGAACCCGGCCGGGACCGTCCAGAAGCCGCGGCGCGGCTCGATGGCCCGCCGGCACAGCAGAATCCGTCCGTCGTGCTCTGGGACGCAGCCGACGATGAGGCGGGGGTTCTGGTAATGGATCGCCCCGCAGGCGTCGCACACGTAGCGCGGCAGGTGATCGCCGGGCGGGATGCGTACGCTGAGGCGTGCGCCGCACTGGCTGCAGAAGTTCAAGGTGTCAGAGGAGGGATGAGCCAATGCCGGTGCGGTTCGCTCGCGGTTGATCCGTCGCAGGATACGGGGGCCCGCGGCGCTTGTCGACCGGGCAGCGCGGGCGCCTAGGCCCGAAGTGACTCGGCGTCGGGTCCGCCGCGCGCGCGGCTGATGCGCACGCCGTCGCGGCCCGCGTCCTTGGCCTCATAAAGGGCGATGTCGGCACGCGCAACGATCTCATCGAGGGTCCGCAGACCGTCCGCCGTGCTCGCCAGGCCGGCGCTGAAGGTGACCCGCAACCCCTCGGTGCGTCCCTCGGGGCAGGGGATCTGGATTCCCAGGGCGAGCAGGCGCAGCCGCTCCACGCTCGCCAGCGCCGAGTCGAGCGCCGCATCCGGCAGCACCAGCAGGAACTCCTCCCCGCCCCAACGCCCGAAAATGTCGCCTGCGCGCAGCGCTCCGCGCGAGAGCTGCGCGAATTCTTTCAGCACGTGATCGCCGGCAGCGTGTCCGCACTGATCATTGATGGTCTTGAAATAGTCGAAATCGATGAGTGCAACGGTGAGCGGGCGGCTTTGCGTCCACGCCGTGGCGAGCGCCTCGGTGGCGAGCTGAGCGGTGCGGCCGCGGTTCGGCAGACCGGTCAGAGGATCCTGGTTGGCGAGCACGACGAGCTGCCGGCGGTGCCGGCGGTCGGCCACGAGAATGTAGGACAGCAGCGCAATCGCGAGCGCTCCGGCGATGCCTGCCGCTTCCATCCAGTCCATCAGCTGGCGCTGCTTGGTGGCGCGGTGCGCGGCGGCTTGCAGCTTGCGCTGCAGGACCGCGTTGCGTTCGAATTCCTGCTTCGCCTGGAAACGGATCTCCAGAGCATCGCGCAGACGGGTTTGGTTGGCGCGGTTGTGCGCCTGGTACAGATGCAAGTATGTCCGCAGATCGCGGTACGCATCGGCGAAGTGGTGCAGGGCGGCATTGGCTTGCGCGCGTGTCAGGTAGGCGGGTGCCACCGTGAAGGCGAGCATGTCGGTCCCGTGGTCGTGAAGCACCTGGTCCAGGATCTTCACGGCGCGCCCCGGATGGCCGTCGGCGAGGTCGATCTTGGCGAACTGAACCCGCGTTTCCTTGATCATGGCGGTCACGTGTCCGGCGGCGAGCACGGGCGCGGCGCGATTGCAGGCTCGGCGGGCGGATCCGAAGTGCTTCAGTGCGATTTCAGCCTCACACATGCGCAGGTCCGTGTAGGCCGTACTTTGCGTGTCGCCGACCGCGGCGCTCATGACACGCGACTCTTTGAATGCGGCAATCGCCTGATGATAGTGCCCGATGGATCTGAGGATCTCGCCTCGGTAGTAGATGCCTCCGGATAAATCATCGGCGGCGTGGCGCGCCTTGTCCCACTGGATCTGCTGGTCGATCAGGCTCAGCGCCTCGCGGCCGTCGCCCATGCTGCGCAGGGCTATGGCGAGACCTTCGCTCGCGTCGACGCGCGCAGCAGGAAGCTCATCGGCGGCGCTGCGCAGGTACGCATCGGTCAACTCGCGGATCCCGGAGCTCATGTGGTCGCGCAGCACGTTCATGTAACCCTGACTGATCTCCAGGCACACATCGCTGCGTGAACCCGGCCGCAGCAGTGCGCGGGCCTGCTTGATCTCGACCATGGCCTTGGTCACCGCGGCCGGCGAGGTGAAGCTGTCGCCGTAGCTCACGAGCAGTTCCAGGCGCAGCGGATCGGTCGGGTCGTGCAGCAGTGCGAGACCTGCCAGCGCTGCAGCGCGCTCCAGGTGGGTGAGCGTCATCTGTCCGTAGGCTCGCGCCCGGATGGCGTACAGGGCCGCGACCGTCTGGGGCTCACGTTCGGCGGCCCCGGGTGGCAGTGCGGCGATGCGTGCATTGACCTCGGCCAGCGCTCGCGCCGGACTTTGCAGCACGAGCGGGTGCAATTCCTGGAACGCGCTCGCCTGTACGTCGAAGCAACTCGCAGAGGCCGTCGCGGCGAGCCCCCAGGCGCCGACGAGCAGCAGGGTGGCGCACATGCGCACCGCTGAATGCTGATTTGACCGGTGACCTCCCATGACACCCCGCAACTTACGGGCGCCGCGGGCCGCGGATGGGGCGGAATTTCACGGTTTTGCTCACTGATGCGCGCACCTGGTCTCCAGAAACGCTGGACCCGTGCGGCTGATCACAGTCAGCCGGGCCCGCCGCACAGTGGCCCGTTGACGTCGCTATCGGCCAGGCGATCGCCCGCTGAAGCGCCCGGAGCGCGAACTGCGGCGGCCGCCACGCACCGCGCATCGGCGCCGGCACTGCTTCACCGTTTCCGGCAAGGCCATTTAAGTTCGTGCCCACCCGGGTGCGTGAGCGGCTCCGCACCCATCAGGCGAAGGCACCGGCGGTAGCCCGCAAATGTAGGCAGCTCCTGGAACCCGCGTCAAACGCTCAGCTTGCCGTCTCTCGCATGCGCCGCGACGCGCGGTCTGGAGCCGTCACATGAGCTCGAGTTCACGGTGACCCGGCGGCGGGTCCAACTCTGAGTTGACTGACTACGCAGTCATTAATATAGTGACCTCAATCTCAGGAGGTCCGCGTGGCACGACCGCGAAGTGACGACAAACGCAGCGCCATCCTGGCCGCGGCCGTTCGCGCGATCGACCGCCACGGTCCCGGTGCGCCTACCGCCCTGATCGCGAAGGAGGCGGGCGTTGCAAACGGGTCGCTGTTTACGTACTTCGAGACCAAGTCGGCGCTGTTCAATGCGCTCTACCTGGAGCTCAAACGCGACATGGCGGCGGCGGCAGTCGAAGGCCTATCGGCGGTCGCAGACCTGCCGGAGCAACCGCGCCACGTGTGGTCGAATTGGATGGAGTGGGCCGTGCGTGCGCCGCAGAAGCGGCAGGCGCTCGCGCGGCTCGGCGTGTGCGATGAGGTTACCGCGACCACTCGGGCGCAGGCCCAGCGCATCATGGAGGAGCTCGCACACCTGATGAGACCGGCGCCTGCCCGCGGATCGATGCGCGAGGCGCACTTTGCCTTCATCGCGGCCGTCATGAACTCGGTGGCGGAGACGACGATGGACTTCATGCTCGCCGATCCTGCTCACGGCGAACAGTACTGCCAGGCGGGATTCGGGGTCGTGTGGCGCATGCTGAGCTGATCGGCCCCCTTGCGGGGGTGCTGGTCGGCGTCGCGAGACTTCGGCTTCCATCGCCTCGGGTCGCTGAGGGTGCCCCAGCGCATCCATGGCAACTGCTCATGGTTCTCCAGGTCCTGCAGATCGTCTGGATCGTGCTCAAACGGTTGTGGAAGGCGCCGCGGCCGACCCTCGCGGCCCTGGCGCCTGTATACCTTCTGGGATGATGACTCGGGGCTGCCGTCGTGCCCGGTTTTGGCATCTCGACCGTCGGTCGAAATTGCGGCGACAACAGTGAATCTCCTTCCATGCAGGAATCCTCACTGGCCGAGTGGCCCGCAGGAATTCCCGAGGGCGGTGTTGCCGTCACAGCGTCGAGCAGCGACGCCACGCTCTCAAGACGGTGGCGAATCTTCGAAATAGGGCCTGCGCTCAAGACATCGATTGATGGTGTGCGGCCGCGGGTGAACTCGAGATCGATGATCCAGACATCGCTGCCGGCAAGCGAGTTGAGCCGGCAGGTCGCGGTTCGCTCTGGCATAGTGCGATCAAATTCGAACCGTCCTGGTCACGCGTTGTCGTCCAGATGGCTGGCCCTGAATTCCTTGAGTATCATGGTACTGCACGTATGCCGAGGTGACGCATGCTCGACGCCATTAGTCACGTTGCCCTCGTCGTGAAAGATCCCGCCCGAACGGCTGCGCTGTTTCATGATCTCTTTGGCGCGCAGGCGGTCAAGCGTGAAGACGAAGAGGGGCATTTTGAAACATTCGTTAAACTCGCCGGCATCTGGATTGTGCTGGTGGGCGCATCGGTCGAGCGCGTCCGGACCGGAGACCATATTGCGTTCCATACTACTGTGGAAACTCTCGAGGCCACAGCGGCCAAACTCGAAGCTATGGGGCGTGAGTTCATCAGGGCGCGATCCGGCAAAGCTTTGTACTTCTTCGATGACGACGATCACGTATTCGAATTGGATACGGAGGGCATTGACGCGACGATCGGGTGAGAGAAGGTGTGCGACTGCTGGAGTGAGGCCGACCAACCGCCTGCCGCTAGTGCCGAAGACGACGCCTCAATGGGAAAAGGGGATTGACATAGCGTGATCCCGCGCCGACCCGCGCGGTCCGCGCAGGATCACGCTGGGGGGCGAAAAAAATGCAGGGAACAGGCCGAAAAAGTCCCAAAAAACCAATAATCATGGTCCAACCGATGACGTTCCTATTCGGCATTAGGATGGCGGCGACCATGAGCACCGTAAATGCAATGCCAAAAGTTGCACAGCGGTGCGCAGCCAGAAGCGACGCATGAGGCCAAGTAATGATCGAGGTTCCCGTCCTGTTGCTGGTTGCATGGTCCCATCTGTGCTGTAGAGAGCGTGTGGCTTTCTAGGTCGACCATTTTCCGGCGGCATGGCCAGATTCCAGTATGAGCGAAGTGCAGGCTTCCTTGCAGGTCGTTCGCTTTTTCCGGTTTGGGGCGGAAGCGGAAGTCGACTCTATGCGATCCGGTGGATGCAACACTGTGAGTGTGAGGTTGTGCGCATGGCCAAATGCGGGGTCTTATCGAGAAGGTGCTGGTGTCGTTGACACCTGCGTGGGAGGGCGGATTGGCGCGTATCACATGCGGCACCTGCTGCGCCCGACCGGCTCCGGATGCGCCGTGCCCTGCGCGGCTCGCTGTGCGCCCCACACCGGAGCGCGGGACGCCGAGGTCCAGTGCACGGCAATACGTGAAGAGTTGATGGTGCCCCGAGGTCGGAGTCGAAGTCTCCGCAGAAGTGTTGAAAGTACAGCAAGTCGAATAAGGACATAGGATAAATACCCCCAACCATACCCCCACGGCCCTGGGGGTAGATTTTGCGACTCCACGCAGCCTGAGCAGTGTGGTGGGGTGCGCGCGGTAATCGCCGTAGGTCGTGCGGCGAACGGCGACCCGCGACACTGCCGCTCAGCGGCCTCGCGGCGTGCCGCCGCCCGAAGTCCGTCCGATTCTCTGGCGCGCTCGACTTGCGACGATGCATGCACCTGATATACTTGCAGTCACTGAAAGCAGACATGGGTAATGACTATGGCTATCCTGACGGTGCGTAATTTGCCGGCTGAGGTGCATCGCGCGTTGCGAGTAAGGGCTGCGCAGCATGGTCGCAGCACAGAGGCTGAGGTGCGCGACATTCTGGAATCGGCTGTCAAGCCCGAAGGGAGGGTAAAGCTCGGCTCGCTGCTAGCCGAGATTGGACGGCGAGCCAAGCTGACAGACGAAGAATTCGCGATCTTCGAGCAGGTGCGAGACCGAAGATCATCCAAGCCGGTCAACTTCGGATGATCCTGCTCGATACGAACGTCGTTTCCGAGCCGCTGCGGCATTCTCCAGAGCCTCGTGTCATCGAGTGGATCGACGCACAGCCACTTGAAACGCTCTACCTCTCCGCTGTCACGGTCGCTGAGCTTCGTGCCGGCGTGGCATTGCTGCCCGCCGGGAAGCGACGGACCGCGTTGCACGAGAACCTGGAGAGACAGGTACTGCCGCTATTCACCGGGCGCGTCTTAGCGTTCGACCTATCATGCACCATGGCGTACGCGGAGCTAACGGCGAAAGCGCGCGCGATTGGGATGGCAATTGCCACGGCCGACGGATATATAGCGGCCATCGCCGCCACGCATGGATTTTCTGTAGCCACGCGCGATGCCAGCCCGTTCGACGCCGCTGGTGTGGCCGTTATCAACCCGTGGAATTGATGGTTGCCTACGGGCTTGCCGGGCGATCAGCCGAGGGAAGTCTCGAGCGACAGATCGTAAGCGCGAGGCGGCTCGACACTACGCGGTACGGCGGATGGATCACTGTGGGGATGCGCTCCTGGGCATCGCCATAAATAGGTCAACATCGAAGCGACGGTTGTTGTCACTCTGCATTGGCGTGGTGCCCTGCGCCGTTCGCTGGGCGCCTCACGACACGCCGCGCGCTTAATCCCCGGCACTGCCGGATCTGCTGGGTCTGCCCGAGGTCAGAGTCAGATCCACCATCGAAGTTCCTGATATTGCAACAGTTCGCATGACCGCGCGGCAGCTGTACCCCCGCTCATGCCCCCGCAGCCTTGGGGGCACACTGCGCGTCTCGCTCCGTTGCGTGAGCGACGGGCGCGGCGAATGTCGCGCCGAGATCACGGATCTAAAAGCGGACTACGCTCGGGCCATTTGTCCTATTCGTTACGGGTAACTTTATGAAATATAATGACATAGGACCCGAGGCAAAGTGGACAAAGAAGCGGACATGAAAGAAGCGGAAGGCCGGGATGAGGCCACCGGTCTCATCGAGCCGCTTGTCCTGTGGGAGGGCTCTCGCCATCGCCCGGAATTGACGGATCTTGCCCTAGAGCTCGCGCAGCGGATCGCCGGCTTTCGCCGCTCGCTGCCGGAAAGCCTGCTGTCGTCGCTGGCGACGCTCGTGCGCGCGATGAACTGTTACTACAGCAACGTGATCGAAGGGCATGACACGCACCCCGTCGATATCGAGACCGTGCCCGCTGTGCGTTGCGTTCCGAAATCCATGGGTGCGCAGGCAGTGGTGCATGGAATGCCTCTGATACCGTGATTCGGCGAATCTACGGAAATCCCGAAAGACAGGAAGGGGTTCGAGCATGCGAAGACGAGAAATTCTCAAATGTCTAGCTGCCGCTTCCGCTGTTCCGCTTCTAGCTCAAGGAGCATTTGCCGATCTGCTTGCCCGTAAGACGCATATTCGGCGTGTGCGACCCTCCGACCCCGGCTGGCCAAAGCCAGACGAATGGGCGGTCCTGAACGAGCAGGTAGAGGGGAACCTGATCCCGGTGACCTTCCCGATCGATGTGCTCAAGAGCGCCCCGAAGAGCGCTGCCGCCGAGCAGCTCAAACGGGAAATCCACAACCCGTTCTATCTCGCTGATCAGCCCGGACTGACCGAGACGCTCGGCTGGGTCGACGCATGGGCCACGCAGCCGAGCGCCTATGCGGTGGTGGCGCGCAATGCGGCACACGTCGCCGCGGCGGTCAATTTCGCACGGAATCATCGATTGCGGTTGGTAGTGAAGGGGCGGGGACACAGCTATGTCGGTGCGTCGAATGCGCCGGATTCGCTCCTGATTTGGACGCGTCACATGACTGATCTACGGGTGCACGATGCGTTCACCCCCCGGGGGTGTGCAGGCAAGATCGCGCCGCAACCGGCGGTCACGATGGACGCCGGCGCCTACTGGCTAGAGGCGTACCGCGCGGTCACGACGCGGGGCGGGCGGTACGTCCAGGGCGGGGGATGCACCACAGTCGGTGTCGCCGGACTCCTCCTCGGCGGGGGCTTTGGCAGCTTCTCCAAGCGCTACGGCACGGCCGCGGGCAGTCTGCTGGAGGCCGAAGTGGTTACCGCGGATGGCAAGACGCTCACGGCGAACGCCTACACCCATCCGGATCTGTTCTGGGCGTTAAAGGGTGGCGGCGGTGGCACCTTCGCGACGGTGACTAGACTGACCGTTCGGACGCACGATCTCCCGAAGTATTTCGGCATCGTGAGCTTCAAAGTCAAGGCGCCCTCGGACGAGGCTTACCGGAAGCTGCTGCGCGAGTTCGTAAGTTTCTACGCCAAGCACCTGTTCAACGAGCATTGGGGGGAGCAGGCGCACGTGCGCAGTGACAACGTGCTCGAGATCAAAATGCTTTCGCAGGGGCTCGACAGCCAACAGTGCCACAACGTTTGGCGGCCATTTCTCGATTGGGTGAAGGACTCCCCGCTCGAATATTCGATGGTGGGTCGAGTCGTGATCGGTACGCTCCCCGCGCGGCACATGTGGGACGCCGAATGGCTGGGGGAAAATTGGCCAGAGCTGGCCTTCCCACGCAACGGCAATCCGCTCCACGCCCTGCTTGATGACATTCTCGCTGATACGGTGTGCGAGCCACTATTCCGGAGGGACGAACGGCCGG
>Ga0315298_1000734_pt1 | contig 63366 bp, 76 predicted proteins | sample WHS_1_MG_FD_203077 | JGI IMG/M metagenome (GOLD analysis project Ga0315298, IMG submission 203077) | Extremophilic microbial mat communities from Washburn Hot Springs, YNP, Wyoming, USA - WHS_1_MG | ecosystem: Environmental > Aquatic > Thermal springs > Hot (42-90C) | place: USA: Wyoming...
CGTCGACAACCTCAAACTTGAAGCCGCCAGCCATGTTTGGATCTATCACAAGCCCAGCAGTGCTCATTGGGTCGGCGAATATTCGGTAAAGGGGTAAATTGAAGCTTCCAGCCGAAGTCTTATCAGCCGCAAAAACAACAATGGGTTCGGATTTTCTCTCCTCAATCTCCATCTCAGCCACACCAGGACCAAGTCCGCGGACAGTGCCGCTGAAGGCGTTCTTCAGCAAGTCTTGCCCAGCACCATAAAGCTTCAATTCTAAAGCTTTGTTGGCTGCCTCTTGGAAAGTGTTCCATGCAAGCTTGTGGATTTCGGGGTTTGATTCACCCCGCTCATGCACCATAAGGAGTTCCAAGTCATCTCCAACATTGAAAACATAATAACTGTTTATCAAACCTTCTTCCTTAGCCCTTTTCAGGTTTTTCTCCCCAATGTTTAATATGGGTTTGGGAACAACATGATGCCCCGCTAAGGAGCCAACATCACATTTTATAAGAGAAATTGTGGTTTTTCTAGGCATGACATACCACTTTGATTCGGAACTCGGTCTAGAGTTTACCCTCTAGCTTTTAAAAGATTTCCGAAAGAAATAGAGAACAAGCAACATGAAAAGAGCGTTAAAGCCATGAGCGAGTTAAGAGTAATATCAGTAAAAATCCCAGAAGAAGTCTACAAGGAGCTGCTTCTGCGCGTCCCAGAGGGCGAAAGAAGCAACTTCATAAGAGACGCCATAATAGAAAAACTCCAAAAAACGCCCAAACCCGACAAAATCCTTGAGTTGGAAAAGCGCCTTGAGAAACTTGAAGCTGAATTCTCACAAATAAGGAAATATCTTGCAGACCTGGAACTACTCACATATGAAAGGGGTAAAACAAATCCGCACACCTTTTGCTTAGATGAACTAGACCATAAAATAGTTGACTACTTAATGCACTATAAAGGTGCGACAACACCAGAAATAGCCGAATACACAAAAACAAACAGGTGGCTAATCCTAAACCGCCTAAGAAGAATAGAAAAAGCTTCAAGGAAACAGCTAGGCAAACCAATAATAGAATATTATCCGGGCGAGAAAAGCGGAAAGAAAAAGGCATGGTGGATAAACGAAGAACTGATAGAAATTTAACCAGCAACAATTAATTCTGGCAAAGCGCTAACTTATCCCTTGAAGGGCCCGTAGCCCAGTATGGATTAAGGCGCCGAACATGCATGTTGCACATGCATGCGCGTAAGCCTCCGGAGCCGGAGAACCGGGGTTCAAATCCCCGCGGGCCCGCCAAATTATACCGTCCCGACCTTTTTACGCAGCTGCCCACTTCCACAGCATAAGCGACATTAAGAAACCGTTGGTGCGGCCGCCGGGATTCGAACCCGGGATCGCAGGCTTGGAAGGCCTCCACCGTTGCAAACGGCTTCTTGCATCGTCTGTGTCCTAACCAGACTAGACGACGGCCGCACAACCACTTTCTAAATTAAAACGGATAGATAAAAATTCTTCACCCATTTTCTATTTGAAACCGCCTCTAAGCTTTTTGGGAGCAGTTCTCTGTCTCTCCAAGTTTTTAAGTCTAGCATAAAGTTTTGCAATCTTTGTTTTTGAAGGCTTTTTGCGGCGCATAACTCTTGAGGGGGGCGGTGTAAAAGGCTTTTTAGGCTCTTCAGCCTTCCTCTCCTTTTTAAGAACCACACTTCGAGAACTTTTCACTTTTTTGAAGATTACGTAGCCTTCTTTTAGGTTTACTTCGCTGGTTTCCCATCCGGCATCAAGCCAAGCTCTCGCATGCACACTGCTAGGGTAGTTTGCCCACCAGTTTTCAGATCGGTAAGCCTCCATGGGCAGGTTATCCCCAATAATCCCGTCTATTTGGGCAAAGGAAAGCTTAACGGAATCCGTAAAAGCCGCCCTAAACTTCAAATAACCCTTAAGCGGCTCGTATTTGGCTTTAGACTTTGGAGAAACAATCCTCCTAGCGCAGTTAAGACAAAGCAGCCTTGAAGCGTCTCCGGTCGACACCTCTGGAACCATACAATCTATGCAAAAAAGCTTGCCACACCTCCAACAGCGCCTAAGATAATTGTAGGGGAGAACCCTTCCACAGAGGCTGCACTCATCTTTGAAAGACATAAAACCACTTTAACCCCTTTAAACGCCAACGACTAAACCACAACTGCACATATAGATTTTTCTAAGCCTTAACTAGATGTCAACAGCTGTTAAAGCGCGCCTGGAATTCGGAATCTGCAATAATATTTATAGCCATCCACCCCACGCCACAAATCGTGAATTTAATGCTTTTCAGCGAATACCTCCACGAAAAGGCTGAAGAGTCAAGGCATAATGAAACCATCGGATACCTAATAACCATAATAGGCTCAATACTCTTCGTCGGAGGCCTTCTAGAAACAGTAATAACCGTTGAAAACCCAGAATGGTTCCTAATAATACCATACCATTTAACACCCCACCCATACAGCCTCCTGGGCTTATCCCTAACACTGGCGGGCATAGTGCTCCTAATTTTAGGTATAGCCATAAGCATCCACTACGCAAAAGAAAGAGCATGGTACATGAAACAACTCCAAAAAGCACATGCAATCGAAGAACTAAAACTTAAGGAAAAAGAAAAGGATAAGAGGAAAGCAAATTAATACAGCCTCCAAATACTAATCTAGATGAAAGGCTCCGGTAGTATAGTCCGGTCAAGTATAGCGGCCTCTCGAGCCGCGGACCCGGGTTCAAATCCCGGCCGGAGCACCACACAACGCTTCCTAGAAAACATTAATATCCGACACTATTATGCTTTCAGCATATAAAAGTCTGCTTAAAAATACTAGCAAACCGACAGATTTAAATAACACTTTGACGGAAAATACTTCCTTGTGGGTTGCAATATATGTCGGAAAGAGACTTTAAGAAACCCGAAACCCGTGAAGATTTCATCAGAATTTTGACGGATGCTGCTAGGAAGGAGGTTGAGACTCGTAGTCTTTTGTCGGGTAAGCCTGCTAAGCCTACAGTTTCTGGCACGGCTAAGATTTTGGGGATTCATAGGGATACGCTTTATTCTTGGCTTAGGGAATTTAATGTCGACTTTGAAGAGGTTACATCCGGCATTTCTACTGTTGAGGTGTCGGGTATTCGTGAGCCTTCTAAGGGATACACGTATCTTATTGGGGAGGCCCTTGTCGGAGAGGGAAATGAGGTTGCCCATATCGACCTTTTGATAGGCGACAAGGATGGCCCTGTTGGTGAGGCTTTTGCGAATGGTTTGGCTCATCTTTCTATGGGGCACACGCCGCTTTTGGCTGTTATTAGGCCTAATCTTCCGCCAAAGCCCCACACTTTGCTTGTGCCCAAAGTAACGATAAAGAATCTTGAGGATGCCAACAAGGTTTTTGGTCCGGCACAGGCGGCTGTTGCCAAGGCTATTGCTGATGCTGTTGAGGAGGGCATAATTCCAAAGGATAAGGTTGACGACTGGGTTGTGGTTTGCAGCGTCTTTGTCCATCCGAAGGCAAGCGATTACCGGAAGATATACCACTACAATTATAGTGCGACAAAATTGGCTTTGAAAAGGGCTATGGCAAAGTATCCTTCGCTGGAGAAAGTTTTCTATGATAAGGATAGGGCTAAGCATCCAATGTTGGGTTATAGGGTGCCACGCCTATGGAGGCCACCTTATCTGCAGATTTCGCTTGACATCCCTGACTTGGAGCGGACAAAGAAAATTATTATGCAGATTCCGAGAAGCGACAGGATAATTTTGGAGGCTGGGACGCCCCTTATAAAGCGTTATGGCACCAAAGTGATAAGCGAGCTTAGAGAGGTCGCCAAAGACATATTCTTTATGGCGGATTTGAAAACCCTTGACGTTGGAAAGGTGGAAGTGGATATAGCGTATGAGGAAACGGCTGACGGTGTCATAGCTGCTGGCTTAGCGCCAACGGAAACTCTCGACGCTTTCATTTATGAGGCGAAGAGGCTTGGAATTTATGCGGCTGTTGATATGCTTAACGTTGAAGACCCGATTAAGAAACTGAAAAGCCTTAGAGATTTTCCAGACGTTGTTATAATTCATAGGGGTATAGATGAGGAGACCGGCAAAACCATCGGGTTAGAGCTTATCCAAGAGCTTAGACAAACGTTCAAGGACAAGAAGTTCTTAATAGCCGTGGCTGGTGGCATAATTCCAGAAACTGCAAAAGAGGCTTTGGAGAAGGGCGCCGACATAATTGTTGTCGGACGCTATGTGACGCAGTCAAAGGATATTGAGAGGTCCGTGAGAGAGTTCCTAGAGTTAACGCCTGAAATGCGGGAAGACATAGACGTCTACAGAGTCCACGTAGAATAAACGTTGCCTTTGCCCTAAAAGTATAATTTGAAAGAGATGTAAGCGAGGAGAAAAATTACCCCTGCTGACAGGAATACGTAGATGAAACCCCATGTTTGAGCGATAAGTGGTCCTATAAAGGCGCCTCCAGCACTGCCTAGGCTTACAAGCACGTCGAATAAGCCTGCCTTTCCAGCGGGTATAAGTTCCATTGAAAGGGAAAGTACGTAAACATGATATAAGGCGTAGGCAAAGCCCATCAAGGTTAAAATTAACGCAGCTATCGTTGTTGTGTAAATGTTAGCAATGGCGAAGAAAGCTAAGAGAAAGGCTAGGGAACTTCTTGTTAAGACGATTTTTTGTAGGCGCATTTTCTCTTCTTGTTGTTCGAGCTTGTTTCTTGCCATGAAATATCCAATGGCGTTGGCGGCTGAGTTTGAAACGTAGATGGCGTAAACCATGCTTGTGGGTAAGCATAAATCTTTGGAGAAAAAGATGGGCAAGGGTGTAAATAAAGTGCTTGTTGCTAGCGAAAAAAGCGCTAGTCCCCCACAAAAAGCATAGATGTTTTCCATTTTAAGGTCCACACGGACAGAGAAACCTTCCAAAATTTTCGAAACCACATTCACACCTTTATAGGTAAAGTCTACGCTTTTTTCTATATTTACTAGACCTCTTTCGAAAACTAGGATTGGGTCTGTAATTAAGAACATGGAGAGAAGGAAAGCCAGAAAGTTTAGGCTACTACAGACAAGTAGTGTCGCTTTTGCATTTAAGTTTGCGAAGGATACAAAGATTCCCAAGCTTAATCCCATTAGCCAGCCTATTTCTGTTAGCCCTTCATAAATGGCGTAGGCTTTTTCCCATTCATCTCTTGAGTAAAATTCGGCTATGAGCACGTTCTTTGGTGGCTCGTGGGCTGCATGGAAAACAGCCATGATTACGTATAGTGTTATAAGGGTGCCTATGTTCGTTGAGAGGGTGAAGAGGTACAGCAAAAAAGAGGAGAATAGGAATGAAATTAGGATGTAGCGTTTGTAACGCTGTGTTTTGTCACATATATAGCCCCAAAAGAAAAAAGCTGGAATAGCCATCAACAGGGCAGCGGAAGTCATTACTCCTATGTCTAAGAGTGAACCGCCAATGTTTATTATGTAAATGGGAAGGAAAACGTAAAGCAAGCCAAAAGCCATTTCATGAAACAGGAACCCCAAACGCCACATAGACGGAAAACCACACAAGAGTTGAATTAAAAACTTTTGCCTTTAACAAACTGAAAGCGTATATGCGTTCAAGGTTTTCACATAACCCTTAATAACTAGAGATTTAACTTCATAATCTCCGCTGGAGAGACACGTCGATGGCTAAATTCAAGGTTATAGTGTCAGACCCTGAGGAGGGAACCTCAAAAACTGTTGAGTTAGAAGATGCTCGGGCGGTTCCTTTGATTGGAAAGAAGATAGGCGATATTATAGATGGCTCGGTTGTGGGTTTGCCTGGTTTTAAGGTGCAGATTACTGGCGGTTCGGATAAGGACGGTTTTCCAATGAGACCTAATGTGCATGGCGGAGTGAGGAGAAACGTCGTGTTAAGTGGTGGGGTTGGCTTTAACCCCAAAAATGATGGAGAGCGGAGACGAAAAAGGGTTCGTGGAAACATCATCACCGACGAAATTGTTCAGGTTAACATGAAGATAGTTGAGAAGCCGAAGGGCAAAAAGGCTGGAGAAGCAAAAGAAAAGCCTCAACCAACTCAAGAAGCGCAGAAAGCAGAAGAGAAAACCTAAAACACAGAACGCGTTTTGCTTAACGTTTATTAACTTGCAAGGCAACATCCTTCAATAATTATGTTGTGAAGGGAAAACAAAGGAAATGAGCGAAGAAAAGACTGTTGTCCTGCCGCGGCAACCAGAAATAAACATTGGTACAATAGGGCATGTCGACCATGGCAAAACAACCTTGGTGCAAGCTTTAACTGGCATTTGGGCTGCCAGACACAGCGAAGAACTCAAGCGAGGAATAACGATAAAATTGGGCTACGCAGACATGCCCGTCTACAAGTGTCCAAAATGTGAACCGCCCAAAAACTATTCAAAGGAGCCCATCTGTCCCCACTGCGGTTCTGAAACAACCTTCATTAGGGCTGTAAGCTTTGTTGACGCTCCAGGGCATGAGGCTTTGATGGCTACTATGCTTTCTGGAGCCGCAATAATGGATGGGGCGATACTTGTCATCGCCGCCGATGAGCCCTGTCCCCAGCCCCAAACCAGAGAGCACTTGGCTGCAGCCGAAATTATCGGAATTAAAAACATCATCATAGCGCAAAATAAAATTGACATTGTGACTGAGGAGAGAGCTCGGAAAAGTTATGAGGAGATTAAAAATTTTGTTAAGGGAACAGTTGCCGAAAATGCACCCATAATTCCGGTTTCAGCTCAGCGGGGTATTAACATAGACGCCTTAATCCAAGCCATGGAAGAGTTTATTCCAACCCCTAAAAGGGATGGGACAAAACCGCCATTGATGTATGTTGTACGCTCCTTCGATGTCAACAAGCCAGGCACTCCAATAGAGAAGCTTAGGGGCGGGGTTATAGGCGGCACAATTTTGCATGGAAAGTTTGCAGTAGGAGACGAGATAGAGCTCCGCCCAGGAATAAGCGTTGAGGAGGAGGGCAAAACCGTTTATAAGCCACTTTTCAGCGAAATCACCAGTCTTCATGCAGGTGGAAAAAATGTTAAAGAAGCCCATTGTGGTGGCTTAGTTGGGGTCGGAACCCTTCTTGACCCTTCACTTTCGAAGGCTGACGGCTTAACCGGAAACATTGTTGGGAAGGCTGGGATGCTTCCGCAAATTCTTACGGAGCTTAATTTGGAGACATATATTCTTGAACGGGCTGTTGGAACCAAGGAGCTTGCAAAGGTTGAAAGCATAAGCAAGGATGAAACATTATTGCTTCATGTGGGCGCTGCCATAACCGTTGGGAAAGTCGTGTCGGTTAAGGGCGAGATGACCACGCTTAAGCTTACGAGACCCGTGTGTGCGCTTACGGGTTCAAGGGTTGCCATAAGTAGGAAGATTGCTGGAAGATGGCGACTAATAGGATACGGAATGATAAAGTGAAATGCCCCAAAAACCCCACGGTTCAAAAGGAGAGGACTAGGGTTATTCTGGATTCAAACGCCTTCTTTGTCCCTTTAAAGTTTAAGATTGACATATTTGAGGATTTAAGGAAACTTTTGAACAGGAATGTTGAATTTGCACTGCTTTCGCCAGTTAAGAAGGAACTGGAAACACTTGCCGCTAAAGGTTCGCCGAAAACCCGAAAAGAGGCAGCCTATGCCCTAAGGCTTGCTGAAAAGTGTAAGCTTATAGATTTGGGCGAGACATTTGAGGGTTCCCCGGACGACGCCATTGTGAAAGTGGCAGGCGAGTGGAAAATTCCAGTTTTCACCAATGACAGAGCCCTCCGGAAGAGGTTAAGAGATATAAATGTGCCAGTTATTTATGTGAGGCAAAAGTCCCGGCTTGAAATTGAGGGTGGATGCAAACTTGTTTAAGCTCATAACTATGGAGGATACGATTCGCATTCCCCCAGAAACCTTTGGCAACCCGCTGGACGAGGTTGGATATCAGCAGGTTAAAGCAAAATATGAGGGAGTTGTGGACGAGGTTTTAGGATACGTTATTGCGGCAACAAATGTTAAAGTAAGTCCCATAGGGAAAATAATTCCAGGAGATGGAGCAACTTATCATAAGGTAACTTTTTCGCTTTTGACGTTTTATCCCATGCTTCAGGAAGTTGTTGAGGGCGAGGTCGTTGAAATTGCAGATTTTGGCGCTTTTGTGCGTATAGGACCGGTTGATGCTCTGCTTCATGTTTCACAGTTAATGGACGACTTCATCGCATACGACGAAAAACAAGGGGTTTTAATAGGGAAAGAAACCCAGAGGAGGTTGGCGGCGGGCGACAGGGTTCGCGTCCGCATAACGGCTGTTTCTCTCGGCAGGGTTGGTGGCTCGGCTAAGATAGGTGTAACTGCCAGACAGCCTTTCTTGGGGAAGTTGGAGTGGATAGAGCAAGACTTGCAAAAGTTAAAGGAGGCTTCTGAAAAGAGGAAGGAAAAAGAGAAGGAGAAGGCTAAAGAATGAGTGAGAAAGCTTGCACTACTTGCCACACAATAACAACTAGCAATGTTTGTCCAAAATGTAAGACCCCAACCCTAAGCGACGACTTCAGCGGACTAGTAATAATATTTGATCCAGAAGGTTCAGCTATTGCAAAGGCGATGAACATCAAGGAGAAAGGACGTTACGCCCTAAAGGTCAGATAAATGAGCATAGCATATGTATTGCCATTATTGCTTCGTAGAAAGCTCAAAAAACCCCTCGGCATACTGATTAGAGGCTCTTTTGAAGCAACTGCCAGAGAGTTTAAGCAGATTGTTGAGAAGGAAAAACCGCCAAGCATAGTTTCTGTTGGGGACACGGTCTCGAAAAATCTTGTGGAAAATGGGATTTCTCCAAACCTCTTGATAGTTGATAACCGAGTTATGCGCAGGGATATAGCTCCGGTGCCGCTAAACGCGGACGTGGAGAAGCATGTTAAAAACCCTTCGGGAACTATAACCTTTGAAGCCTTAAACGCCATTAAAGAAGCCCTAGAGACTGGTTATAAAACAAAAATTGTCGTTGACGGTGAGGAGGATCTTCTGGCATTATGTGCCATTTTTTATGCGCCTGAAAACTCTTTTGTGGTTTATGGTCAGCCCCATGAGGGTATGGTGGTGGTTAAAGCCACAAAGCAGAAGAAAGAAGAGGTTGCCAGAATATTAAAGGCTATGGAGGTTGCGAAAGGCTAAATAAAGGGAAAATGGTATCAAGTCAGACACTACAAGGGAAAATGCCATGGAAGTCAAAATACTGTCAGAAAGTGTGAACCCGCTGCTAAAACGTAGAGAGGTTGTCTTCCAAGTGAACCATAACCAGACTGGAAGCACCCCTCCAAGATTAGAGGTAAAGAATGCCGTTGCAAAACTATTGAAAACCGATGTAAACCTAGTCTTCATTAAGAAGTTGGAGACAAAGACTGGTACACGAAAAGCCATTGGGTTGGCTAATGTTTACGAGTCCATCGAACACGCAAAGCTTATTGAGCCCGAATACATTGTAAAGAGAAACATTCCGCCTGAAAAACAGAAGGAAGAGGGAAAAGAGTAAATGGCTGAAGAAGCTCCGGTAGAGGAGGCTGCACCAAAAGCAGCGCCAAAAAAGGGAAAGAGGGAGAAGAGGAAAAAAGAGGAGAAAGGCATCCACTCAATCTACAAAATTGAAGGAGGAAAAATTGTTAGGCTTCGTCCAACATGTGAACGCTGTGGACCAGGGTATTTCATGGCTGACCATGGCGACAGATACGCGTGTGGGCACTGCGGCTTCACGAGGTATAAACACGCTTAAATTGGACAAGCATCATAGTTTATGATGGTCTAGAATGATTAGGGTAAATGTCCTAATAACAAATGTTTCCGGGGAACGCTTCTGGGACATAAAGAAGCCCATTCCACCCATTCAGATAAACACAAACCTTAACCTTGTTGAAGTTGAGAAAAAGTCAGATGACACCATCGAAGTGCCCTTCGTCTTAACGGTCAACTACAACCCTTCAATAGCTCAAATAAGCCTCAAGGGAAGAGCCTATGTAGCTGGAAGCAAAGACGAAATAGCGAAAATTTATTCGGATTACAAGGACAAGAAGCCACCACCACCAGTTATTGTGCAGTCAATATCAAATGTTGTTTTTGTGGAAAGCGTAATCCTTTCCAGAACATTGAATATTCCGCCGCCAATACCGCTGCCTCAGATTCCGCCAGCCAAAGAGGCTGAGAAAAAGCCCTCTGGCGTAGATTACACGGCTTAAATGAAAGAAAGGCAAGCAGTTTTCTACTTTAGCGGAACATACATTGAAGAGCGGGAAGCACCAATTCCTGGTGTTCCATGCTTAACCGGCTTGTTGGTTATGGCAAACTCGCCTAGATAGTGTCCAATCATTTCAGGTTTTATTTCAACCGGAACGAATTCTTTGCCGTTATGGACATGGATTGTTAGGCCTACCATTTCTGGAAGGATTATCATGTCGCGGCAGTGGGTTTTTATGGTTGCGTTTCCGCCTTTCCGCATAGCTTCTTTTGCCTTTCTTATCTTTTCCAGTAGGGTTCGCTGTTCTGGAGACAAACCTCTATGAAGGCTTCTCCTCTGTCTTGATGGAAGGAGCATTATGAACTCGTCCATGGACATGCTTTGCAGTTGTTCAAGCGTGTATCCGCGGTATGTAAATTCCCTCGGCATGGCTTATCACCATAAAATTTTGAACGTAACGCTATAAACCTTCTGATTACTCGCTCTCCTTCACCCTCTTCTTCTTGCGTCCCGTACCCCGTGCAGCTATAAGCCCAACCTTCTTCCCGGGCGGGGCGTTCCGTGAAACAGTTGTCACTTTACGGGCACTTCTTTTGCTGCTTCCGTATGGGTGGACCGCTGCAACCATGGCTTTTCCACGAGTTCTCGGATACTTCCTCCCTCTAGCACGCATTAGGTGGAATTTTGCTCCAGCCTTGAGGAACGGTTTTTCTGTTCTGCCAGCACCGGCCACAACGCCGATGGTGGCTCTGCAGTAGTCGCTTATGTACTTGGTTTTGCCGGAAGGCAGTTTTATTAGGGTCCCTTGAGTAGTGTGAGCCACAATGGTGGCGTATGCTCCAGAAGATTTTGCAATTTTCCCGCCGTCTCCGGGTTTAAGCTCTATGTTGCAGACCATTGTGCCTTCTGGGATTTTCCCAACTGGCAAAATGTTTCCAACATCAACGCTTGCCTTTCCACCCATCTGTATTTGCTGCCCCGTATAGACGCCTTCAGGAACAACTGTGTAGCATTCTTCCCCGTTTTCGAATCTTATTAGGGCTAGTGGGGCGCCTCTACCGGGGTCGTGGAGAATTTCTTCCACAATTCCTCTTGTAACGGTGTCGAAGAGTTCTTTTGCTGCTGGTGGATAGCATGCTGGGGCAACTCTTTTGTGGGTTGCCGCCCTAAAGGTTGATCCACCACGCCCCCGTCTTTGGACACGAATTCTCTTTCCCATAACATTTCACCACATAAATTTACAGTATTCCAAGTTTTATGGCTACGTCTGCAGCCTTGTAGTCTGGATGAAGCTTAACAAAGGCTTTCTTTTGCCCTTTAGGCGTTATGACAATATTTACTTTTTCAACTTTAACCTCGTAAAGCTCCTCAACAGCCCTTTTCACATCTTCCTTTGTGGCTTTAAGATTCACTATGAAAACCAGCTTGTTTTCCCTCTCAACCATCAAGCTGGCGGACTCCGTCATTAATGGGTAAAGTATAACCTCATATGGGTCCATTAGGCTTCCTCACCTCTGCAATAAAGCTTATCAAGGGTTTCAATGGCACTCGTCGTCCAAATTGTCAGCCTTCCCGGATGAGTACCAGGCGCTAAAACCTCAGCGTTTAAACTCTTAACTGGAACGACATCCACTCCTGGAATATTTCTCGCAGCTTCGCCTAAGCCTTTGTCCTCAGCCACAACTATTAATGGTCCAACAGCCTGCTTTATTCTCCGCCCGCGCATTTTCCCCTTTCCAGCCCTGACCTTTATGCTTTCTTTAACTCTGTATAGGTCCGCCAGAAGCCCGAGTTTTATGAGGGCTTCTTCAACATCCTTAGTTTTCTTCAAACTTTCAAGATCATCGGTAACAACAAGCGGAATTTGTGGTATTCCTTCAACTGCGTGTCCCCGGGAAACCACCATCTCCTTTGAGGCTGTGGCGGCTATGGCGGAGAGAAGGGCTAAACGCTTCTCTTTCTTTGGAATCCTCTTAACAATCTTCTTTTCTGGGGTTGGTGGATGAGCCAGCCTACCGCCCACTGTTCCGGGTGCAAAGGCACCTCTTCCAACGGGTCCTTTGATTCTCGGTATTCTAGCTATGCCTAAGCCTACGCCTCTGGACTCTGCTGATGTCCTTTTCCCAGCCATTGGGTCTCTGCCTTGTGGCTGAAACCTTGTTGATTGTATGGCTAGGACGGCGCGTTTTATGACGTCTGGTCTTATGGGTGTTTCAAAGATGGGCGGCAGCTTTATTTTCGCAACTGGTTTTCCGTTGAGGTCGAAGACTTTCACTGTTTTAGTCATGGCATTTCACCATTCTCTATTTGCCTTGCGGAGACTCTAGGGACAAGTATGTTATCTGTGGGGGCTCCTCTGGGGCTTCTCTTGGTGGCCTTGCTGGGTAACGTAGTTTTATGGGGCGTTTTTCTGGTCCCGGTATGCTTCCTTCTATGAGCATGTATGGTCCGCGGACAATGCCGTAGCGGATGAAACCGCCTTTCGGGGTTACTTCTTTTCCGTCTTTCCCTATCTTCAAAATTCGTTTATTATATTCTGTTCTTTGGTGGAAGCCCATTTGTCCGGCTCGTGGAACAGTGTATAATACGCGGTGGGGGTTCCATGGTCCGAGGGTGGCGACTCCCCGTTTTGTTTTTCTCCCTTTGTGTTGGAGGATGGCTACTCCCCAGCGTTTCACTGGTCCTTGGAAGCCCTTGCCAGTTGTGACTGCTATTACGTCCACGTGCTGTCCTTCCTTGAAAACGTCTGATGGGTTCACAGTTTTTCCTAGAAGGCTTTTTGCATATTCGAATTGCTGCTGGATTGTTCCTCCGCCTATCTCTATTTCGGCTACATCTGGCTTTTTCTTTGGCACGCTTGCCTGTTTTGGCTGGGTTATGGCTATAACGCGGATATTTGAGATTTTATCCAAATTAGCCTCAATTTTTTTCAGATTCTCCTCCGTGTTAAACTTCTCTGGAAGGGTTAAAACTCTGTCAAGCCCTTCTGGAGGGTTTTCCATCCAAGCTTCACAAAATGTTTGAAGTCCATAAGGTGTTTTCTTATAGGCTCTTATGGCGCATATGAGGAGGGGTGGGGTTTCCAAAACTGTGACTGGACGAATTACTTCTTTCCCAAAGTTTGGGGAACGCTTCCGGTCTTCAATTACCATGGCGTAGGTCATTCCAGCCTTATAACCAACAAAGCCGAGAAGCCTTGGTGTGTCAGCCTCAATTTTTGGCCAGTAGCGGATTCTGGCTAATATACGTTTAGCGCGTTTCCTAGGTAAATAGGCGAGCGAACCGCGTTTGGGACCGTGCTGTTTTCTGTGACCCATTGTTACTCCGCTTCGCGTCTTCTAGGAATGAGACATTTAAGTTATAAACGTTACCATTCCAAGCCACACTATAAACGTTTACTTGCATTGTCAATTTTAGGCTGGTGGCTTTTGCTAAATTGGATACCCCCTTCCTCTCTAGATTTTTAGGCATACCACTTGCCAATTATAGCCTCCAATATTTTGTGGGCTGCTTCTTCCGGCGTGCACTGAGCGGTGTTAACGGTTATTTCTGGGTTTGTTGGCGGTTCGTAGGGCTGCCCAACGCCGGGCACTGTCGGCGCTTTACCTTTCAAGGCTCTTTCATATATTTGTCGTGGCGCTTGGCGGGTTTCAGCCCTTTTTGATTCGCGTTCAATGCAGACTTCTAGGGGGCATTCAAGATAGGCTTCCATAAACTTTTTGATTTGGTTTCTGGCATTTTCTCTATAGCGCCTCAAATTGCCAGTGGCGTCGATTATAACGTTTACGCCGTTTTGGGTTAGGAGTTTGGCGATGTAAACAAGGGTTGCATAAACCATGTCGCGTTCCTCAAGGGAGTATGTGGGCTTTGGAGTCAAAACCTTGCGCAAAGCGTCAGAAGACAAGAGTTGGGCGCGTATGCCCTTCTGAAGCAAAAACTTGATTAGGGCTTCCGCTATAACGGATTTTCCGCTTCCCGGCAACCCAGTAACCCAGACACACCAGCCCTCGCCCATTTTGGTACGCTCTTGAAAGCATTTTTCCCGTTTAACGTCTGAATACCCTTATTTTCCACAATGTTTATTTTAGTTGCTGTTCTGCACTGTTTGAAAGGTGAAACGATTATGTTGATTGTTCAGATTTCGGATGTTCACTGTGGACCGATGTTTAATTATGGGATATTCCGCACAGCCATGGATGAAATTAACGCCCTTTCGCCTGACGCTGTAGTGATAACCGGCGACATAACCGAGAACGGCATACTATCAGAGTTTAAGATGGCTGCAGACGAGTTTAAGCGTTTGAAAGCCAAAAACGTCATCTACATAAGCGGAAACCATGATTATCGTTCTACTGGCTATTTGCTCTTCAAACAGTTTTTCCCCTTCAACCAAGTGACAGAAGTCGACGACGCCGTAATAATAGTGCTGAGCAGCGCCCGCCCAGACAGAGATGACGGCGAAGTTGGGCATAGGCAAAACCTCTGGCTGGAAAACACGTTAGAAAACTACAAGGACCGTGTTAAAATTGTGGCTATACACCACCACATAATCCCAGTTCCAGACACTGGTGCAGACCAGATTACAATAGTGGATGCTGGCGACGTCCTAAGAAGTCTCATAAAAGGCGGGGCGGATTTGGTTTTGTGCGGGCACCGTCACAGACCATGGAGGTGGCGAATAGAAAACATGCAAGTGGTTCACGCTGGAAGCGTCTCATGCGAAAGGCTGAGGGGCTTTTTCCTAAACTCCTACAACGTCATAGAAGTGAAAAACAAGAAGGTTGAGGCTAAACTGAAAATTGTCGGCGGAGACTACATGAGTTTCGAAGAAGTTGTCAAAAGAAGGGAAATCCTCCAAACATCAGACGTCTCCCAATACGGCGATTCACTGGCAAGGTAGGGCAAAGGGCTCAAAACCCAATTTTAGGCACGCATCTTCCAACTGGCGGGGATTGCTAAAACGGAAAAGGTGACTTTTACACTTGCAATCGGAACAACCAAACCCAACAACTGGAAAGCTAATAAGACTGAGGCTCTGCGCTGTTCTACACTCTTCTGCCTTTTCAGCCTCCTTGTAGAAAGCCTCTACAACGCTCACGCAGTCCATGGCGAGCAAGTGGTCTATATGCCAAAACCGCCTTTTGCCCGTCCTTCTAAAATGCCTCATCAAACGCTTTTCAAGGAATTTCTGAGCAGAACCCACATAAGCATAAAAACCCGCTTCTAAGAAGAAATTCTTTCGTACACAAACTCTAACGTTTAGGCTTTTGCTGACGGATATTACCAGAACATAGACCCCTCTCACCGCGCCTCTCCGCCTGAAAATCGCTATTTTCATACCATTTCAAAATTTCTTGAACAGCCTTTTCAGAATAACCCATCTGCCTCAACATAGCACTAATATCTGCCTTTGAATCTCTACCCAAGGCCTGAGTCGCCAAACCCTTATTTGAGATACGAGTCGACATTCTCATAATCAAAGGTTTTAGTTTTTAGCATTTTCTGTGCAAACTGCAAAATCTTCCTTCTCACATCGGTTTGAAGTTTAGGATACCATAATGGAGAGGCTAAAACAAGGCTTCTCCAAGCATAGAATGGTTGAATTACGCTTAGAATCTCCTCATCTCCTGTTTTATCCATATAGTTCCGCCAGAAAAGCAGGAAAAGCCTGTCGAAGGGTCCTTCCATCCGCCCATAGGTTTGCAGCGAATAAAAGAGGTAGTTTATTGTCATGGCGCTTACATCGTCTGCAGGTTCGCCCCACTCGCCTCTGCTGCGGTCCAAGACTGTAAAGTCTAAACCTTCTCTGAAGAGGACGTTCCAAGGGTGGAAGTCTCCATGCACTTGCGAGAGCCTATGGGTTTTCCTTTTAAGGCGCCAACGCCACTCAACGCACATTTTCTCCAGCTCAACAAAAAACTTTTCGTTAACGTAATCCAAGCCGCTGGGGTAACTATCGGTCAACCCGAAGATTCCCTCCCCATGCCCGAGGAGGTCCCTAAGCCTCCTTATGTAAAGCTGAGGTGTATCCTTTTTCTTTACTGAGTGAATTTCAACCAGATAGTCGGAGAGGGCTATGCACCTTTCCTCATCCAAATCTGTTAGGCTACCAGTGCTCTTAATCCTATCCAAATCACAATGATATGGTATGCCATCCACAAACTCTGTCAGAATGAAGAATTCCCCGGCATCTCCCAAAGATTTAAGCCTTTTACCATCGACTGTGAAGGCGCCGACGTCAACGGAGCGCACATGCCCTTTCAACTTGTTAAAGGCGCCGTGTTGCCACAGAAGCACTTGAGCACGGTCTGATGGAAAATCATGACCAAAGCCGTCTGGCCGCAACGTTTCCAATACAACCCGCTTAACTTCACCCTTAACACTAAACTCAATAACATATGGGACGCCATAACCAAAACCCTTTAGTTCTACAACACCCTCTGCTTTTGCTTCACCAAGTTTCCAAACGCCAAGAATCTCCACATCACGTCCATACAGGCTGGAAAGATATTCCCTCAAGGCTTTTTCCGAAAGTTCGATATTACTTGCCCCATGGCTCTCTTCAGCCATACAACCACACCAAACGAACATACGTAGGAGGTTGTACTTAAATATAAATTGGGCCAGAACCCACAAAAGCCTTTAAGGAGGGTTTAAAATTGAAAAAACACGATAAGCCGTTCCCCTTCATAAAGTCATATAAAAGCTTAACAGAAGTGCTGACAGACCATAGGTTGGCGGCTTTAGGCGATGCTTACATAAACTTCGCCTATTCACTCGCGTTGTCTATAAAAAGGGGAAAACCATCAGGAGCAAAGGTTAAAGGCACGGTGTTAGTGGAAGCCTTCAGAAAAGCTGGTTTAAGGGGGCATATGCCCTCAAGGGTTTCAAGCCACATGTTGGCTGACGCCGCTGAAGCTCTAATAGTTTATGCTTGGCTTTATGGATGCATATCCCTAGACGAGTGCGTTTCAATACTTTGCAAGTCTAGGGATTCCGTTGAAGGCTTCACCCAACTCTTATTAGCGATAAGGGGTAAAATTACTTTTTGAGGGCTTTTTGAAGGGCTTTTCCAAACTCCTCATTCATTTCACGGGCTTTCTCCAATGCCTTTAGTAAGGCTTCTTCCGGTTTTACTTTGCCCTTTGTCCGCACATAAATAACTGGCACGGGTGTTAGTGGATGCGGAATGTCGTAGCCAGCCAGCTCCACGTTTTCGTCCTCAAGAAGCCTCTTCTGCAAGAGGTTGCAGATGGTGTGACCAACACCCTCAACTTCAATTTTAAGCTCGTTTTCCGTTCTCTTCAAAATGTTAACTTTCATTCTGTTTCACCACAGTTTCAGATTATTCCTTTGCCATAATCTATGGCTGTTTTACGTTTTTCAATTTTCCCACATCTCGGGCACTGCAAACCTCCGCGACCCTTCAGCTCTAGCACTTCCCCGCATTGGGAGCAGAACGCGTAAATAACGCCCAAGCTTTTATCCTTTGTTGTTAGATGGTAGGCTCTATTCTTATCGCTTATCACCTTTGCACGCAGTATATCGCCTGGCTTGCAGACATCAAACATGGACTCAACAAATCTTAGGTGTACGTCGGAAACGTGGAGTATGCCTGTGAAAAATCCTGAGAGAAGCCTCTTTCCAATTTTAAAAATTCGGATTGTGGCTATTTGCGTTTGAACATTTGAAACTTGCCCTATCACGATGCTTCCAATTTTTGGAACTCGGGCTCCATGAACAAGTGGGAAGACCGAAACCTTCTTATTAAGAAGGTCTAGGAGGGAGCGCCCCACAACCTTAGAATATATAACTCCGTCCTTAACATAGGTGCCAGCATCTGGAACAAACTCTTCAATAACACCCAAAGGTTCGCCGGGCAAAACCAGTTGCCCGCTGTCCCGTTTTGATGGTTGCAAACTCATTTTCAGCATCCCAGTTACAAGGTCTATTAGAATATCTAGAACGGCTCAATAAACCTTTCCCAGCTCGCTGTAGGCTTGCAACACTTTGGCAATGTACCGTGTGTGCAGCCTCTCGTGGTCTACAAGCCTCCTTAAAACCTTCCTTGCAGTCCATAGATTGCAAATTGGACTTTTATCCCTTTTAGGTTGAAAAATCCCTTGCATTTTGTCCCTCGGCATATTCCTCAAGTAATCGACAACCACTTTTCTAGTTTGATTTAACATTTTAAAGATATCTCTGGGATAGCTTATTGGCAGTTCAACGTCTAAACGCGATATATACCAAGGCTCAACGTAGGCTATATGCCTCAAACAGTTCCTAATAGTGCGAGGCTTTCCCGGAGGTAGCCAGTCAAGAACTTCGTTGGGCAAGTTTGAAACAAGCCCTAGTAGGTCTTCCCGTGAATACTCCATCAACTTTAAAGTCCACACAACATCCTTTCTTGTTATGGGGGCTATTTCAGACCAGAAGAGGGGTTCAGGCTTTCCAGCCTCAACAGGGTTGTAGCTTACCCTCAAAACTTCTGCCACCTCAATTTCAAAATCTCTCGCCTGAGGTGGGACACGTTCTCCATGCCTTTCTAGCCAATCGAACCATTCAGCAATGGCAGTTCTCACTTTTACCAGAGCGCTTTCCGGAGAGTGTCCAAAAACCCAGCATCCCGGGCATTCTGGGACGAAAGCGCCGGTTCCTTCAGAACCAACTTCAAGGCTAACTGCTATCTTCCTTGCCATATGTGTCTCGTCTCTAGAAAAATCCCTTTTTGCAAAGCTCTTTCCAAGAAATTTCGCCCACAACTACAAGTGCCTCATTTAATGTGAGCATTGGCTTTTGAAACTTTGAAGGCGCGTCCAAGGATATGCGGGGGCATGCCGTGTTAACGTAGGCGTCCACTGTCGGAAAGTTCATGACCATTTCTGGTATTATTTCTCTGATGGCGAAGATGTAGGCATCCTTGCCCGCCTTTTCAAGCTTTTCCCTCATGGTTAAGGCTTCCTCAAGCCGTTTTTGCCCGGGCTTAAGTCCCACAAGAACTGCGAAGGTTTTTGCTTTTTGGGCTTCTTGGATGCTTGCCCATCTCTGTTTTTGGATTTTTTGTGCCTCCTCGTCTATCTGGTAGGCTCTTTTCTCGTATGGGTCTGCGACTACTGTTGGTTTTGAGGTTGCAAGAGCCAAGCCTAACGCGTGGAAGCGTCCGCCACCGATAAACAGAAAGCCTTCAACGTCTTCGGCTATGGATTTGGCGTTACTATAGTCGCATCCAACAACTTGCCCTGGATAGTTTAGACGCCCAGCGTCGCCAATCATGACGGTTTTGCCAGCGTGGATTAACATCTCTTTCGCTTCGTCGAGGGTTTGTACATGCTGGACGGTTGTGGCTAAGCCTATCTTATGCCAATTTTCCATTAAAGGTAATGCCTTTTCAACGGCCTCTGTTATGCTTATGGTAGCTCGCGCCTCGATGTATATGGTTGGCACCTTCTCATATTTTAAAAGTTTCGCATGCCCATAATGCACTATCAAGTCCGCGCCTAGGCTTTCAGCCTCAGAAACTGCTAAGTCACAAGCGCCATAACACGGGTCTGCAGAAACAATTGGCAATGCACCAGCTTTTTCAACAACCTTTGCTAGACGTGGAGCCTCACCTTTCAATCCTTCTGGCAGTTGTATTAAAACGCGTTTGGCTCCAAGTTTGACAATTTCTTGTCTTAGCCTTTCCTCTTCAAAATCAAACATCTTCAAGGCATAACACCAAACACGTTTTAGGAAACATTGTAAAATAAAACTATGAAAAAGACTGTTTGACTATTGGTTACTTTATGTTTTCATCCCATTGGGGCGTCCATTCCCAGTCTTCTTTGGGCTTTTTAACTGGACGCCCTAAAGCTCGCTCGTGCTGTTCGGCAAGTTTCTCTAGGATTATCTTTTGCTCTATGCTTGCTACAAGCCTTTTTGTGGCTATTACGGCGTCTGGGTTTACGGATATGCTGTCTATTCCAGCTCTTACTAGGAATTCTGTGAAGTCTGGAAGGTTTGATGGAGCCTCGCCGCAAATGGAAACCGTGCAGCCATTTTCATGTGCCACCTTGATTAGGTGGGCTATTATCCTTTTTACGGCTGGGTCTCTTTCGTCGAAGTAGCCCATTTGTCCAAGGCGTTCGGAGTCTCTGTCAATCATTAGTATGCCTTGTGTCATGTCGTTTGAGCCTATGGAGAAGCCGTCGCAAAGTTTTGAGAACTCGTCAGCTAGGATGGCTATTGAAGGCGTTTCAGCCATAAACCAGACTTTAAAATCTTTTGACCTTTCCAAGCCTTCCTCCCGCATTATTTCTAAAACTTTTTTGGCTTCCCAAACGGTGCGAACCACTGGGAGCATGACCCAAACGTTTTTCAAGCCCCACTCTTCACGGCACTTCCTTATGGCTTGGCATTCAAGGCGGAAAGCCTTCTCATACCATGGGCTTATGTAGCGGCTGCACCCCCGCCAGCCTAACATTGGGTTGTTCTCGACAATTTCGTATTTTTCTCCGCCTTTCAGTTCTCGGTACTCGTTTGTCTTAAAGTCGCTGAAACGCACTACTACTGGGCGGGGCTGGATAGCCCTTGCAACGGTGGCTATGCCCTCTGCAAGCTTGTCAACAAATTTCTGGCTTTGCCCAATCTCTATGAGATAGAGCGGATGTTCTCCAATGTAGCTGGCTAGGATGAATTCAATGCGCATTAGTCCAATGCCTTCGAAGGGCAAATCCTTATAGTCCTCGATTTTTTCTGGAACGCCGAGGTTCATGTAGATTTTTGTCGCCGTCACTGGAACCGACTGGAAGACACCTCCAGCAAAAGATGGTTGAGCAACTGCCCCTCCAGAGACTGTTGGTGTTGGATGTTCGGTCATGGCTGGAACTATGCCTTCATAGACAACCCCGCTTCTCGCATCCACGGTATACTCTTTACCAGTAACCATCAGCTTCGTGGCGTTTTCGGTGCCGACAACACACGGTATGCCCAGCTCACGGCTTACAATGGCTGCGTGGCAAGTTATGCCACCCTTGTCCGTCACTATGGCGCCTGCAAGCCTCATGAAGGGCACATAGTCCGGGTTGGTCATGTCCGTGACGAGGATGTCGCCCTTCCGCATAACTTTTGCAGCCTCCTCTGGGTTTAGGACAACCTTTGCCACGCCGAAGCCTATTCCCCTTTTGCCAGCTGGGATGCCCTTAACAACAACTTTTAACGCCTCTTCCGGCTTGGCTAAACCAACCTCAACCTTCTTTTCAGGTGCTGCCTCAACAGCTTTCAAGCTCCAAACAGTTTCTGGTCTGGACTGCACAATGAAAACATTTTCTGGAAAGCCGAGTTCGCTGTCAATAGCCCATTCAATGTCTTGAGGCTTGCCATAGTGTTCTTCAATCTTTTTAGCCAGCTCCGCGAGTTTAAGGACCTCCTCATCTGATATACATGGCAAATTCTGCTTTTCAGCTGGCACGTCCAAGTGCACCGTCTTGCCCGTGTTCGGATCGCGGGCATACATCACCTTTTTTGTGGCAATGTGTTTCTCAGCGATTTTCATGGTTCTTTTGTCAACAATGAACTCGTCTGGAGTGACAGCCCCCGAAACAACAGCCTCACCCAAGCCATAATTACCCTCAATAACAATCTGGTTTGGGTCTCCAGTGACGGGGTTTATTGTAAACATGACTCCGGCGGCTTTGGCATGAACCATTTTTTGGACGCCAACACTTATGAGAACCTTTTCGTGGGCGAAACCTTTCTGGGTGCGATAGAATATGGCACGGGGCGTGAAGAGACTAGACCAGCACTTTACGGTTTTCTCAAGAACCTCGTCCTCGCCCCTAACATTTAAGTATGTTTCCTGCTGCCCGGCGAAAGATGCATCTGGCAAGTCTTCAGCCGTGGCGCTGGACCGCACAGCCACAAAAACATCGTTCAAATTTAATCTTCGGCACAACTCTCTGTAAGCAGCTCTTATAGCCTCTTCTATATCCTTGGGCACCGGCGTGGACTCAATTAGGGCGCGAATCTTCTTTGAGGCTTCCTCATACTGCTTAGGGTCGTTTGGGTCTTTAACAGTTTCCTTTATGATTTTGTAGATTTCACTGGCTATGCCGGTTTCCTCGATGAAACGCTTGTAGGCGTAAGCTGTTATTGCGAATCCGTGGGGAACAGGAATGCCAGCGCTCAGCATCTCACCTAGGTTTGCGTTTTTTCCTCCAACAAGGGGTATGTCGGTTTTCCTAAGGTTTTCAAACCATATTACAAGTTCTTCTTTCGTTTTAGCCATTATGCTTTCGCCTCCTCAACCTGCAATTTCTCAATAACTATTCTGCAAGGTGTTGGAAGCTTTGCGGCTCCCCGCCTTAAGGCTTCCTTTGCAACCTCAACACCATTGGCGTTCACCCTAACAGTCATAATTGTCTGGTTTGGCTCCACACGTGCCGCAGTGCCTATTGGTTTTCCAAAAGCCCGCCTCATGCCGTCTTGGAGACGGTCTGCATGAGCCCCAAAAATCATTTTATTCTCCCGAAGAATGACGTGTGGGTAAGGGTGAACTTGCAAAAAGTAATTATTTGAAAGCTTATCCATTAAAAGGCGGTTTGTTGCCACACGGGCAGCTTCCAAGGCGTTGTGCCTAATCTGGGCTCTTTCTAGGGCTATAAGCCTAGCTTCATATTCAAACTTGGCGTTAGGGTCGCCCATAGTAAACTTGGTTATCTTAGGCGGAGGAAAACCTTTAACAAACTCTCTTCTAGTGTAGGGTTGCCCTTTAACCTCTCTATAGTTACGCGCGCGCATTGTGCATCCCTTTCAGCATATACGATGGTAATATTTAAGCAATTTGTTAAACACGTATAGATGCCAAAATATTTGATTAAGATTATGAATTTTAGATTCAGTTTGAGGCTGTGGATTTCGGATTATGGGGGCATTGGCCTATTTTTAAACCATATCTTTGCCAGCTCATCATAGTTTGGGAAAACTCGTTTTAAAATTGGGATGTACATTCTCACTTCCTCGTCTGTAAGATATTGGAACTGGTATTCGCCAATGTATGGTGATGGTTCGCCTTCCCTTGTAATGAACTCTATATGCATAAAGGGGTCTCCTCGCTTAATGGTTATGGGACAGCGGTCATTGCTTAAATTGACAATCTCGAGCGCAAGTCTGCCCACGAAGCCACTGTGAACTTTAGCCGCGTTTAGGAAGGATAAACCCATCCGTCCATACTTGCTTTTTGCCGTCAGATGGGCCACATAGTTTGGCGGCGTAAAAACTATTTCGTAGGATATTAGGTTTTTATGCTCCAAATAATTAAGCGTCGTCTCATCTTTAACCGTCAGTACATAGCTGTCTCCGTCGAGAAGGTTATAATCGTAGGGGTATATGCACTTATAATTCTCAATAAGCTCCTTCAATTTGTCCTTCCCAATTATGCACATGAAATGAACACGCCCCAGTAGTGTTTTCTAGCAATAGTAAAGCCTTCACGTTATATAGTTTTTCAACAAAATCCTATAAAGCAGTTGAAACACGCTATACTTTCATGAAAATGATGGGCAAAACTTCCATAGAAGCACTTATTAGAGAAATCCCAAAGGCAGAGCTCCACCTACACATTGAAGGAACCCTTGAACCTGAAATGATGATGGAAATTGCAAGGAGGAATAATGCTAAACCAAGGTATGGGAGCGTTGAAGAGGCTAGAGGAGCCTACAATTTTAGGAACCTCCAAGACTTTTTGGGGGTCTACTATGAAGGAGTGAAAGTTCTGCAAAAAGAGCAGGATTTTTACGATTTAACATGGGCTTATCTGGAGAAGGCGCGTTCCCAAAATGTTTTACATGCCGAAATATTCTTTGACCCCCAAGCCCACACAAGAAGAGGCGTAAAATTCGAAACTGTAATAACGGGCATACATGAGGCTCTGGAAGACGGTGAAAAGAGACTTGGAGTTTCAACAAGGCTGATGATGTGCTTTTTAAGGGATTTAGACGTTGAATCAGCCTTCAAAACATTGGAAGAGGCTTTACCCTACAAAGATTGGATTGTGGCTGTTGGACTTGACTCAGCCGAGGTGGGTAATCCACCATCAAAGTTCCAAAAAGTCTTTGAAAAAGCCATGGAAGAGGGCTTCTTGACAGTAGCACATGCCGGCGAAGAAGGTCCAGCAGAATATGTTTGGGAAGCAATCAAGCTTCTGAAGGTTTCCCGCATAGACCATGGAAACCATGCGCTAGACGACGAAAATCTAGTTAAGGAGTTGGCGAGGCGAAAAATCCCATTGACCCTTTGTCCGCTTTCCAACTTGAAGCTAGGTGTTGTAAAAAGCATTGAGGAGCATCCGCTAAAAAAGATGCTTGAAAAGGGGCTCGTTGTAACTGTGAATTCTGATGACCCAGCATATTTTGGAGGCTACATAAATGAGAATTATATGGCGGTGCAGAAGGCGCTGGGCTTAAATGCTCAGCAAATATATGAACTCGCGAGAAACTCTTTCCAAGCTTCCTTCCTAAACGAAAATGAAAAGCGGAAAATGCTTGCACGAGTGGAAAAATTTAGGATTGCGAAAAGTTAGCTTTCGCTTCGATGAGCACTATTGTTTCGAAGAAGGGAAGGTCTAAACTTGCAACAATTTTCCCCTCGAAACCTTTGCCTTCTAAAATTTTCATGGTTTTGTTCACATTTGCGAGGGTGGACTGCATCAGCAAGACACGCCCGCCAATCTTGACATGTCCGCGTATTCCTTGTAGAAAGCGGTCTAGGACTGCTCTGCCACTTGCCCCGCCAGCCCATGCCCGTTCAAGTAGGGTTTTGCCCTCAGACGGTTCGATTGGCAAATAGGGCGCATTGAAAAGGATTAGGTCGAATTTTTCGTCCACCTTCAGCGGCGTGAATAGGTCGCCTTGAATAAAGGACATTTTGTCGCTGACACCGTTCAGTTTGGCGTTCAATTTTGCACATCGCACCGCCATCGGGTTTATGTCTATGGCAACCACCAGTGAAGCTTTTTCCGCGGCTATTATGCCTAGGATTCCGCATCCAGTTCCCATGTCAAGGATTTTTTCGCCATCCTTCACCGTTATGTTTTCAGCAAAGAGAAAGGAGTCTTCTGCTGGTTCGTAGACGTCTTGCCAAACATCAAAAACATATTTGCCGAAGAACACCCGTTTAGTTGATGAGGGCATTGGCAAGCTCACCAAAATCTTCTGGCGCCAGTTCCCGAACACGCCTATCATGAAAGGGGAGAGAGTCAGCCACCTTGGCAGGTTCTTTTCTTATGAAGGGCTGGATGGCGTTTCTAACCTTTCTGTTGCGTTGTGTGAAAAGGGCTTGTACAAGCCTAGCGAAAAAGGCTTCGTCTTTCAGCTTGAAGGGCTGCGGTTTCGGCTTTAAGCGGACGATTACGGAGTCTATTTCGGGTTGCGGATAGAAAAAGCTCTTCGGCACATCGTCTAAAAGCTCAACTTCAAAATGGTAATATGCCAGAACCGTCAGCCAACCATAGTTCTCGCTTCCAATAGACGCCACGAGGCGTTTTGCAAACTCTCTTTGGAAAACCATCACCGCACACTCGGGCTTCCTGCCGAAAAGCCACTGGATTAAAGCCGAAGAAATGCCGTAGGGTGGTATGGAAACAACTTTGTTAAAACTTGGAAGCGACATTTTCAGCACGTCACCCTGGATAACCTCAACGTTTGGCAAGCCCTTAAGTTGTTCACGCAAAATTTTAACAAGCCTATTGTCCAATTCAACAGCTAAGACTTTTCCACATTTTTCGGCTAGAAAGCGCGTTAGAAAGCCCAAACCAGCGCCAATGTCCAAAACAACATCGCCTTTTCCAAGCTGGGCGTAGTTGGCTAGAAGTTGAAAGATTGACGGCTCAATCATGAAGTGTTGTCCAAGGCGTTTCTTCGGGAAGATTCGATGCCTTCGAAGGAGAAGCTTCGCTTCCTCAATCAGGCTCATAAGGATGTTTACCAGCCACGCTTAACGGGCTCTTGTGAAAAGCCTATACTTGCTTTCGCCAGCCAACTCCTCCAAAATCCTCTTCGTGAGGAGCTTAACAGGGTTTGGAATTTCCGTGCGCTTCTGCAGATCTTCAAAACTTTCGAAAGGCTTCTTCTCCCGCTCCTTTATAACCTGCCACATATACTTCTTGCCTATGCCGGGGATAAGCTCTAATGCGTGCATCCTTGGAGTTATGGCTTGTGCAGTGTTGAAGAAGTTGACAAACCATTTCTCACGGTTAAGCACTATGCGGCTAATAACCGCTGGAAGCTCCATTTTGGCGGCTGAAGTCAACTCTTCATAACCTATTCGCCCAATTATGTAGGTTATCTCTTCACGCGCCTCCTTCCCAACATAAACACGGTCGTGAGGCTTTAATGTGACGCCTTCCTTAACCAGAGCCTCCAAAAGGGTGAAAAACTCCTCGCCAACAAGCTGAACTAGGGCGCCGGCTCTGTAACCAGCCCTCCCAGTTATCCGAACTCCGGGGCGCCCGTGGGGGAGAAAGTCTAGGACGTAGGCGTACTCTTCGTAGCGTTTCTCCTTCTCCATTGTATTCCCTTTTTAACTCCTCACATTTTAAAATACGGTTCGAAGAGCTATTTCAATCTATGTTCATTTAAAAGTTTAACCATGGCTTCTAATTTAGAGGCTTCAATAATTTTGCGGCCGCCTCCGAGAAAAACCCTAAGCTCCTCCACGGTGCCGGGCATACAATTAACTATTTGGACAGCTTCAGCTTCTTCTAAACCGAATTCTTTAACAAGTTTTTCCACAAGCATTTCGGCTGTTTCGGCGTCAACCTTCGAAAATTTTGAAGCGTAATCAAGCACACGCCTTTGGAACTGGTCCAATTTTTCTTCGCCAAGCTCCTCCAATAGCTTTTTGACCTGTGGTATAGTGAGGCTTTTCTCCTTAACCTTTTCAGTTTCAGCCTTTTCCAGCATCTCAACCACCCTTATAGGGCTCCAAATGCTCTGGTCTGACAATAATTTCCTTGACAGCGTCACCTTGTGTAACGCTTACGATGTAGCTTTTCCCACGCATGCCAACCACTTTGCCCACCTTCCCGTGATAACGTCTATGAGGCATGCCCTTCTGGACGCTTGGGTCAATTTTTATGACTACGCTGTTTCCGGGCTGGTATTCGTGGAGCAGTTTGCTCAGTCGCATTTTGCCCCTCTCTCTAGGGCTTTTCCTAAGGAGACGCCGAGTCTTTGACCGATATCCCTTCGACTTTCTCAATTTTCAATCTTCCCTCACAATAACCTTTAAAACATCAAGTTTTATAGGCTTCGCTTTGTTTCCGAGAATCTCTGAAACGCTTGGGGTTGTTCTTCCCTCATCACCCGTCACCAGCTCTTTTACATACAGTCCTCCTTGACATCTAACCTTCAGTTCAGCCCTATTCGGTGACAATCTCTTAGCTTTAACCTCATATATGTACTTTTCCCGCGTTAAATCCGCCCGCCTATGCAAAACACGTAACGGCGTCCTCTGTCTGATAACTGCGCCGGTTAGTTTTTCCTCCAAAAGCTCTAGATCAGCGTCTGTAACCTCTTTTTCAAATTCCACAGTGACGCGGTATTCCTTTTGGGCTGACTCAGCCCTTTTCAGCTTGCGCACAAAGTCTTTGTCGACAAAGCGGAGCCCTGAAACTTCAACCTTGCCTTTAGCATGGGTGTTCACAGCCTCTTCAATCTGCTTAAGGTCTAAGAAGCGCCTCTTAGGCTGGGCTATTTCTAGAACGAAGGGTCTTCCTTTTCCAAGCATGCGGGCGTCCACGTCTTCCCTTCCAGAAGCATGAAAAGACGTTTTGGTGCCGCCTGTAGCCTTCAAAATGGGCTCGCTTATCAATTCCTCAACAGATTCTGGATACCTTTTCCCTGTCCAGTTGCACTTTTCGCATCCCTTCCCGCGGCAGTTGGTGCAGAACCATTTTGACTGGGGTAAGCCTCTAACAAGCTTCTTATAGCGTCCAGCAATGTAGAGGGGGTTAACCTGAACTTTCACATCACCAGTCATGGGGTTTATGAGCACAACCACGTCGGGTTTCCGATACTCAACAGCTTTTTGGCTATATGAGGCAATTTTCTTGCCTAAAATTCTCCCAAATTCCAGCCTAATATTCTCGCCGTACTCCACATCAAATCTAGCCTTAAACTCGTCTTCGCGTTCCTCAACCTCAACTGGGAGTTCTATGCCGACCAAAAAGTTGCTGTACTCGTATTCTGCTAGCTTCTCAACTGCCCTTCTCGCCAAATCATCGACCACTTCGAAGCGGTTTTCACATAAGAAACATGCTTTTGCCACTTTCTTTGTCAAAGGGCATTTTCCCATTTTGTGGAGGATTTCTGCAGCGTTTTTGCAGAAGCCGTTTGTCGCAAGGATTTTGAGGATTCTTAAACCTTCATCACTCTTGGTGCGGAGAAGTGCTTGGGCTTCCATTAGCAGAACATTTTTTATGGCTTTGCCCCTTTCATCATTCTCCATTCCATGCCCCAGAAAAGCGAATTGCCTACCTAAACAGTGATCACATAAGGGGTGTTTTTCAAGCATTTTTAGGGCTTTTTCCACTATGCCCATAAAAACTCCTTTTCAGCACATCTTCCCTTGCGAAACGCTTAGCCTACGTCAACGGGCAGTCCCTTTCCAAAGAAAGGAAGCCTCTTTTTCCGCCTTAAGGTTTTCAACATTTTCCGCATAAGAACATACTGCTTCAAAAGCTCCTTCACATCTTTCTCGCTTGTTCCAGAACCGCGTGCCACACGTCTAATCCTAGAAGCGTTAAAGATTTTGGGGTTTTCCCGCTCCGCTGGAGTCATTGATTGGATTATGACGCGCCACTTTTCCAGTTTGTCCTCAGCCATGTCGAGCATTTCTTCTGGCACGTTGTAGGACATGCCGGGCAGCATCTTCAAAAGTTTGCGGAAGGGCCCCATGCCCTTCATGGCTTCAAACTGTTCATACATGTCCGTCAGCGTGAACTTGCCGCTTAAAATAGCTTTAGCCTTCTTTTCAGGAACCTTAATCTCTGCCTCGCGAACCTTCTCGATGAGGGTTTCCAAGTCGCCCATGCCGAGGAGTCTGCCAACAAAACGAGACGGAACAAAAGGCTCGATATCCTCAACCTTTTCGCCAGTGCTTATGAACTTTATTGGCGCACCGGTAGCCACAACAGCCGAAAGGGCGCCTCCACCCCGGGCAGAGCCATCAAGCTTTGTCACGAGTATTGAGCCAATGGATGTTGCTTCGTTGAAGGCTTTAGCTTGGACGAGGGCTTGCTGACCGATGGTCCCGTCTATGACGAGCATAACTTCGTCTGGCTTGATTTTCTCCTCAAGCATCTTCATTTCCTTAATTAGTTCGCGTTCCTCCTTGTGGCGTCCAGCCGTGTCAACTATGACTATGTCCTTGTCGCTGAACTGCTTTAAGCCCTCCAACGCTATTTTAACAGGGTCTTTCGATTTTGGATCGCCGTAAATTGGCACATTTATTCTGTTGGCGAGCTGCTGAAGCTGGTCAAAGGCGCCGGGACGATAGGTGTCAGCACATATTAAGGCTGGTTTTAGGCCCCTCTTTTGAAAGTATCTTGCAAGTTTAGCCGCAGCCGTTGTCTTTCCAGAGCCCTGAATGCCTACAAGCATCAAAACCGTCCTTTTGCCGGGCTCAACCTTTAACGGAACCGGTTTTTCTCCTAGAAAACGTGTCAACTCCTCGTAAACAACTTTAATCACGTGCTCGCGGCGTGAAATTCCAGGAGGAACCTTCTCTTTAAGGGCTCTTTCCTCTATGCGTTTAGAAATGTCCAAGACAAGCTGAACGTTCACGTCTGCCTGTAGCAGCGCCCGCTGTACATCCCTCACGAGTTCTTTGACGGCAGCCTCGTCGACAACGGCAGCTCTGAAAAGCTTCCTTAAAGCTTCGTGAAGTGAAGCGCCAAGCCTCTCTAAAGCCATGATATTCTCCAGATTTAAGACTGCTCACATACTTAAATACGTTTAAACATTAGTATGCCACTGCTGTTCTAAGCCAGGATATTTTGTGTCTAAAACCTCGATTATGGCTTGGACGGTCTTTTCGCCTAAACCCTTAACGGATAGTAGCTCCCTCTTTGAGGCTTGGAAAACTCGTCTAACACTTCCAAAGCGCTTTAAAAGTTCTTCTGCTCGTTCTGGACCAATCTTTGGTAGGCTTTGCACTGCGAGGAGCTGCCTTTGCCTCAGCGTGTAGGTTTTTGGCTTGTGTTTTACGGCTATTTTCCGCCTTTCCTCCTCCTGCAGTTTTTTGGCTAAGGCGTATAGAAACATGGCTGTATGCTCTTCGTTTGGGGTGAAAACCACCGAAATGCCATGGTCAGCCATGACCTTCGACAGCGCTCCCCAGAAAGCCTGCGGAGTGCGAACATATTTTACGGCGTTGACAAAGTCTCCCTCGACAATGAGGCAGGCATTCTCGTAGGTTTTTGCAAGCCTTTCGGCTTGTTCGAAGAGTCTGCCGTCGAAAACTGAGCGGAAAAAGTCGTGGAGCTCTTTCCTCTCAACAGCGTAGTCCTCAGCCACCACATAGTCTGCTGGAGCCAAAGCCTTCTCCAAAACTTCGCATCCGAGTCCCTTTAAATGGTCTTTTATATCCATGCTCTCGCGGACGTCTGCGATAACCGTCGGCTTAAACTCGTTCGCCATCTTCCATGCGCCTCATTCAAGTATTGGCTTGGGCAGAACTTAAACCTAACATTGTGGTAAAGGCTTAACTGGGCAAACTTCTTTTATCACAAAAGGCACTAGTGACTTAGTGAAGCCTCAAAAATGGAAGCAGCTTACGTCTGCCGCCGATGCGGAAGAACCTATTCCACAAGCGAATATTTGAGGAGCCATTTCTGTGGAAACTGCGGAACCCTCTTAATGAGAACATCAGCGTACCAAGCAGCAATGGAAAAGAAAGCCGCGGAAAGTGAAGAAGACTTCGAAAGCTTGGTTAAGGAGTTCTTCCCATACCAGAGTTTTCGCCCATTCCAGCTTAAAGCCATAAAATTCGCCTACCAAACCATCAAAGAAGGAAAAATTGGTTTGCTATGCTCTCCGTGCGGCACTGGAAAATCCATCTCTGTTTTAACAGCCTTCTTCGCGGCTAAAGAACAAAACCCAACTATTGGGAGACTTGTAGCCCTAACTAGAACGAAAAATCAGCTTGAAATCTACTCAAGGGAGCTTAAAAATATAAAAGACCATTGTGGCGTAAGCTTTGCCGCATCAATTTTCAAGAGCAAGAAGGAGATGTGCCCCTACGCCTTCGAAGACCCCAAGCTGAAAGATGTAGCCTACAGGGACTTCCTCTACTACTGTAAGGGATTGAAGGAGGGATTATTTGGCAAAACATGCGAATACTACGAAAGAACATATGACGGATGGAAGCCAAGCTGGCAGGCCTACAATTTGGTGGGCAAGATAAAGAAAATTGGTCCGCTGTTGCCGGAGGAGGCTTACGAGATATGCCGTGATGCGGGACTTTGCCCATACGAAGTTACAAAGATTTTGACGCGCTATGCAGACATTGTTATAGGCAATTACAACTACATTCTAGTGGACGCCATACGCGGCTCAATTTTAGGAAAGGCTGGAATCCGCACAAGGGCAATTAACTGTGTCTTTGACGAGGCGCATAGCCTACCATATTACGCAAGCGGCATATTTTCAGAAGAACTTTCATCAAGGTCTGTAAGAAGAGCCTATAAAGAAGTTAAAAACTTCGAAATCGACGATTTGGGCTTTTTGGAGGCTCTGTACAACATCATGGTAAGTTTTGGGAAAAGGGTTTATAGGAATTATGGGGCGGATGTTGAACACATAATTGATGGAGAAGCACTAATTGGGGCTTTAGCTGATAGGCTTAAAGTTAGTCGTGAAAAACTGGACGAGGTGCTTCAAGAACTTGCTGATAAGGGCGAGCAAATCCGCGTCAAAAGAAGCGAAATGGGAAAAAGCCCAGTATCATATCTCTCCCGTTGTGTTGAATTTCTCTCCAACTGGATGGGCTTAACTGGTTCAAGCTACGTGAGATATGTTAAGGTTGAAGTTGACAGAGACCAGAAAAAACGTGTGAGGCTTGGAATCAGATGCCTCGACCCTTCTTTGGCGGCTGGCATAATTAACGAGCTTCGCTCCACCATCCTCATGTCTGGCACTTTATGGAACATGGACTACTATGTGGACGTTTTAGGTCTCGACAGAAACCGTTGCCAAAGCCTAGAACTTCCAAGCCCCTTCCCTCCAGAAAATAGGCTTCTACTAGTGGATGAGGCGGTTACAACAAAGTTTGAGAAACGCAATGAAATCCAATGGAAGCGGATAGCAACTCACCTCAGCCAAATAATCCAAAAAGTTGGCGGAAGAGTTGCCGTCTACTTCCCATCATACGAGGTTATGTGGGAAATAGCCCAAATAGCCAAGCTGGAACAGCCACTGCTGGTGGAGGAGAAGAAGACAAAGATTGTTGATGTCCTCAATTTTTTGCAGAAGAATGGAAACTGCGTTGTTTTCGGCGTGGCAAGAGGAAAAATAAGCGAAGGCGTTGACATGACAATGGAGGGAAAAAGCCTACTCTCTGCAGTCATAATCGTCGGGCTACCATTTCCAAAGAAGACAGAGCTTCAAGCAGCCCTATACAAGTATTTCAAAGAAAAGTTTGGGGCTAAAGCTATTGAATATGCTAACAACATGCCATGCCTAAACGCCTTAGCCCAGTCAGCCGGTAGACTCTTACGCAGCCCAGAAGATAGGGGCATAATAGTCATTATGGATAGGCGTGCGGCTGGAAGATTCAAACGTAAACTTCCAGCAGAGTGGCAAAACGAGATGAAAGCCCATTTGCAAATAGAGAAAATCTTGGCAAGAATAGAACAGTTTACGGCTAATAAACCCTAAAACATGTGTGGTGTTTCATCCGCAAGGTTTTTACAGCATGTTCCACAAAACACTTTAAGAGGGTTAGGTTTTGAGCGAAGACATTAAAATTATTGAGAGGAAGGAGATCCCAAAAGGGGCTGTTATGATTTTCGGCTTCCCAGACGTGGGGCTTGTCGGCGTTATAGCGGCTTCCCACTTAATCTTGGAGCTCGGTTTGGAGGAGGTTGCCTACGTGGATTCGAGGCTTCTACCACCAGTAATAGTTTTACATGAGGGGCTACCCCACTCGCCCATAAGGATTTTTGGAAACCACCAAATTCTGTTGGCAGTTTCAGAAACAGCCCTAAGGGAAGACCTCATCTACCCAATTATGCATGCATTAATCGACTGGGGAAAAAGTAAGGGAGTTAAAATGATGATTTCGCTTAGCGGCATACCGGTTCAAGATAGGCAAGACCTTGAGGAATTGAAGGTTTTCGCAGCTGCTTCAAGCCCCGAAATGCTGAAAGTGGTTCAGGATAAGGGCTTAGAAGTTTTGAGGGAGGGCTACATGGTTGGTCCCCAAGCGGTTATGCTTCAATACTGTGCCACACTTGGAGTGCCAGCCCTAACGCTTTTGGCACAGTGCTTCTTCAACTATCCAGACCCTGAGGCCGCAGCCAAAGCACTAGAACAGCTGGCGAATTTAACTGGTGTGAAGGTGGATGTTTCGAAGCTTTTAGAGAAAGGTGAGGAGATACGCCTAAAAGCAAGAGACATGATGAAGAGAACACAGCAAGAACTAGCGAAGATGCGGAAGACACAGGAATACGACATACCATTATATATTTCCTAGGAGGAGGCTGATGAAAAGTGTCAGAGTACAGCCGAAGAAGACGCTCAATCTTTGACATAATAGATGAGTATTTTGAAAGCCTTGAGGCTTGGGCTGAAAGGGTCCGAGAAACCATAATGGAGAGGCCGAGCTGGAACTGTAGAACATGCACCATGGAGCCTCTACGAGACATAATGGTAACTGCCGACGAAGTCATAGTGACCGTTGACTTGCCGTATGCTGAACAAAACACTATAGAGGTTAAACCTATCAGCAAGGACACCATTGAAATTTCGGCGAAGATGAGGCGAAAAATAAGTTTTGACGATTTCGGCATAACCCATCATAGGGGCGAGTTCCAAAGATTCCACTGCCAGACACGGATTCCAGTGCCAGTTTACATGGACCGCATGGAAATCCGCTTCAAAAGGGGCATACTGGAAATCCGACTGCCAAGAAAGCACGAATATGAAATTCCAGTAGAATGAAGCCTCAGCTCTCCTCAGACGTCGTCACAATTCAGACGGCTCTTCTCGCATCATCGGCTTCAAAAATGTAAAGAGACAAAACAGCCAAATAAGCTTAATGAAAAACCTTAAAACAAAAAGCATCTAAAACCTTAGGCTAGACCGGTGAACCATTTGACCGCTGAACGCGCAATACAGTTCGCCATGTTCATCCTAATTCTCGTGGGCTTATGCGGATTAAGCGCCTGGGCAAGCTACACCTACCTAAGCGGAAACATAATTCTAGAGGCTGCGGCAATAGCCCTAAGCTGGGGCGTCATCCTACTAATTCTATACATAGGCTTCAAAAAGCTGGACTGGGAATGGTGGCGGTAATCCGCGAATCTTCAAATAAACGCTGACGAGGCTACTTTGTTCTTACGATTTTCACTTTGCCAAGGATTTTCCAATACTCTATTTCAACGCCGGGAGCCAGCTTAGCCTTAAGCTCCTCCTCTTCGGGGTATGGCGCATCCAAATACTCATAAGTTTCTAGGTCCATAATTTGGACGCTTGTGGGTGTAACAGCGAAAATTTGGCCGCTTCTCTTTTCAATTATAGGCACTTCGGCCGTGGCATCCACTGGTTTAACAATGCTTCTCTTAACGCCGTCAAATATGCCTATAGCAACTATCCGTGCTTTTGCTGAGCCATGTTTTCCCGGCTTGGACTTTGTTATCTCAACTATCCGGCACGGTTCACCATCAACTATGAGGTAGCCGCCTTCCCGGAGGCTTCCAACATCAACAGGCTTGCTCACATTATCACCAGCGCTAAACGTTCCACCACAGCAATTTTAAAACAACACCCATATATAAGTTGAGTTTAAAGATTTCGCTGTCGAAGGGAAGGAAATGTTCAAAAGTGTCGGCATAGTAGCCCGCTATGACAAGCGAAAAGCCATAAAACTCGCAGAAGACATAGCGACATTAATAGGAAAAAAGGGTTTAGAAGTTTTCATCGAAGAAACACTGAAAGGAAAGGTAAAGAAAAGTGGAAAATTCCGCCCACTGGAAGAAATGAAGACAGACCTAATAATAACAATTGGTGGAGACGGAACAATTTTAAGGACATGCATCGCGATTCCGAAGCCCGAACCTCCAATACTAGCAATAAACATGGGTGTTCGAGGCTTCCTAACAGAGGTCACACCTAAAGAGGCTTACACGGCTATTGAAAGGTGTCTTAAAGGCGACTACATAACGGAAAAATGTGCAAAACTCGCCATAACAGCAGACAACGCAAAAACCCCAGACGCATTAAACGAAGTTCTCATAGCCGTAGACGAGCCAGTAAAACTTTTGTACGCTAGGGTTTCAAAAAACGGCGAGCACGTTTTAGACTGCCAAGCAGACGGGTTAATGGTGGCCACCCAAACGGGGTCAACGGGCTATTCTCTTTCAGCTGGAGGGCCTGTCTTAGATCCACATGTGGATGCTTTTGTTTTAACGCCCATATGCTCCCTAAGCGTTTTACGCTCAATTGTTTTCCCAAGCGACTCAAAAATCACCATAACAGTGTTAAGACCTAAACGGATAATGGTTGTTGTTGATGGTGCTTACAGGCATGTTTTGGAGTCTGAAAATCCATGCATAACGGTTACGCGTTCAAAGAATGAGACCACCTTCATTAGGTTTAGGGAGAACTTCTACAACCGTTTGAGAAGTAGGCTTATTTTCCGCGGATTTGGAGGAAAAGTCTAACGGCAACCGTAGGCAAAAGGGTTGTTGTTTTAGACACTTCGGCTTTTGTGGCAGGTTTTGACCCGTTCTCAATAAGCGAGGAACAGTACACGGTTCCCATGGTTAGAGAAGAAGTTGCCGGAAGCACCATAGCCCGCATAAGATTCAAAACAGCCATTGAAAGCGGACGTCTGAAAATTCAAATGCCTGGAAAAGCCTTTATTGATAAAGTTAAGACGGCAGCGACGGCCATTGGCGATGCTTTTTGGCTTTCCGAAACAGACATACAGGTTTTGGCTTTGGCGTTACAGTTGAAAATGCAAGGCTGTATACCTCTGGTGGCTACAGACGACTATTCAATACAGAATGTGGCTCGGCATTTGGGCATCGAGTTTGCACCCCTAGCGACTTTTGGCATACGCTCGATGCTGAAGTGGGTTAGGTACTGCCCAGCATGCCACAGAAAATACCCGTCAGACTATAAATCAAATAGATGCCAAGTCTGCGGCACAGAGCTTAAAAGGAAACCGTTAAGAAAAACCCTACAAAAGAACAGAAAAGGTCAAGGTGAGACGAAATGAGCTGTTTTGAAAGAAAAGTAGCATACTTTAAAAGTGCTGGAAAGGCGAACACAGACACGCTGTTGGAGGTTGTTAGAGAATACGTGGAGAAGGAAGGCATAAAAGACATAGTTGTTGCGTCAACAACAGGCGAAACAGGAGCAAAAGCCGCAAAAATCTTCAAAGGCTACAACGTTGTCGTCGTAACCCATCATGTTGGCTTCCGGAAGCCCGGAGAAAACGAACTTAAAGAAGAATTTAAACAAGAAATCCTGAACAATGGTGGCAAAATTTTCACGGGAACCCACGCCCTTAGCAGTGTTGAGCGGGCTATACGCAAGGATTTTGGGACCCTCCAGCCCCTTGAGCTTATTGCAAACGTTCTTAGGCTTATGGGGGAAGGCACAAAGGTATGTGTGGAAATTGTTCTCATGGCTGCTGACGCCGGACTAATCCCGGTGGACCGAGACGTCATAGCTATAGCTGGAACTGGCAGAGGCGCTGACACGGCGTTACGCATAAAACCAGCTAACAGTGCAAGATTCTTCGATCTAAAAATAAGGGAGGTTATTGCAAAGCCGTTCGACTTCTAGACATCATCGGATTCGCGTTTACTAAAGTAGATTATATCGCGATGTTCCAAATACCCACATTTTTTGAAAAGCCTTCTAGAAGCCTCATTCTCAGCCTCAATTAGGGCACAGAAAATTCTGACGCCATGTTTTCTAAGAACCCTCTCAGCCTCAGCAACCAAAGCGCTTGCGACACCGCGACGCCTAAAGTCTGGGTCTACAGCCAATCGGTTTATCCAGCCCTTCCGTCCATCAGAACTTACAATAACCGCGCCGACCAGCCTTCCGTTTTCAAACGCCCCTAAAAAGAATTCCGGATTCGCATTCATTTGCCTAGCTATGGCTTCTTTGCTGTCCCTTCCCTTTGGTTTGAAGGGTAATCCCGCCCTACGCCAAAGGTTGACGAGTTCCTCGTATTGGTCTATTGTTAGTTTTCTAATTTCCATAAACTGCTTTTAGCCTCTACTTCTCCTTCTCAACTTCTTTTACAACATCCTCGATTATTTCTAGCCCGGCGTCTACAAGTTCTCTTGTAATGTTGAGGGGCGGCATAATCCTCAAAGTTGAGATTCCACAAGTGATGACGGCCACTCCACGTTTCCATGAACGCATCATAATCTCATTCGCTTTTTGTGGTGCCGGCTTTTTGCTGTCTTTGTCTTCTACAAATTCAACGCCAACCATTAAGCCTTTGCCTCTAACGTCTCCAACTATTTCGCTTTTCTCCTTCAGCTCCTCAAGCCTTTTAAGGATATAGGTTCCCTGTTTAGTGGCGTTCTCCAATAGTCGCTCCTCTTTGATGGCGTCTATAACGGCTATTGCTGCAACACATGAAAGCGGATTCCCGCCGAAAGTGCTTGCATGAGAACCACCAACCCAGTCCATTATTTTCGCCTTTGCAATAGTGGCGCCTAAGGGCAGTCCTGAAGCTAAAGCCTTGGCACTGCATATTATGTCTGGCTCAACATTCCAGTGTTCAATGGCGAACCATTTTCCAGTTCTCCCAATTCCAGACTGAACCTCGTCGTCTATCAGCAATATGCCATATTTGTCGGCAAGCTTCTTTAGACGTTGGAAGTATTCGGGCGGTGGAACCACATATCCGCCTTCACCCTGTATTGGCTCGAAAACTATTGCTGCGACATCTTCTGGCGGTGCATACTTTTGCAACACAAACTCGTCTATGAAGTCGACACACCAATAGTGGCAGTCGGGGTAGGTCTGCTTAAAAGGACAACGGTAACAATATGGATATGGAACATGGTTCACGCCCGGCATCAGGGGGAAGAAGTAACGTCTCTGAGTTGGCTTACTAGCCGTGAAGGACAAAGAGCCTATTGTCCGCCCATGAAAAGCGTTAATGAAAGCTATGAAAAGCTGTTTACGCGTGTGCCACTTAGCCAGCTTAATCGCCGCTTCCACAGCTTCTGTTCCGCTGTTGCCAAAATAGACCTTTTTCTCAAAGTTTCCAGGTGTGATTTCAGCAAGCTTCTCGGCGAGTGCGATAACCTCGCTGTAATAGAAGTCTGTGTTTGAATAGTGGAGGAAACGGTCGCACTGCTTTTTGATGGCTTCAATCACTTTTGGATGGTTATGCCCAACATTTAAGCACGCCAGCCCAGAGTTGAAGTCTATGTATTCGTTTCCGTCAACATCCCGTACTATGCAGCCCTTGCCAGACTCCACAACAAGGGGGTAAAAGCGCACATAGGAAGGCGAAATGAACCTCTCATCCTTTTTCACGAGTTCCCTCGCTTTAGGCCCCGGTGGAGTTACAACAATTTTTGGATAATTAGCCATCTGCCTCACCAAATGGAGTTAACAATTTAGCCAAAATATGTTATATATAACTATCTGTAATTCGCCCTAAAAATCATCATTTACAGTATAAAATAGTCAGCTGGCAATACTGCACGTTTTTATGTTTTGAGTGGGGGTGTTTACAAGCCTTTTATGGCTTTGCTACGGTTATTTCGATGGTTGAAACGTTGGTTTTTTGCCCCTCGCCGCGGGTAACTTCCTCTGTGCCTATCTTAATTTCCTCCAGCTGCAAGTCCTTCATGAAAGCCCTTCTCAACAACTCAACAGTGTCGACGGCTCTGCTGATCGCCCGCCCCCTAGCCTTCACAACAATTTTTTGGGCGCCGGAATTGAAGAATGTTAGACAGGCGACCACATAGTTCATTATTGGTTTCTTGCCGATTAGCACCGTGTTCTCGTTTGCTTGTGCCGGTTTGGCGGCTTTTTCCTCTTTTGCAGTCTTCTTAGGCTTTTCCTCTGACATATTCAACCTCCTTTTCGACATCTAAACTCTATGGTGGCAATTGTGTAATGGTATCATTATTATGTTGGAGTTCTTATATTTTTCCGTGTGGGGTTTAATCAGACACACTCGTTTGAGGCTAATTTTCGGTAGTATTCCCAGTCTTCGTCAACCCATTGTTGAATCTTTTCAACGTCAGCTTCTGTCAAGTGGCGGAACCTATCCTGCATGGCTAAATACTCCTTCACGGGCTTGCGTTTCGACTTGTCAATTAAGCGGTCGCTTGGGGGGTTAAGCCTAAACTTTCCATACTCAATCTCGTAAAGAGCCCATATTCCAGTTTGAACAGCAAGCCGCCCAATCTCCACTGTTTTGCTGGTGTCATAGCGCCAACCAGTTGGGCACGGAGCCAAAACATGAATGTACTTGGTTCCCTTAATCTCTTTGGCTTTCCGCAACTTGTTAACGAAGTCCACCGGATAAGAGGGGCAAGCAGTGGCAACATATGGTATTTTATGGGCTGCCATTATTAGGGGCATGTTTTTCTTTCGCTCCTTCTTACCTGTGGGCGTTGTGGTTGTCCAAGCACCATAAGGCGTGGCGCCACTCCGTTGAAGCCCCGTATTCCCATAAGCCTCATTATCGTAGCATATGTAAATGAAGTTGGTTTCCCGTTCGGCAGCACCAGACAAGGCTTGTATGCCTATGTCCACTGTCCCCCCATCGCCAGCCCACCCAACCACTGTTATGTCTTCCAAACCTCGGATCTTTAGGGCTGCTGCTATGCCCGAGCATGTCGCACCGGTAGCCTCAAAAAGCATGTTCTGAAGGGGGACAGCAAAAGAAGTGTATGGATATGGTCCCTGAATAACTGTAGTGCAGCATGCCGGCACAACCATTATGACCTTGTTTCCAAGGGCTTTGAAGAGGAGACGGAGGGCTATCGACGGCCCACATCCGGCACAAGCTGCATGTCCTTTAAGCAGATACTCTTCTTTGGGAAACTCTTTAATTGTAACCATGATCTTCACTCCCTCAAATCAACCCATACAGTTTCTTTTTCAACCCTCCCCATTTTCATCCACTTCAGCGATTTTTTGGCGATCTCCTCGATAGTTTTGAATGTCACGTCCCGCCCGCCTAAGCCAGCTATGAAGCCAGCTATTAGAGGCTTGTCTTCCATATGGTAAAGTGAAGCCTTAATTTCTGATGCGAGGAAGCCTTCCATCCCAAAAGATATGTGGCGGTCTATTGTTGTGATGATGCTTGCTTGTTCGGCAAGCTTTCTAACCTCTTCAATGGGGAATGGACGGTAAACCCTTATCCTCGCAGCGCCAACCTTTAAGCCCTCTCTCCTGAGGTTGTCAACGGCGATTTTTGCTTCACTTCCCATAGTTCCCATTGTGCAGATGATTAAGTCCGCATCCTCACACTTGTATTTGTCAATGAGACCGCCATATTGAAAGCCGAAGCGTCGACCATACTCCTTATCGATTTCTGGTATTAGCCGCTTGGCGTTTTCCATAGCCTCCTGTATCATGTACCGAAACTCCATGTACCATTCAGGCGAAACCAGATTCGCATGGGAGAACGGATTGTTCACGTCTAAAATCCACCCAGACTTGTATGGAGGCAGAAAGGCGTCAATCTCCTCTTGGTCGTGGATTTTCACCGGCATATATGTGTGGGATAGGATAAAGCCTTCTAAGCAGACCATTGCTGGCAGGAAGACTCGCTCATCCTCGCACAATCTGTAGGCTTGTATAATAGTGTCGAAAACCTCCTGGTTGTCAGCGCAGTAAAACTGAATCCACCCGGTGTCCCGCTGCGAAAGCGAATCGCTGAAATCTGGCCAGATGCTCCATGGTGCACCCATGGCACGGTTAACAACAGCCATAACAATGGGTAAGCGGGCGCCAGAAGCCCAGTGCAAAGCCTCATGCATCAAAGCCAAACCATGAGCCGAAGTAGCGGTAAACGTTCTGACACCAGCTGCTGCAGCACCTATGCATGCCGCCATGGCGCTGTGCTCGGATTCCACACGGATATACTCGGCGTCCATTTCGCCGCTTTCAACAAACTCGGCGATTTTCTCCACAACCGTTGTTTGGGGGGTTATGGGGTAGGCGGCAACCACTTTGACTCTTGCGGCTTTGGCAGCGTAGCCGGCAATGTGGTTTGCCGTGTCGATAACTATTTGTGCCATTATTCCTCCTCCCTCTGCATGGTTATCGCCTTAACTGGGCACTCATTTGCACATATGCCACATCCCTTGCAATAGTCATAGTCAATTTCTGGCGAATCGTCCTCACGCCTTGTTATGGCTGCATCTGGACAGTAAACCCAGCAAAGCGTACATTTTGTGCACTTTGAATAGTCTATTACGGGGCGGAAGGTTCTCCAAGACCCGGTCTTCCCCATGCTCCCGAGGGTCGGATAAGATATGGGGGTGAGAGGCATATCTTTACGTGATTTAGGAACACCCATTTTTCACCACCCCTTAATTAGGCGTTCGTAGGCAAGCTCAGCGGCACGGGCATTCTTTTCCCCAGCACTGCCCCGCCAGTTCTCCCTAATGGCTTTCAAAACGCTTTCCAAACGAACTTCACCAGTTGCTCCAGCAAAAGCCCCCAAAATTGAAGTATTTACAACGGGTAAGCCAGCAACACGAAGATTTAGCTCAAGGGCGATGCCCGTTGCATCTACAGTGGCAACCCGCCAGCCCTTAAAACCCAGCTCTTCCGGCTTTCTGGTTGTGTTCATAACTATTATTCCATCCTTTTTGAGACCTTCCGTAACATCTATTATTTTGTAGAGCTGCGGGTCTAGAACCACCACGTAATCTGGGTTGTAAACTTGGCTGTGAAGAAGAATGGGAGTGTCGCTTATTCTGGCAAAGGCTTTAACCGGGGCGCCTCTGCGTTCAGCCCCAAAATATGGGAATGCTTGAACATGCTTGCCCTCAAAGTGAGCCGCATGAGCTAACAGTTGCGCAGCGGTTACAGCGCCCTGACCACCTCTCCCATGTATCCTAATTTCCTTAAGCAAGCCTCTAACCCTTCTGAGAATTGGAGGTTTGGGATGCTTCCCTTATTAGTGTTTAGCTAAAAATATGGTAAAATTAACATTAAAATCAGCATTAAAACAAGAAACGCTGCGCTAAACAATGGAACAACTATTCTCTTTCCGGCATGAAGAGCATCGTCTGTGAGCACGCACAATTTTTCTAATGGTTTCCTCCCAATAACCTTCACCTTTGGAATAATGATGCTTCTGTATCCAAACTTGGCTGACTCCATACTGGCTAACGCTTTCTTCGCAGCTTCAGTTATATATCCTATCAACTTCTCATGGCTTATAACCTCGCCCACGGGATGATACCCACGCTCATTAAATGTCACAGCATTAACAGCGTGCGTATCCGTGGTGAAAACTTCGCCATCATCAAAGCCAATGGACCTAAGCGCATCCAAAATTTTTTCCCGTAAGCCGGAAACCATGTTGTTCCCATCAATAACCACGTAAGCGACTTTCTGAGAACCAACTTCAACAGCCACGATGGTTATACCACCCTGACCCATGCCATCCTTAAGGCTGAAATCCCTTGGAACAAAATTGGCTGCGCCAACCTTAAACGAAACAGAACGCGAGGAAACCGCTTCTTTTAGGCAAGCAACCGCAACACATTTCAAGGCTTCCAATGCGGTTTGTGCATCCACAACGCCATTTATGCTGTTGTGGGCGTTTATGGCTACGCAAGACTTCAAGCCCAGTTTTTCAGCTTCACTACAAACGGCTTCACCCAATTCTTGCGGAAAATCCTCTGTGGTTTTTGGAGCGAGAGAAAATGAGATTAAGGCTGTTTTATCAAATATTTGGCAACAGGCAGTAGCCAATCCATCACTAACTTTAATGAAAGGAGTTGCTTTAGCCTCTTTCGTTTCAAAGTCTGCTGATTCAAGGGTACCAACAATTATTTTCTGAAGTTGACTTTGAGAGGCTACATCAAGTTCGTGGCCCAGCAAACCCAGTGGCACGCATGCGATTCCCCAAAATTTTTGCTCTAAAGCCGTTTTAAGCATGAAGGGCAAAAGGCTGCTTCCAACATTTTTGAAGGGCCCGGGATGCACAGATGGAACAACAATGAAAGTTTTAGAGGTGGAACCATCAAAGCGTACTATTGAAACCTCAATGTCATGTTCTTCGCTCAACTTTTCAAGGAAGACTTCAAGGGGGGCATTTAAGTCTGCAATCCAATTCAGCAGGAAAGCCCTAAAAATGGGAATGGATTGCTCGCCGATAGTGCGTTTCCCAATGCGATTTAGGGCGAAGATAAATGAGAAACTTGAAACGAAAGCAACGGCTAACGCAGTAACTGAAAAGCCCAAAACAGTCACAATGTTAGTATTGTTCAACCACCATAGAAGTATAAGCGGAATCAGCCACAGAAAAGGTGGGAGAATGGAGGCCAACAAAAATCGCAGATGATTCAAGGAGGAAGTTGAGTACAAAACGATGATGCGAAATATCAAAACGGCAGAAAAACCCAAAAGACAAAGCCCAATCATCCAAGAAGGAACCGTGGTAAAACAAGTTGCTACATACCCAACAAAAATGAAGGGGAGCCAAAAAGCCCAACAGAATAAGGAAAGTGCAGCTGTTCTCCTTAAGTCGTAAATGGGGTCGCCTTTTAATACGAACAGCGCCAAGAAATAATTTGTAAGCACTGTTATGCAAAATAGCGCAAAGCCCAAAAGTAGCCCATAAACTATTTTGAGGGACAAAAGAGTGAAACTAAAAGTCGACAAAAAGCCGCAGACAACACAAGACGTGAATAGGAGTAGGACTATTCTTTTGTATGTTGGAAGTCTAAAAAGCAGCGAATAATGCTTAGCTGCCCTATCCAAGTACTGGTTGGAAGAGGCTTCGTTAGCCACACAAATCCACTCAAAGAGTTTTCAAGGCGTAGGCATATTAAAATGTTGCATAAATCCTAAAGAAGGAGTATGACTAAAAATGAGTATGCTTTATAGTTGCACTTAATGTTATTTGGAAGAGCAAGTGTTTTATCCTCGAACTGCACTTTAAGTGTTTGCTGGTGCTATGCCAGAACAAACTCTCCCCCCAACAATATTCCATATGCTTGAGAAAAACTTGGGAAAAAGTGTCCGCGTTATACTAGACCCATCCTATGGTTTTGAGGGAGTTCTGGCGGCAGTGACCCGTGAACCGGCGGGAATATGGCTTTCAAACGCTGAAGCAATAGTTCTACGCGCAACTATCGCCCAACCCATCCCTCAAGTTGCAAGTAGGGAAGAGCGCAGTGAAATATTCATACACTTAAATTCTGTGCAGAGAATAGAAATATTACATTCAACCTCTCGACGCTAACGGAAGAACAAGCGTGCCAAAATACATACCACAATTAAGGCTATGGCCGCAGCTATTATAATCTCCGGTCTTACTTTAACGCCTTCTGTTTCCTCCTCAAAAAACCTTAGCAACCCAGCACTTGCGGCGGGCATGGGCGCTGACTCGCTTTTCTTCTTTTTCTTGCTCATTTAAAGTTTTCTCCACATTACTTTTCGCATTTTAACATCGGTTTTCTCCATTATTAACCTTGCGTTGCTGTTCAAAACAGTTTTATTTTGGTGAGGGCGATAATGGAGCGAGGTGTCTTGATGCCAACACCACGTGAAGAATATCAGTATGTGTTGGACGTTCTGCAAAAACATCACGCATGGTTCCGGGAATGCATACCCCTAATAGCAAGCGAAAACATACCAAGCCCAGCTGTGCGAGAGGCACTAACAACCGATTTTGGAAACCGATACGCTGAAGGCTGGCCTGGAGAAAGGGTCTATGCCGGATGCCGCTTCATAGACCAAGTAGAGTTTAAGTGTATTGAGCTTATGAAGAGGCTTTTTGACGCTGAGTTTGTTGATGTAAGGCCCATTTCTGGGGTTGTGGCGAACCTTGTTGTTTACACTGCATTTACCGAACCAGGCGACGTTATGATGGCCTTGTCCATACCATGCGGCGGGCACATTACGATGGGCAAGAAAGAGCTTGGAGGCACGGCTGGGGCGGTTCACGGCTTAGTGGTAGAATACTTGCCCCTAGACTATAAAGAGCTAAACATTGATGTGGATAAGGCGAAACAGCGGATAGAGAAGCTTGCAGCCGAGGGTAGGCCTCCAAAACTTGTGATGTTTGGAGCCAGTGTCTTCCCGTTCCCCCATCCGGTAAAGGAGCTGGCAGATACAATACATGCGGTAGGCGGAACGGTCGGCTATGATGCTGCCCACGTTGCTGGGTTAATTGCTGGAAAGTGCTTCCAAGACCCGCTAAGGGAAGGCGCAGATGTTGTAAGCCTTAGCACCCACAAAACGTTTTTCGGCCCCCAGCACGGCGGAGTCTTATCATGGGAGAAATACGCCGAAAAAATAAAGCGAGCCACTTTCCCTGGAATGGTGAGCAACCACCACTTGCATGCAGTGGCTGGTGTGGCGATAGCGGCTGCAGAGATGCTTGAGTTTGGAAGGGAGTACGCACGCCAAGTTATTAGGAACGCGAAGGCTTTAGCCCAAGCCTTGTATGAGAGAGGCTTCAATGTTTTGGCCGAACATAAAGGGTTCACGGAATCCCATGTGATCCTAATTGACATTACAAAGTATGGTGATGGAGGCACCATAGAAGAGACTTTGGAAAAGGCGAACATAATAATTAACAGGAACCTTTTGCCATGGGACATTAAAGAGGGACGCCACTTCCAGCATCCAGGCGGCATAAGACTGGGAGTTTCAGAGGTTACAAGGCTTGGGATGCGGGAGTCAGAAATGGTGGAAATAGCCGAATTCATAAAACGTGTAGTAATAGACAAGGAGCCGCCAGAAAAAGTTGCGGCTGACGTGGCAGAATTCAGAAAAGACTACCAGAAGGTGCACTACTGCTTCGAGAACGCAACAGAAGCCTACCAATACATAAAAATCCGTTAGGCGTATCAATGGAAGAACAGCTAACCATCTGGACTATTGGACACAGCAACCGCTCCATAAACACCTTCCTAGAACTGCTAAAGGAGCATGAAATACAAGTGGTGGCGGATATTCGCCACTTCCCAACATCAAAAATCGAACACTTCAAAAAAGAAAAGATGGAGAAGTGGCTGCCAGAAAATGGAATAGAATACGTATGGCTTGGAAAAGAGCTGGGAGGCTACCGGAAAGGCGGATACCAGAGGCATATGCGAACTAAACTTTTCAGAGAAGGCATAAAGAGGCTCCTTGAAATTGCCTCCGAAAAAAGGACATGCCTAATGTGCATGGAACCAAACCCAAAATACTGTCATAGGCGATTTATAACCGCCCACCTAGAAAGGAAAGGCGTAAAAGTCATTCACATAACGGCGAAAGGGCAGAAGGCCTTACTTAACTTTAAAAACTAAAAACGGCATAAGCCCAATTGGCTGGTGTTGTGAAAATGCATATACACGAGTTTCAGGAGATGATGCGAACCTTATACTTCCACAGAGACTCACAGCGGGGTGTGGAAAAGACCTTTGAATGGCTAGTAGAAGAAGTGGCGGAACTGGGCGAAGCACTAAAAACAGACGACAAAAAAGCCTTAGAAAACGAGTTTGCAGACGTCATCGCTTGGTTGGCTTCGCTGGCAAACATAACGGATGTGAACCTGGAAAAGGCTGCCCTCGGCAAATATAATGGAAAGTGCCCAAAATGTAGGCACTCACCATGCCAATGCACTTTCTGATGAGTTAGCCTAAACGTTTTTGCCCAAGCCCGGTTAAAGCCCAAACAGAGGGGCGTTTGCCTCCCCTTTTCACGATTCCTCTTGCTTCCAAAAGTTTCAAGTGATGAACAACCACGTTGTAAGGCAAGCCAGTCTCTTTTGCAACTATTTTTGCATCAGCAGAAACCCTCTCCAGAAAATTTAGTATTAGGGTTCGCGCCTTCAACCCAAGCTTAACGTTTCTAAAGTCTGTGAGGTAAGCGTTAGGATGATACTCTACACGGGGCATAACCACATCAAAAACATTTTGCAATGAAGGAATAGAAAAGGTTTCACTTTAAGCGAAGTCTGTTAGGCTAATTTGTTTAGGCTTTTTACCCTCAAAGAGCGAGTTAATTTCCTCCCTCACAAGCATAATCCTTTGGCTATAATAGCGGGGCAAATTGTACTTCCTAATTATGTGCTCGGCAGCCTCAAGATACTTCTCTATCCCGCCCCTATAGACTGTTAAGGTTAATTCTCCACCGCATATTGGACATTTACCCCGCAGTGGCAAGCGGCGGAAACGCTTATTACATGCTTTGCAGCGGAAGCCCTGCATCGAAAATGCCCGAAGGTTTCCAGAGATGTCGCGGATAAAATGTTTCACTAAGACTTTTAGGGCTACTTTTCTTGCGTCTACAGCCTCAATTTTCTCCGCAAGAGCCAGTTGCCCGTTGAGTTTTTCCACCATAGTTTTGAAACGCTTGTAGGCGCTTTCCTCATTCCCCATATTAATGTTTGAAACGGGAACTGTGAAGCGGAAGCCCTCAAACTGCGCTTCTGTTCCCAAGCGATATTCAATAAGGTCTATTAGTTGGCTTACATGCTTTGCCTCCGCCCGCTCCAAGGTTTTCTGGTAAAACTCTAAGGGGTAAGCGCCAGCCACGTCAAAGTCGTGTGCCTGCCTCTGCACTTCTCTTGGATTAACGGTGGGGATTAACAGAAGAGGCGCGTCCATTATACCGCCAATTTGGGCTGGGAGGAAAACCCTTGAAAAGTTTAGAAGCGTGTCTAGTGCAAGCATTAGGGCGTCCTCGTCGCCGTCGCAGTCTCTACGCTTGGCAGAGTGCCAAATTGGATGGGCATAGCAAACATTCAAACTTGTAAAGCCAATTATTCGACCAAGAATCCCGACAGACGTGTGGGGTGCCAAGCCGATGACCAGATGCCCAACAAGGTCTTCGACACGCTTAACATTGTAGTATGATGGCAGTCCATATACCTTTACTAGAAGTTCATCAACAAAGTTTGCTACATGCACAAAGTATTCTGCACACTTAACCGGAATAATGACATCTTGGATTTTCAGTTCGCATATTTGTTCTGGGCTTGTTAGGGGGTTGCCATAAACATCGCTTGTGTAACCAAGCTGGACAAGTTTTTCGACGGAAACCCCAATTTCAGACGGTTTGAAATGCGTTAACGGAGCGTTTGTTGCATCAAAGCGTATTGTGCCATCCTTGTAAACGGACAGGTCATATTTTGCCCGCAAAATTCCCTTCTCAAGAATCTCTGGGGTCTTAGTCTCATTCGTTAGACCCTTAACACCCTTCAAAACCTTCAGCCCCGAAACCCCCAAGCGGGCACATGCCTCATCAAGCAACCCCTTAATGTTAACATCTCGCCGCCCATAGGGAACAGCGGAAACCTTACAAACTGGGCAATCACCATCACCGTTAAGGGTTCTTCCACATCTGGGGCAAACATACTCCAGAACAGTCTCAGAACCACATATAGGACACTTAATACCGAGGGCGCTTGTTTTACATGATGGGCATTTCCGCTTGACAACTTCCACGTTAATTTTTTCGCGTTTAGCAGCCTCCAAAAGGTCCCTTTGAGAACCTCCAGCCAAACCCACCGGGAACAAAACATGCACTAGAGGTTTCATTTCCCGCCTCTTGGCTTTCTCGGGGCGCCCCATCCTTGCGCCAACAAAAGTCGAAGCCTTATCCTTAACAACCACACCACAAAGCCCTCTGATAACCTCCAAAACATTGGCAGTTTGATGGAAATTACTGCTTGAGTTTTTGATGCCAAGGCAGAAGGCGAAGGCGCAAGCGTCATCACCGTCAACAATTATTTTGCCATCCGAGACCTTGTGGGGTAAGCATATAGCCTCCAAAGCCCTCTTAACATGCTCATCCATCTTGCCAAGTATGCGATAGGCGAAATCCCTTTCATCATACTTCACCTCAGCCACAGCCAGCCATTCCCTAAGAAGCTTAAGCTCCTCAACAGAGCCCAGATTAGTCCAGAAGAATGTGAAGGCTGGATGGAGCGGAACGCCAACACTCAGCGAAAGGGCTATGGCTTCTTTGCATGTAGGCTTATTCATAAACGGGTCTTCCAGAAAACCTCTAAGCCTCTCGCTGGGTACTCCGGTGGCGGTTGCTGCCTTCTCAAAATCTCCTGCAAACTTTTCGGCAATGGCTTTCCTTAAATCTTCAACCCACCACTCTTCAACATAACCAGCCGGAACAAGACTCTTGCCTTGATAAAGGAAATCTCCAAAACTTACAAGAATGTCGCCCAAGAACAGTATTTTCTCAATTCTATCCTTAACATCGCTGAAGTTTTCCATGGTAACACGCACAACAGAGCCATCCCTCAATTTCACTATTGGCGGTTCTAAAGTGTCAACTGGCACGGCAACGCCGCCCTTCCCTGGAAGCTCCAAGCGGAGTTGAGTGCCCACCGCAATGAAACCCTGAAGGACAAGCATCGTAGCTGGATGGATACCAACGGCTGTTAACCCTGTGTTCCTAGCCCTCCCATAGCGTAAGCGGAAACCACCACGTTTAGCTGGAAACGAAAATATTGGACGCCCAGCGACAATGTCGTCCATGAAGCCGGCAGACTTCTTTTCAGACATCTTCCTAATTTCCTTAAGCCAATCCCAGCCCTGAATACCCAATTTTTCCACTATAGCCCAAACCTTTGAAGCCCGCCCAACAATTCCATCATTAACTACCCGGAGCGCCCCGCCCCGAACTCTATTGGTTTCAATGCGCGGCAGGTTTCGGTAAGAGGAAACCTCAACGGGGTCGGATTCTGTGCCAGTTACTTCCACGGGCAACCATTGGAGCGCTTTACGCAGCTCTTCATCTGAAACATGATATTGGAAGCGGCTTACACTACGCTCGTAAAGCCTAATCTCCTCGATGAAACGGGCTATTTCCTCCTTTGTGGGCTTATAACGGTCAAGCCCAAGAATCCTACGAATAAAGTCGCCAATAATAAGCGTGAGTGCTTGGTCGGTGCCACCAGCAGAGCGGATGGGGCCAGCGAAATAAATAGCTAGATACTTTGACCTGTCATGGTTAGTTTTAATTTTAACCTGCGCAACGCCTTGTATTGGTGCGGCAGTAACCCCCTCCGTGAGAATAGCTAGGGCTGTGCGTATAGCCTGTTCAGCGGCGGCCTCAGGCTCCAGATGCCCAAACTTTCCATAAACAATTTCCTCGGCGATTTTGAAGGCAAGCTCCTCCCTTGAAAGTTTAGTGCTTAGCTCACGGATTCTCTCCGCAACACCTTTAGGACCAACAAGCCCCTCAACAAGGTCAGCCATGTCCCTTGCAACCATGCACTCCGGCTTATATTCAGGGTCTAAACCCTTCTCTCGAGCTTTGGCAGCTATACTGTATAACTGTTCGAGTTGCTCCTCTAAAGCCTCAACATATTTTTCATAGGATTTGCTCATCTGAATATCCAATCAACCACTCGGTACATCATTTAAAGGCGGTTGCATATTTTTGTTTTCTAACACGTAAAAGGCAAAGCTTCCATCACCTTAAGGCGCCAAGACTATCAAGTTTTGTACAAGAAATCTGCAACACTAGGTGATGGTGAGGGTTACGTTTTCCAGCCCTTTAAACCCTCAACAATCTCCGAAACTTTGTCCTTAACCTGCCCGTTCTCAACAACATTGCCAGTAACAATGATATCTGCTCCAGCCGACGCCGCCGCCAGCGCTTGCGCTCGTGTTCTTATCCCTCCGCCAACAATTAAGGGAACATCTATACTCTTCTTCACAGCATGAATCATTTCCTTTGGAACTGGCTTCTTAGCGCCAGACCCAGCCTCGAGATAGATGAAGCGCATGCCCAAATACTGTCCTGCCAACGCGTGGGCAACAGCTAATTCTGGCTTGTCATATGGTATTGGAACAGCCTTCCCCACAATGCCAGCGGTTCCACCCTCGCCAACAATAATATAGCCAAGTGGAATTGGCTCAAGGTGATATCGCTTGATTAATGGCGCACCTAAAACTTGCGCTCCAATTATAAAGTATGGGTCAACGGAGTTTAGAAGAGACATGAACCATATAGCGTCTGCATAGCGGCTTATACTAGTTACATTGTTGGGAAAAAGGATTACAGGGACATCTACAGCCCGCTTAACCGTTTTAACAACATCATCCAAATGTTTAGCCGAAATGAAGGTGGAGCCTCCTATCATTATTGCTGACGTCCCACTCGCCCTAGCCTTTCTGGCAATTGCCGAGGCTTGGGAAGGCGTAACCTTTTCAGGGTCTATAAGAGTTATATGAATGGACCCTTCCGAGCTAATTTTATCAAGCAAATATTTTTCAACAGCGCCTATCAAGGCGATAACCATCCTTTTTATGATGGCTCCTTAACTTCCGGGGCGGACAGCCTCTTTATTCCACCATAGATTCTGTCAGTGAACATGCAGTAAACATCTATCTCGCCGAGGGCACCTTTAACTGGAAACTCTTCTTTTGCACCGCAGTTGCCGCAGCTCACAACGGCGCGCCCTTCATCCCTAAACATTTCCACTCGAACTGACGCCTTTCCACAAATGGGGCAGGAGAAGAATTTTGGCAAACGTTTCTTTGGAATGCGGACAACTTTCCGCCTTCTACGCCCCATACATCAATCCTTCACGCATAGTGTTTAAGGCTACACTTATTCATTATTCCATCTTCGTCCTTAAATACTTGCCTAATCCCATAAACATTGAGGATGAAAACCCTTGAAACTGACACCATCAGTTTTAGAGCTGGACTGGGCGGAAGTAGAGGCGAAGATAACACGTTTCATAAGGGATTATGTTGAAAAGGCGAGGGCTAAAGGCATAGTTTTAGGACTTTCTGGCGGAGTGGACAGCAGCACGGTGGCAGCGCTCTCAGCAAAAGCCATCGGAGGAGACAAAGTTTTGGGACTTATGCTCCCTGAAAAGGAAACGTACAATCTTAAAGACATTGAACACGCAAAACTTGTGGCAGAAAAGTTCAAACTGAAAACAGAAACCATAGACATCACACCAGCTCTGGAGGCAATTAAGAAGACAATACCAGTCTTTGATGATGAGAATAAACTCTCTAAGGGCAACTTAAAAGCAAGAACGCGAATGCTCTACCTTTACTATTACGCCAATAGGCTAAACCTAATAGTGTGCGGAAGCTCTGACAAGTCGGAAACCATGATGGGCTACTTCACAAAATGGGGAGATGTAGCAGCAGACATATCCCCAATAATGGACCTATACAAAACCCAAGTGCAAAAACTTGCAAGGCACATGGGCATACCGAAAGAAATTGTGGAAAAACCGCCATCCCCAACATTGTGGCCTGGACAAACAGCAGAAGAAGAATTAGGGATAAAATATGAAACGTTAGACCTCATTCTGTATGGGTTGGAGCATTTCATGGAAACAGAAGAGATAGCGGAGCAGCTTGGCTTACAAAAGGACTTGGTGGAAAAGGTGAAGGAGCGATGGCTAAAAATGGAACATAAGAGAAGAATGCCCTTAACAACAAAACTTCAATATAGGACCGTTGGATTTGACTTTAGAATACCATTCACACAATAAGGAAGGAACAGTGTGAAAAGAAAATTCTTAACAGCCCTAGCCCAAATAAGCTGCCAAAGAAGGGACAAAAAAGCAAACATACAAAAAATGGAGAAATACACCGCCGAAGCAAAAAAGCAAGGTGCAGAACTTGTTATTTTCCCTGAACTCTCACTTACGGGATATATCATAAGGGACGAGCTTTTTGAGCTGGCAGAAAAAATTCCGGGGCCGTCAACAAATGCCATAGGAAAAATCGCCAAAAAGCATGAAACCTATATCGTTTTTGGAATGCCAGAACTCAGCGGGAAAACGGCAGCAACAATTTATAATACCGCAGTTCTTGTGGGACCAGAAGGCTATATCGGTAAATATAGGAAGATGTACCTTCCAACCCACAGTGTTTTCGAGGAAAAAAGGTATTTTAGGCCAGGCTATCACGCTGGAGCCTTTGAAACGAACATTGGGAAAATTGGGCTCATCATATGCTATGACATATTCTTCCCAGAAGTTTGCAGGCTAACACGGTTAGAAGGCGCACAAATGATCGTTTGCATCTCAGCCTCACCAGCCGTTCGCAAAGCATTCTTTGAAACTCTAACAGTTGCGAGGGCTATTGAAAACACAGCGTTCTTAGCGTATGTTAATCTTGTAGGAGTAGAAGACGGGTTACAGTTCTGGGGTGGAAGCAGATTAATAGCCCCAAACGGAAAGATCGTTACAAAGGCGAAGCATGATGAGGAAGACCTCGTGGTGGGCGAAGTAAACTATGCTGACATCAAGCCTGTGGAAACTTTTGTCCCAACATTGAAGGATTTGCGCCCAGAACTCTTCGATAAGCTAAAGGAAAAGGCAGAAGAAGTTTAAAGAGAGCCCTTAAGCTTTCCCACAGCCTTCTCTATGCGGTTTAAAGCCTCTTCCAGCTGTTCGTAGGCAGCGGCATAGGAAATTCTAATGTAGCCTTCACCACAAGAGCCAAAAGCAGAGCCTGGAACAGTGGCAACACGTGCCTCTTTAAGCAGGAATTGAGCGAACTCTTCTGAAGACATGCCAAAAGCCTTTATGTTAGGGAACATGTAAAATGCACCTTTCGGAAGAACGCAGTCAAATCCGCCAATTTCATTCAGCCTTTTGAAAACGAAACGCCTCCGCCTATCAAACTCAGCCACCATGCCTTTAACAAAGTCTTGTGGCCCTTTTAGGGCTGCTAACGCAGCATATTGCGCAAAAGTATCCACACAAGCAACAAAATACTGATGGCAAAGCCAAAGGGGGGCTATAAGCTCCTTAGGCCCATAAACATAGCCAATCCTCAAGCCAGTCATAGCATAAGTTTTAGAAAATGAATTAACAACTAGCGTGCGCTCCCGCATTCCCGAAAATGACGCCAAACAGTGATGTTCTTCTCCATCGTAAATTATTTTTTCGTAAACTTCGTCGGAAATCACAATTGAGTCACGGTCAACAGCAATTTTTGCCAACTCCGCAAGCTCATCACGCGAAAGAACAACCCCTGTTGGATTGTTTGGATAGTTCAAAATAATCACACGTGATTTTCCAGTGATAAGTGACGTCACATCGTCAATGGTGGGCTTAAATTTGTTCTTCTCTAAACATGGGATCGAGACGGGAACACCACCAGCCAGTCTAACGCTGGGCTCATAACACACAAATCCTGGATTGGGAATAAGCACCTCATCACCGGGGTTAACCAGTGCCATTAGGGCGAGGGAAATCGCCTCTGTTGCACCAACAGTTATCAATATTTCAGAGTTTGGGTCATACTCGAGGCCATATTCCTTATATGCCTTCTCTGCTAAAGCTTCCCGAAGTTCCGGAATGCCATTAGTAGGAGCATAGTGTGTTTTACCCGCCAGTGCGGCCTTCCAACCTCCCTCTAAAGCATGCATCGGTGGGGTAAAATCCGGCTCTCCAACGCTTAAATTAATAATGCTTGGAATTTCTTGGGCTGCAGCAAAAAATCGACGAATTCCAGAGGGCTTTATGCTTTTTAGGCGCTCAGCTGCCTTAAAGGACAACTTCAAACGCTCTCCTCACTACGTGCTATGCAGATTAGCATATAATAGTTACTACTTAAAAGGTGGCATTTTGACGAGGAGCACAATTCTTTTAAAGGCCGTTGTATACAAAAGTGTATTCAACAAGCATAAGCCGTGAAGGTAAAGTAGAAATGTTAAAGAATAGCGTTCAATTATGGTTAAAAAAGTCTTTAGAAGACCCTATAGTCAAAATACTTGCAAAAAACAGCCACTTAACAAAAACGCAACTAGAAACGCTGTTAATAGACATTTTAGCTGAAAATATTGCAGGCAAACCATTAAAATACGATGAAAAAGCCAGATTACGGCTAACAAAGGCAAAAATAAGCCGCGGGGCCTTCAACAGGACATTAAGACAGGCCCAAGAAAACGTGATAAAGGCGATCTACACAGTGCTGCTTTTAGGGTATTTAGGAATATTTGAAAGCACAGCCCTTGACCAGTATATTGAAATTGCAAACAAACTGCAGGAGTACATAGAAGCCCACAAAGATTTACCAAACAAAACGGAACAGCTAGAAGAACAAGTAAAATTCCTTAAAATGCTAAGAGAGGAACTTGAAAGCAGCTTAAAAATGCTCTCAAATCCATCGGAAGGCCTCGCGTGACATCACAAATCACATAACACCAGAAGCACACTCTCGCTTGAGGTAGAAAAAGGCAGAAAATAAGGCTTAAAAACCCAAAGAAGGCAAAATAAGAGTTGTTTTCCTCACTAAACCTAGCACCCCCGGTACAAGAAGCTTGTGACGTGTGACGTCATAGCTTTCATAAACCGCAATCCTTAAATGTTCCTTGATGGTTAAAACTGTGATATGTGATGTAACATGATTATAGCATCACAGGCGTGTTGCATTAAAGTCACGGGGTGCATCACGTGATTGACCTTTTGATCCTCGTCTCCTGTGCGTTTTTGGTTGTGGCTGTTGGCGCTGCTGTTGAGTATTATAGGAATCTTGTTAAGGTTAAGAAGGAATACGAGAAGGCTAAAGAATCGTTCAGCGATATAATCTTGAGTTTTAGTAGGGAGCTTAAACGGGCAGCAGAGACCTTGCAGACTGTCTCTTATAAGATTGAGGCTGCCTCCTCAAGGAGCAGCGACGCATCAAGGGCTGTTAAAGAATTGGAGAATCGTTTAAGACTCTTGGAAAACAAAGCAGAGGAGTTACTGAAAGAAAGGGAGCAAATGCTAAAGAGGCTAAGTGACGTGGAAAAGCAGACACGTGACATCACCGAGTCACATAAGGAGATCCTCGCTAAAGTTTCAGTTATTGAGGAAAAAGCTCAAAAAGTGTCGGTTTCCCCTGAACTGGGGATTGAAACAGCCATACCCATAAAGAGGGAAAAGGCATTAGCACAATTGACAGAAACAGAGCTGGCAGTGCTGGAGATGTTGGCTGCTGAGGGCCCCAAAACAGCCCCGGAGATTAAGGAGAGAATAAGGTTGAGCCGGGAACACACAGCCAGGCTTATGAAGAAGCTCTACGAAGAAGGATACTTGGAAAGAGATTCAAGCAAAATCCCGTTCAAATATAGTTTAAAGAAGGAAATGGAGCGCCTTTTGAAGAGGGCTGAAACAGAAGCCGCTTAGGAAAAGAATCACTCCTCATTTGGCATATGATGCTTTACTATAACTTGCGGGGGGCTTGGTGCAATTCTATATTTGAGGCGATTGGATGCACCAGCCTTTATTAGCATTCCCTTATTAGCCATTCTGGAAAGGTAAGTGGCTACCGTGCTAAGGCTTATAGGTTCATTAAACTCTTGTTCGTAAGCCGCTTGAACGTCCTTTGATGTGAACCAAACCATTGGAAAGTGTCTCTGAAGGACAGCCAACAATTTATCATATTTTGATTTCTCAACAGTTGAAATATTAACTCCAGGGTTTGCCGCACTTGATGAAACTCCGCCTAACAATTCTACCAGGTCTAATAGGCGAAGGGCTTTATCTCTTGTAATCTGCCCTTCAAAGGCTATGCTATATTTGTTACCTTCGCTGTCGAATACTTCGATCCGCATCTTCCTCGCTGGCACTATTAATGGCACCTTCACAGTCTTTTCACAAGTTTGCACTTCACAAAATATAGCTATTGCGGTGAACGTCAAAAATTGAAAACGCTCATTTTAAACTTTGAATTATGCAAGAAGCTTAATTTGCAAAGATTTTGAATCACAAACTTCACAGAAAAACTCTCGCGTGCAAACAGAAAAAATACGGCCTAAACTTGCCATTTCCAATAGAAAGCGAGGGGTGGCATTTTCACAAAGAAGAAACACAAAAACGGCAACATTACGGAAATTAAAGAAGAAAAAGCAACAAAACCAACTAAACTTCACAAGGTTTTCACAAAACGTGAACAACAATAGCGGCAACTTTAAACGCTTCAACATAATTGGTACCATAAAAGAAATGTTACAAACACCCCGCTTAGCTTGTTAGTATGATAAGATACACGGGGCAACCCCACAATTTCCACTGGAAAGCAAAAGGGGAACTTTAAAGTTCGGAATAAAAGTTGGCTGATAAACAATTTCAAATTAGGTCTAAAAACTTCTATGAGAACATTTTTTATTCAAGAACCAAAATAACCTTTCAGAGTATTTTCTTTTCTTTTAAAAGAAACAAAATCATTTAATATTAACTTTAGAGTTTTCCAGAAGAAGCGAAGGGGTGCCCCTCTTATCTCTGCAATATTTTCCATCAAATTTTAGGATTTTTCTGCTGCCTGTTCACTTTTCTGTACGACATACCTTATCTTAATACTCATAATGTAGAGGGCGTACACGACTTTACAATTAAAACTGAATTTAGGAGGAAGGAGGCAGTTCATGAACGATGTAGGTATACTCGACGAGGTATTCAATAGATTCTGTAATGCAGTAGGCGTATTTAAGGACCGAGAAGTTCTTCGTCATGATTATCTGCCTGAAAGGCTTCCTCACCGTGAAGATCAAATTCGAAGGCTTGGAGAGGCTATAGCCCCGGTTTTGAAGGGCGCACGCTGTTCCAACATATTTGTTTATGGGAAGACAGGGACTGGCAAAACAGCTGTGACAAAATACGTTCTGAGTCGTCTGGGGGCAAAAGCAAAGGAGATTGGGGCGCCTGTGAGTTTCTGTTATGTGAACTGTCGCCTAGTTGGGACAGAGTATCGGGTGCTTTCAAGCCTATGCCATGGCATTAACATAACAGTTCCTTTCACTGGGCTTTCTTTGGGCGAGGTTTTTGACAGGTTTAAGCATGGTTTGGAAGAGGCAAAGAGGATCTTGATTATAGCCCTTGACGAGGTGGATGCCATAGTAAAAGCCCGAAGCGACATTCTCCTTTACGAGCTTACAAGAATAAATGAAACATTGGCCAGCAGCAAAGTTTCCTTAATTGGCATATCCAACGATTTGCGCTTAAAAGAGTTCTTGGATCCGCGTGTTTTAAGTTCGCTAAGTGAGGAAGAAATAGTTTTTAGACCTTACAATGCGGCTGAATTGAGGAACATTTTGGCTGAGCGGGCGCAAATGGCTTTCCGTGAGGGTGCCCTTAGTGAAGGTGCCCTTAGCCTTTGTGCGGCTTTGGCTGCTGCTGAGCATGGTGATGCTCGGAGGGCTTTGGATTTGCTTAGGGTTGCTGGTGAGGTTGCTGAGCGTAAGGGTGTGGACACTGTTACAGAGGAGCATGTGCGTGAGGCTGAGAGGCTTATAGAGCATAATCGTGTTGTTGATGCTTTGGCAAATTTGACGCTGCACTCCAAGCTTGTAATGTTGAGCGTCTACCACCTTGTTAAGGCGAACGGTTACCGCGCAGTCACTGGAGAAATATATGAGGTGTATAATGAACTTTGTAGCGAATTGGCTGTAACGCCCTTAACCCAGAGACGAGTAAGCACTTTGGTTAATGAGCTTGATGCTTTAGGGCTGTTGAATGCGCAAGTTGTTAGCATGGGTCGTTATGGACGAACGAAGAAGATCCGCATGGAGGTAACACGCACCCTTATTAGAGAAGCGTTCTCTAATGACAGTAGGCTTGGACGCTTGATTGATTATGAGCCCAGATGCCTTTCAAAGGATGCGGGTAGTAGGAATTGAAGATGGAAGCTTCGTAAAAGGCTTTACGAAAAAGGCCCTTTTAGCCGCCGTCCTTTTTAAGGGATTGAAAATTGAGGATGTGACTTTCCAAAGAATAACTGTTGACGGTTTAGATGCAACGGAAAAGGCTTTCAGCATACTAAATCAATGGGATTTTGAGGCGGTTATGCTTGCTGGGGTGTCCTTTGCTGGCTTTAACATCATAGACCCCATAGTTCTTTATGAAGAGGTTAGAAAACCCATTGTTGTTGTTTCTAGGACAAAACCTGACAATAAGGCGGTAAAACAAGCACTAATTCGTCACTTTAGAGATTGGAGAAGACGCTGGGAAGTTTTCGAAAAGTTAGGTCCAATCCATGAGGTGAGGGTTTTTGCTGAAGAGCCCCCATTATATTTTGAGGTTGTTGGCGCAGAGGTGGAGTGGGCTAGCCGTCTTATAACGAGTTTTGCCGTCTGCGGCCGGGTGCCGGAACCCCTCCGTGTTGTTAGGCTAATCGCCCGTGGCCTTTCTTAAGCAAATGAGACTATTCTAACATCCAATGTTTGGAGATTTACCACAGGAACGAGGCCCGGCGTTGGAGTGAACCCCTGCCTTCGCATGTATTCTGTCTGCTCCTGCCAACAACCGGAGTTAACAACCGTGACACCTCTATAATTCGTGTGCCCGACCGTGTGGATGTGCCCTGCATGGAAAATGTCGGGTACACGCTCTATAACAAGGCAGTCTCTGTTTTCTGGTGCTAAGGGCGTTTTTCCACCATAAACTGGCGCTAAGTGGCGGCACTGCAAAAGTAAGGTCATGGCCTTTTCAGGCTGAGTATAGTTAATCCCGGGAACTGTGGATATTATGTCGTCGAGGCTTCGGCCATGATACATGAGCACTTCAACATTGTGGAGGCTTATGAGGCACGGGTTCCCGAGGGAGTGGACATTGCTTGCGTCCTGTAGGGTTTCGAGAAAAGCGTTGGATATTGGGGGCTGGGGCAGAGCCTTTCTTGGGGCGTCATGGTTTCCGGGAATAATTATCACTTCGATGTGATCTGGGATTTGTTCTATGAATTTTGCAGCTAACCTATACTGCCCGTAAATGTCTTTTATTGCGAGTTCCCTGGCTTGATTGGGGTAGACACCTATCCCGTCAACAATGTCGCCAGCTATCAAAACATATTTCACGTGGTTGGCTATTTCCTGCATTTGCCCATTTCCATACCTGCCATTAAGCCACGAAATAAACTTGTTGAAAAGGTGTTCTTGAAACTTTGTGCTGCCCACGTGCATGTCTGAAGTGAGCACGGCATAAACTGGAACAGGGGCCTTCTTTTGAGTTTTAGGGGCAATGTCTGGCAGAATGATGTCTTCAGCTATCAACAGTTTTCCTCGAGTTTTTGCCACGCTTACGCAAATAACTTGATCCAGCAAAAGCGTTCTAGCTTTAGTCAAAAGGTCAGGCGGAGCGTTTTGAGGCACCAGAACAGTGGCATTTGCACTAAAATCTTCTATCGTCAGTAGAACTTTTTGTTTTGCTTCCCTTTTCTCTGTTATCATGCCAATTACCTTAAGCCTTGTGTTGGGAGGGGCATTCAATGCATCAGCAATTGAAACCGCACCTTTCACATCCATCCTTTGCCTAAGCAACTTTTCAATTCGCTTAAACCTGTCCCGGAAATATTCAAGGTAATCCTCCATTGTTCCGCTTGAGCTGAGCTTGCTGCCCGCGTCCTCAATAACCTTGATTTCAGCTTCCACCTCTTTCGCATAAGGACGGAAAACCTTCTTTCCTTCAAGAATTAACTGCGGTTGCATTGGTTGCTCTTGAAGAGGCATTGTCACTGTAACATGTTCTGTTTTGGGCCCTACCTTAGGGGCTTCGATGCGCTCAGGCTTTTTTACAAGCTCCTCTAGAAAGCTCCGTTCGATAAAGAGCGGCTTGTCCTTTAAAGTTTCTATTTTTGCTAAGGCTTTGCTTACAATTTCCACGGGGTCTTCGGTTATGGACGCCTCATTTAGGAATTCGAAAGCCTCTTTGTTGAGCTGGTATCCCGCTGCTATGGTGAGTTCCACAGCCTTTTGAAGTTTTTCCGAAGAGCTCACAGCTTTATCTCCCTCCAATCCTGCTTTATTGGAACTATGATGTAGCCTTCCTCATGGTCACCTACAGATTCTGTTAAGCCTTCCATGTGGAGATAGCCCGTTAGGGCTGCCGTTATAGCGTCTATTTCATGTGGCGTTAACCTATGCTCGCTTAGAGACCCAGCCAGACCTACGCTTTTTAGGATGTTTTGAATTTTTTCCCAATCTTTTGTCGGCATGCCCAGAGCCTTTCTCGTTGAAGTGGGGTGTACTTCTATTGTCTGTATGCCCCTTTCTGTTATTAACCTATTTAGCTCGATTGCCCGAAGAGTTAGCTTTTTCATGGCTGGCAAGCCAGGTGGAAAAACGCGGTAACCCTTTTTGATGAGCTCCTTGTCTGCTTTTCTAAAAATCCCACTTTTTGGAAGATTCAGCGGAGCATCTATTGCCACAATTTTTGGATTTGCGCTGAATACTTTTTCCAAAATTTCCTTATCCGTGTAAATTAAGCATGTTTCCACGGTTTTGTTTCGCCAAATTGCAAATCCTGTCGGGTTTCTCTCTTTTCCAGCTAGGTCTATACCAATTATAACTTTGCCTTTCAATTTTAACACTCATGCTTAGGTTTATATATTGAAGTTTTGTTTAAATCTGTTAATACGTGCCTCTGTGCATGTATTATGGTGTGATGTGAATTGGGCGCGATTCGCAAGATTCAACAGACACCAAGCGGTACTTTTTTTGTTTGCATCCCTAAGGATTGGGCTGAACGGTACGGATTGAAACGTGGATCCGTTGTGGCAGTAAACGAGACTAGTGATGGCAAACTTCTCATAGACCCAGAATATGGGGTGGTTCCCTCCCCTCGCACTATTGTTTTAAAGCCTGGGCCATATTTAAGTCGTGAAATTATTGGTAAATATTTACTTGGGTTTGACATTATCCGTGTGGAGGGCAAAGAGCCCATAAGCCTTGAGGTTCGCGAGAGTGTTAAGAAAACAGCCAGTCGTTTAGTGGGCCTCGAAATAGTTGAGGAGGATTATTCGAAGATTGTTTTGCAGTGTTTGCTGGAGCCTTCCAGTTTTCCACCTGAGAAGATTCTTAGGAGGGGCTATTCAATTGTTGCGGGTATGCATAGGGATGTTGTGAATGCGCTTGTTGATGGTGATTTGTCTATGGCAAAAAGTGTGATAGCCCGTGACGAGGAGGTTAACAGGCTTTATTTCCTACTTGTTAGAATTCTGCGGACAATTATTCAGAATCCAAGCCTAAGCGAAAAACTTGGGGTTCAGCCTATCGAATGCCTCGACTACCGTTTAGTGGCAAGCCTTGTGGAAACTATTGGGGATGAGTGTGTGCGCACAGCCTTTAAAGTGTCAGAGTTGAAGGGAGCGAAGCTGGATGAAGCTTTGAAGAGGCTTATTGTTGAGTTTCATGCACTCTGTTTTGAGGCGCATGAGAACGCTTTGAAGGCTTTCCTTGCTGGCGACGCTGGCTTGGCGGAAGATGTACGAAACATGAGGGATAAAATAGAAAAAGCGTTAGCAACTATTGAAAAAAGCGCGAAGGCACAAAGTCTCGAAGTAATGCCCCATCTTCTGGCGGCAGTTTCAACTCTCCATCAAATATACGAGCATAGTGTTGACATAGCGGACTTGGCGATGCCTAAAAGATTGCAAATTGAGAGGTAACCATATGCACCAAACCAGAGCAAGTGACAGGCAGTACCACATAGCTTGTGGAAAAGGCGATTTAGCAGAGTATCTGCTGGTTCCAGGCGACCCGGATCGTGTTCCAAAAATAGCCAAGTTTTGGGATTCAGCCAAAGAAGTTTCATGCCACAGAGAATTTCGGAGCTTCACCGGCACTTATAAGGGTGTTCCAATATCCGCCCTTTCCAGCGGTATTGGACCGGCGTGCATGGCGATAGTTGTTAATGAGGCTTCAGCCATAGACGTTCACACCTTCATCCGCGTTGGAAGTTCTGGCGCCATTCAAAAGGACGTAAAA
>Ga0315298_1000735_pt1 | contig 63334 bp, 61 predicted proteins | sample WHS_1_MG_FD_203077 | JGI IMG/M metagenome (GOLD analysis project Ga0315298, IMG submission 203077) | Extremophilic microbial mat communities from Washburn Hot Springs, YNP, Wyoming, USA - WHS_1_MG | ecosystem: Environmental > Aquatic > Thermal springs > Hot (42-90C) | place: USA: Wyoming...
GAGTTGCCCGGCGCTGCCCTTGAGCGCGTGGACCATATCCTGAAAGTGTAGGTAGTCCCGTTGCGCCACCGATTTTTGAATCTCGGTTATGAGATGATGACCATCCTGGATGAAACCCTTCGTTACATCGCCTACGAAATCATCCCCCCCTAACTGACTGAGCGCATATAAGGCCTGTTCATCTACTATGGCTTGGGTAATTTTCTGTACCCTTGTCGGATGCATGACGTTGTTCTTGCTTACTTCCTGACGTTTTTCGTCGATCTGTGCAATAGTATCGAGCAAATGCCTGGAGTCGATCGGCTTGGTGATATAGGCGCTTGCACCAGCGAGGCGGCAGGACTCCATGGATTCACGGGTCGCGTCGGCCGTTAGGATGATGACCGGGGCGGGTGTTGCGGTTTCCATGAACCGGTATGCCTTCAAGACGTCCAGCCCGTTCATTCCGGGCATGTTCATGTCCAAAATCAGCATGTCAAAAGAAGGGCCCTCGTGTGCCAGGATATCTAGCGCCTCCTCGCCATCGGTCGCCAGATGTACACTGTGCCCGGCGTGTTTGAGTATTCCCTGAATTACTTTCTGATTTACCACGCTGTCCTCTGCAACGAGGATGTTCAGGGATCGGGCGCTGCTTCGCTGCTGGTAGTACTCCAGCAGCGGGACCACGTTCTCGGGCATGTCATGCTCGGCTTTGGCGGCATGCAGCGCATTAAAGAGCAGCGTTCTGTCGAGGGGGGCATGCAGAACCGATGAATACCCGGCGCGCAGGAAGCGTTCGTCCTCTTGCCCTGATCCTTCCTCGACCAGCACCAGGGATATCTGCTGCAGGAGAGACTCCGCCCGCACCGCGATTGCGAATTGATCCGCCGCCAACTCCAGTTGGCGGCGCTCCACCAGGGCCACTCGGTAGGGTATGCCGTGCTCGTTGGCCTCAACAAGCCGCGAGAAGGCCCGTGCGGAGCTACCCACAAGGTCGCTCTTCAGGTTCCACGTCGTGAGGGCTTCCTGGAGGTTCCCGGCTAGCGCGCCACCAGCGACGATCAGCACACGGGTATCGGGCAGGGAATAGGTGTCGCTGGTATCCTGAAGCTGGGCTGTATCGCGAACCAGGAAAGGCAACTCGAACCAGAAGGTGGAACCCGAGCCGGCAAGGCTATGGAAACCGATGCGGCCACCCATCTTCTCGACCAGTTCCTTAGCGATGGCCGTGCCTAGACCAGTGCCGCCATAATGGCGCTGGATGGATGCATCCGCCTGAACGAAAGGCTCGAAGATGCCCGCCTGCGCCTCTTCTGGAATGCCGGGGCCGGTATCGCTGATATCAAAGCGAAGCCAGGCCTTGTCAGGCGTGACGGAAAGGGGGCGGATACTTACCTCCACACGACCTCTATCCGTAAACTTGACGGCGTTACCGGTAAGATTGATCAGCACCTGGCGCAGATGGCGGGGATCACCGCGCAGCAGGAAGGGCGTCTCTGGCACAATGTGGTTGACCAGATGCAGCCCCTTTTTGCTGGCTGCGGTCGTTAGTGTCTTGAGCGTTTGATTCACCAGGGCATGCAAATCAAAATCGGTTTGCTCGATGGCGAGACGACCCGCCTCGATCTTGGAAATATCCAGGATGTTCTCGATTAATTCCAGCAGGGTATGCGCCGATGCCTGAATGATGCGGGCGAGCCCCGTTTGTTCCTCGTTCAGGCCGGTCTCCAAGAGGAGATCACTCATTCCGATGACGCCATTCAATGGGGTGCGCAGCTCGTGGCTCATCTTGGCGAGAAACTGAGATTTGGCCCTGTTGGCCTCGTTTGCGCGGTCGATGGCGGCATTTAGTTTGGCCAGCAGGGCAGCCATATACGTGGGGAGGGCGGCCAACATGATTAACCCGCCCACCCAGAATGTGAAATGAGAGGACCAGAAATTGCTGGTGAACAGCACGGCAGTGAAGCCGGCAACACTCATAATGGTGGCAAGAAACAAATAATTGAGGCCGTATCGGAAACCATTCCCCATGGTGACCCAAAGATAGATTCCGAGCAGCGGAACCCCCGACTGGTAATCGCTCTGAGAAATCAGGAAAGATATACCGCCGAGGTCACCACTCATGCCCAAGATACGCCGCCAGGGAGATTCGCCCGGCCAGACGATGATGGAAATAAACAAAATTATTGAAAAGGCTATGAAAATAATTGCCGAAATCTGCAGAGTGAAAAGATGTCCGGGATTTTTGAGCAAACTGACATACGCGGAGGAAAATATATAGATATAAACCAGAAGGCCGATCACCATTCGCACAATCGCCTGCTCATGCTCACTATCGGTCCGCCGGGATAGTCGGCCTGAGAGGGCCCGGAAGAGGCCCACCTGACGGATGGCTAGATCATTTGCTTCGGGCATCTGAGTATCGGACATCGATGGATCCACAGGGGCGGCCAGGGTGGGTTGCGCCAGCTTCACATGTCCGCATCGGCGGGCAATGAGTCGGTGTTTCCCTGGGGTGAGGGATCGCGTAACCGCTGCCCGATTGCACGGATTTCGTCTAGCTGGCTGAGAAATGCATGCACGCAGAGGGGATCAAAGTGACGACCTGCCTGATCTCGCATATAAGCAACGGCCTCATCGAACGGCCAAGCCGCCTTGTACGGGCGCGCCGAAGTCAGGGCGTCAAACACGTCTGCCACCGCGACGATGCGCGCTTCCAGCGGGATCTCCGCCCCTCGCAATCGCTTGGGATAGCCGCTGCCGTCGAATTTTTCATGATGGCCCATGGCAATTATTGCCCCGATTTGGATAAAACGGGATTGGCTCCCGCTCAATATTTCATGGCCGATGAGAGGGTGCGCCTGCATCAACAGGTGCTCATCCTCCGTGAGCTTGCCAGGCTTCAGGAGGATGGAGTCAGGTATGCCGATTTTGCCAATATCATGCAGCGGTGCGGCCAACTCAATTTCGTCACACCTCACTTCGGCGAAGCCAAGCTTCTCGGCCACCACGCGGGTATAGGTGGCCATGCGCATGACATGATTGCCGGTATTATGATCGCGGTAATCACCGACCCGAGCCAAAATAAGGAGCGTTTCCCGTTCCCTTCCGCGGATCTGCTCCGTCGCCAAAACCACTTGATTTTCCAGATGATTAGCCCGGTCTTTGACAATCTTCTGCTGCTTTCGTAAGGCGAGCAGATTACGACAACGTGCTTGGCACTCATACTGGTCTACCGGTCGGGTGAGAAAATCCGTAGCTCCAGCCTCTAGGGCTTTGTAGCGGACTTGGATATCCTGGACTACGGTGACGATTACAATCGGTACATCGCCGCATGCAGGAATGGCGCGGACGCGCTTGGTAAATTCCAACCCATCCATGATTGGCATTTTATAGTCCGCAAGGATGAGGTCCGGCGTTTGGTCGTGTATCCGCTCCAGGGCCTTGTGAGGATCAGTGAAACTCTCCACCAGCAGTTCTGGTGTAATGCTGAGCACCAGCCTCTCCAGTATCTTGCGACCGGTGGACTGGTCGTCCACGATAACGACGAACGGCTTCGCGCGCGCGTTCCTCTGCCTGTCTCTGGACGGCAGTGCATCCCAGTTGTTTTGAAAGTATGAGTGTTGATTAGCTGATTGCATAAAGCCCTCCGGTCCAAGGGACTGCACTTCAGCCTGTTCTACAGAAGCTGTGCGTATGGAACCCTGGATCAATATATATTCATCCTAACGGCCTGACTAGAGGAGACCCAAACCACGGTAAATTTGCACTCAGCCGCCTCCAGCCATTGTGGGTAGTGCTGGACACCCATGGGCTGCTTTTCGGCTAGCGTAACCCAGCCAGCGTGCCGGGCAAAATCCTGGCCACGTGGCGACATGGTTCCGTTGAAATGCTGCTACCGGATTATATCCTGTGCGCGACGATAAGGATCAACCGGCGCTGCACACGCTACTGGCCGCCCTCAAGACGCCTGGCGTCGACCGACCGATATCCTAGTGGGACGACATGGAGGTGGGATTTGCTCATCTCAAGGCATGGGAACGGATTGCTGTCGTCACGGACGAGGGCTGGATTGCTGGTGCAACACGCCTTTTCGGTTTTGCCATGCCTTGTCCGGTCAGAGTCTTTTCCAACGAAGAATTTGCTGAAGCGGCAAATTGGATTGCTGCAGACTAAAGTTCACGACCTTCGGCAAACATATCCCATGCGCCGAAAATGGTGTGAACGATGATGTGGGCGGCAAACCAGAGCACCATAAAGCGCAGAGTCTCTAGGCCGATAGGGATCCAGAAGGGGCTGCCGCTACCTGATAATTCAGGGCTGGCGAGAAAGTCGCTACGCATTGCGAGAATGGTCAAAACCCAGGTGATTGCCCAGGGCTTTATTCGGCCATTTTTTTTAACTTTGCGCGCCATAACGTGAATTTTCCTCCGGCTACACGGGTCAGCGGCTCATGATGCGGCCGCGAAGTTTGTCAAGTTGCTGCTGTACCATGGTACTGAGGCTTTTGATCTGTCCGGCACCCTTGCGAACGGCATCTTCATCTCCCTTTTTCAGGGAGGCAATGATGGCGAGGCCAAGTTTATGGATCTGGGGATGTACTTGCTGTACGGCCACAAACTCCGGCAACTGCGCCAATTCACTCTGTGCCATGCTGTCCATCCATTTTCCGAGGCGACACTGGCGGTGATCGGAAAGCTCGGTCGGAGAGATGGCGGAATTGTTGGTACGGATCCGCTCTAAAATGTGGGCGACCCACTGGACGTGATCCGCCTTGGCGATGGTTAGGCGGGTAGCCAGTGCCGCTTCTCCCTGCACGGCTGCCTCACTGGCCTGAGCGAGTTGCCCGCGAACCGTATCCAGAGAGTTCTGAATTTGACCGAATTGTGCGGTGAAACGATCCATGGACTGTTGTAAGGCGTTCATGTGACTGCCCATGGCGTCAGCGGCTGCGACTCCCTGAGTACTGCCGTTAAGGATGTCCCTCAGATTGCCCCGTGATTTTTGGGCGGCTTGATTGGCCATACCGAGCACTTCGGCAACGGTTTCCAGTGAGTCGCCACCGCGGCGGAGGTGAGCGATGCTGGCTGCCACTCCCGATTCGACCTGGCCAGCACCCTCGTTGATGGTGACCGCCGAGCTGCGGATGTCCGCAGCCGCAGCCGCGGAGCTTTGGGCGAGCTTTTTGACTTCATCGGCGACGACTGCAAAGCCGCGGCCGTGCTCACCCGCGCGTGCCGCCTCAATGGCGGCATTCAAGGCCAACAGATTAGTCTGCTTGGCAATCTCCTGCACTTTGGCGGCGAGGCTGCTGATGTTGCGGGTCTGCTGTAAAAAAGCCTGTACGGTTTTGCCCATGGCGGTCACCGTCTGCTCGACGAGATCCATTTCGCCGATCAGTTCAGATAGCCGTTCATTGCCCATCTGTACCTCGCGTAGCGTGTTTTCGGAGAGGTCCTGGTTTTCGGCAATACTCTCGGCGGTGCTGCGGACCGCCACAACGACGGCGTGCGCCTGGGTTTGGAGAGACTCGGCCTCCCCCTGAGCCATTTCAAGATTTTGATGGAAGTCGATGCCAAGCAGATGACCCTCGGCAGCGTGTTCCAGCGCCGTGACTTGGTGGTCGAGGACAAGACAACTCTGCTGCAGGCGGTCTTTCTGCCAATTGCAGATGGGGGCGACGGTGGTTTGCAGTTCTTCATCATCGGCGATCAGGCGCGCGGTATCCGCATCACCATCCAGACAGGCGGAAAGCAGTGAAATCAACGAGTTGTTGTCGGGTGGCATGAGGCTGTCCTCTTAATTGGGCTGAATGGCCTTGGCGACGGCGCGGGCCAGATCGTCTGGCACGAATTTGGCGACGTAGCCATCGGCTCCGACGCTGTGGGCGTGGGATTCGTTGGCCGTTCCAGACAACGAGGAGTGGATGACCACCGGGATTTCACGCAGGGTTTCATGCTCTTTGATTCTACGGGCGAGGGTGAAGCCATCCATCTCCGGCATTTCTAGGTCGGTGAGTACCATGGCTACTTTATCGCGCAAAGGAATGCCTGCTGCCTTGGCATCATGCGCTAGCTGTTGCAGGCGGTCCCAGGCCTCTTTACCCGTCTTGGTACCGATGAAAGGAAGACCAAGGCTGCGCAGCGTCTTTTCGATCTGGTTGCGGGCGACGCCGGAGTCATCCGCATAGAGAATGACGGCGCCTTGGGGAATGTTGACTATATGATGCTGGACCAGTTCGTCGCCAGTCTTGAAGCGGGAGGGGAGCACCTGGCGCAGGATGTGCTCGACATCGAGGACGAGCGCCAAGCGGGCGGTTTCTTCATCCTCGTCGAGACGCGCTAGACTCGTGATCAGACCGCCGACGGCAGCGCCTTCAGCGGAGAGTACCCGGCTCCACTCCAAACGGATGATTTCTTCGACTTCTTCTACGGCAAAGCCCTGAACGGACCGCTCATACTCCGTAACCAGCAGGATGTTGAGCCCATCGGCGCGGCAACCGACCACGGTGGGAAGATCAATCACGGGGATGATCTGGCCACGGATGTTGGCGACGCCCATCACATGCTCGGGCGCACCGGGCATGGGGGTGATTTTTGGCATCACCAGCGCTTCGCGAACCTTGAAGACGTTGATGCCGAAAAGCTCACGGCTGTTGAGCTGTTGATCTTTGCCGAGGCGAAAGACCAGGAGTTCAAATTTGTTAGTGCCGGCAAGCTGGGCTCTTTCATCCACTTCACGTAATACCTGGCTCATAGGTTTGGTCCTTAGTGACTTTTCTGGGTGGCGGCAGACAGTGCGTCTAAATTCTGGAAAATCACATCACGCAGCGCCAAAATACGTTCCAGAAGCTTCTCGGTGGTTGCTTGATCTCCGCGGCTATAGGCGGAAATTAAATCCTTGGCGGTCTGGTGAAACTTGCGATGTGGTTCTGATAGTGCGACGAACTCCGGCAGTGCCCCGAAATTCTGCGTGCCAAAGCTATCGTACCAGTGCCCCAAGCTGCAGGTATGGTGATCTTTGAGGTCCTCGAGACGTACCTGATGACTACCCTCCGTAATTTCATTCTGAAGTCGGCGTACAAATATTTCATGAGTCTGGCGCGCGCTCTCCATGGTCATGGATGCGGCGATCATGCTGAGATTACTGATCTCGCGGTTGAGACTGGCGGTTACTTCGATAGACTGCTGCGCCTGAGTCTGGTTTTTCTGGGAAGCGGTATCAATCGTTTTCGCGGTATTCGTGATGGCAGAGATATTGGCTTGCACTTCGCCAGTGGCCTCCTGCACCCGTTTGGAGAGATTGCGTACCTCATCGGCGACCACCGCAAAGCCGCGACCATGCTCACCGGCACGCGCCGCCTCGATAGCCGCGTTGAGCGCCAGCAGATTGGTCTGGTAGGCAATTTCGCGGATGGTCTGGGCAATCAGACTGATGGCTGCAACCTGCTGAATGAGTGATTCGGAGGCCTGATGATTTTCCTCGATCGTCTTGACCAGGTGTTGCAATGTTTTGCCCACCGTTTCCATTGCCTTTTGCGCTTCTGTGGATGTCCGGGTCAGCGTGTTGGCATGTGCGGTTGCGTTTTTAGAGACGGATACAGAAATCTCATCCACACGGCGACTGCCGGTTAAATCCCGCCAGGAGGCGTGATAGGCGATCGGGCTGCCGGAGCCGTCTCGGATCACGGTAAAGTGAAGGGCAAAGGTTATTCCACCCAATTCCAGTTCAGAACTGTGCTCAGAAATGCTGCCTGCAGCCAGGTTGCGGAATATCTGACGAATACGTTCCGGTTCTTTATGAAACCGATGGATGGAGTGACCAAGTGCCTGACGCACGTCGGCACCGCGCAAAAGCGGATTCAGTTGCTGGTGATGATGCTTCATGGCTCGCAATGCGGCAGGGTTCATATAAAATATGGCGTTTTCCATGGCGGGGTCTGCCTCACAGAGCATCTCCAGACTCGAGAGAGGGTCCAGCAGCCCGCGGGCGTATTCTGCCAATGCTGTTCTGTTCATTGATGACTCCCTCACTCTCATGTTTATTCGTTAATAGCGATGCCGACATTCAGACCATCAAACCAGTCGAGAAAACGCTGCACGTTATCCCCGCTATAAATGGCGCCATGTTGTGGGCAAAGGTAGTCAATTTTCAGTTTACTCACACGGTTGATCCAGTCTTTTTTGGCCGCATTTGATGGCATCCAGCGCTCATGAAAGTATTTAGCTTCGGTAATGTGCTCTTCGAAAGCGCGACCGGTTTTATCGCGACAATCCACCCAGGCACCATGTCCTGGCGGTAATAGAGCAGCGCCGACATCGCCGGAAAACAGCACTTTAGCCTCCGGATCATAAACGTGAAAGTTTGCCGAAGAATGCAGGTAATGAGCAGGAATGAACTCCAGGCGACGGCCGCCAATCAGCATATCTCCACCTTCATCCGGAATGCCCTGCAAGGGCGCCTCCAAAGCGCCATAATGGCGAATAAAGCCCTCCCAGAGCTTGGGGATATGCCACTGAATCTGCTCATTGCAGCCATGCCAAAGCGGCAGGCTGGAGGCAATATCCGGATCCTGATGGGAAACAAAAGCCGCTTTCAGACTGCTTGGCGGCACTACCTCGACAAGGGCAGCGAAAACCTGCGGAAAAATTTCAAATCCACCAGGATCGAGGATAAGGCTTTGCCCATTCGATTCCATCACGTACACATTGGAGTCGATGACGCGATGTTCGTCCTGATCATAGAGAATCCACCAGCGATGGCTGCCTGCTTCAAATATGGGTGCTGCTTTCATGCTCTAAGCTCTCCAGTTGATGGCGATAAGTGCGGATGACATTGGACACGGTGCGCACAGCCTCACCCATATCGCGTGAGACACGCATAAGGGGGGCACCGGTGCCTTCTGCTAAAGCCGCTTCGATACGGCCATTGGTGACCACATATTCCTGTTCCTCAATGCCCTCTTGTAGGGCATCCACCGCGGCGATGAGACGAAGCAATATCTTCCGCGCATCTGTCTCTTCCTGGGTGATGATTTTTTGCCACTGCGACTGGGTATTATTGAGACTGGCGCAGACCAGTCCATGCTGCGCCATGGCCTGGATCATGGTGTCAAACGATGTTACGAAGCGCTGATGCTGGAGAATACGCATGTGCGCGTGGATCAGGGGTGCAATGGTCTCCTGCAGATGCGACGCGGATTCTTTGAGGCTGGCGGCGCGTTCGCGGAAAGCCTGGGCGACTACGCCATAGCCGGCCAATGCGTTGCCATGACGTTTGACGAGCACCATCGCATTCAAGGCCCGGCGATCAATCTCGCGCAGGGATTTTTCGATGCTCTGGCGGGCGGCAAAGGAAGCGTCGACGACCTGCATGATGCGCTGGACGTCCATCAGGCGGCACCTCGCCGGTCGGGGGTCGTCTTGCCGGTGCTGGGGTGCTCCAAGGCATGACCGAGCAGTGCGCCCGGATCAAGGATGAGGACGACATTGCCCTTGCCGGAAATGGTTGCCCCCTGATACCAGGTTTGCTCGGCGAGAAAATCAATGGGTTTGACCACCGAGTCCTCATTGCCGAGCACTTCCGAAACCATGAAAAGGCCACGTTCGGTGAGAACCCCTTCAATGGGTTCGGAACCCAGACGCAAAGGGCGATCATTGAGCAGGGCGCCGAGGTCTACTATGGGGGTGACTTGGGTGCCATCCACGCGGTAAACGCTGCGACCACCCATACGATGAATACGGCTTTCCTGAATATCCAGCAGGCTTTCGATACTGGAGATGGGCAGGGCGTAGATTTCCCGACGCAGACGCAGGTAAAGTACGGGCAATACCGCCATGGTCAGTGGAAATTCCATGGCAATCGTGGTGCCGAGACCGAGGCGCGTCTGAATGTCCAGATGCCCGCGCAGTTTGCGCACGGTTTCTTTGACCACATCCATACCGACCCCACGACCGGAGAGATCGGTAGCCTGATCCTTGGTGGAGAAACCGGCACGGAAGATCAGTTCTAGCGCTTCCTGTTCCGAGAGCCGGGCGGCCTGATCCGCCGTAATCACCCCTTTGTCGATGGCCTTCTGGGTGACAAACTGGCGGTCTATGCCACGGCCGTCGTCAGATACCTCGATGCGTACTTTGTCGCCGAGGTGTACGGCGGCTACCCGGATCGTCGCGCTACGCGGTTTACCCGCCGCCTGGCGTACATCGGAGGGATCAATGCCGTGGTCGAGGCTATTGCGGATCAAATGTGTCATGGGGCCGGAGAGGGCATCGACGACGGTTTTGTCGATTTCGACTTCCTCGCCGACGATGTCGAGTTTGACTTCCTTACCGAGCTGCCGAGAGGCGTCGCGTACCACGCGGGGCAGTTGCTGGAAGAGGCGCTTGCAGGGCTGCATCCGCAGGCGCATGACCGTGCTCTGGATGTCGTTGACGGTGAGGTCCACCTCACGGGCAATGCGCGCCATATCCTCGTTTTCTTCGCCCAGACTACTAACCGCCGAAGCCAAACGGTTGCGCAGGAGGACCAGTTCGCCGACCTGATTCATGACGGCGTCGAGGCGCAGCGCGTCAACGCGGAGGGTGGTGTCGGCGGCTTCCGGCATGTTCTGCGTGCGCGCACTGGGGTTCGCTATGGGTGCTGGTGTTGCGGACAGCGGTTGCGCATGGAGGTTCTGGGCTGGAAGACCGATGCGGGATGCGGGCGGGTCAAGCGCAAATGCAGCGCTGGCGGGTTGCGTCTGTGCGGTTCGCTCCAGGACGTCATAACCCGGCGCCTGGCCGCCATGGAGTTGATCCAGCACCCGCTCAAACTCTTCCGGGCTGATCTCGTCGCCAGCGGGGCAGAATTGCTCCGGCGGGTCGACCAGACCGGGGGCCTGATTGCCGTAAAGGGCGTCAAGGGTGGCTTCAAATTCGGCCTCACTGATTTCGTCGCTGCTGCAGGGCGCGGAGTGGCTGCTTATATCGGCACGCTCAATGTAAATACCGTTGTGACCGTCGACGGTGATCCGTTGACTGGCCATCAGAGTGGCATCTGTCGACAAACAGGTGGTTGCGTCCGTGCCGGACTCGTCCGTTTCTGCGGTGAGGACCTGCAGATAGGGTGTTTGACCAGCGGCGAGTTGCTGAATGACCTGGCCCAGATCCACAGGCCCGGCTGCCGGACTTTCGCCGTGGGCCAACTGCTGCAGCATGTCATCGATGACGTCCAGGCCCTTGAGGATGGCGTCGATCATGCTGGCGGAGATAGTCAGCGTATGGGAACGCAGCTTGTCCAGAAGGTCTTCCAGATGATGCGTCCAGCTGACGAGGTGGTCTGCTTCCAGGAATCCCGCCCCGCCTTTCAGGGTGTGAAAGGCCCGAAATACTGATGCCAAAATTTCGTCATTGCCGGGTTCAGATTCCAGGCGAAGGGTGTCTTCCTGGGCTTTTTCGAGGAGCTCGCGGGCTTCGGGAAGGTAGTCCTGCAAAATCTCCATGTCCATGATCAAATCCCCAATTCGGCGAGCAGGGCGTCTACTTCGTCTTGATTGACGCTGGGATCGGAATCCGCAACGTCATCCGCTTGGGGCACGTAGTCCGGGTTGGCCTGCATGCCGATTTCGGCGAGGGTCAGACGGATACGTTCTTCGACCGCCTGCAGGAGGGTGATGGCCTTTTTCAGCCGCTGACCGGCAAGATCCTGCCCTTGCTGGCTGGTCAGAATGGTGAGCAGGGCATCGTCGATGTGGTGGAGCGATTCGTCGATAAAGCGGTTATGGGCGCTACGAATGTCATTTACGGCATCCTGGGCACGCTCAACGGCCGACAGGGTGACCATGGTCTGCTCTTCAGTGAGGCGCAAAGCCTCCTCCAGCGGATTTTGCGCACTCGAGAGGTTTTGTTCTGCCGTATTGGCAATACGTTTCAGGCCTTCACGGAGAAGCAGTTCGGCCTCACTCAGCAGGCGCCCCGGATTCAGCACATGGTTATTCATGACTGAGCTCCCTGAGCGGCTTGCAGGCGTTTGAAAACGGCGTCGAGCTTTTCCTTGAGTGTGTCGGCGGTGAAGGGCTTGACGATATAACCGTTCACTCCGGCTTGAGCCGCTTCCAGGATGTTCTCGCGTTTGGCCTCTGCCGTGACCATGAGGACCGGTATGTGCTTGAGTTGGGCGTCTGCACGAATAGCACGGAGCAGGTCGATACCCTGCATGTTGGGCATGTTCCAGTCAGAGACGACAAAATCGAAGGGTCGGTTGCGCAGTTTTTGCAGCGCCTGTACCCCGTCTTCGGCTTCATCAAAATTGCTGAAACCCAGCTCCCGCAACAGGTTGCGCACAATCCGGCGCATGGTGGAAAAGTCGTCCACTACGAGGATGTGAATGCTTTTATCGACCTGATCTATTCCCATATACCCCTTTTCTCCTCCTTGAGCGGCAGCCCCTCTGATCGGCTGCCGAGAGCTCGCCGTCCGCACAACGGACGTCTCTCTAATCTGTGATGGTTTTAAGCAAACTCTATTCCAGGAAAAATGCGCTGCTGGTCAGTTGCGGCCTTGTGTGAGATATACGGCACGACAGCCTGGAAACTGAAGGGGCTCCGCCGCCCGGATCATCAGCGGACGGGTGACCAGTATTGGGGATAACCCTGATGTTTGGTGAGGTTGGCGATGCGTTGCGTGACGGTATCGGCAGCGATCCGACTGGGCACGGGGCCCACCAACACGCGGTAAAGATGGTTCTGTGGCAAGGTGCCGATGCACGTGCTGAAGCCTTTGCTTTTGAGCGGTTTTGCCAGATCAGTTGCCATGCTGGAGCGCCCGAAAGCCCCCAGTTGCACATACCAGCCAGCGTCGCTGCAGGTGTTGTCAACGGCTGGGGCGGGGGCCGTTGGCGCTTTACGGGTGGGTGGAGCTGACTTCTGCGTCAGGGTGGGACGAGTCAATACGGGCATTGGGGCGGGTGTCGGGCGCGGGTTGGCTGCGACAATTTTTTGGCGAACTGGAGACCGCCTGGATCCTTTGGCAATAACCGTGGGTGAAACAATTGGATTCGCACTGGTGTTGATGGCGGTTGCTGACTGAGTTGAGATCGTCGGGGTGGTAACTGCTGCGGTGGGTTTGGCGGAGTTAACAGAGGATATTACCGCGATGGGTTGCGGCAGGCTCAAAAAAACGCTGGCCCCACTGGATTGAAGGGTATTGGGAGCGCTTTCGTCGTGTCGTTCGGAATGTTTCCGGTATACCCCCGTGGCGACGACGACCAGCAGAAGGAGAGCGATCACGATGACGCGATTGAGGCGCTTCTGCTGCTTTTGCGTTTTGTTGATCTCGTCGGATGTCATTGATCGAATTTTTCCTGATATCTAACCGCGCTGATCAATGGCGCCCGCCATGATCGGATCGGTTCCGGCCTTGCTCGGATTCTGTGGGGCGACTACCACGATGCTTACTCGTCGATTCATGATGAGGCCCTTCGCCGTATCGTTGGGTGCTACCGGATGATACTTGCCGTAGCCTGCGGCGACCAGATTCTGCGGATTCACGCCATGCTGGATGAAGAGCTCCACTACGGAAACTGCACGTGCGGCGGACAGTGCCCAGTTGGATGCAAATTGGGCGGTGCGAATGGGTAGATCGTTGGTAAAACCGTTTACCTGGACCTGGTAAGGCACCTGACGCAAGACCTGTGCAATAGCCCCCAGAGTGGCGGTGGCATTCGGGCTGAGCCGCGTCTGTGCCGAGTGAAACAGGATTTTGGCGTTCAGATCGATGACGACGCCCAGGTTGCTCCGATGAATGGCGACGCTACCCTGCGCGATCAAAGGTTTAAGCAGTGTCTCCATTTGTTTTTCAATTTGCCGCATGGCGGTGGCGGGATGCGGCGGTGTTTGTGGGTCGTTCCTAGCCTGGGGTGAAACCTGGCCTTTTTGCACATGAGGAACGGGCGCCATATCGGCGATTTTAGGCAGGGCGGGCAGTTCTACAGGCGTCTGGCTGAGGGACAGCCCCGCGTCAGAGCGGATGGGTACCGGTGACCAGGGTTGTCCACTGAAGGCGGATACCAAAGTTTTCGACAGGACTCTGTATTTGCCTTCGTTCACCGAAGAAATGGCATACATCACCACAAAAAAGGCGAAGAGCAGAGTAATGAAGTCGGCATAAGACACCAGCCAACGTTCATGATTTTCCCATTCCTCTTCTTTCTTACGGCGCGCCATGGCGAACTCCTGTTACTAACCCGCTCTGGGAAATAGACGATTTTTCCGATCCTGCAGCGATTCCCTTGGCAAAGCGAAAACCGTGCCGCGAAAAAGACCCCAGCGGTACGGCATGAATCATGCTGTTGAGACGTTATCCGTAGAAATGGACCGTTACGATCGCCCGGATCTGACGGTCTTCCGTCAGGATCGTCAAAAACTTGACGACTAAAATTGCAAAACGCGAGGACACGATGTTTTCAAGCCAAAGCTTCCTGGATCAACTGTTCACTGAAAAAAATCGGCAAACGGGGAAAGGACAGATAGAGCGAGCCCTTGCCGAACTGATCGCGAGTGGTGAAGCGCTGGCGGTGATGGTTGGGCGTAGTGGCGGCGTTTTGGCCCAGGCCACGCTCCTTCATGCTGAAACAGACACCGCGACCCTGATCCTCGATGAACTGATGCCGGAGGCAGAAAATACCCGCTTGCGGCGCGGCGAGGATTTGCTCCTATGGAGCACGTCGATGTTACCCTTGGGGTTTCAGAGCACGGTGGTCGAGAGGCTGCTGTGGCAGCGTTATGGGGCTGTGCGCATCCAATGGCCGGATGCGCTTTACCATCTGCAGCGCCGTGCCGCTCTGCGCGCGGTGCCCGCTGAGGCGGGTGGGTTGGCGCTGTCACTTCAGCGCCACGGTGCGCGCAGTTGCGACGGGCTCTGTGTGGATCTGGGTGCCGGTGGCATGCGCGCAAGAATTCATGCGCCCAGTGACTATCCGATGACTGCCGGCGAGATGCTGGCAAGCGTGCAATTCAGCTTTCAGGGCAAAGTGTACCGGGTGGGGGCGCAGGTTCGTTATGTGGAACCAGTAGGTCATCCCCGTGGTACCGCCTCACAAGACATTGGCTTGAGCTTCGTGCAAGCCCCCGGCGCCTTGCAGGAGCGGATTATCCAATATGCCTTGCGCTGCGACCGCGAGCATTTACGCAGCGCCAATCGCTAAGGGGCTGGCAGTAGCATCCCGGCGGGCGAGTCCGAGTTGGATGATTGGTACACCGAGGGTTGCCGGAGGCGTCTGGGCTTCGGAAATGTTTGCCAGGCTGGGTTCGGCATGCTCGACAATCCACTGACCGAATTGGCGGGTGTGGGGTAAGAAATACAGTGGAGCCAAGGCATTGGCCTGTAAAGAATCATTGGTTTTTTGTGGCAGGATGACCATGACCATGCTGATTCCGTCCGTTTCTTGCGCCGCAAACTGTGGGCGTTGCGGATAGTGCAGGCCGAAATGTTCCGGCGCAACCAGCAGAAAGGCGATCAGCGGCTCATCCAGAGATTGCAGCCAGACGAAGGGGCCTTGTTCCTGAACATGGAGGAGCGTAAACCGCTGCAAGTCCGCAAAGCCCGGCAGGGGGGCGACACAATGCCATACCTGCGCATCAGAAATAGGTAGGAGACCAAAGCGGGTGGAGTAGTCGGTCATTTTTATTCTTCCTGAATGCTGGCCGCGTCCTGGGTAGACGGGCGATGAGACTGTAACCACTGGTCGAATTGGGCAGGGGCTACGGCTTGGGCAGACTGGTTGGCCTGCCGAACGGATTCCAGTAATTCTTCACGGAGGATGATCACGTCGTGGGCGCTCTCTATCCCCAGCCGCACCTGACCGTCTTCAATACGGGTGACAACGATACGGATATCGTCCCCGATACAGATGGCCTGGCCGCGGCGCCGGGTGAGCACGAGCATCTCAGGCGCTGCCGATCAGGTGCCGCTGGGTAGTGTTCTGAGTGGTCCCGCCATCGGTGTAGAGTGGATCATTGGTCCCAAAGAGGATTTGCCAGGCGCCTTGGTTAAAACGCTCCAGGGCGCCGATGATCTGCCCATTCCGCTGGTTGTGCTGAACGATCTTCTCCAGCAGTGTTCGGCGTTGCGCTTGCAGATCCATGCGGGTGACGGTAGATGGCTGCGTGCAGCGCTGGGATTCGAGCGCGCTGATGGTCTGGTAGAGCCGCTCTTTTTCCGCAGCAATGGGTTTCAGTTCTGTCATGACCCCAGACTGTAGACAACGCTCTTCCTGATGCAGCAACTGGAGCAAGGCCTCCAGCACGCCGATTTGGAGTTGCAGTGCCGTGTCCGTCTGGCTATCCATTCATCAGGCCTTGTTGTTGGTGGCTAAGGGCAGGAACTGCTGTGCGTCCTGGGTGAGTCCCTGTCCGATGCGCTGTGGCGAGATCTGATAAGTGCCGTTGGCGATGGCTGATTTGATGCCCTGCACCTGCCCGGCGTTCGCGGGTGCGGAGGTCTGCGCGGCGAGCAGGCTGCGGGCTGCGGGAGACAGAGTGACATGGTCCTGCGCCACGGTCGGACCTTTGGCTGTCCGCGCGGTACCGACCCCGGAGGTCGGCTGGTTCGCCGTGACCGCCGGATCGGCGTTTGTCTGCATCTTCGTGCCGGGTAAGCCGGAATAAGGGTTAATCGGGTTCATGACAACAGATTCTCCTCTTTACGCTTAAATCTGTGATACGGCACATTGAAGCAGGAACTGAAGGGCAATACAAAAGCTTTCGGGAAACAGATCGTTATTCAGAACGGCACCACCACACTACCCTTGGCTGTAACGGTACCGCGGATCACCCTGCCGGATTGCACGTTGCGCACCAAAATAGCCTGTCCGGGGCGGCCATTTTCGATGGCATTGGCGATGGTGGCGATGCGAATGCCATCCCCTTCCGCGTATAAGGTGACCTGTTCACCAGCACGAACAACCTCCGGCGCATTGAGCATGGATGTGGTAATGGGCTGTCCTGCCAGCGTGCCAAAACGCAGAACCTGGCCAATCGCTTGCTGCGGATTGCTCAGCGCATTACCACCAAGACCGTTCGTGTCGCGCTGAACCACACTGAGATCCGCGGCGCTGAGCACCCGGTCGGCGCTCAGCGGTCGAGCCGCGACCACCACGTTTTGATTGATGGCGAGCTGTACCGGTAAATAGAGCTTCCACGGCGAAGGGCTTGAGCAGCTTACCGTTACGGTTTGGTTGCCATAGGGGTTGCTATAGCCGAAAAAGCCGAGTTGCAAGTGGTTGCAGGCGGGGAAGCGCAAGCCCGGTGCCGGGCCGTCTACGTGAATCTGGGCGTTGCTGGTATGGGCGGGAAGGTGGTTGCGCACAAAGCGGATAACGGTAGCACGGATGGCTTCGGCGCTTTCCGTCGCAGCGCTCACCGGCAGCGAGCAGGCAAGCAGGAGCAGGGCGGTGCAGGATGCCACCGCGTTGTTCCCCGAGTGTTTTGCCAGGTTGGTCCTCTTCATCATCGTGCCCACGTCTGCCCGGCAATTGCCCATGCCATAGTCACGAAAAGCAAATAACGGGCCATGCCAGAAGTGCTTTGGAATGGGAAGCGGGGGGGTACCTGGTTTTGGCGGTGTCGGCAAAATCATGCCGCTACGGTGGTGTACAGCGCTGTCCCCGGTATGGTTGTGCCGGTTTTGACGCCCGTTGGTTTTCTGAAGCGGAGCCTGACGTAAAAAGTCCCACAAAACTCACTGGTTGGTTCGGGTGCGCCTGTTTAGGCATGTGTTTTGCTTGTAAAGTCACATGATGATTTGGGAGGAGGAGGCTGGTATGGGTGGTTTTCTGGATCAGGCACTTAATCCCCTTGCAGATGCCTTACGGGTCAGTGGTTACCGGCAGCAACTGCTGTCGGCCAATATTGCTAATGCCGATACCCCGAATTACAAGGCAGTGGATATTCCATTCAGCAAAACCTTGAAAGCGGTTCAGGCGGGTGACCGGGGGGGGCTGGCCCTGCAGACGGATAATGCGCGGCAACTGGCGGGATCGCCTGCCAGCGTAGGTCTGGCCGCCTTTGTGCATTATCAGCGTGGCAGCCAGGTGGGTCTGGACGGCAACTCTGTGGACATGAACCGCGAACAGGCCAGTTTTTTGCAGAATAGTGTCGTATATCAGGCCGATTTGACCTTTCTGACAGGTGCAATCAAAACCTTGAACTCAGTCATCACCGGCAACGTGATTTAAAGTAAGGAGAGGTTCGATATGTCCATGTTTTCAGTGCTCGATGTGGCCAGCTCGGCGCTTACCGCGCAGAGTTATCGCTTGAACGTGGTGGCGAGTAATCTGGCCAATGCCAATTCTGCGACGAGTTCGAACGGGCAGCCCTATCGCGCCCGGGAGGTGGTATTCGCTGCTCAGCCGCTCTCCGGCAACACTGCGCCTGCCGGTGTCAGCGGTGTGCAGGTGGCGGGCGTGGTGACCAAGCCCGGGCCTTTCAAGATGGTATATCAACCAGGCAATCCCCTTGCGGATAAGGCGGGCTATGTGAAAATGCCTAACGTCAATCCAGTGGATGAGATGGTGAATATGATCTCGGCATCCCGTGCCTACCAGGCCAATGTCAATGTCATGAACACCGCCAAAATCCTGCTGCAAAAAACACTTACCCTATAGGAGCCTGATCATGAGCGTCAATTCTCTGACATCCAGCGTCAATCCTTTTTACGCCTCTCTGCAGAGTAGTTCAGCGGCAAGCTCGGGTAGCGCAAGCAGTGGCGCCAGCGGGCTCGCCAGCGAGAATACCTTTTACAACCTGCTGGTCACCCAGCTGACTAATCAGGACCCGCTCAATCCGATGAGTAATTCGCAGCTTTCGTCACAGCTGGCGCAGTTCAGTGTCGCCAACGGGGTGCAGGCCATTCAGGGATCGCTGAGTTCGTTGATGGGGCAGATCAACCAGAATCAGGGCTTGCAGGCGGCCTCCCTGATCGGCAGGTCGGTCACGACCTCCGGCAATCAACTGACTCTGAATGGTGGCACTTCAATGGGCGCCTACGACCTCAGCAGCGGTGCCAGCGCTGTCGACGTGTTAGTACAGAACAGCGCTGGGCAAACCCTGGCGGTGTTGCCCCAGGGAGCGCAGGCGGCGGGGATGCAGAGTTTTAGCTGGAATGGTGCCGATGCCAGCGGCAACGTTTTGCCGAGCGGAACGTATCAATTTTCGGTGCAGGCGAGCGGAGCCAACGGCCAGAGTGTCAGCAGTACGCCCTACATGGCGGGGGTCGTCAACGGCGTGACTTTAGGCGCTGCAGGGCCAACCCTGGAACTGCAAGGTCGGCAAGGTTCAGTACCCTTCAGTGCCGTTCAGAATATCATTTAAGAGGTGGTGATATGGGAACTTTCAATACAGCGTTGAGCGGTCTGCAAGCGGCGAGCACCAATCTGCAGGTGCTTGGCAATAACATCTCCAACGCTAATACCGTAGGTTTCAAGGGCTCCAATGCCCAGTTTGCCGATGCCTATGCGGCGGCCATGGCCAACGCCTCGCCGACTCAGGGGCAGGTGGGTATTGGTACCCAGGTGCAGACCATCGCCCAGCAATTCACTCAGGGCAATATCCAGACTACCAGTAATCCGCTGGACGTCGCGATTAACGGCAACGGTTTCTTTCAGTTCAATTACAACGGCGCCACGGTCTATGGTCGCAACGGCCAGCTGCAATTGAACCAGAACGGGGTAATGGTGGATGGCAATGGCGGCGAACTGGTCGGCATTCAGGCGCAGAACGGAAAGCTGACGGGGGCCAGTGGGCCGCTGACCATCAGCCAGAATGCGTTGCCGCCGCAGGCCTCTTCCGGGCTGAGTATCGGGTTGAATCTGGATTCGACCAATACGCCGATCACCGGGACGGGCATCAATCCCAATAATCCCAGTACATACAACTACTCTACGACGACGACGGTATACGACAGCCTGGGCACCCCACAATTGTTAACTACGTATTATCAATTGTCTTCGGCCAGCTCCACCAGCGGCCAGACGTGGAATGTGGGTTACTCCGCGACGGGAACGGCCAGTGGCACGGCCGCCAGCGGGACGCTGACAACCCCCCTTCAATTCAATTCAAGCGGGCAAGTTCAACCGCCCAGTAGTGGAACTGTCAGCCTCCAGTGGGCAGATGGGGCCGCCCCCAGTACCCTCGCCGTCAATTTCAGCGGCAGTACCAACTACAACTCCGCCAACGCGGTCATCAATGCCAGCAGCAATGGCTACGGCACCGGCCAGCTCTCCGGCCTCTCCATTGATCCCAGCGGCAATATTTTCGCCCGCTACAGCAACGGCCAGTCGCAGGTCATGGGGCAGATTACGCTCACCCGCTTTGCCAACAATAACGGCTTGCAGAATCTCGGTAACAACTACTTGGCGCCGACCTTTGTTTCCGGCCAGCCCCTGTCGGGATCGCCGGGCAGTTCCAATCTGGGGGTGTTGCAGTCGGGTGCGGTGGAGCAGTCAAATGTGAATTTGTCGCAGTCGCTGGTGAATCTGATTGTCGCGCAGCAGGCCTATCAGGCTAACGCCCAGACCATCAAGACCCAGAATGCCGTGGTTCAGACGCTGTTAAGCCTGTGAGATAACGGACTATGGATACCCTCTACATTGCCATGACTGGAGCCCGTGCGATTCTGCAGCGGCAGACAGTAACTGCCAACAATCTGGCCAATGCCAACACCACCGGTTTTCGCGCTGACGAGGCGCAGTTCAGCGCCCTGCCGGTGTACGGTCAGGGCCTGCCGACCCGCGCCTATACAGCGACAGTGAACCAGAGTGTGGATTTCCAGTCCGGGCCGGTGGTGCATACGGGGCGGCCATTGGATGTGGCGGTCAATGGCCAGGGCTGGCTCGCGGTGCAGGGTCCTGGTGGACAGGAAGCGTATACGCGTGACGGCAATCTGCAGATCAGCGGACAAGGTATTCTGACGACGGCGACAGGTCATCCTGTGCTGGGCGTTAACGGCGCGCCCATTTCTCTGCCTCCTATGCAGTCTCTGGTGATCGGTGCCGACGGGGTGATCTCCGGCGTTCCCGTGGGGAGTCAGCCCGACGCGGTCATGGCCATTAACCAGATCAAGCTGGTGAATCCGCCGGAAAAGACTTTGCAGAAAGGCGCCGATGGCCTCTTTCAGACCAGCGGCGGCAAATCTGCGCCGGAGAATGCCAACGTCGTGTTGGAGCCAGGCGCGCTGGAAGGCAGTAATGTCAATCCGGTGAATAGCATGATCCAGATGCTGCAGGATAGTCGTCAGTTTGAAATTCAGACCAAGCTGATGCAGACCGTTTCGCAAGACCAGCAAAGCGCCACTCAACTGCTCGTGGTGCCATGATAAACAGGAGCAATGCCCAATGATGCGATCCTTATATGTGGCCGCTACCGGTCTGGAAGGCGAGCAAACCAAGATGGACGTCATCGCCAATAATCTGGCGAACGTGAATACCACCGGTTTCAAACAATCCCGGGCGGTCTTTCAGGACTTGCTGTATCAAAATCTGCGTCAGCCCGGTGCGCAGTCTTCCCAGACGACACAGTATCCTTCTGGTCTGCAACTGGGTACCGGGGTGCGGATAGTGTCCACAGAGCGTCTTATGACCCAGGGTAATCTTACCCAGACGGGTAATTCCCTGGACGTGGGCATCAATGGGCAGGGCTTCTTCCAGGTCATGCAGCCCAACGGCACGATAGCCTATTCTCGGGATGGCACCTTTCAGATGAATAATCAGGGACAACTGGTCACGTCCAACGGTTATCTTCTGCAGCCGCCAGTCACTATCCCGCCCAACTCGCAATCCATCACCATCGGCAGCGATGGGACGGTGTCGGTGGTGTTGCCCGGACAGGCGCAGCCGCAACAGGTGGGTACCATCCAGCTTGCCAATTTTATCAATCCCACGGGTCTGCAGAGTATCGGTGACAACCTCTACTTGCAGACGGGCTCTTCCGGTGCGCCCCAGACCGGCCAGCCGACCCTGAATGGTCTCGGTTCCGTGCAGCAGGGTTACCTGGAATCTTCCAACGTCAATGTGGTATCAGAACTGGTGAATATGATCTCCACCCAGCGTGCTTATGAGATTAACAGCAAGGCAGTGTCCACATCCGATTCCATGCTGCAGTATCTCACCCAGAATCTTTGAGGACAGTTGATGCGCGCGCGGGGAGGCGAAATGATGATCCTGAGTGGCCTGAATGGCCTCCTTTCTAATGGTTGGCGCGGCTTGGCCCGTGTCGTCATGGCCGTCGGATGCCTGCTCAGTCTTGGCGCCTGCGCTACGTTGAAGGGCCACCGCGACCTGAAGCCGCTGACGCCGCTGCCCATCCCGGCAAAGCCGGAATCTCTTGCCGCGCACCCCGCCAACGGGGCTATCTGGCAGACGGGGACCAATGTTTCCCTGTTTAATGACAACCGGGCCAATCGCATCGGTGATCTCATCACGGTGCTGATTCAGGAGAACTCCAGCGCTTCCAATAATACCAACACCGCCATCAACACCTCGGATTCGCTGAATGCGGCGCTGACCAATTTCTTCGGTATCACGCCCACCTTTGGCAGCGTGGCGGGTAGCCCTTTCAGCCCCAGTATGGGAGCTACCAGCGGCCAGAAATATGGTGGTACCGGTGCCACGACCCAGAGCAATACCTTTACGGCGATGCTGGAAGTGACGGTGGTGCGGGTGCAGGGGAATGGCAATCTGGTGATTGAGGGATCCAAAGAGGTATTGCTGAATGGCGGGCATGAATACATTCGGGTGGCCGGGATCGTGCGGCCCGCTGATGTGACGCCGCAAAACACGATCCTCTCGACTCAGATTGCAGATGCACGGGTGGAATATAGCGGCGACGGCAGTATTTATTCGGCGGCGCGGATGCCCTGGCTGGCGCGCTTTTTCCTGTCGCTGTGGCCGTTTTAACCGATAAGGTCCGATCATGAGAACGCTTCGTTGGAAAGGACTTCTGCTGATACTGATAACCATGACGCTAGCGTTCGGGTATCTGGCCGGAGCGCATGCGGAAACCGTGCGCAATCTGGCTACGGTCGGTGGCGTGCGCAGCAACCAGTTGGTGGGCTACGGACTGGTGGTGGGGCTGAACGGAACGGGCGACCAGGCTACTCAGGTGCCCTATACCACACAGTCCCTGCTGAATATGTTTCAGCGCCTCGGTATCAATCTCCCGGCCTCCGTAGCCACTAATCTGCAGCCCAAGGATGTGGCCGCCGTGATCGTGACGGCTCATCTGCCGCCCTTTGCGCAATCTGGGCAGACCATTAATGTCACAGTGTCGGCAGTCGGCAATGCCAGTAGCCTGATGGGGGGCACTTTGCTGATGACCCCGTTGAAAGGTGCGGATGGGCAGACCTATGCCGTCGCTCAGGGCAATCTGATCGTCAGTGGTTTTGGGGCCAGTAGTAACGGTGCTTCGGCACAGGTTAACGTGACGACGGCCGGTACCATCCCCAATGGGGCGAATGTGGAGCGCACCGTCTCCAATGGATTCGATCAGGCTGGGCCCATGACCCTGGAACTGCATACCCCGAGTTTTACCACCGCCGCGCGGATTGCGGACGTCATCAATCAGCAGCTGGGCTATGGCATTGCGGAGGCGATGAACGCAGGGGAGGTCAAAGTGCAGGCGCCGACATCACCGGGGGCGCGGGTGACCTTCCTTTCCGAGATCGAGAATCTGGACGTCACCCCGGAAACCCCGCTCGCCAAGGTGATTATTGATGCGCGCAGCGGAACCGTGGTGCTGGGCCAGAATGTGACTTTGGGTTCCTGTGCCGTCGCCCACGGTAACCTCTCGGTAACCATCTCTCAGAAGTATCTCGTCAGTCAGCCGAATCCGCTGGGAGCCGGGCAGACCGTGGTCGTTCCGCAAGCCAATGTGAACGTTAACCAGTCCAACGCCAAGCTGCTGATGTTCAAGCCGGGCGTCAGTCTGGAGGCCGTCGTGCGTGCCTTGAATGCGGTGGGTGCGACGCCCACCGACCTGATTGCCATACTGCAGGCCATGAAGGCTGCAGGCGCACTGCATGCGCAACTGGAGGTAGTATGAGTGGCCCCGTAAGTCTCGGCGCCAGCACCCAGGCGGTGAATATCAACCCTAAAGCGGCATCCGCGGCGGCCAGCGATGCCCTGAATTTCTCGGGTCTGGCGCAACTGCGCAGCGATGCGCAGGCGCACAACCCTCAGTCTATTATGGCGGTCGCTAAACAGTTTGAGGCGGTGCTGATGCAGGAAATGCTTTCGGCGATGTCTGCCACTTCATTTGGCTCTGACCTTACCGGAAAAAATGCCGGGCCGATGTTCAAGTCCATGTTCAACCAGCAGATCGCGCAAACCGTTAGCCAGGGTCAGGGGATGGGTATCGCGCAGACCCTCGCCAGGGAGATCGCCAGTCGTTACCACTTGCACTGGGGTGAACATGGCAAGCCTGCGCTGGCCGAAGGGAACATGCCGGTTCCAGAGCGCAATGCCGCCCTGCTATCTCCCGCATCCGTATCGCCGTCCTGGGCCGAACCATCGCAGGCGCTGGTCCGGCAGGCCACCGCCTTTGTCGCCGCCATCCTGCCCGCCGTAGAGTCCGCAGCGCGGAAACTGGGTGTCGCGCCCAAGGCCATCATCGCCCAAGCCGCTCTGGAAACCGGTTGGGGCAGCCATGTGGCGGGAAATAATCTCTTCGGTATAAAGGGGGCTGGTAGTTGGCAGGGACCATCGGTGAGCAGTCTGACTCACGAATTTGAGGATGGCGTGAATCAGGTGGAAACGGCTGCTTTTCGCGCCTATGGCAGTTTCCGCGCCAGTGTGCAGAACTACGCCCAACTGCTGCTCGATAATCCGCGTTACCAGTCCGCGCTGAGGCAGGGGAATAATGTTGCGGCTTTCGCAGAGGCCCTGCAGCAGGGCGGGTATGCCAGCGATCCACAATATGCCGGAAAACTGGTGGCAGTGGCCGATAGCCCATTGATGGAGCAGGTGATGGCCGGGCTTCCGCAAGGCGCTGCCGGGGGCTAAACTCCGGCAGTTTTTGTGTCGTTATAACGGAAAACAGTGTTTTCTGCGATCGGGAGAAAGAAGGCGGCATGGGCGAGATGACCCCAGGGCGGGATGAGCTGGAGACGGTGCAGGCGTTGACCGACCTGCTGCAGCTACAGAAGGCATGCTTGGCGCGCGCTGACTGGGGACAAGGTTTGCCCGATTCGGAGCGGAGAAATTTTCTGGCCCGGCGTTTATTGCAACTGCGTGCGGAAATGGTTGGTAATGCGGCACCCGCTCCGGATCTGAATCAGGCGGTACTCGGCCTGCAGGAAGCGTATAGCGAACTGGATCATGCGGTGCGCCTTGCTAGTGCCGCGTTGCGGGATGCACTGGCGCTTCTGCAGGGGCAGAAGACCGCCGTATATGGTGATCATGCTGGTCCGGGTCGTTTCTTGGGGAGTGCGTAAGATGTCGGGAATCAGCGGAATCGTCAATACAGCACTTACGGGATTGCAGACCGCGCAAAATGCGCTGCAGGTAACCGGCAATAACATCGCCAACGTCAACACCCCCGGCTATAGCCAGGAAAACGTAGTGCAGTCTACCACCACGCCCACTTTCATCGGGGGCCAGTACTATGGCAACGGCACCCAGATCACGACGGTGCAGCGGAGTTACAGTAGTTTTCTGCAAGGGCAGGTGTGGTCGGCGACCGCCAGCGCGAGTGGCCAGGCCACGCTTTCCAGTTCGCTCCAGCAGGTCCTCGGGATACTCAATAACGGCGGCGTCAGTTCACAGGTCAGCCAGTTTTTTTCCGGCGTGGCGCAGGTGGCCGCCAGTCCCAGCGATATGCCCGCGCGTCAGAGCATGCTCAGCAATGCCCAGAATCTCAGCCAGACCTTTCAGTCCCTCGGTCAGCAATTAAGCAGCATCGGTGCCGGCGTCAACCAGCAAATCGGCCAGTCGGTCACCCAGATCAATGAGCTCAGCCAGCAGATCGCCCAAATGAATACGCAGATATCCACCTTGCAGGGCACGGGTAATGGTGCCGCCAACGACCTCCTCGACCAGCGTGACCAGCTCCTCACCCAGTTGAACGGCCAGGTGGGCGTGCAAGTGCTGCATCAGAACAACCGTCAGATCAACGTCTATCTCAGCAACGGGCAGGTGCTGGTGGCGGGTGGCAAATCCTTCGACCTCAAAACCCAGCCCAGCGCTTACAACCAGCAGACCATGGATGTCGCCTACGCCAGCAATGGTGCGAACATCAGCCATAACCTCAGCGGCGGCACCCTCGGTGGCCTGCTGCAGTTCCGCAGCCAGTCCCTCCACCCTGCCCAGAATGGCTTGGGGCAATTGGCCGACGGCCTAGCGGCGGCCCTCAACGCGCAGCAGGCGCAGGGGCTGAGTCTCAACGGCAGCAGTGGCACGGCGCTCTTTGCCACGGGCGGTGTGCAGATTTTTGCCAATCAGGCGAATACGGGGAGTGCAGCCATCAGCGGCAGCATTACCCATGGTGGCGCGCTAACCGCCTCCGATTATATTCTGACAAATGCGGGCGGCGGTAACTGGACGCTGGCGGATCGTGGCAGCGGACAGGTAGTGGCCACCACCAGCGGCAGCGTCAGCAGCGGTGTGACTACCTTGAACTTCGGGAGTTCGGGCTTCAGCATCAGTGTCTCGGGCGCGGTCTCCGGCAATAGCTTTCTTATCGAGCCCACCCGGCTGGGCGCCAGCAATATGCAGACCGTAATGACCGATCCCTCGGGCATCGCCGCCGCCAGCCCCTATGTCAGTAGTCCGGGGCAGGTGGTCAGCGGCAGCCTGGTCAACACCAATCTCGGCAATATGACCCTGTCCGCAGGTCAGTATGTGAGTAGCAAGGGCGCCGGCGCCGTGCTGGTCTCCGGGCTGGCCAGTTTCCCGACGCCGTTGCAGGTCACCTTCACGCAGGGTGGGTCGGGCAGTGCAGCCGTCCGTTTTCAGATCAGCTCGGGGAGTGGGGGCGCCGGGGTGATCGCCAGCGGCAGCGTGTCTCTGGGCGGGTCGGGTACCAGCATCGCTATCCAGAATCCCAACCCGCCTGGCGGCTACTGGCAGGTGAACCTCAGCGGCAGTCTAGCGGCATCGGGCGACGCCTTTACCCTCAGTCCCGGCGGCGTGGGTAGTAATGGCAATGCGCAGGCCATGACCGCGCTGGCTACCAGCAAGGTCATGAGTAATGGCAGCGCGACCTTCAATGGCAGCGCGGCGCAATGGATCACGCAGGTGGCGTCCCAGGTCGGGCGGGCGCAGACCAGCGCGCAAGCCCAGGCGACGGTCCTGCAGCAGGCACAAGCCTCCCAGCAGTCGGTGTCCGGAGTCAATCTCAATCAGGAGGCTGCCAACCTGATCCTCTATCAACAGGCCTATCAGGCCGCCGCCAAGGCCATTTCGGTGGGGAACACGCTGTTCACGTCCCTCATTCAGGCCCTGTAAGGAGATTCAACATGCGTGTCAGCACTTCTGAATTCTTTCAAAGCAGCTTAAGCGGCATGCTGAATCAGCAGAGCACGTTGAACACCCTCAGTCAGCAGCTTTCCACTGGCAATGCGTTGATCAACCCGGCGAGCAACCCGGTGGCTAATGCCCAGGTGCTCAACCTCAACAGTCAGATCGCCAACCTCGGCAGCTACCAGCAGAGTAATCAGTATGCCCAGCAGAACCTGCAACTAAGTTCCAGCACCCTGCAGGGCGTTGGGACCCTGATCGATCAGGTGCAGCAACTGGCGGTGCAGATGAACAACGCCACCGTCAGCCCCAGTGATCTGCAGAATGCGGTGACAACCATGCAAGGTAACTTGCAGCAACTGGTGCAGATGGCGAATACCCAGGACGCCAATGGCACCTATGTCTTTGCGGGTTCGCAATCGGGTGTGACGCCATTTCAATTGCAGAGTAATAACCAGGTGCAGTATCTGGGTGATTCCGGCCAAAAAACCCTGGAGATTGGACCGGGGCTGACGGCGCCGGTGTCCCAGGCGGGGACTTCGGTTTTTATGAATATCCCAGCCGGGAATGGCAGTTTTACGGTGACGGCGTCCAGTGGTAACTACCAAATCCCGGCGAGCGGTACCGCCACCGATGTGGGGACCACCACTTTGGGGCCGGGAAGCGTTTTGAATCAGGCCGCAGCTAATGACCAGTTCGTGGTGAATGGCGCACAGTATCAGGTGACGATCAGCAATAATAGCTCCAGCGGCCTGACCTATAGCGTGAGCAGCGGCACGGGGCAGGTGGGTTCATCAGGCTGGAGCGGCAGTTCCGGGACGGTGGTATCCGGCAGCTATACGCCGGGCCAGAGCATAGCCATACCCAGCACACCAGGCAGCAGCCCCTTTATCAGTGTGCCCACCAACGGGCAACCGGGCGTCGGGCAGAGCGCTTCGTTTATCCTTGCCGCCGCTCAGCCGCAGAGCTTGTTTCAGACCTTTAATAACCTGATCACGGCCTTTCAGGCGGGCGGCGGATCGCCGGGTGCCAACACGCAACGCGCCCAGGATATCAGCAACGTTCTCGCCAATCTGAGTCAGTCGCAAACCACTCTGCTCAGTACGCAGAGCCAGATCGGATCACAACTGCAACAGGCACAGAGTGTGCAGACCATGAACACCAATCTTACCCAGCAATTTCAGACCACGCAGGGCAGCCTGGCTGATATCAGCTACCCGCAAGTGATCACCCAGTTTCAACAAAGCACCACCGCTTTGCAGGCGGCGCAAAAGGCCTTTGCACAGGTGCAGGGGTTGAGTTTGTTTAATTATATTTGAAGACGAACGGCATAGTGGCTATGTTACACTGAAAAAAATGACGAAGGGGCGAGCGTGAGCCACGATCAGAATTTTAAGAATTTGATATTGGATTACCCTCGTGAGGCGTTGTGGTTTTTCGCGCCGGAAGAAGCGGCAACCTTGGACGATACCGTATGTATTACTCCGATTCGTCAGGAGCAGTTGCAGGAACGTCTGGGAGAGCGATTTCGCGAGTTGGACGTACCGCTACTGGTAGAATGGCCGGACGGGCGTCGTGGGGCGCTGGTTTTCGCCGTGGAAGAAGAAAGTGATAGCCGGCGCTTTTCGATACACCGATTGGCACACTACTGTCTGGATCTGGCGGAGTTGTTGGGGACAGACCGTATTGTTCCAGTGGTGATTTTTCTGCGTGGCGGGCATTATCAGCAGACGCTGAAGCTGGGTGGGGATCACCATAGTTATATGGAATTCAGTTATCTGATCTGCGATTTGCCAGCACTATCCAGCGAGGCATACTGGACCAGTGACAATGTGGTGGCACGACTGAACTTGCCGAATATGCGCTACGCGCCCGCAGATCGGGTCGAGGTCTATGCCCACGCTGTCCAAGGTCTGTTCGGCTTGGAGCCAGACCCGGAGAAACAACTCAAATATTTGGACTTTATCGACATTTATGTGGGTATGAGTGAGCATGAGCTTGAAGAGTATGGCAGACGTTATCCAGAGGAGGTGAAGAGAGTGAGCAGCTTCGCAGAACGTTTTACGGAACAAGGCCTGCGGCAGGGCCTACAGCAAGGCCTGCAGCAGGGCGTGCGGCAGGGCGTGCAGCAGGGGCTGCAGATAGGTGAGGCAAAGGTCCTGCTCCGCCAAATAGACCGCAAATATGGTGCTCAACTAGCTGCGGCCTATAGGGAGCGGATAGAGAGCGCGGATGCGGAGACCTTGTTGCTTTGGTCGGATCGTATCCTGAGTGCTGAGCGTATTGAAGATTTGTTTCATTGATAAGGCCCGACCATTCTGAATCAGTCACAGGCGACTTTGCTCGGTATTCAGCTGCAAATCGGCTCGCAACCGCAACAGGCCTAGAGCGTGCAGGGCTTTAATGCCAGCCTTACCCAGCAGTTCTAGACGAATCGCGGTAATCTGGCGGACGTCAGTTACCCTCAGGTGATTACTTAGTTTCAGCAGAGTACCACCGCCTTGCAGGCGGCGCAGAAGGCCTTTGCGCAGGTGCATGGGTTGATTTTTTTATATTTAATTAACTCCAAATTCTAAAAAGGATAGCGCTTGGACACTTTAAGCAACTTTGGCTTTGATTCTAAGCTAGACGCACGCCAGCTGCATTCACGTCAGACGTTATCCCAGCTTGCGAATTGTCAAAGTGAATTATGCTCGATACGTTTTGATGCTCTTCTGGTGGACGGCGCACTCCAGCCCCACGCCGACCTCTATTTCCATTTGCCGGAAACGGGCCGCCTTGTTCCTGCGCTGGCACTGCCGATCGATCTTGCAACAAACCGGCTAGTCTGGCCAGATGCCTTCGCTGATTGGCCGGATGCGCTGCTGGCCCAGACCAGCCGTCATGTGCTGGACTTGTGGAGCGGCAGACCGGCAGTGGGACAAGTCATCGCCAATGGGTCCTTCCAGTCTGTTTTCGGCGCGCCGACCGAGCAGTTGCTCAATGGCCGCTCGATCCCTGGCCTGGAAAACTACTGGACCACCGCCCAGGTTCTGAACCGCTACCAGTGGGTCGAACGCCTGGTGCAGAACGGATGCGTGCTCGAAGTGGCCACCGGCCCCGGCTTTGGTGCCGCCTGGCTGCTGGAGAGGCAAGCGGGCGTGAACGGCTATGTCGGCGTCGATCTGGACGACCTGGCCATCGGACTCGCCCGCCGCCTGAATCCGCCAAACCGTGCCCGCTTCCACCTCGGTCTGCTGGAGACATTGCCAGATACCGGATTCGACTGGGTGCTGTCGCTCGAAACCATCGAGCACACGCCTGATCCCGAACGCTTTCTCATGGAGCTCAAGCATCGGCTCGCGCCCGGCGGACGCATGCTCGTGTCGCTGCCCTGCGAGCGCTGGCACGGCTTTCATCTTAACCCTCACCATTGGAGTGCGTGGAACTTTCGACGGATCCGAACATTCCTCGAACCGCATTTCGGGCAAATTGACTTCTGGCGACAGGGGCGCCCTCGTTTTAATGAGCATGCACTGGATGGCACTGGTCGTATAACGCCGTTGCAGGGAATAGACGCCGACTGGGACGAGGACTACCTCATGCTTCTGTCCGAACCGCGCGAAGCACCACGCCGCTCCCGGGTTGTAGTGCAGCGCCGTTACGCTCGCGGTGACGTGCTGCAGGCCACACCGATCGTCCGCGCGATTCGGGATAAGTTCCCTGACCACACCTTGGTTGTGTCTACCGATATTGACGAGGCCTTTGCCGGAAATCCGCATGTGGATCTGCTCATGGCGACTTCGTCGGGCTTCCGTCCGCGCGCCGACGACCTGGTCATCAATCTCGACGAGGCCTATGAGCGCCAACCCAAACAACACATCCTCGCCGCCTACGCTGCCGCTGCCGGCGTGCCCCTGCCTAACCCAACGCTGGAACTGCATTTGGATCGCCGCGACTACCAGATCGTCGGCAGTCTGTTGGAGCAATCCGGTGATGCCTGGCAGTCCGTGTCCCGACTGGTCGCGGTGCATATGGGTGCCACGCCCGATCGATCGTGGCCGTTTACATATTGGCAGGTGCTTATTGCTGCTCTGAATGCTGATCCTCATGTGGGGATCGTTGTCGTGGGTGCCGGGGCGGATTTCCATCCTGCCGCTGCTGTCCGAGTGCTTGACCTAGTCGGGCGCCTCGACCTGCGTGAAACAGCTGCTGCTGTGGCAATAGCTGATGTGCTTGTCGGCCCCGACTCGGCGTTGCTGCATGTGGCTGCCGCCGTTGGTACACCTGCAGTTGGCCTCTACGGTATGGCCGATCCACGCTTGCGCATACCGTTTGGTGCAGATCAGGCCGCCGTACGCTCTCCGGTGGATTGCGCCGGTTGCCTGCACGAGCTACCTGCGCCCAATAATAATCCGCGCTGCAAGTTCAGTAAATCCTTCTGTATGGAGGCCATTGCTCCCGCGCCGGTTATCACGGCAACGCTGCAAAAACTCGGACACCGCCCGACCGATTCCTGGCGCGCTCGCTTGCAACTCGGTGGCTTCACTCGCCTGTCTATGGAAAGTGTTTCGCCATGTTGGGCCGAGACGGCTACAGCAATTACCCTGCCGCCACCCGCTTCTAGCCCGACTCTCACTTCGACGGATGTACTGAAGATATCAGCAGCGCCCGACGCCTTAACTCCGTCATGGTTACCGCAGGGCCGTTTTCTGCCCTCAGAAAAGATATGTGCTGATGAAGCCATTGCTGCGTGGAAGGCTTCCAACCAGTCTTTGCCTGTTGTGGCCCTTGCCCTGATGTCTCACTCCCGCCGGTTGTCGCAGACCACTAAGAACAGTTTGCAAGCTCAGTGGATGACTTGTGAGTTGTTGCTGGCCGTCACACATCAGATGGACGGTGACAATCTCGTGGCTGATGTAAACCCAATACTGGTTAGCAGCAACGCTGACTGGATCGGCCTCATCGACGCCGGTGACGAACTCGCCCCCGATGCCACGTTCCGCCTTGCCCAATCCATCCAGAATCATCCTGAATGGCAGATTATCTACACCGACGAAGACTCTCTCACTGCGGAAGGCGAGCACGTTAACCCCCACTGTAAACCCGATTTCAACCTGGATTATCTGCGTAGTCTGCCCTATGTCGGTGGCCTGATGCTCATTAAAAAGACGCTCTTTGACGCCCTCGGTGGCTTTGATCCACAGGCTGATGGCGCCGAGGATTATGATTTCCTCCTGCGCGCCTGGGAGCGCATTGGCGATGAGGGTATCGGTCATATCCCCGAAGTGCTTTATCACCGTCGTCAGGGCAGCGGTCATTGTAATAAGTCGATTGAAGAAATTCTTGCTGCTGGTCGCGAGGCGCTGCAACGGCACTTTGAGCGCTTGCAAATTCCTGCGGAGGTTCAACCCGGCCCATTTCCACCGTCGACCCGTGTGCGCTATCCCCTGAGTGCGACACCCCTCGTTTCCATCGTCATTCCCACCCGCAATCAACTAGGTTTTTTACAGCGTTGCATCGAATCTCTGATCGAGAAAACCCAATATCCCGCCTATGAAGTCCTGATTATTGATAATGATAGTGACGATGCAGAAGCCCGTACTTATCTGGATATGCTGACAGCGCAGGAAGAAAGCATGGGCGGGCGTTTGCGAGTGCTGCGCTATCCCGGCGCCTTCAACTTCTCGGCCATGAACAATATGGCGGTGGATGCGGCGCATGGTGAATATATCCTGCTGCTCAACAATGACACGGCGGCTCTGCACGAGGACTGGCTGGACGAAATGGTCAGTCACGCCCTGCGCCCGGAAGTGGGCATCGTGGGTGCCAAGCTGCTCTATCCTGACGGCAAAATTCAGCATGCCGGGGTGATTTTGGGCATGAAGGGGCCTGCAGAACATCCCTTTATCGGCCATCTGCCAGAGGATCGTGGTTACTTTGGGCGTGCTATGCTCACGCAGAATTACTCGGCGGTGACCGGCGCTTGTTTGCTCATATCCAAGGCACTGTATCAAGAGGTGGGCGGACTCGACGAGCAGCAGTTCAGAGTGTCCTACAACGATATTGATCTTTGTCTGAGAGTCCGTGAGGCAGGGCATAAAATTGTCTGGACACCCTGGGCCATGTTGCTGCACGAAGGCTCCGCCAGTCAGAAAGGCGCGGTGGAGCAAAAAGCGGATAAAGATAAACTGGCCCGTTTCGCCGCCGAGAAAGAAGCTTTTTATAAACGCTGGCTGCCGCAACTCGCTTTCGATCCGGCATACAACCGGCACCTCAGTCTCGCCAGCACCGACTTCCTCCTGGAAGATCAGTCGGCGCTCACCTGGGACCCGGAATGGCGGCCTCGCCCCCGCATTCTCGTTCATCCCGCCGACCGTGAGGGTTGCGGTGAATACCGCATCATCAGCCCCATGCGGGCGCTGCGAGCGGCCGGAAAGGTGCAGGGCTGGGAGACCATGCGGATTTTTGAGCCAGCCGAAATGGAACGATTTTCCCCCGACAGTATCGTCCTCCAGCGGCAGATGGAATGGCCGCAAATCGAAGCGCTGGAGCGCCACAAGCGCCTCCATAAAGCCTTTCGCGTCTTCGAGATTGACGACCTTATCACGAATCTGCCCGTAAAAAGCGTACACAAGGGACAGATTCACAAAGACATCGCCAAGCGTTTCCGCAAAGCAGCGGGTCTTTGTGATCGTCTGGTGGTGGCTACTGAACCGCTGGCGCAGGCCTACAAGGGCTTCAGCGATGAAGTGCGCGTACAGCCCAACTGCGTCGAACGGGCGGTCTGGGGCGATCTGCTACCGCGTCGCCGTGGTGGTGCCAGGCCGCGTGTCGGCTGGGCCGGCGGGGTAGGGCATACGGGCGATCTGGAGTTGGTGGCCGACGTGGTGCGTGACCTCGCCAACGCGGTGGAGTGGGTGTTTTTCGGGCTCTGTCCCGAGGCCCTGCGTCCTTATGTGCATGAATTTCACCCCGGCGTACCACTGCCGCAGTATCCCGCCAAACTGGCCAGCCTCGATCTGGATTTGGCCATCGCGCCGCTGGAAGAAAACCCCTTCAACGACGCCAAGAGCCATCTGCGAATACTGGAATACGGCGTGCTGGGTTTTCCCGTGGTCTGCTCGAATATTACGCCTTATCAGGGAGATTTCCCGGTCTGGCGGGTGGCCAACCGGTATCGCGACTGGATGAAGACAATCCGGGAGGCTATCTCGGACCGGGCAGCGCTTGCCGCCGCCGGCGATGCTCTGCGCGATCAGGTGCGGGCACGTTGGATGCTGGAAGATCGTCTCGACGATTGGCTGCAGGCGTGGTTGCCTTGAGCGGCTCAAGTTTTAATGCCATGTGCCGTTATGAATGACATGCGGGATTCACCCGCATGAACGGCAAGGATGCCACCTCACCCCTAAGAAAGGAGCATTACCATGGCAATTTCAGGAATTCTTAATACCAATACCTCGGCTTTGAACACGATCAATGCGTTGAACAGTACCCAAGGCAGTTTGAACACCTATCTGCAGCAACTCTCCACCGGTAAGAGCATCAACGGCCCTTCCAATAACCCCGCTGGCTACGCCATCGCCCAGCGTTTTCAGACACAAATCAATGGCTTGAACCAGGCGGTTTCCAATGGTAATCAGGGTGTCTCCCTGGTGCAGACGGCCACCGGTGCTATTCAGAACCAGACCAGCCTGTTGCAGCAGATTCGTACGACGGCCGTGCAGGCAGCGAATGCTTCGAATACTTCACAGGATCGTCAGGCATTACAGGGCGTAGTGAGTCAGTTATTGGCACAGGTCCAGACGATTGCCACGCAAACCCAGTTTAACGGGCAGAATCTGTTAGACGGAACTTTTTCCGGTGCACAGTTCCAAGTTGGATCTAATGCAAATCAGATCATCAACGTTTCGATCAGTAATTCACAGAGTAATGCTATCGGCAATAATACGCTTGCTGCAAGCGGTGCTGTATATAGCACAAGCGGAGCGTTCACCAATGGAGGTTATACTCCGGGCAGTGCGTACACTATCAGTGCTGGTGGCGGCAACTTCACTGCTGGTACGGTAAGCATATCTGGATCCGCTGGGGCTAGCGGTATCAGTGTTACCGCCGACGAATCGGCGAGTAATATTGCTGCTAGCGTGAATGGGGTTTCCCAATCGACGGGTGTCACTGCGACTGCGACGAACAGTGTTGCGTTCACGGTGACCAGCGGGTCATTTGCTTTTTCATTGAGTAATGGGACCTCTGGTTCAGCATCTAATACTGTGAATATTTCAGCCAATGTCACTGCAGCGAATCCAACGGGATTGAGTGGGCTGGTTTCTGAAATCAACAACTCTACTGCGCAAACCGGCGTCGCAGCCACCGTAAATTCGTCCAACCAGTTGGTGCTTACCCAGAGCAATGGCCAAAACATGCTGTTCTCAGGTTTCGGTGGTTCAGGCAAACTCGCTGCCAAAGGCACCACATTAAGCAGTGGTACTGGCAGTGGAGTTGCTTTGGTGCAAGGCGCTGTACAGTTCCAGTCTACGCAGGGCTACGCGCTGTCTGGGGGTTCTAAAATTGGACTGACGGATATAAGTAGTCTTACGGCTGTATCGACCGTTAACGTATCCACCGCAGAAGGAGCCCAACAGGCTATTTCTGTAGTAGACCAAGCCATCAACACGCTCAACCAGCAAAACGGTTCTCTCGGTGCCATCCAAAACCGGATTCAGGCCTCGGTCGCCAACGATCAGACCACGGCGACCAATCTACAGTCGGCGCAGTCGGTGGTGCAGGATGCGAACATCGCGCAGGCGACGTCGCAGATGACCAAGTACCAGATCTTGCAACAGGCCGGTATTTCTACCCTGGCGCAGGAAAACTCTTTGCAGCAGAGCTTTCTTAAGCTCATACCGTAAAAGTTAAAGGGCTTGGTGATTTTCCTCCCGGCAAGCGCCGGGAGGGGTTTCGCTCGGCGGAGGTGTCTCATGGATGCAACGCATATCCGTAATGGTCATGCACCTAATCCGCAGACTGCGTCTGGAAACGGCGCTGCGATTGCTGCGGGAGAATCGCAAAAAAACGTGGGGTTGACCACAGCGGCTAAGCCACCAAAGGGTCAGGCATCCACCACATCGATCCCGAAAATCACATCAGAACAACAGTTGAATGCCGCGGTTAAAAAACTGCAACAAAACATACCGAAAAGTTCTTCGATAACCTTGGAAGCGGGCCTTGATCCGAATGGTGATCACCCCGGTCAGGTGTTGATCATGCTCAGTGATAAGGCGACCAAGCAAATATTTTTTAAATACTACGTGCCCGTGCAGCAAATATTAAAGAGCGCAGCAACGGGGGGTACCATACCACCGGGCAGTTTGATGAATGAAAAGGCCTGAGCGAACGAGCGCAGGCAAGGAGCAACGATCATGTCAGTGTCATTGTCGGGTCTGGTCAGTGGAATTAACGTCCAGCAGCTGATTAGTAACCTCAGCGCGGCGTATCAGCAACCGATCATGGTGCTGGAGGGTCAGCAGCAATCCTATCAGACGACGCTGAGCGCCTGGGGTACGTTGCAGAGCAGTTTGTCCAGTCTGCAGTCTTCCATGAGCAGTTTGCAAAACCTGGGCAGTACCAATAACCGTAGTGTCAGCCTTTCCAATAATAATGCCGCAACGGCCACGGTGAGCGCCAACGCCGCCACGGGCAGTTATAGCCTCAGCAATATAGTGTTGGCGCAGTCACAGAGCGTCTATTCCCAGGATTTCAGCAGTGCCAGCAGCGCTGCTGTGGGTACCGGGACCCTGCAGATACAGGTGGGCAGTGGGGCGGTAACGAATGTTGCCATCGGCTCCAGCAATAACACGCTGGACGGTATCGCGAGCGCTATCAACACAGCCAATACCGGCGTCAACGCGGCGGTGGTCTATGATGGCACAGGCTATCGACTGACCCTCACCGGGACCGGCACCGGGGCCAGCAGCGCCTTCAGTGTCACCACCAGCGGGGCGACGGGCAGCCTGGCGAATCTCAGTTACAGTTCCAGTAGTTCGGGCAGTTCGGGCATGACCCTCAGTCAGGCGGCGCAGAATGCCGGGGTGAGCATCAACGGGCTGGCCGTGACCAGCGCCAGCAATACCATCTCTGGCGCCATTCCGGGGGTTTCCCTGAATCTGTTGCAGGCCAGCGGTTCAACCACGCTACAGGTCAGCGCCAGCAATTCCGCTTTTGTCGGCGCGGTACAAAGTTTCACCACCGCCTTCAACAAGACCATGGGCACCATCAATCAGCTGACGGCGTACAACGCGCAAGCCGGTTCCGGCGGGCCGCTGCTCGGCGATGCCTCGGTGCAGGGCTTGCGCACCCAGCTACTGAACCTGATCTCCGGGCAGGGGGTGGGAGTGGCCTCCGGCAGCGCTTATAACTCCCTGGGGAGCGTCGGGCTCGGCCTGACCAGCAGTGGTACCATCAGCCTCAACACCAGTACCCTCAGCACCGCGCTCAACAGCGATTTCAACAGTGTCGCCGGGCTATTCGGGCAGGTGGGCAGCACCAGCAATGCCAACGTGCAGTATGTCGGCGCCGGTAGCAGTACGCAGGCGGGCACCTACGCCCTCAACGTCAGTCAGGCGGCGACCCAGGCCACGGTGTCGGGTAGCGCGGCGGTACCTACGAGCGGTATCGCCCAGAGTGAGAGCCTGACCATCAGCTCCGGCTCCAGTTCGGTGGTGGTGTCGCTGGCTTCCGGAAGCAGCCTCGCCACTATCGTCAACACCATCAATGACACGTTGCAGCAATCCGGGGTCACCGGACTCACCGCCAGTAACCAGAATGGCTATCTGCAGATTCAGTCCAACACCTACGGCAGTACGCAGAGTTTCAGCGTGGTTTCCAACGTGGCGGCGGGGGCCAGCGGGACGGGTATCGGTACCAGCAGTCTGGCGGCCTCCGGGACGGATGTGGCCGGTACGGTCAATGCCGAGACCACCAGTGGCGTCGGTCAGAATCTGACGGTGACCGGCCCCGGAAACGCCTTGGGGCTGCAGCTGCAGGTGATGGGATCGACGACCGGCAATCTGGGTACGGTGACCGTGAGCCAGGGCCTCTATCAGCAGATGAACAGCCTGCTAACCCAAGCGCTCAACAGCCAAAACGGTTTTGTGGCGGCGGCGCAGAACGGTATCGCCTCCTCCATCAACGGCCTCAGCGCGCAAATCACGACGCTGCAACAATCGGCATCGAATCAGACCTCCCTGCTGACCCAGCAGTTTGCCGCGATGCAGTCGCAGCTTTCGCAGTTGCAGTCCATTGGTCAGTATCTCAATGCCTTTTACTCCACTGGTTCGAGCTCCAGCCCTACCAGTGGTTAATTCGAGGAGAATCACATCATGAGTGTAGCGACAGCGGCTATGCAGGCCTATCGGCAGGTGGGAAATCAAGGCTTGTCCAGCGACCGGCTGGTCCTGCTCGGCCTGGACGGTATTCTCGAATACCTGCGGCGGGCGCGGCTGGCTATTGAGCAGGGTGACCTGGCGACCAAGGCGCAATCCATGGACAAGGCCTATCAACTCACCGCCCACCTGCTGGCCAGCATCGACTTCGAAAACGGCGGCGAAATTGCGCAAAACCTCGACAGTCTTTACCGTTTCCTGTTAAATCAGTTGGCACAAGCCAATATTTTTGATGATCTGCAGGCACTGGATGCCTGCCGTCCGGTGGTGGAGGATTTGCGCGACGCCTGGCGAGGATTGCTGGAGCGCGCCTGACGCATGCGCCTTCCCGCCTCGCGAGGGATAATGACCGAACATGCTGTAGTGCTGCAGGGCCATTTGCCCCTGGCCTTGGGCGAATGGCCCAACGATGCGGGCACCCGTAATACCCTGATGGCAGATAATTTCGCCTTGTTGCGCGCGTTGCTGGTCATGGATGAGCATATCCTCACCAATGATGAGGAGGGCCATGAAGGGCTCAGCAATCTGGAGACGAAGGTCGACCTCTTGTTGTTGTTGGTCAGCGCAGGCATCAAGGGGCTGGGGCCGACGCCGCCGAGTTACCCTTGTATCCTGGGCTCCGAGGACCTCTACTGGGATTGTTCCGATCCTGCCCTGTTTGCGGGTGCACAGAATGAAACCTGCATAGCGCTTTTTTTGCGTCCGCGCATTGCCATGCCCTTGCTGCTTCCCGGCTCCATGCAACCCCTGTCCGGTCCTTCCGGCGGCGCTTCAGGTGCAAGCACCCGCTGTCATCTGCACTTTCATCTGGATAGCCGTGTGCAAGAATCACTGGATCGGCTAATATTCCGTCATCATCGGCGTGCGGTAGCGCGCAGTAAGGATCAGCACCATCCATCAGATGTATGACAGGCTACTTCATGTGCAGTGAAATAATAGATAAGGTCATGCCCGAAACAGACAGGCGCAGTCTGTCCCGGCAGAGTTGCGGCTTGATTGGCAACAGCCCGGTCTTGCGGCGTATCACCGCCATGCTGGGAAAGGTGGCGCACACCGACAGTACGGTCCTGATCCTCGGCGAATCAGGGACTGGTAAAGAAGTCATCGCTCAGTGTCTGCATCGGCACTCTGCGCGGTGCGATGGGCCTTTTGTGGCGATTAACTGCGGTGCCATCCCCGAGGATCTCATGGAAAGCGAGCTCTTCGGCCATGAGAAGGGCGCTTTTACGGGGGCGTTGGCGACCCGTAAGGGACGCTTTGAATTGGCCCAAGGTGGCACCATTTTTCTGGATGAGATCGGCGAGATGAGTCCGCAGATGCAGGTGAAGTTGCTGCGGGTCCTGCAAGAACGGCGGTTTGAGCGGGTGGGTGGTACGCAGAGCTTTCCGGCTAACGTACGGGTACTAGCAGCGACCCACCGTAATCTGGAAGAACGAATTCGCGATGGTTCTTTTCGGGAAGATCTCTACTATCGGCTCAATGTATTCCCAATTGAAATACCGCCATTGCGCGATCGTTGTGGTGATGTTCGCCTGTTATTTCATCATTTTTTGCAGCGCCTGGAAGAGTGTGGCTATAGTCCCGTAATGCTGTCAGAGTGCAGCATGGCTGCGCTCGATGCCTATCCCTGGCCGGGTAACGTACGCGAATTGCAGAATCTCGCGGAGCGACTGACGATTCTGCATGGCGGAGAACGGCTAGATGTTGCTGATCTGCCCCCGCGCTTTCGTGCTTCGGTGACAGAAAGTGCGGAGGCAGAGCGGCAAAGTCTTGCCGCCATCTGGTCCGAGCCCGTGACCTTTCTGCCTGATGGACCCTTTGACCTCAAACAGCATCTGGAGGGTATCGAAAAAGACCTGCTGCTCCAGGCTATGGCTGCCTCCGATCAGGTGGTGGCGCACGCTGCCCAGCGTCTCGGGCTGCGTCGCACCACATTGGTGGAGAAGCTCAAGAAATACGCCTTGGCCAATCCGCGGGAGTGTAATAGCTGATGGCGTCGGGCGATAAGCATGTCCCGGATGCCGCCAGCCTTATGGAAGCCTTCTCGCTCTTTAATCAGGCGTCCAGGGATTTAACGGAAGCCTATGGCACCCTCCAGATGGAAGTGCAACGCCTGGGTGCGGAACTGGCCGAGGTGAATACCCGCCTGCGTCAGGAGCTGGAAGCGAAAGAGCGCATGCGCGAACGTCTGGCCATGCTTCTGGAGTTACTGCCGGGTGTAGTGTTGGTGGTGGACCATGCGTCCGTCATTATGGAAATGAACCCCGAGGCGCGACGGATTCTCGGAGCGGATCTGCGTGGCGCCGATTGGCGTGAGGTACAGACGCTGCACCGGCAATCAGGCCCCAATGAATGGATCCTGCAGGGGGCTGGGGAGACGGGTTTGCGCGTGACGGTGGCCGTCAACGCGTTACCAGGGGAGGGCGGACAGATCATCCTGCTTCAGGATGTGACGGTGGCACGGGCACGCGAGGAGGCGGCGCAACGCCGCGAACGCCTCGCGGCGATGGGGGAAACCATGGCTGGTCTGGCGCATCAACTGCGTACTCCGCTGGCCACTACGCTCCTGTCGGTGTCGCAATTATCCTGTGACCGTGGCGAAGCGCGTTTTCACAAGCACCAGCAGCGCGCCCTGGAGCGTCTGCAGCACCTGGAGGCCACTATTGATGCCATGCTGCGTTTTTTGCGCGGCACCGAACAGGAAGAGGGTGCTGTGGCGGTGGTGGAGATTCTGGAAGGTTTACAGCAGGAGTTCGAGCTGCTCTTCCGTCAAAAAAATGTCATTTTGCAAATGCCGCAAGTATCACCTGACTGGTTTTTGACGGGAAGCCAGGCCGCCTGGGTAAGTGTACTGGCCAATCTGCTGCATAACGCGTTGTTCTACAGCCCCCCGGCAAGCACTGTGCTGCTCAGCTTGCAGTTGCTCGGGGAGGGGGATTTGATCCTGGCCATTGCCGACGCAGGCCCAGGTATTGCAGAGGCCGACCGGGAGAAAGTGTTTACCCCTTTTTATACCAGCCGTAGCGATGGCACCGGCCTTGGTCTGGCCATCACCCGCAATTTTGTGGTGGCCATGGGGGGGGCGGTGGGGATTGAGGCTGCCGCGAGCGGGGGAGCACGTTTTGTGTTGCGCCTGCCGCTTTGGCAGCCACCGCAGCCGTTGCCCAGTGGGGCGATGATGCAGGAGAAAGCATGATGGGCGGTTACCGACCTCAGATATTACTGGTAGAAGACGATGATCACCTTGCCGAAGCCCTCCAGGACGGTTTGGAGGATCATGATTATCGGGTGCAGCGCGCAGGGGACGGCACGTCAGCCCTGGCAGCCCTGGCAGCGACGTCCTTTGATCTGGTTCTAAGTGACGTCCAGATGCGCCCTATGGATGGCTATGTCCTGCTCAAAGCTCTGGAGGCTCGTCTCGAAAGCCCGCCGGTACTGATGATGACGGCTTGGGGCACCATCGCCGAGGCGGTACGGGCGTTACAGAACGGAGCCGTGGATTATCTCGTTAAACCTTTTACCATGGACGTGCTGTTGGAAAAAATCTGCCGCCATGCCCGCCGGGCGCGCCAGATGGAGGGTGGTCCCATTGCGGAATCCGCCGCGATGCAGTCCACGCTGGAGATGGCACGGCGGGTAGCGGTAACCGATGCGACGGTCCTGCTGACGGGCGAGAGCGGGGTCGGCAAGGAAGTGCTTGCCCGCTATCTGCACCAGCAGAGCAAGCGTCAAGAGGGGCCTTTTATCGCGGTGAATTGCGCGGCGATACCCGATACTCTGCTGGAGGCGACGCTGTTCGGTCACGAAAAAGGGGCTTTTACCGGTGCCAGTCAGGCCAGTGCCGGGAAGTTTGAACAGGCCCAAGGGGGTACGCTGCTCCTGGATGAGGTCACGGAAATGCCTTTGGCGCTGCAGGCCAAGCTGCTGCGGGTGCTGCAAGAGCGGGAGATGGAACGGGTGGGCGGCAAGCAGACTATTGCGCTGAATATCCGGGTGATCGCGACCAGTAATCGCGATCTCCAGGCGGCCGTGGCCGCCGGGCACTTTCGTGCGGATCTGTATTACCGGCTACAGGTGTTTCCCATAGGGATTCCACCCTTACGGGAGCGGCAAGCAGATATCCTGCCCTTGGCAGAACATCTTTTGGCACAACACTGCCAGCAGATGGGTTTGCCGCCGAAAAGACTGGACGCTGCCGCTAGCCGTACGCTCTGGGCTTATTCGTGGCCGGGCAATGTCCGTGAGCTGGAGAATGCGTTGCAACGCGCGGCCATACTGGCCATGACGGAAGAAATCCAGGCGCCAGACCTGGGAATCGCCGTCGCGGAAGGCGTTGCGGATCGCCCCCCTCCTGACCCGGAAGGACTACCCTGCGAAAAAGCGCCTGGGGCCGTACTGGATGCATGTTTACCGCTGGACGATCTGCGCGCCCACCACGAACGGGAGGCCATCGTCCTGGCGCTTGCCCAAAGTCAGGGTTCGCGGACGCTGGCGGCCCAGTCCCTGGGGATCAGTCCGCGTACTCTGCGACACAAGTTGCAGCGATTTCGTGAGGCTGGGTATGTGTTGGGCTAGGAGTGGCGCGGATTTTGCCTATTAAAACGCAACAACGGATAGTGCAGGTGCGACCATGAGCAGTGTAGATTCTCTGGATTCCCTTTTAACGCAATTGCGAGCCCTTGCCGATCAGGCGCAGGGGATGAAGGCGCCAGCTCCGTCCACCGGCAGTGAAGGTGATTTTGCCAATACCCTGAAAGGGGTGGTGAATTCTGTGAATGATCTGCAGGCCAAATCCAGCGCGCTGCAAGCGCAATTTTCCAGTGGGGATCAGTCGGTGAGCCTCAGCCAGGTGATGGTGGCCTCGCAAAAAGCGGGTCTTTCTTTTCAGACGATGCTTCAGGTGCGCAATAAACTGGTATCTGCATACCAGGACATCATGAACATTCAGGCCTGATCGGTGCGATTCATGGCGACCAAGGACTGATGCATGGCCACTGAAGCGGCAAGACCCAACACGCTCTCCGGAGGCGCTGCGGAAGCTCAGCGGCGCTGGCAGGAAATGACGCCCAATCGCCGTTTTACGGTATTGGCGGTTCTCGCCGCAGTGCTGGCCGTGCTGATCGTTGCCTTCGTTTGGAGTGGTAAGCCACCATACAAAGTGCTCTATACCAATCTTTCGAACCGGGATGGTGGTCAGGTCATTGCCGAGCTGCAAAAGCTCAATATGCCTTATCGGATCAGTGACGGTGGTGCGGTGATCTCAGTGCCGGGAAGTCATGTTTACGGGACCCGGATGAAGCTCGCGGCGGCGGGGTTGCCCAAAGGGGCCGGGGTTGGCTTTGAACTGCTTGACCATGAACCCATGGGTACCAGTGAGTTTGTCGAGCACATCAATTATCAACGGGCGCTGGAAGGTTCTCTGGAGCGGACGATAGCCTCCCTTTCAGCGGTAGAGCACGCCAAAGTTCATCTCGCTATTCCCAAGCCTTCGGTGTTTCTCAGTGAACAGGAGAATCCCACGGCATCGGTAATGCTGGAAGTCTATCCGGGGCGGGTGTTGGGTGCGGCGCAGGTCGCGGGAGTGGTGCATCTGGTGGCGGCCAGCGTGCCCGGTTTGCGGGATAAGAACGTCACCGTGGTTGATCAGCATGGTGATTTGCTGAGTTCTCATGCCAATGCCGATAGCGGTCTGCCGCCGTCGCAACTGGCTTATCAGCGCGAGGTAGACCAGCAATACCAAAAACGCATTCAGGAGATGCTGACGCCCATAGTGGGTCACAATGGGGTGCGGGTCGCCGTTTCCGCTGACATTGATTTTGCTAAAAGTGAAAGCAGCTCGGTGCATTACGGCAAGGGACAGATACTGAGCGAGCAGACGCATATCAGCAACAGTACCGGTGGTGCCGGACCTTACGGTGTGCCGGGCGCGCTTTCCAATCAACCGCCAGGGGTGGCCATCGCGCCTTTTGTGGCGCCGGTGGCTTCGGCGATGTCGCCGGCCGCGCTGATTGCTGTTGCCCCCACCCTCAAGATGCTGGCGCCCACAGAGAGTAGCAACGACAGCACCACGAATTACGATGTCGATAAGACTATCGTGCATACCGTGCAACCGGTGGGCCGTGTCAAGCGCCTGTCGGTTGCGGTGCTGGTCGATGACCAGGTTACTGAAAGTGGCCTGGGTGCCATCCACGCCAAACCCCTGACGGCTGCGCAACTGGCACAGGTGCAGCAATTGGTGGAAGACGCCATCGGCTACAATGCGCAGCGCGGTGATACGGTGAAAGTCGTTAACATGCCCTTCACTACACAGTCGGCGGCGACTGCCCTTCCGTGGTGGCAGCAATCCTGGTTCCTTACGCTGATGAACAGTGGCTTGCGTTACCTGGTGCTGTTGATTCTTGCCCTCCTGCTCTATGTCGGGGTAGTCAGGCCATTGCTGCGCCGTCGCCTGCGGCAGGAACCGGTAATGAACACCGAAGGCAGCGCCGGTGAGGCAGCCTCAGCAGAGGATAAAAGGCCCGCGACACCAGGGGTCGGCGTGCCGTCAGCAACCCTCGCCGGAGCGAGTCATGGACCGGTGGCGCTGCCTGAAAATCCGCTGGAAACCGATCTCTATGTGGCCCGCCAACTGGTCATGCAAGACCCGGCGCGCGCCGCTCAGGTAGTGAAGGAATGGTTAGCCAATGACCGTGAAGCGTGATCTTAATGGCATTGATCGCAGCGCCATTCTCCTTCTGAGCCTGGGGGAGGACGAGGCTGCGGAGGTGATGCGTCATTTGGGGCCGCGCGAGGTCCAGAAGCTGGGTGCCGCGATGGCGCGTATGTCCCATGTTTCCACCGATCAGGCACAGACGGTGTTGTCGGATTTTCGCTCACGTCTGGAACGTCAGACTTCCCTGGGTGTCGGGAGTGACCAATATATTCGGGCGATGCTGAACAAGGCTTTGGGCGCGGATAAGGCGAGCACCCTCATTGATCGTATTCTCCATGGCGGTGACTCCAGTGGGTTGGAGAATCTCAAATGGATGGATGCCCGTTCCATCGCCGATTTGATCAAGCTGGAGCATCCGCAAGTGCTGGCCATGATCCTCGCCTACATGGAGCCTGAACAGGCGGGTGAAGTGCTTCATCATCTGCCGGAGCGGCTGGTCAGCGAGGCCATGATGCGGTTGGCCAGCCTGGAGACGGTGCAGCCCGCAGCGATCCGGGAGTTGAATGATATCCTGGAAGAGCAGTTGTCGGGAGAGACGCAAAGCCTGCAGGTGGCCAGTCTCGGTGGCCCGAAGGCTGCGGCAGAAGTGCTCAATCGTCTGGAAACCAGCCTCTCCGGGAGCATTCTCGAAAAGATGCGGGAAAATGATAGTGAACTGGCGGAAAAGGTGCAGGAGAAGATGTTTGTCTTTGATGACCTGATCAAGCTGGATGACCGCAGTCTGCAGGTGTTGCTGCGGGAGATCCCTTCCGAGGGATTTGTCACCGCGTTGAAGGGTGCCAGTCCCGGGCTGCGCGAAAAATTCTTCGCGAATATGTCAAAACGCGCTGCGGAGATGATGCGCGATGATCTAGACGCCAAGGGGCCGGTGCGGGTCAGCGAGGTGGAAACCGCGCAGAAGGCCATCCTGCAGATCGCCACCCGTTTAGACGCGGCCGGGCAGATTAACTTGGGCAACGGCAGCAGTGAGGCCATGGTTTGAGGGTTGGAGAGCGCCTATGAAATTGCCCCAGGAAGTGATTTCTCGTGACACGATTGGCGACCTGCAACGCTGGCAGTTGCCAGATATGTCTGTTGTCGCGGTGCGAGCCCAGCCGACGAAGGCGCCGGGGGAATCCATTTCCACGCAATCCGTAATCTTGCCGACGGCGGATGAATTGCAAGCCATTTATGGGCAGGCCGAGAGGGAAGGGCGGGAACAGGGGCATCAGCAAGGTTACGCGGCGGGGTATGCCGAAGGCATGGCCGCTGCGGCCCAGGATCGACAGGCTTTGCAGCAGATTTTACACGATTTCAGTGTGCCGTTACGGGCACTGGATGTGAGTGTTGAACAGTCGCTGTTGGCGCTGGCCATGGAAATTGCCAAACAGGTGATTCGCCGCGAGCTGGTTCTGCGGCCAGAGTCGCTGTTGCCGTTGCTCCGGGAGGCACTGCGCGCGGTGCCGGTACGGAGCGCGCAGCCAAGTATCTGCCTGCATCCCGATGATCTGGCATTAGTGGAACGTTTGATGCCGGAGCTGACGGAGCAAGGTGTGGTGTTGCACGCCGATGCTGAACTGGAACGGGGCGGCGTATTAGTGGCCGCCAGCCTGGATGCCGAGGTGGCGCGCCCGGACCGCCGCTGGCAGGGACGTGAATTCGATCATGCGGCTACGCAACTGGATCTTCGTCTGGAGACGCGCTGGCGGGAAACCCTGGATCAGCTTTTCGGCGAGATTTCCACATGACCGGGATATTTGCCGACCGCCAACGTCACTGGGGCGAATATCTGCAGAGTATACAGTCGCGTATGCAACGGCAGCCGCCCGCGTTATTGCCCAGCGGGCGGCTGGTGCGCATGGTGGGTCTGGTTTTGGAGGCAGAAGGTTTTGATGCCAGTATCGGAACGCGCTGCCGGGTGGCCGCAGCGCATCAGCGCGGTATCGATGCCGAGGTAGTCGGTTTTCAGGCCGGACGTCTACAACTCATGGCGGCGGGAGATCTGCACGGAGTGGCGCCTGGGGCACGGGTGCAACCTTTGGCGGGAGAGGCTCAGGCGGGGGTAAGCCCGCAGATGTTAGGTCGGATTATGGATGGGCAAGGTCAGGTACTGGATGGTGGTGGACCCATTCTTGGTCAGGAGCGAGTCCCTTTGCTGGGAACGGCCATCAATCCCATGCGGCGCGCGCCAGTGCGGGTGCCCCTCGACGTAGGGGTGCGCAGCATCAATGCGTTGTTTACCATCGGTCGCGGCGCGCGCATGGGCCTGTTTGCCGGCAGTGGCGTGGGTAAGAGCGTCCTCTTGGGGATGATGGCGCGCAATACGGATGCGGATGTCATTGTCGTCGGATTGATTGGTGAACGTGGCCGCGAGGTCAAGGAGTTCATTGAGGATATTCTCGGTGAGTCCGGTCTGCGCCGTGCCGTGGTGGTGGCGGCACCTGCCGACGTGCCAGCGCTGACCCGCATTCGTGGCGCGCACCTGGCAACCGCCATCGCCGAATATTATCGGAGTCAGGGCCAGCATGTGTTACTGCTGATGGATTCATTGACCCGTTATGCAATGGCGCAGCGCGAAATCGCCCTGGCCGTGGGCGAGCCGCCAGCCGTACGGGGTTATCCGCCTTCGGTATTTGCGCGCTTGCCCGCATTGGTGGAGCGCGCGGGCAATGGTCCCGAGGGGGGCGGCAGCATCACGGCTTTCTATACCGTGCTTATGGAAGGCGATGACCAGCAGGACCCCATTGCCGACAGCGCGCGGGCCGTGCTCGACGGACATCTGGTATTATCCCGCAGCCTCGCTGAGCAAGGGCAGTATCCAGCTATCGATCTGGAAGCCTCTATCAGCCGGGTGATGCCGAATATCGTGCCGCCACTTCAGTTGAGTCGCTTGCATTTGCTCAAACGCCTCTATAGTCGCTATCGCGACCAGCAGGATCTCATCGCGGTCGGCGCATATACGCCTGGCATGGAGCCGCTACTTGACCAGGCGGTGCGCGCCTATCCCGGAATCCTCGCCTTTCTGCGTCAGGATCAGCGGGAATCCGTATCGCTGGCCACAAGCCAAGCGCAACTGGCAGAAATTATGACCCATTACCTGGACGATCACGCGGGCGTTACGCCTGCTTAAATATTATGAGCCGCCAAGATACCATCCTCTACCTCCGTGAAGACGCCGATAACCGGCAAAAAGAGCTGGCCCAGACACTGGGTAGGCAGCGTGCGCTACTGCATGAAATACAGAATAAGCTGCAGTTGCTGGAAAATTATCTGGCGCAGTATCGCGAGCAGGCGGTCGCCGCGGAGCAGGCTGGTATTCTCAGCGCGCAAGCGATGGAGATGCGCAGTTTCATCGCACAGCTTGAACAGGTGCTTAAGCTGCAACGAGAAAATCTCCAGCACCAACAGCAGCAGGTGCGTTGGCTGCAAGGCGAGTGGGCGGCCGCCAGAGGGCGGGGAAAAGGCTTGGCCTCCCTCGCTCAGCGTCTGGAAAATGAGCAGCGCACCCAGGCGTTACGCAAAATGCAAAAAGATCTGGATGAATGGGCCATGCGCTCCTCCGCGCTGCGGGTCGGGCGTGTTTTTTGCCTATGATACTGCATATATCTTTCTGAGGAGGTGCCGGTATGGCTGCAGAAATCATGAGCGCAACAGCCAACCCCATAGCGACGCCTGTGTCGGTAGGTGCTCCGGCTTCGGCACAGACCGCAAGCGGCACAGGGCCGGTGCCTGGTTTCGCCCAGGTGATGGCGGGGCAGCAGGCGGCGGCGCCGGCGAATGCCCAGGGTAAGGTGGGTACGCCTGAGAAGATCGCGGGAAAAAAATCAGACGCACCACAAAAAGTCTCGCCGCACGCGCTTCGCCAGCCGGTGGGGGAAAGCAGTGGCAAAACTTTGCCGGTGGCGCTGGCTACCAAGGCGACGTCGACGGTTCCCGCTCCAGCGACAACCGGCGCAACTGCGGTGCCGCCCAAAAAGGTTGCGGATAAAACCCATGCGGCCAAAAACACGGCTGTTTCTCCCTTGCCGACAGCCGTGTTTTTTTCGCCGACACTTCCCTTGGCAGCCACCGCCGCGTCCCCCCACTACCAAGACGTATCCGGGAAACCGACACCTTTAGGGGGCGCCGACGAGTCCGGTCATAATGCTGTGGCGACGCTGTCCCAAGAGGGTGCGAGCCATGCAGCCGGAGCATTGGAGACAATCCATGTTCAGAATTTGCATGGCAAAGAGGCAGGTACGCAAGCGCCGCGTCCTGCGCTGATTCAGCGCGTTAGCGTGGTCACCGCGTCCAGCCCTTCGACAGCCACGTTGGCAATGGTCTCCACCAAACGTTCGGAAGTGACTAATGGTGCCAGTCAACCAGGCGCCAATCTGCCGAATATGACGGTGTTAAGCGGAGTTACTCCGACCGCAGGCCCTGCCCCTGCAGTGGCTGTCGTGGCGCCCCCGGTGGATAGCCGTCCGCAATGGGGTCAGGCGCTAGGGCAGCAGGTGCAATTTTTACTGGGCCAGGGGATACAGCAGGCCACCCTGCATCTCAACCCGCCGCACCTGGGTCCGCTGGAGGTGCATTTGGATCTTCAACAAAATGGTCAGACCAACGCTTTTTTCAGCTCGCCACATCCGGAAGTGCGGGAAGCCATTGCCACGGCCATGCCGCAACTGCAGGAGAGTTTTGCGGCGGCGGGGATGAGCCTGGGGCAGGCGGGTGTAGGGACGGATAGCGGCGGGCGGCCCTTTGCGCGCAACAAATCTGTGCCCGTCTCCGGTATGATGGCGGTTGGGGAGGCGACCGGTGGGGTTACCGCACTTCCGATATCGGTCCGTGTCCGGTTGGGATTGGTGAATACCTTTGCATGATTCTTGCAAAGCAGTACCGCTAACGATACGGTGACCGCATGGCACAGGATATTCTTTCTCAGGATGAAGTAGACGCCCTCTTCAAAGGGATGGCAGGTGGTGATGTCGATACCGAGACTGATGCAGTGCCCGATCCGGGTGGTGTGCGGCCTTATGATCTCGCCAACCAGGATCGTATCGTGCGCGGACGTATGCCTACCCTGGAGGTGGTCAACGAGCGCTTTGCTCGTCTATGGCGGGTCAGTCTGTTCAACTTTTTGCGGCGCACGGCAGAAATCTCCGTGGGTCAGGTGCGGCTGATCAAATATAGTGAGTTCATCCGCAGTCTGGTGGTACCCAGTAATATCAATATGGTACAGATCAAGCCTCTGCGCGGGACCGCCTTGTTCGTCTTCGATCCCCGCCTGATTTTTGCGGTGGTGGACAACTATTTCGGTGGTGATGGCCGCTTTCATGCGCGTATTGAGGGCCGAGACTTCACCCCGCTGGAGCAGCGCATCATCAAGCGGCTTCTGGATATGGCGTTCAAAGACTTTAAGTCGGCCTGGGCACCGGTGGCGCCCCTGAACCCGGAGTTGATGCGCTCGGAAGTAAACCCGCAGTTCGTCAATATTGCGACGCCGACAGAAGTGGTGATCACCACCACGTTTACCGTAGAGCTGGAATCGGGGACGGGCACTCTCCATGTCTGTCTTCCTTATGGCATGGTCGAACCGGTACGCGATCAGCTCACGGCAGGCACGACGGCGGATCGTTCTGAGGTGGACCGCCGTTGGGTGCAGTCTCTGCAGGATGAAATGCAGGAGGCCGAACTGGAACTGGAAGCGCAGTTCGTGCAAACGCGCCTGACTCTGCGGCAATTGCTGGCGCTACGCGATGGCGACGTGATTCCTATTGAAATGCCGGAAACGATTGTCGCGCGAATTGATGGCATTCCGGTGCTTTCCGGGCGTTATGGAATGTCTAATGGCAAATATGCCGTTCAGGTGACGGAGCATCTCTGTCCGGAAATCGCAGCAGGGCAAGCCGCCATGGCGGCATTGGAGAGTTGAACCATGGCTGAAGAGCAAATACCGGTAGGCGTGGAACCTGTGGCGGACGCGGCGGATAACGGCGCGGCCGATGATATTATGGCGGACTGGGCAGCGGCTATGGCGGAGCAGGGCGGTGCCAGCACCGATACGGAAGCATCTGCTGAACCGGACAAAGAGCTTAATGCTCCGCTTAAGCAGGCCCCTAAGGCGACTCCCGCCCCTATTCCCGAGTTGCACGCTGCCAGCAGCGGTACGCAGGCGCAGAATCTGGATATGATTCTCGATATTCCGGTGACGCTCTCGGTAGAGCTGGGACGTACTAAGATTCAAATTCGGAATCTCCTGCAGTTGGCGCAGGGTTCGGTGGTCGAGTTGGAACGCCTCGCTGGCGAGCCGATGGATGTGCTCGTGAATGGTTACCTTATCGCGCAGGGTGAGGTCGTGCTGGTGAATGACAAGTTTGGCATTCGTCTCACCGACATCGTCAGCCCGGCGGAACGGGCCAAGAAACTCCGTTGAAAAAAAATCCAAGTCCCGACTTCAGCGTCAAAATTGCTGCCCTGCGAGCGTCAAAAATCCGACTGGCAGGCATGGTCTGCGCCCTGTGGAGCCCGTCAGTTTGGGCGGATACCTCCGTCGGCATGGGGGCGGACAGTGCTTTTTCGTGGTCAGCCATTCTCCAGCTATTTTCTGCCCTGGTGCTGGTCCTCCTGATATTTTTCGGGGTGGTGTGGTTACTCAAGCGCCTGCAACCCGGTCTGGCCGGTGGGCAGGTCGGAGGTATGCGGGTGGTGTCGTCACTCTCCCTTGGAACGCGGGAACGCCTTTTGCTAGTACAAGTGGGAGAGCAGCAGTTGCTTCTCGGTGTGACTCCGGCAGGGATTACCCTGCTGCACACCCTGGAGACGACGCTGCCAGACACCACCAGCAACGCGCCGGCCACTTTCGCCGGTTGGTTGCGCACCGCAATGGAGAGGCGCAAGCAAGGGCCATGGAACCAGCACATAAAGACCCCCACCAGGGACCCGGCAGAAACCCCGCCCGCTTCCAGACCAGGATCGCCGCCTTTGGACTGATCGTCCTCAATATTCCGGGAGTGGCCATCGCCGGCGGCCTTCCCGCTTTTACCACAGGTCCTGCAGCGGGCGGCGGCACCGAATACAGCCTCAGTATTCAGGCGCTCATCTTCATGACGGTACTGGTCTTTTTACCCAGCATGCTGCTGATGATGACAGCCTTCACCCGTATCATCATCGTCCTCTCCCTGCTCAAGCAGGCTCTGGGTTCGACCCAGATGCCGCCCAGCCAGGTTATCGTCGGCCTATCGCTCTTTCTTACTTTTTTTGTGATGGCGCCGGTGTTTCAGAAGCTCAACACGGAAGTCCTGCAGCCCCTTACTCAAAACCAGATCAATATCACCCAGGCCATGTCGCGTGCTGATGGACCGTTGCGCACCTTCATGCTTTCGCAGACGCGACCCGATGATCTCGCGCTTTTCGTCAAGCTCTCCGGACACCCGCAATTGCAGGCCCCGGCGGATACGCCCATGACGCTACTGATCCCGGCCTTCGTCACTTCGGAGCTGAAGACCGGGTTTCAGATCGGCTTTCTGATCTTCATACCCTTCGTGATCATCGATCTGGTGGTGGCTGCCGTTCTGATGTCTATGGGCATGATGATGCTATCGCCAGTGACGGTGTCTTTCCCCTTCAAACTCATGCTGTTTGTACTGGTCAACGGCTGGGATCTGGTCATCGGTTCGCTGGTACAGAGCTTTGTCCATTGAGGTGAGGAAATGACTCCAGAGAGTATTGTCACGGTCGGTCAGCAAGCGGTGTGGACGACCCTCTTGTTGTCGGCCCCCTTGCTGGGGATTGCGCTGGTGGTTGGCCTGCTGGTGAGTGTCTTTCAAGCGGCCACCCAGCTCAATGAAATGACGCTCAGCTTTGTGCCCAAGATTCTGGCGATGGCTTTGGTGCTGGTGATTGCCGGTCCATGGATGCTGCATCTGATCATGGACTTCACCATCCACCTGTTCCATGACATTCCGCATCTGATCAACCAATGATTCACTTTACCACGCTGCAACTGGAGCACTGGATCGGCCTGGTCTTCTGGCCCTTTATTCGTATCCTCGCGCTGCTGTCCACGGCGCCGGTGTTTAGCGCCACCCAGGTACCGATTCAGGTGCGGGTAGGGCTGGCGTTGCTGATCAGTGTGGCTATCGCCCCCGCTCTGCCCGCGATGCCTGCTGTACATTTTTTGTCGGGAGCGGGTTTTGTGCTGCTCATCCAGCAAATCCTCATAGGCACGGCGCTGGGTTTTGCTGTGACGGTGGTTTTTAGCGTGGTGCAGTTTGCGGGGTCGGTCATCAGTCTACAGATGGGGCTGGGATTCAGCAGCTTTTTTGACCCTGTGACGGGCGTGCAGGTCCCTACCCTTTCCAATTTTCTCAACCTGATCGCCTTACTCCTGTTCATGGCAATGAATGGTCAGTTGCTGGTGCTGGCGACCCTTATGCGCAGTTTTACCCTACTGCCGGTGACGGCGACGCTCAGCCTCAATCCTTCGGCCTGGCATTTGCTCGTGGAGGAGGGGAGCATCATCTTCTCGTTGGGTTTGGCTATCTCTGCACCGGTTTTAGGCACGCTGGTGCTCGTAAATATTGCTTTAGGTGTGCTGGGCAAGTCGGCGCCCCAGCTCAATATTTTTGTGATCGGCTTTCCGGTGCTCCTGGGGCTGGGTATCCTCGCGCTGTATGTGTTTATGCCGGCCATGACCATGATCGTTCAGCATCTGCTGAATTTATCCATGGAAACTGCGGGGCAGGCGATGCTCTCGGCGGCGCGGCCATGAATCTCTCGCTCAGGACATAAGACGCCATGGCCGAAGAAAATGCCCAGGAACGTACCGAAGCGGCGACTCCCAAACGCCGCGACGACGCGCGTAAGAAGGGCCAGGTCGCGCGCTCCAGAGAGTTGTCCACCAGCGCCTTGCTGATGGTCTCGGCGAGTGTGTTTTTTGGGTTCGCCGACAATATTTATCAAAGTATTGCCGGATTTCTCTACGTCGGCTTGCATCTCTCGTCCGCCGTGATGACCGATCCTCAAGACCTCCTCCGTCATTTTGCAACGATGTGTGAAACCGCGGCGGAGCTGGTGGTGCCCTTTTTCATCATGCTGCTGATGGCCGTGGTTGCTGCCGGGCTGGTGGTGGGCGGCTGGGTTTTCAGCACCCAGTCGCTGGTACCGGACTTCTCGCGCATGGACCCCATCAGTGGTCTGCAAAAAATCGTTTCCAAGCATGGTGCGTTGGAACTGGTGAAGGCGATCCTGAAAGCTGTGGTGGTGGGCGGTATCGGTATCACGTTGCTCTGGGCCCAACGCAACGCCCTCTTCGGCCTGATTCAGGAATCGCCCGAACAAGCCATGCTGCATCTCATGCACATGAGCGGCTTGGTCTTTCTCGTGCTTGCTGCGTCTACCCTGCTGATTGTGCTCTTTGATGTGCCTTTCCAGATCTGGACCATCAACGTGAAGTTGAAGATGTCGCGCCAGGATCAGAAAGATGAAATGAAAGAAATGGACGGCAATCCCGAAATCAAGGCCAAGGTACGCGCCATGCAGCGGGAGATGGCGCGCCGGCGGATGATGGCGGCGGTGCCCAAGGCCGATGTCATTGTCACCAACCCGACCCATTATGCGGTGGCGCTGCGTTATGCCGAAGGGGAGACGCGTGCACCCGTCCTGCTGGCCAAGGGTGCTGATCTGGTGGCCGCCAGGATCCGTGAGCTGGCGGCGGAACATCACATACCGGTGGTGGAAGCGCCACCCCTGGCGCGGGCGCTCTACCATCATGTGGAGTTGGAGCAGGAGATCCCCGTCACTCTTTATCGGGCTGTGGCGGAACTCCTCGCCTATCTATATCAGCTCCGGTTGGCGACCCCGCAGCAGCAGCCACAAGTGCCCGCGCACTGGTCAGTGCCCCCGGAAATGGATGAAAGAGGATAAACTGTGAACGCCCTGAACCGGATGTTGCAACGCGTGAACTGGCATACCCTGGCGGCCCCGATCCTGGTGATCATGGTGCTCGCCATGCTCATTATTCCGTTGCCGACTTTTCTCCTGGATATTTTCTTTACCTTCAATATTACGCTGGGCCTGATTATCCTGCTGGTCAGTCTCTATATGGTGCGCCCGCTGGAGTTCGCCGCTTTTCCGACGGCACTGCTGTTAACGACTTTGTTGCGCCTCTCCCTCAATGTGGCGGCGGCAAGGATCATCTTGCTGCACGGCCAGAATGGACCCGGTGCGGCCGGACAGGTGATCGAGTCATTTGGTGAGTTTGTTGTGGGCGGTGACTATGCGGTAGGAATCATCGTTTTTGCGATTCTGGTCATCATCAACTTTATGGTTATCACCAAGGGTGCGGGGCGCATCGCAGAAGTCAGCGCCCGTTTCACTCTCGACGCCATGCCGGGCAAACAGATGGCTATTGATGCGGATATGAATGCCGGCATTATCGATCAGGAAGAAGCCCATCGGCGGCGCAGCGAGATAGCGCAAGAGGCCGATTTTTTTGGTTCCATGGACGGCGCCAGCAAGTTTGTGCGCGGTGATGCCGTCGCAGCGATTATGATTCTATTCATCAACTTGATCGGTGGTCTGATCATCGGCATCTGGCAACATGGTCTCAGTCTTGGCACGGCAGCCCATGACTACACTCTGCTCAGCATCGGTGACGCGCTGGTGGCACAAATTCCCGCACTGGTCATTTCCATCGCCGCCGGCATTGTGGTCACGTCAGTCAATACCGGTCAGGATTTGGGAAAACAATTAGTGAGCCAGATTTTCCACAACCGGGACGTACTGGTTATCGTCGCGATGATCCTCGCCGTTCTCGGGCTGATTCCGGGGATGCCGCATCTGCCGTTTCTGGGGGCAGGCGCGGTGTTGGGCGGCATCGTTTGGTATCGCAAACGCCAGCAGCCAAAGGCCGAAGCCGCGATACCCCCATCACCAGCCGAGCCGGAGGAGGTCACCTGGGCCAGCGTCGAGCCGCTTGATCCACTCGGGCTGGAGGTCGGTTACCGGCTGATTCCGCTGGTCGACAAGGGGCAGGGCGGTGAGCTGCTGGCACGCATTCGCGGGGTGCGTAAAAAGTTCGCGCAGGACTTTGGCTTTCTGGTGCCCGCCGTGCACGTCCGTGACAATCTCGAATTGCGGCCGACGGCCTACCGGATCACCGTCAAAGGCGTTGAAGTGGCTGGTGGTGAAATCTTTCCGGATCTGCTGCTCGCCATAGACCCAGGCAATGTCCTCGGTAAGCTCGAAGGTACCCCGACTACCGACCCGTCCTTCGGCCTCCCGGCCTTGTGGATAAACAACGATCAGCGCGACAAGGCAGTCGCCCTTGGTTATACGGTGGTCGATCCGGCAACGGTGATCGCCACCCATCTGCATCAGATCTTGCAGTCCCATGGTGCTGAACTGCTGGGCCGCGAGGAGGTGGAGGGGATCCTGTCTCATCTCGCCAGCCGCTCACCCAAGCTGGTAGAAGATGTCATCCCGAAGATGCTGTCTCCCGACAAGCTCAAGAAAGTCTTGCAGAACCTGCTGAATGAAGGCGTGCCCGTTCGCGACATGCGCACCATCGTCGAAATTTTGGCGGAGTACGCACCGCAAAGCCAGGATGTTGACGATCTCACTGCGGCCGTACGTACCGCACTCGGCCCTTATATTGTGCAAGGACTCTTTCCCGGACAGGGGGAGTTGCCAGTCGCGGTGCTGGACGGACAGTTGGAACACTTATTGCAGGAGAGTTTGCGCAACAGTAATGGCGAGGCTTTGGAGCCGGGGCTGGCGCAGCGGGTGCTGGAAAGGGCGGGGGAGTTGATGCAGCAGATGGAGGCTGGCGGTATGCAGCCGGTGCTGCTGGCCATGGCCCCCATGCGCGCCTTTCTCGCACGCTTTCTGGCCCGGACCGCGCCGCGGATGCGGGTGCTCTCTTATGCGGAGATCCCCGAAAATAAACGGATCAGGGTGGTGGCCACGCTCGGTGCTTAAATGGCCAGGCGCTCACCCTCAGGGAGAAAGACACAGATGAAGATCAGGCGATTTAACGGGGCGAGCACCCGCGACGTACTTCAGCAGATTCGCACCGCCTTGGGTGCCGACGCGGTCATTCTCTCCAACCGGGATGTGGATGGGGGTGTCGAGATCGTTGCAGCCATCGATTTTGATGAGAAGCAATGGGCTGAGGCCACGCCAACGCCGAGTTGGCCTGAACCATTACGCGGAGTTCCGGCAAAATTGCCAGCGGAGGATATTCCTACCGTGAGCACCAAGCCCCCATTATCTGTCCCTGAGCGCGTGGCGCACATGGCAGTGAGCAGCAGTGCAGCCACGGAGACTACTCCGCTCCGTAACGAGCTTCAGGCCCTGCGGCAATTGGTGGAAAAACGCTGGGGCAGCCCGCGCGCCAGCAAGCTGGCGCGCGAGGTGCTGACGGACATGGGTTTCTCGGCGGACTGGGCTACGCAAATCGCTCAGCAGGAAACCGCAGACGAGGCCTGGGGGGCGTCACTGCGCGTAGCGCTGGAGGAGCGGGTGGGCTTGAGCGAGAACCCTCTGGGTAAAGGCGGAATTTTCGCGGTATGGGGTCCTACCGGCTCAGGCAAAACGACCAGCATAGCGAAACTTGCTGCCGCTCAGGTGTTGCGCCACGGGCCTCATTCCGTCGCATTGCTGACCACCGATACCTATCGTATCGCGGGTGTTGAGCAACTGGGGATATATGCGCGCATTCTTGGCGTGCCGCTGGAGGTCATCCGTGGTCCGGAAGATCTTTTCCAGGCTTTGGAGAAACATTGCCAGCGACCGTGGATATTCATCGATACCATCGGTATGAGCCCGCGTGACCAGCGCCTGGGAGAGCAGTTGCAGTGGCTCGCCGCTCTGGGTCCGCAAGCCCATCGTTTTCTGCTCATTCCGGCTGGGTTGAGCGACAAGAGTTTGTCGACGGTTCTGGCACCTTATGCGGATCTTCCTTTGGCGGGAGCCATTCTCTCCAAAGTGGATGAAGCACCGGCCTTTGGTGGCGCACTGGAATGGTTGGCACAACATCATCTACCCATTGCCTATTACAGCGACGGCCAGAAGGTGCCGGAAGACCTCCATGAGGCACGTTGGGATGCGCTGATTCATATACTGCAATCGGTTTCGGCAGGCGATGCGGTGGCTAGCACTGCCCATAATCGCTATCATGGTGCATGAAATGCAGGGGTCCGCAGTGATTGCGAGCCCGCTGGATCAGGCGGAGGGACTTCGAAGAATGTGTGCGCGTAAACCAGTCAAGGTGATCGCCGTCGCCAGCGGTAAAGGTGGGGTGGGCAAGACCAATGTTGCTGTTAATCTGGCTGTTGCCCTCGCCCAGAAGGGCGCGAAACCCCTACTTTTCGACGCCGACCTCGGTCTCGGCAATGTGGACATCCTGCTCGGCCTGAGTCCCCGCTATAATCTCTCTCATGTAGTTTCTGGTGAAAAATCCATTGAAGAAGTGCTCGTCAATGGCCCTCAGGGCATTCGCGTGTTACCTGCGGCCAGCGGTATCGCGCGGATGGCGGTTCTGGATGCCCTGGCTCAGGCGAGCCTGATTCAGGCCGTGAGCAACCTCGACATCGACGTTGATTACCTGCTGATTGATCTTGCTGCCGGCATTGCGGGTGATGTGCTGACCTTCAGTTGCGCCGCCCAGGATGTCATTGTTGTGGTCTCCAATGAGCCGGCTTCCATCACCGACGCCTACGCCCTCATTAAGTTGCTCAGCCGTGATCATGGCGTGCGGCGTTTCCGGGTGCTTCCCAATATGGTGCGTGACCAGCGCGAAGGTCAGATGCTCTTTCAGCGCGTCGCCGCTGTGGCGGACCGTTATCTCGATGTCAGTCTTGATCTGATCGGCAGCATTCCCCTGGATCCTGCTCTGCGTAGTGCGGTACGTTCGCAGCGGGCCATTGTCGAACTCTATCCCGACAGTCCTGCCGCCCGAGCGCTGCGCGAGCTGGCGACAACAGTGCGTAGCTGGCCCCTGCCAGCGGGTCCCGCTGGGCATATCGAGTTCTTCATGGAGCGCCTGTTATCGGCAGAAAGATCGCTGCAGAGCCTATGAGTGCCGGAATGGCGGTGGATAGAATGGTACAGCGCAGTGCGCAGGTGGCGCGCCATGTGCCTCTGGTGCAGCGTATTGCCCAGCGGATCCGCGCCCGGCTGCCCGCCAATGTCGATGTGGCCGATCTCGTGCAGGCGGGTTTATTGGGATTGATGGATGCCCTCGATAGCCAGTCGGGAGACGAGAGTGATGCCTTTATCAGTTATGCCAGCATGCGGATTCGCGGCAGTATTCTTGACGAGCTGCGTGCTCAGGACTGCCTGCCCCGCCGTGCGCGTGCCAAGGAGCAATCTATCGGCAGGGCCATTGCCCGCCTGGAACAACATCTTGGACATCCGCCCAGCGATGAGGAAATCGCCAAAGAACTGGGCTGGACAATGACTGCTTACCAGGCCGCGTTGCGTGAGAGTGGCGGTCAGATTCTTTATCTCGAAGATCTGGCAGCGGACAATGACGCTTTTGTCGGTCGCTACCTCCGCGATGCTGCGGACGATATTCAGTCGGTGCTGGTATCTGAAGAATTTTCCCGCGATCTCCAGCGCGGTATCGGCACTTTACCGGAAAAGGAGCAGCTGGTCCTCGCGCTTTATTATCAGGACGAACTCACTCTGAAAGAGATTGGCAGCGTATTGGAGGTCAGCGAATCCCGCGTCAGCCAAATTATGCGGCAAGCGGTCCTGCGTTTGCGTGCGACCCTGGGAGACTGGCGTGATGATAGGCTTTGAGGGTTACTCATTTGCCGATCCCCAAAAGGGAGCAACATCGTGGATTTTTTGACCCTGATTGGTTTGGTAGTGGCTTTCGGTGGTATTTTTGCCGGCCAGCTTCTGGAAGGCGGTAAGCTCAGTTCCATCCTTCAGCTCACTGCCTTCATTATTGTTGTTGGCGGCACTATGGGCGCGGTGATGGTGCAGTACACCATGCCCGTGTTCATTCGTTCCCTGAAGATGGTGCCCTGGGCGGTGCTGCCCCCCAAAACTGATCCTCAGCCCGTCATCGCGCAAATTCTGGAATGGAGCAATACTGCCCGTAAAAATGGACTACTAGCGCTGGAAAGTCTGATTGAGGGTGTCAATGACCCGTATTTACAAAAAGGCTTACAGATGCTGGTCGATGGGGCGGAACCGGAGAAAATCCGGGCTACCCTGGAGGTCGATCTGGATTCCCGCTCGGAGATGGAACGGCAGGCGGCAAAAGTGTTTGAATCGGCGGGTGGGTACTCGCCGACTATTGGTATTCTCGGCGCCGTGCTGGGCCTGATTCATGTCATGGAAAATCTCGCCGATCCGGCCAAACTTGGAGCGGGCATAGCAACGGCTTTCGTTGCAACCATCTACGGTGTGGGGTTAGCCAATCTGCTTTTTCTCCCCATATCGAACAAGATTAAAGGTATCGTACATCAGCAAACCTACCTACGTGAGATGATCATCGAAGGCCTGGTCGGGATAGCAGAAGGCGAAAATCCCAAAATCATTGAAGGGCGACTGCAGAGCTTTTTCGCACGCTGAACCCTAATCCATGGAAAAAGAATAGTTATTGCGCTAGTCTGGAAGGTATATATGTTTTATATGATATCTGGAGTACAGCGCTTATGGCAGATTTTCCGCTTAAACCCATTGACCGTGGTGCCCAGCCCGTGGAGCCTTTGCACCAGATTTCCGACAAGAGGCGGGAGAACAATACGCCGCGACCCCGATTGCTGCCTCGGCGCGAAGAAGAAGCGCCGGAAGATGGGCATCAGATTGATGAACTTGTTTGAGTGAGAGCGATCAGTGATGTTGATGGAGTCGGGAGTCTTTTTGGTCACGTAGCGTGAGGGTCGGTATTCATGGCCCATCGTTTATGGTGATCATTTTAACGGCTCCGTATCGGACGCTTGAACAAGGGATTGAAAGAAAGTTATGGTCTGTCTTCGGTTCAAAGAGAAGATGGTGCATAACGGTGTTATATTTGGCACAAGACGAAAAGCGGCAGCTCACAGATGGCATGGATGCCTCCCCCTACACAGGACCGGCAGCGGGGAGTTTCAGAAGGGGGTCCTTATTGTGGCGGGAAGCTCCATAGTGCCCGCTTTCCTCGGCTGCTACGCGGAGAGCCTGGGAACACCCTCATCTCGGTACATCGGCACAGCTTCTGCTGTGAAACCTGCCGAAAACGCGTGACACCGCCTTCGGTACGGTTCTTTGGCAAAAGACGATACGCAATGACCAGCATGCTGCTTATCTCCGGCCTGCAGCCAGGAAAGGTCAACAAAGCCTAGCATGACAAATTGCGGTCCCTGTTTGGCATTTCCAAACGTACCCTGGCCAGATGGCGGCTATGATGGCGTGAGGCGTTGGTACGCACCCCTCTTTGGGGGGCCGATGGGTCCACCATACTTCCACCGATTCCCCGACAAGATCTGCCTGGCGGGCTGATAGAGCGGTTTGCCTGAGACTGTACGCAACAATTGCTCAAAAAACTTGACCAGAGGACCATCGATTTGGCTGACCACACTCCTTTGAGCGACTGCATAGGGCTGGCTGCATAGCAATTTATTTCATTCAGTCAATGAATTAGGCGTTATTTTGCCGTGCGCTACGGAATCAGGCGCACCTGATTCCGTCCACCCTGTTTCGCCCGATACAGAGCAACGTCAGCAATCGCCATTCTTTCCTCAGGGGATGTGTGGTGGGCGAGGGCGGTGATACCTATGGATACCGTAATAGTCAGAAGGTGGCCATCGGCCGCCTGAAAAGGGTCGGCGGCGACTGTCCGACATAAACGCTGTGCCGCAAGCAAAGCGCACTCGTTGTCAAGCCCTGGGAAAATTGCCAAAAACTCCTCACCACCATAGCGGTACAAGCCATCATAATGACGCAAAGCAGTGCGCAGACGTCGCGCGATTTCCCGCAAAATCGTATCTCCAGCAGGATGTCCGTAGGTGTCATTGACCGCCTTGAAGTGATCGACATCTATCATCGCGATAGAGCCGTTAGCGCCGCGATCGACCAGAGTTTGTTCACGTACTATGTCCTGCTCCATCCGCCGACGGTTTGGTAAATTGGTGAGGATGTCGATCTCCCCCAGGTTTTTACTAAAAGCTACGATATCCTCAAAGCATTGCTGTTCTAAAGCGCTGGCGGCACCTATGACAGGAACGAGCTCCGGGATGGGACAGTTTTTTGACGCCTCTTCAGAATGAATCTGCAGTTGATGCAAAACCTCATGGCAGGAAGCCTGTAAACCGTGCCAGCGGGCTTTTTGGGGTTGCGGTATGCGTGCTTCAGGCCCATGCAAGGCCTGTAAAACCATTTGCTCCGCGCGGCGCGGCAATTTTTTGCCTTGTAGATGTTCCTGCAACCAAGTTTGCCAGAATGTTTTCCAAGCGTTATAAAAACTAATTAAATCATCTAGATATATGATTTCTTCGGCGAGGTCTCGTGTCTCGCCCCTGGAGCGGGGAGCATTCTGCAATCGGGCTGTCATGGAATCACCTCCTGTTTTATCTTTGAAGCAAAAATTGTGCCATTTCAGGAACGGTGCACGCGTTCTTTCAGTGCCGGTCAGCCCGTTTATGGAACCTTAACCGCAATACTGTTTAGATAGATAACTTTCTGTCAGAATAGTTGCCATGTTGTGCTTCTGGGGAGGCATGGCGATGGCGCGTACCAAGGCACAATTGTCCGCAGGCGCCCGTCTGGCCGACTACCTGGCGGC
>Ga0315298_1000736_pt1 | contig 63299 bp, 50 predicted proteins | sample WHS_1_MG_FD_203077 | JGI IMG/M metagenome (GOLD analysis project Ga0315298, IMG submission 203077) | Extremophilic microbial mat communities from Washburn Hot Springs, YNP, Wyoming, USA - WHS_1_MG | ecosystem: Environmental > Aquatic > Thermal springs > Hot (42-90C) | place: USA: Wyoming...
GACTGGTACCTCGAACTCGTCACGGTGGTCGGTGATGACGCGCGGAGACTGCGACTCGGCCAAAATATACTCCGACAATGGTCCGAGGAATGCTATACAATTGGAATTGTCCGCGAGATGCAGTTGACGATCGTTTCCAACCGGTTCAAGAATGTACCGGAGCACATAATCCACAGTTACAGGTTGCTCACCCCAGGCTACATCGGCGTTGAGCAATTCTACATTGACGATGAAGACTCGGATTTGGGTCCGACGGCCGTCGCAGGTCGGTGACGCCGGCCTGGTGCTCGCGTCAATTGCTCTCGCGCTTGCGGCAGGGCCATTCTGCCGGGCTGGCGCGGCAAGGTATAGCGAGGCGCCGATGCTGGCAGAACTGGTCCGCCAGGGCAAACTGCCGCCAGTCGAGGAGCGCCTGCCCGATAACCCACCCGTCGTCGAGCCTGTGGAGCGCATAGGAAAGTATGGCGGCACCTGGCGCCGCCTCGCGATCACGCGAACCGACAGCCTCATGATCTCACGCCTGGGTTACGAACCGCTTGTCCGCTGGGACAGGTCAGGACGTCGCGTCGTCCCCGGCATCGCCGAGAGTTGGGAGGTGAAGGACGGCGGGCGGACGTACATCTTCCACCTACGGAAGGGTATGAAGTGGTCCGATGGCCACCCGTTCACGTCCGAAGATATCCTGTTCTGGTACGAGGACGAAGTTCTCAATAAGGAACTGACACCGGTCAAGCCGACCTGGCTGATGCCGCATGCCGGGGACTTCGAGGTTCTCGCCCCCGATGAGTTGACTGTGATATTCCGCTTCGACATTCCGAATGGCCTGTGCCCGGAGTTCATGGCCTTTCGCGGCCACTACATTTATCAGCCGAAGCATTATATGAAGCAGTTCCACATCCGGTATGCGGACCCGAAGGTGCTTGAAAGGCAGGCTCGCGAGGCCGGCCTCGACTTTTGGCATCAACTGTACAGACGCAAGGCGGACCTCCACGAGAATCCCGACCTGCCCACCATACGGCCATGGAAGATAAAGGTCGGGCCGCCCGCGACCCGATACATCGCCGAGCGCAACCCGTACTACTGGAAGGTCGACCCCGAGGGGAACCAACTGCCCTACATAGACCGCATCTCGTTCACAGTGGTGCAGAACACCGAGGTCCTGAACCTGAAGGCGATGAGTGGCGAAGTTGACATGCAGGCCCGCTACATAGATCCCTCAAAGTACACGCTCTTCATGGACCCTGTCAACAGGAAAATGGGAAATTACCGGGTGCTTGTCAACGACGGTGACGGGCCGAGCTGCATATTCATCAACCAGTACAGCAAGAACCCTGAACTGCGTCCGATACTCCAGGACCGCAGGTTTCGCATCGCGCTTTCGGTCGCGATAAACCGACCGGAACTCGTCGAACTCGTTTACGGAGGGTTGGCCACCCCTTCCCGCGCGGTATCGGGGCCGCAAGACCCATATTTCCTTCCCGAGTTCAACGAAAAATACATCGAGTATGACCCCTCGCTGGCAAACCGGCTGCTCGACGAGGTCGGCCTGCGCCGTGGCCCCGACGGCATGAGGCGGTTGCCTTCCGGCAGGAAGTTTCGACCGGCCCTTTATTGCTTCCCATCGCACAGCGGGGCAGGTCCTGACATGTTACAGTTGGTCGTTGATTATTGGCGCGAGGTCGGGCTCGACTTCACGCTCAATATCGAGGCGGCAACTCTGAGCGTGATGAGGGCCTCGAACGGCAACACAGACTTCTGGGCCTATCAGACCGAGGCCCTTCACTGGGAGGTGGACCCGCTCTGGTATGTGCCAATGTCCCCCTGGTCATACTATGCCCCGCTGTATGGGCGATATCATGCAACGGGCGGGCGTTCGGGAGTCAAACCATCGCCGGAGTTCCAGAGGTTGATAGACTGGTATACCGAGATGTCATCGGTGACGGACGAATCTCGCCGGCTGGAACTGGGGCGACGGATTCTGCGCCAGTGGTCGGAGGAGTGTTATATAATAGGACTGGTCCTGCAAAAACAATTGACCATCGTCTCGAACCGGTTCAAGAACTGTCCGGATCATATCATCCATAACTGGCAACTTATGACGCCCGGCTACATCGACGTTGAGCAATTCTACATTGACGAGGAGGCTTCCGATGCCCACGCGACGAGCGTCGCCGAGCGCTAGGACTCATTCGCCCTTGCCCGGGCGACCACGGGTCGCGAGGGAGGGGGACGCGCGCTGGATACTCCGTCGCCAAGAGGGCACAGGTTCTTCTGCGCATGGCGCTGGAATAAGGTCCTCGCAAATGGTATACAGAGCGGCCGCCGGAGGTCCGGTCAGGTGTTCGTGTGCGTCAGTTCCAAGCGCGCATCGGACCCGCGTATCGAACCGCCAGGCCCGCCGACCCGGGTGAGCCGCTGCGCAACGCTTGCGCACGGACGAGGAGGGACAGCCTCGCATGCTCTCCTACATCGCTAGACGCATTCTTGGCATGATCCCGACGCTATTCGTCATCTCCATCATCTCCTTCTTCATAATCCAGTTGCCGCCCGGCGACTACCTCACCACGATGGTGGCGCAGATGCAGGAGACCGGCGAGAGCGTGGACAAGGCGACAGTGGAGAGTCTCCGAAAGCGGTACGGCCTCGACCAGCCGTTCATCGTCCAGTACTGGAAGTGGATCTCGGGCGTGGTGAGGGGCGATTTCGGCCAATCCTTCGCGCTGAATAAACCGGTATCGGCGCTGATCTGGGACCGCCTGTGGCTGACCGTGATCATCTCCGTCCTTTCGATCTTCCTCACGTGGGTCATAGCGATACCCATCGGAATATACTCGGCCACGCACCAGTACAAGGCGTTCGATTACATCTTCACGTTCCTGGGTTTCATCGGAATGGCGACGCCGGCCTTCCTCCTCGCCCTTGTACTCATGTATTTCGCCTCTCGCCACGGGCTTAGCGTGGGTGGTCTCTTCTCGGACGAGTATATCGGGAAGCCCATGACGTGGGGCAAGTTCGTGGATTTTCTCAAACACGTCTGGATCCCCGTCGTGATACTTGGCGTCGAGGGAACCGCAGGGCTCATCCGCACGGTCAGGGCGAATCTGCTCGACCAGTTGGAGATGCCCTACGTCGTCACCGCTCGCGCGAAGGGCTTGCCGACCTGGAGGTTGCTCCTGAAATATCCCGTGAGGGTCGCCATCAACCCGGTCGTCAGCACCATCGGATGGATGCTCCCGGCAATGGTCTCGGGATCAGTCATAGTGTCGCAGGTCCTCAGCCTGCCGACGACCGGTCCGCTGCTGCTGACGGCCCTCATGGACCAGGACATGTACCTGGCGGGGTCATTCGTCATGATGCTCAGCGCGCTCACCGTGATAGGAACGCTGATATCCGACATCCTCCTCGCATGGGTGGATCCGCGGATCCGTTTCGAGAGGCAGCGTGCATGACCGAGGTCAACGCAACGCCGCTGTCTGCTACGCTGACCCGCGAGGAGGAGAAGCGTTATCTGGCTTCCCAGTGGCAGTTGATGTGGTGGAAGTTCAAGGACCACAAACTCGCGCTGGTGGCCCTGTACGTGGTGGCGATCTTCTATCTGACGGCGATTTTCTGCGAGTTCCTGGCACCGAACGATCCCACGAAGCGCAACGCGTCGCGCAAATATGCTCCGCCTCAGCGAATCCGGCTCATTCACCAGGGAAGGATCTGCTGGCCTTTCGTCTATCCCATCGTGCAGCACAAGGACGCCGAGACGCTCCGTCTGAGATACACCACCGACCGCTCACGGACGGTTCCCTTGCGCCTGTTTGTCAAGGGCGACCCCTATAAACTCTGGAACCTGATCCCGCTGGAACATCACCTTTTCGGGGTGGCCGGTGGCGAACGGCTGTACCTCCTCGGCGCGGACAAACTCGGTCGCGACCTGTTCAGCCGCATCCTGTACGGGAGCCGCATCTCGCTCTCGATAGGGCTGGTCGGCGTCTTTCTGAGCCTCGTGCTGGGCATCGTCATCGGCGGCATCTCCGGCTTCTACGGCGGGATACTGGATAACCTGATACAGCGAACTATAGAGGTCCTGCGGTCGTTTCCCACGATACCCCTGTGGCTGGCGCTGTCCGCTGCCATGCCCCCCGATTGGTCCCAGACGAGACGCTATTTCTGCATGACCGTCATCCTCGCGGTCATCGGCTGGACGGGCCTCGCACGGGTGGTGCGCGGGAAGATCCTGGCGCTCCGCGAGGAGGACTACGCCATGGCAGCCAGGGTGGCAGGTGTGAAGGAGTTCAACATCATCATGCGCCACCTCGTCCCGGGATTCCTGAGCCACCTCATCGTCAGCATCACAATCGCCATCCCCGGGATGATCCTGGGCGAGACGTCGCTGAGTTTTTTGGGACTCGGTCTGAGGCCGCCCGCGATAAGTTGGGGCGTCCTCCTCAACGATGCCCAGAACGTGACCGCAATCGCGCTATATCCGTGGCTCCTGCTGCCCGCAGCCTTCGTGATAGTGGTCGTCCTCATGTTCAACTTCCTGGGCGACGGCCTCCGAGACGCCGCCGACCCGTACAAGACATGAGGGAAGCGTGCGGAACCTGATCGAGATCGAGGACCTTTACATACAGATCCGCCTCCGCGAGGGAACGGTGTTCGCCGTGAACGGCGTGAACCTGGCCGTGCCACCGCATAGAACCGTGGGCCTCGTGGGAGAGAGCGGTTGCGGAAAGAGCATCACCGCGAAGGCTATGATGCGGATCCTTCCCCCGAGGGCAGAGATCGTCCGGGGGCGCATACTCCTCGCACCGCGCAACGGCGCATCGCAGGAACCGCTCGACCTCGCACGCCTCGATCCCGATGGCGAGAAGATCCGGCGCATCCGCGGCGCTGACATCGCGATGATCTTCCAGGAACCGATGACCTCGCTATCCCCCGTGCACACCATCGGCAATCAGATAATCGAGGCCATCCGCCTGCATCAGAACAAGTCCCGGCGCGAGGCCCGCGAACTCGCCATCGAGATGCTCCGGCTCGTCCGGGTGCCCAACCCGGAGCGCAGGGTGGACTCCTACCCTCATGAACTTTCCGGCGGCCTCCGCCAGCGCGCCATGATAGCAATGGCCCTCTCCTGTCGCCCCCGCCTCCTCATAGCCGACGAACCCACCACAGCGCTCGACGTCACGATCCAGGCCCAGATACTTACCCTCATCGAACGACTCCAGAGGGACCTGCGCATGTCGGTGCTCATCATCACTCATGATCTGGGGGTCATAGCGGAGACCGCAAGCGAGGTGGCGGTGATGTATCTGGGACGCATCGTCGAGCACGCTCCGGTCAAGGAACTCTTCGATTCGCCGAAGCACCCCTACACGCAGGGCCTCATGGCGTCGGTGCCGCGTCTCGGGACAGGAGGCAGGACTCGCCTCGCCTCCATACCCGGATCCGTCCCGGACGCATTCTCCATCCCCCGCGGTTGCCCGTTCCACCCCCGGTGCACGCAGCGCATGAGGGACGTGTGCGACGCGGGCCCGGTTCCCCCGCTGGCCGAGGTTTCGCCGGGCCATCGCGCGGCATGCTTCCTTTATGCACCCTGCAGGACGGTTCTCGCCGCGACTGCACAGACCGGCGGCACCCGGTCGGAGAACGCGCAATGACGAGACCGCTCCTCAAGATCACGAATCTTGTCAAGCACTTCCCCATAATCGCCGGCTTCTTCCGCAGACAGGTCGGCACCGTCAAGGCGGTTGACGGAGTCAGCTTCGAGATACGCCCTGGCGAGACCCTCGGCCTTGTCGGAGAAAGCGGGAGTGGCAAGACCACGACTGGCAGGCTCATCCTCAGGCTCATCGAACGAACCTCTGGCGAGATGGTCTTCAACCTGGATGGGAAAGAGATTGACCTGGGTGCGCTGCAGGGAGAGGAACTACGCCGCTTCCGCCGCCACATGCAACTGATCTTCCAGGACCCCTATTCGTCGCTGAATCCGCGCATGACATGCATGGACATCATCGCCGAGCCGCTGCGCGCGCAGGGATTCCCCGGAGATGTCATACGCGAGCGAGTGAAGGAGGTGACGGCGGAGGTCCGGCTGAATTACGAGTTCCTCCGACGCTACCCCCACGCCTTCAGCGGGGGCCAGCGCCAACGCATCGGAATCGCGAGAGCGCTCGTCCTGCGCCCCAAACTCGTCGTATGCGACGAACCCGTCTCGGCGCTCGACGTCTCCGTCCAGGCGCAGATACTCAACCTACTCATGGACCTGCAGGATAAGCACGGTCTCACTTATCTCTTCATCGCTCATGACCTCTCTGTTGTGCAGCACATAAGCCACAGGGTCGCAGTGATGTACGCAGGCAGGATCGTCGAGATGGGCGACACGCGCGATCTCTTCGCAGCCCCGCTTCACCCTTACACGCAGGCTCTCATGGAGGCCGTCCCGGTGCCGGTCCCGGGCGCGAAGGGCGAAAGACGCCTCCTCCAGGGAGAGGTCGCCGACCTGTCCGATTTGCCCCATGGGTGCGCATTCCACCCCCGCTGCACCCGGTGCGAGGAGCAATGCCGTCAGATCTACCCCGAACTGCGCGAGATCGTCCCGGGACACTGGGTGGCTTGCCACAGAGTCAGGGCCAACCCGGCCCCTCCACCGGCCTGAGCACGCCCGACAGTCATGGGGCCGACCACGCAACTTCGGTTCTGCGCCCGGCAACAGAGTTGACTAATCCCCTGATGAGGGGTACCATTGCGTCGGTCGAACGGGGCTTATTCGTCCGGGATGGAGGCAATCCATGTATAGGTTGTCAGGCATCGCAGCCTGCTTCACCGTGGCGTTGCTGGCCGGTTGTGCGCAGAGAGAGGTAATGATCATAACCCCCTACGCGCCGGATTCGCCCCGGTCAGCGGAGATAGAGCGGACCATCGCGACGCGTTTCGACAGAGAGTGGGCACCCGTCAAACTGCGGGTTTTCCACATGAACACGCAGTCCCGGCCAACGGAGGTATGGTCCGAGGAGATGGGAAGACTGGCCGCGATGCACGTGAGGGCCTTCAGGCCTACCCTCGTATTCCTCGCCGGCGATGATGCCGCCCGCTACACGGGCCGCGAACTCGTCAACCGTCCATATCCGGTCGTCTTCTTCGATGTGAAGGGTAATCCAGCGGATTACCTCCTTACGCCCACCAGCAACGTGACAGGAGTCCGCGCAACCCCGCCGGTGACCGACATGTTCAATCTGATAAAAGCGCTCCTTCCGCAGGCGAAGCGTCTGGCTGTTCTGAGCGATGGAAGCCTCGAGGGAGATGCCATCGCGGCAGCCGTCAGAACCACCAGGGATCCGGTCCTCTCGGTGGTGACGGTCCGGCGTGCTGGTTGTCTGGCCGACTGGCTCGCAGCCGTGCGGGAGGCGCAGGACCGGGCCGATGCGCTCATCCTCGCCGGATACTCGTCTGTCCTGCGCGAGCCGTTCGGACAGCACGCCGTTCCGGAAGATGAACTCCTGAAGGCCACAGCGCAGGCGGGCCGGCTGCCGAAGTTCGCATTCAGAGCACCCACGGGAGAGGCAACCGGCCTTGTCGGCGTCGTGGAGGTCCCGCTCTCCGCTCAGACCATCCAGTCAGCGACAGCAGCAGTGCGCATGCTCCTCTACGGCGCCACGATGCAGGAGATACTCATCGCATCGTGTCCGGCGCGGTCCGTGCACGTGAACATGCCGCTCGCAAAGGAACTCGGCATCGTCGTTCCAGCCCGCTACCGGCGCCCGTCGCCCGAGCCAGCGATGCCCTCCATGAATCCTCTGGAACGCTTCATCGGACTGTTCGAACCCGTCCGGCTGCCCGCCGGCGTGCCCGAGACCGAGCGGACCGAGACGACGCCACCCGCCACACCCGCTTCGGCATCGCCCGGCGAGCCCGCGCCACCCGCTGCCAGCCAGGCCGCGGACGAAAAAGCCCAGGCGACACCAGCCCCCGAGAAATGACCTGAGCAAGGCGCGCGACGAATCGGTGGGAGCGCTTCCCTAACCGCGAGAACCGACATAGCGTTGCGCAACGGCCGATTTTTTCGTACCATCGCGTATCCGATGCGATCCCATATGGGTGACATGTAACGATATGCGAGCAAGTGAACTGCGCAGGCTTTTTCTCGACTTTTTCGCACAACGGGGACACCGCATCATCCGCTCCGACTCGCTCATCCCACCCGCCGAGGACAAATCCCTCCTCTTCACCGGCGCCGGAATGAACCAGTTCAAGAACGAGTTCATGGGCCGCGGGGCCCCCGACCTCAAACGCGCTGCCACCAGCCAGAAATGCCTCCGCACCGCGGACCTCGACAACGTCGGCCGCACCGCTTATCACCACACCTTTTTCGAGATGCTCGGCAATTTCTCGTTCGGCGACTACTTCAAGCGCGAGGCCATCCTGTGGGCCTGGGAGTTCATGACGCGCGTACTCCGAGTGCCGCCGGAAAAGTTGCAAGTGAGCGTGTACAAGGACGACGACGAGGCCTTCACCATCTGGGAAAAGGAGGTCGGCCTACCCGCTCGGGTCATACACCGTTTCGGCGAGCACGACAACTTCTGGCCAGCCGACGCACCCACCAAGGGCCCCAACGGCCTATGCGGGCCCTGCTCGGAAATATTCTACGACTGGGGGCCATCGGTCGGATGCGGCCGCCCGGACTGCAACCCCTCCTGCGACTGCGACCGCTTCTGCGAGGTCTGGAATCTTGTCTTCCAGCAGTTCTACCGCAAGGACGGTGGAATACTCGACCCGCTCCCCACCAGGAACATAGATACGGGCATGGGACTGGAACGCCTCGCCGCCGTCATGCAGGGCAAACTCTCCAACTTCGACACGGACCTGTTCGTCCCGATAATCCGCGCGATAGAGCGCGAATCGGAGCAAGATTACGGAGCGGTCCGCAGTACCCCGAAAGGAATGGCCTTCCGCCGCATCGCGGACCACGCCCGCGCCGCAACGTTCTGCATCTGCGACGGTGTGCTACCCAGCAATGCCGGCCGGGGATACGTCCTCAGAAAACTCATCCGTCGCGCGCTGCTCGGCGGACGGCGACTGGGACTCCACAAACCGTTCCTCTACAGGCTCGTGCCCGTCGTGACAAGCCTGATGCAAGACCAGTACCCCGAACTCGTCGAAAGGCGCGAAAACATCGCTCAACTCATCCGGATCGAGGAGGAGCGTTTCCTCCAGACCCTGGAGCGCGGCATGGACGTCCTCCAGGAGATGATCTCCGAACTCCGCAAGAGCGGCCAGAAGGCCCTTCCAGGCGCGGAGGCCTTCCGCCTCTTCGATACATACGGCCTGCCCTTTGACGTTACCGAATCGGTACTCGAGGACGAGGGTTTCACGACGTCGTTGGAAGAGTTCCAGCGAGAGATGGAGCGCCAAAGGGAACTTTCCCGCAAACGCACCAGCCTTGCAGCCGATATATTCGGAAGCGGGCCGATCAAGCGATTGAGAGAAACGGGCGTGACGTCCACGACCTTCACTGGTTACGAACGTGACGAGGAACGGGCCCGCGTCATCGGCCTCGTCGCCGGCGACGACCTCGTGCAGGAACTCGCCTCGGGCATGGATGGCATCGTCGTCCTCGACAGCACCCCCTTTTATGGAGAGGCCGGGGGCGAGGTCGGCGACACGGGCATCATCGAGGGCGCCGACAGCCGGTTCGAGGTAACCGACACCAAGCGGGGCGAGGGGATGACGCTCCACGTCGGGAGGCTCCTCCACGGCAGGCTCCGCACGGGCGACGCCGTGACGGCGAAACCCGACAGGGCGCGGCGCGAGGCTATCCGACGCAACCACACCGCCACCCACCTGCTCCACATGGCATTGCGCGAGGTCCTCGGCCCCCACGCCCAGCAGGCCGGTTCCTACGTCGGACCCGACCGCCTGCGCTTCGACTTCACGCACCCGCGCGCCATGACGCAGGAAGAGGTCCAACTCGTCGAAGACATCGTCAACCGCCGTATCCTCGCCAACGACAGCGTTACCTGGCGCTACATGAAACTTGAGGAGGCGCGGGCCGAGGGCGCCACAGCCCTGTTCGGCGAAAAGTACGGCGACATCGTCCGCCTGCTCGAGATCGGTGGTTATTCAAAGGAACTCTGCGGCGGACTCCATTGCCGCGCCACGGGCGACATCGGCCTCTTCAAGATACTATCCGAGAGTTCAGTCGCCGCCGGAGTCCGACGCATCGAAGCCGTGACAGGCACCGAGGCGCTGGCCTACGTGCGGTCCACGGAGGAGATGATACGCACCATTGCCGAGGAACTCGGCGTGCAGCAGACCCAGATCGTCGAGCGCGTTCGCCAACTCCAGAAGCAGATAAAGGACCTGCGCAGGGAGATCCAGCGCACGAAAGAAAGCCAGATCCTCGCTCCCGAGGAATACCTGGAACGGGCGAGGATCGTGGGCGACGCCCGGATAGTGACGGCGCGCCTCGACGACGCGACGCCCGACGAGATGCGCGCGCTCGCCGACAGACTCAGGCAGAGCGGCAAGCCCGTCGGCGTCGTCCTCGGAAGCGCGCGCGATGGCAAGGTCGCCCTCGTCGTCGCTTTCTCCAGGGACCTCGTCGCCAGAGGATGCAACGCAAGCGACGTGGCCCGCGCGGCGGCCAGCCTCTGCGGCGGAGGAGGAGGCGGCCGACCCGACATGGCCCAGGCGGGCGGGAAAGATCCCGGCGCCCTCGACGCGGCTATACAAAAGGCTGCCGACCTGGCAGCGGACAGGCTGCGCCAGGCCTGATCGCACGAGACGGTTCACGTCCGGGTTCCGCACCAACCCCTGCTTCCGTCTTCGCTATCGCAGAGGCCTCATCCTCCACAACTGGCGTCCCACCGATCGATACTGCTCAGGATATCGGAAGGAAGCAGAGCACGTAAAGGTCGTAGAGGGCATGCGTCCACGCGGCAATGCCGAAGCCGCGGGCGAGGAAGATAATCCCGAGGAGAACGCCGGCGAGAAGGCGATATACGAACGGCCCGGTCTGAATGGGTTCGCCGGGGAAGATAAAATGCGCCGCGCTGAACATCGCGGCGGACGCCAGCAGTCCCACCGCCCCCGCTGTCAACGGTTGCAGGCCAACTCCATCCTTCGCGATCGTGTAAAGCGATCCGAGGAAGACCGCACGAAAGATCAATTCCTCGTAAAGTCCGGCACCGCAGGATGCTACGAGTTTCAGCCTGAAGTCCTGGAGATGCGGTTCGAAGCCAATCCTGTGAACGACCCCCGTCATCAAGAAGATCGCCGCTGGGCCGAGGAGGAGGGCGTAGGCGGCGCTCTCGACGAACATTCCGCAGAAGGTGCCGGGGTGCAGACCGCCGCGACTCCACAGACGCACGAGGGCCACCAGCGCCGCCACGATCAGAACGCCATTCAGTATGACGATCGGGTCGGTCCCGATGATCTGGATCGGGTTGTGCCGGAACCAGGCGATGGGGGTCTTCACTACCTGGGCCATCGCGTTGATATCGCCGTTGCCCAGTATCCCGGCCTCATAGATTGTCAGGAGCGGAAGCGAGGCGATGAAGCCTGCGGAAATCGAACGGCTCAGGCGAAAATAGCCAGGCCGTTCCGCCGAATCGGGCCGGACGACGCCATGCTCGTCCGTTGACTCCCCCGCGGCCTTGCGCTCCAGGCGTCGCTGAACGGAGGCCAGGGCATCGTCCAGCGACCCCTTCCCCTTGCGTCTGAGACGCGCCAATCCCGAACTCCATGCGAATGGGCATGCAACGCCCGGGGTACACGACCGGTGGCAGCAAGCCTCTTGTTGGCCGTGCGCCGGACCGCTCACGGCATTGCATCATCAACGTCGCGGCCCGTCAGGATGCGAAATGCCTGCCGGTATTTCTCGCTGGTCTTTTGCACCACGTCCGAGGGCAGTTCCGGGGGCGGAGAGTTTCTGTCCCAGCCGGAACCGACGAGCCAATCGCGCACAAACTGTTTATCGAATGAGGGTTGCGGACGGCCCGGCCGGTAGCCATCCCTGGGCCAGAAGCGAGAGGAATCAGGCGTGAGTACCTCGTCCACCAGGATGACCTCACCATCAGCGAGGCCCCACTCGAACTTCGTGTCGGACAGTATTATCCCGCGTTCCCAGGCGTAGGCCGCAGCCCGCTCGTAAAGGTCCAGTGTGTTGCGGCGCAGCGTTTCGGCATATTCTCGCCCGATCATTTCGACCACTCGCTCGAAGTTTATGTTCTCGTCGTGGCCAGTTTCCGCCTTCGTGGCCGGAGTGAATAGCGTGCGAGGAAGCCGCTCCGACTCCCGCAATCCCGGTGGAAGGGGCACGCCACAAACCGTCTGGGACTCGACGTACTCCCTCCATCCGGAGCCGGCCAGGTAGCCGCGCGCCACACACTCGACCGGAAACACGCGCGCTTTCTTCACGAGCATCGCCCGGCCCCGCAGGACTCCCGAGTGCGCCCGGACGCATGCCGGCATACGGTCCACATCCGCTGTGACCAGGTGATTCCTCGGCTTCAGGTAGTCGAGCCAGAAGAGCGTGAGCGCCGTGAGTACGCGGCCCTTGTCCGGGATCCCGGTCGGCAGGACCCAGTCGAAGGCACTTATGCGATCCGTCGCGACTATCAGCAGATGGTCATCAACCTCGTAGATATCCCGGACCTTGCCGCGTTTGACCTTGCGCAACCCGGCAAGGTCGGTTTCCAGCACCACTTCACCTCCCATTCCACCCTCCAGGACCACGGGTCCCCCGATTTGCCGGCGGATTATATCAGCGGCCCGGAGTATCTACAAGCCGCTGCAAGGCCGTCGGATGCAACGAGAAACAGCGCCGGGATCTATCCGGAAGCCCGTCAAATCTGCTCCTTGACAGGTCAATCGTCGCGGGATACCCTCAAAGTGGAGGTGGGGGAAAATGGAAGGGGCAGCGGGGCCGGACCAGTCCAGATGCAAGGGCGGACCTCCCCGGTGGGGAGCCGGTCGCGCCGGCGGTGCGACCTCCGAGTTCCAGCGGCGATTCGCGGAGCACTTCGGCCAGAGCGACTCGGCGCGCGCGTTGCTGCAAGAAATCCTGAGCGTGGCGCTCACCACCGAGAGCGTCCTCATTGTCGGAGAGGCGGGGTCACAGAAGGCAGCGGTGGCCCGCATTATCCATGACTCCAGTCCCCGCGCCAGGGCGGGCTTCGCATCCATGGATTGCAGTGGTCTTCCCGGCGGGGAGAGAGAAATTCTGGGCGACCTCGTCGGTTCGCTGCGCTCCGCGAAGGAGGGCACTCTCTTCATCAATCATGTGGAGCGATTGCCGGCCTCGGCTCAGCGCATCCTCCTGCAGATAATCGGGGCGGGTCGGTACGTGCAAGAACCTGCGGGGGAACCCATGGAGTGCGACGTGCGCATCATCGCGGGAACGACGCGGACACCGACGGATCCCACCGCGTGGGACTCGCTCGATCCTGCTCTGAGGGATCATCTCTTGCGCAGGGTCATTGTGATACCACCGCTCCGCGAGCGGCCGGAGGACATACTCACGGTCGCCGAAAGTTTTCGAAGGGCGGCGTGCGTCGAACTCCGCAAGACCGTCCGGACCTTCGATCCGCGCACGCGACGGGTTCTCCTGGAACACTCCTGGCCGGGAAACTACGCGGAACTGTGGCACGTGATCCACCGCGCGGTGGCCAGCGCTCCGGGCGAGGAACTGCGGCCGGAAGCCATCATGACTGCGCTCGTCAGCCGGCCCGATGGCGGCGCGCCGGCGGATGCGATGGTCCAGGAGATCATCAGGGCCCAGTCCAGGGCCTTCGAAAGGTTCCTGGCCGGACAACAGGAGCGGGTCCAAGAGCCGGAGAGGACAGGCCTCGTTCGCCGTCTCCTCGACCTGGCACGGTGGCGAGGGCACGGAAAGGGCGCTGGAGAACAGGCCGGGCGCAGCGCCCACCCTGACGCATAGGCGGGGTTCGGGGACCGACCCGCGACAGCACCTCACCTCCCCTGGACCGAGGCGCGGACGCAGGAGGTCAGGCACTTCATGTTCCGGCTGGGGGCATCGAGGGGAACAGCACACTCCGGTCCGATGATGTCAATCCCCGCCTCGATTTTTTCCTTGACGTCGGCTGAGATGGTCTCGCAGGTTCCGTCGCGAATGACCTCGATGTTGCTCGTGCCTCCCATCAGGGCAAGGCCATCTCCGGCAAGTCTCCGGGCCTCCGCTGCCGGGACTTTGGAATCGAAGTGAAAGCAAGCCACTCCCGTCGAGGCGATCATGCCTATGCGATCAGACGTATCGCCGCAGATGTGGAGGACGAGCGGAACCGAGATGCGCTCCACGAGTTCGCGGTGCACATCGAGAAGGAAGGTGCGATAGGCATCCGGGGAGCAGAGGTCGCGTGTGGCGTGATCACCGAGGCAAAGGGCCACCGCTCCCGCCTCCGCCTGCGCATTTCCAAACGCCACCGTCACCTCCTTCAGGCGATCTATTGCCCGTTTCACCTCGTCCGGGTCGGTGATCGTGGCGATCAGGAAATCCTCGACGCCGAACAGGTGATAGCCCAACGTCCACGGGCCGAAAACCTTGCCTGTGACGGCCACGTCCTGGCCGAGTCTGCGGTCGAGCAGTCGAAGCGCGTCGAGGGGCACTCGACATCCCGGGCGCTGAAGAAGATCAGGAGGAATATCGATCCTGTCGCCAATCCGGTATGGCCGGTTGCGGCACGAGGGCATCAGATTCGGCGCGCCCCAGTCAACCTCGCAACCGAGCGCTGACGACTCGTGCCAGACGCTGAAAAGGGGCATCACGTTGTCGAAGCCCAGCAATTCGTGACCCGCAGCGGCAAGCCGGGCCATCTTCTCAGGGTCGAGATGGGCCTCCGGAAAGAACTCGCCCACCTCTTCCATGAGGTCCATAGTGACGATGGAGGTCACGGTGCCGGTGGCAGGACGCGGGGTTGGCTGACGCTGGAGCGAACGGCAGAATACTTCCTTCGGTTTCACCCCTCTGGCCCCATAAAGGTCGCGCAGTTCATCCCCGCGGCTTCGGGTCACCGCCCGCGCCCCTTCTCCCACTCCTCCGCTCGCAGTTCGTAGCGGATATGGATCTGTCGGCTGTCGAACTCCTGAAACCGCCGGAGCATGTCCGCCTGCTCCGACCGGGAGAGATATCCGAGCGAGGCGGGAAAGAAGGTGTTCTCCTCCAGCGCCATGTGAGCCGGATGGAACTCGACGAGGCGGCGTGTCAATTCCGCGGCACGCCCGACGGTGTCGCGGTTCCCCTGACCGCAGGAGTCCTTCGCAAGCAGGAGATCCCCGACGAGTTTCCGCGCCTCGACGTGTTGTTCGACGAGTCTGGACATCGTGGCGGAGTGATCTCTCGACAGTGACTTTTCGACCAATGCTGCAAACAGGATGTTCTCTTCCTTCCCGTGGTGACATCGGTCGGTATAAGTCCAGAAAAAGTCCGCGACCTCTTCGATGAAGGCGCAATCAACCTCTCCATTCGACTCGATGCGGCGAAGTTCGATCTCCAGTTGCCGCGACATCCGTGAGATGAGGCGATGCTCGGCGATCAAGAGGTCTACAGGGGTCACAGGCTTCCTCCGGGCAAATCGGTAAGACGGGTATCGGCGGCGCACCGCCGCAGCAACACCCCGACAATACTACAATTCTTTCCCTTGCGCAATATGCCGCGTGGCGGCGTGGCGTCTGCGATAAGGCGACGCTACCGCCGAGTCCGCAGGATGATGCCACGAAGGCATCGTGACTGCTCCGACAGACCGGATGTCACGCGAGTAAGGGGTGGGAGGTAACCAGAGGCGACACGGGCAGCCACGCCGACATGGCGCGGCGCGCTGCGCTATCGCATCACTCGATCTGGCCCAGTATCTCTTTCGCCTGCGCTGCCCACTCGGTGTCAGGATAACGCTCGATGATCTCCTGACACGTGGCCCTGGCTGCGTCGTAATCCATCATGCGGACCAGGTAACGAGCCCGGGCAACAAGGGGCTTGCACTCGCGTTCGATCTGCTGTGCCTTGAGCGCCGCCACGATCTTTGGGTCGGCGAGCATTTGCGCCAGTTTCTGGGCTGCGACCTGCGACGACTTTACATCCGGGTAGAGCGTCGCGGCCGCGCGGTAGTGCTGTTCGGCACCCACGTAATCTTCCCTGAGGAGCGCGGTGTCGCCGGCGAGTATCCGCTGCTGAACCTCCGCCTCTCGCGTGAGGGCAACCATCTCCGGCGCCTTCAGGATGCCCTCGTAACGCTGCTTGATCTCCGGCACGAGGTCCATGAAGGCGCCCGCCTCGCCAGGGAATCGCTGAAGGATCTTGTTGGCGTCCTCCACCTTCCCCGCCTTGATGAGCGACTCGGCCTCATCCAGCGGTTTCACCACCTGGGTCAGAATCTCCTTGCACTTGTCCTGCGCCTTGACCCGGCTGGACACGCTCAGTTTCGAATCGCCCACCGATTTGGTGAATGCAATGAGGTCCTGATAGATACCGTACGCCTTGACCCGGTCGCCGAGCATCGTGGCCACATCGGCCTTCTCGAAGAATGCGTCAATCTTGCTTTTTATGTCCTGTTCGCGTTCCGCGGCAACCTTCTGGGGGATATCCCTCTCCAGCCGTGCCCTCGCACGACGCGTCAGGCTGGTATCGAGCGCACGCCACACCTTCTCCTGCGCAGGCTGGATCGTCCGGAAACGCCCCTCGCCGACTTCCTTGAGGTCCCACTGAGGATACCGAAGGTCGAGAACCTGCTGGAAATATTCTGCTGCTTTCTGGTAGGCCTTTTCCTCGTAATAGGTCTGGCCCTTGTTGAAGAGTTCCGATTCCTTGTCCCTCGCCTCCTTTTCCCAGCGCTTGTTATCGGCCTGCTGCTCCTCGACGAGCCGCTTGCTGGGCTTGATCTCGACGGTCTTGGCGAGCGAGGCAACGCTGGCTGCGAAGAAGAGCGATAAGATGAAGAGCGAAGAGATGTTGTGATTCATGCCTGCACCCCTGTCCTCCGCTCGGCTGCCCCTCGCATCCCCCGGGCGTTACGCTCAGCAGAACTCTTCCTGCCAATGGAAGTATAGTTCACACCCCGCGTTTTGTCAACCGGCTGCGCGACCGCGGACACTCGAATCACGCAAACTTCTCGTACGAGACGATCTCTGCCAGTTCCCGGCGTGGACGCGGAGGCGGTGACTCATCGGGGTAGCCGACCAGGAGGAGCGCGACCACCCTCACACCCTCCGGCACCCCGAGAAGCGACTTCACCTTCCCCTCGTCGAAAGCACAGATCCAGCACGTGCCCAGACCCTCGGCGACAGCCTGTAATGTCATATGGGTGACCGCGATGGCGACATCTATCGGATAGGAAAGTTGCCCGCACCCCATGACGCGGTCCACAATCGTGCCGCACGCTGCGATGATTACCGGGGCATGCGCGACGAAATGCTGTTTGTTAGCGGCGTCCGCGAGGCGTTCCCGCAGAACCCGGTCGCGGACCACGACGAACTTCCACTCCTGCATGTTGCGCGCGCTCGGCGCCAGACGCGCAGCCTCCAGAATGCGATTGAGTTTTTCCTCCTCGACAGAACGCTTTTTGAACGCCCTGATGCTCCTGCGGTTCCGGATAACATCCAGGACTTCCATATGCACCTCCCCGGACGTTCTGTGCCCTCCCCCATCTGATGCTATCAGCATTGCACGGATAGCGCAAGATCTTGATTCGGCGCTTGTCTGGGCAGGCCGGGTCTGGTAACATATCTCACTCGGACTTCTCTCGGCGCGTCCCGCCTTGCGCCGTTGGGAGCGCAGTCGGATGATCGTCGGCCTCGAAATCGCTGCAACGCGCCTCGCCGCCGCATTCTACGACCGATACGCGGTAGGCCGGACCCCGCCTCGCCAGATCGAGATCGCTCTTGACGGCGGTTGCGGGACCGAAGGCGTGGCGAAGGCGCTAGGAGGGCCGCTGCGGAAGTTGCGCGAGCAGATCGGCTCTGGACCTGCGTCGGTGGCGGTGGCTATTCCGACGTCGTGGTGCCTCTACAGGCGGGTGCACTTCCCTTTCCGCAGCGCTGCCCGCATCCGCGATACCATCCGATATAGCCTCGAGGGGCGCGTTCCCGGCGCGGTGGAGGACTACTCGATAGAGCCGATGGGCCCGCCGATGCCACAGGGCAGCAGGGGGGCGTGGCTACTGGTCTCGGCGTGCCCGACGGGCCTGCTCGAGGGGCTTCTTCTTACCTTCAAGGATGCGGGGATCGATCCGTGCGTGGTGCAGCCCGCGGCATTTGCGCTCGCCGGGTGCCTCTCGTCCGGGAGGAAAATGGCTGCGGGCGAGCCGGTCTGGGTGATCCGGGCGGACGGCCGCTATTGCGAGGTGATGCTCCTCCGCGATGACCGGATTGCTGCGTGCCACGCTGTGACGTGCGCCGATGACTCGCCAGAGGCGATGGCGGGCGCCGTGGCCGGGATCGTGCGCGCTGAACATCTCATGGGGGGGTCCGGTGCCGGGCGCGAGATTCCTGCTCCTGCCGCGCCCAGGCGCGGGCAATGGCCTCGGAGATGCCCTCCGACGTGAACTGGGTCTGGCGTCGGTGGACTCGGCGCGGCTGGCGGACGACTTCGCGGTGCCGCGCCGGATGGCCCATGAAGCGGCGCGTCGGGCCTACGCTGCGATGAACCTCCGCCGCGGCAAACTGGCGTATGCCCCCTTCGCGCGAAGGCGGGAGCGGCGCGTGGCCGTGGCGCTGTCGCTCTGCCTTGCGACGATCTGCCTGTTCGGTGCATCAGTGGTCCGCGGGATAGCAGCGACGCGGGGCGAGATGAGGGAGATGCGCCTCCGCCAGGCCGCGCTTCTGAGCGAGGCGCTTGGCGATGGAAGTTCTCTCGAGGACCTGGAGGCAGCCGTGGCACAGGTCCGCAAGCAGGTCGCGACGATGGAGCAGAGCGTGGGGGTCTCGGCTTTGCGCCGATGGCGCGACGCGATGGAGAAGGTGCCCGTTGGGGTGGACGCTGAATTCGAGAGGATAGACATAGATCGGAACCGGGTCTGGATCCAGGCAGTGGCACGCGACGGAGACACCGCCACGACGCTGCGGCGATCTCTCCAGGAGGCACCAGGCTTCATGGAGAATCCGGTCTATAATATGAGCGCCCGCCCCGATGGCCGCTACTCGCTGGAGTTGAAACTGAGATGTCGTTGAATCGCCTCCGCACGTGGGTAAACGAACATGCAGCCATCAGCGGCCTGGTCCTCGCTATTCTGGTCGTGGGCATCGTTACCGTGTCTCTCGACTCTCACCGCCGCGCGCTGAACATGAGGATGCTGGAACAGCGCACGCTGTTGAAGCGGACCGAGTCCCTGGCAGCGGAATATGCGGATCTGCGATCTCGGGTGCGCGCATACGACGACAAGTTCGCGGCTGCCGCGACATTCGATGCCTCGGCGGTCCAGAAAATAGCCGAGGAGCACGGCCTGAGCGGCAGGGTGCGCGACCCGAAGTCTCGCTCGGGACAGGTCACCGAGCAGGGTCTGGTCGAGAGGACCGTGACGTGCTCGGTGCTCGGCGTCACCAGGGAACAACTGGCCCGGTTTCTCCTCGCCGTGGAAAACCTGACACGGTCGGCGATCACCAGTGCACTGGTCATAACCCAGTCCAAGGAAGGCGGCGGCCTGATTGATGCGCAGGTCACTTTCTCCGCATATGAACCGGCGGCGGCTCGCTCGCGGTGACGATTGCGGCATGGTGCTCGTGATGACCATGCTCGTGGTCAGCATCTTTCTGCTGATCGGGTGCGCGTTCGCGTACTCGGCCGGCGTGCAGCGCCGCGCGGCCCTGAACGCTGTGCGCGAACTCGAACGCGATTGCGCTGCCCTCTCCGCGCTGAATTATGCGCGCGCCATCATCGAGGCCGACGCGGCAACGGGAGACGTGGACACCCTCGATGAGCACTGGGCCGCGCGCGACCTCACGGTGGAAGTGGGCGGAGTCGCCTGCACCATCCGGATAGAGGACGAGGAGCAGCGGCTGAATGTCAATCTGGCGGTTCAGGCCCCGCAGGATCCCGAACGCACGCCCGACCTGCGTCCGGCGCTCAGGGCGCTCATCCGCGCTGCGGGCGGCTGCGACCAGGACTTCGATGCTATCGTGTCTGCAATCCAGCCGGATCGCCCTATTCCCCTGATAAGTGCCCTGCGTGCCGTGCCGGGTCTCGACCCCAGACTGTTCGAGAGCAGCCCGACCAAGCCCGCCCTCGATGAACTCCTGGCGACGCATGCGCGGCAGGTGAACCTGAATACGGCCGCCGAGACGGTGCTGGAGGCGCTGTGGGGGCCGACGGGCCCGGTCAAGAGCGTGCTCGAGCGTCGGGCGGCCCAGCCCTTCCGGGCGAAGATGGATATCGAGCGTTTCCTGGATTCCATCGGAGCGCCGGAAGACGTGAGACGGACGTTGCCTCTGCTGGACGTGAGGAGCGAGTTCTTCCGTGTGTACGTCGTGCCCGCTGGTGCGCTTCCGGGCGGCGCACTCGAGGCCCTCGTCCACCGCACGGGCGACCGCGCGGAGGTCCTCTGGGTGCGGCCGGCCGGTTAGGAGAAGAGACATGAAGCCCCTTCGCGTCGTCCTGATGGCCGTGATAGTCGCCGGAGGTCTGGCCCGGCCCTGCCTCGCGGACGGACCAGCGCCTCCCGCCGAGCCGAAGGTGTACATCACCCTCTCCGGGGTGACCATGCACGCGGTGGTGCAGTTCCTGGCGCGCCAGACAGGGAAGCACGTAGTCCTTCCCGAGGCGTTTCCGGGCGATGCGCCGGTTGACATAGTGGGCGGCGACTCGACCGCCGTCTCCGCAGACGAGGCGATGAAAATCTATGCCACCGTCCTTCGCAAGGCCGGATACACCATCCTCGACAGGGGCAGCCATCTCGAGATCGCGCCCGTCTCCAAGGCCGACGGTGTACCCGTCTGTACCGATCCCACCGCCGAGGGCTGGCAGGCAGAGGGCCTCCTCACGACCGTGATAGCGGTCTCCAGCGCCAGGGCTGAAACGCTCGCGAGCATGCTCGAAACGCTCAAGTCCCCCTCCGGCAAACTCCGTCCCAACCCGGAGCGGAACGAGATAGTGGTGACCGACTACGGGGTAAACATCCGATCGATGTTGGCGCTGGCGAGGAAACTCGACACCCCCGGCGGCGAGAGCACGGTCGAGGTGTACGCCGTGCGCCACCGCTCGGCGCAGACCCTCCGGCCGATAGCGAACAGTTACGTCCAGCAACTCCGCAAGACGGCACCGCCGGTGGTCGCCAAGCGGCTGGAGAACTTCGCCATCGAGATAAACTCGGCCAAGAACGAACTCGTCCTCTTCGGTCATCCCGACGACATCCGTACAGTCGCCGAGTATCTGGCGCGCTTCGACCTGCCGCCCGAGGAATCGGGGAGCAATTTCAGGACCTATCAGGTCCTGTACCGCGACGTGAAGGATCTGAAGGAGACGGTTGACTCGATCATCTCCGCTTCGCGCGCCGGAAAGGAGACTCAGCCCACCGAACTCACCGCGCAGGTCATACCCGACACCACCAACAATGCGCTCATCGTCATCGCCCCGCCCGACAAAGGGGAGGAGATAATCGGCCTTATAAGGGAACTCGACCAGCCGAAGGCGCAGGTGGAGATAGAGGCGGCGCTCATAGAGGTTAACACCGACAGGCTGGTGGATCTCGGCATCGAACTCAACACGATAGACAGGCCCGGCGAGAATCCGCGCGGGTTCGGTGGCACGACGTTCGGCCTTTCCACCATAACCTCGGAAGGCAAAGTGCCGATCCTGCCCACCGAGGGCGGCCTCACAGCGGGCGTGTTCAAGGACAGCGCGGGTAAGATCGCCGCGCTCATTCGCGCCGCCAAGAGCGACCAGGGCATATCGTTCATCGCAGCCCCTCGCATAACCACGCTCGACAACCGCCCGGCGACTGTCACCATATCGGAGGAACGGGAGTATCTGAGGAGCATAATCTCCCCCGAGGGCAAGACGACCGAGGTAACCGGCGGGCAGTTCAATCGAGCGGAGATACTCCTCGAGATCACCCCGCACATCAACCCGGAGGGCACGGTGCGGCTCCAGATCACGACGCAGACCGACCAGTTCCTGCCGAGCACTACGACCGAGTCCGGGGAGTCGCTGACCAACATAGCGAAGCGCAAGGCGACGACCGAGGTCGTGGTGCCGAACGGCAGCACTGCGGTCATCGCCGGACTCACGCGCACGGTCAAGAACAAGGAGGTCCGCGGCGTACCGGTCCTCTCCGATATACCTGTCGTCAGATATCTTTTCCGCCGAGAGATAGATACGAACGAGGAACGACATCTCTGCATATTCATCACTCCGCGCGTTCATACCCACCCGGCCACGATGGCCATGGAGGCTCAACGAAGGCGCGAACAACTCCGCGGCATCTCGGAGCGGGGAGGTTCCCCACTGCCCTCTGAAGAGATCGATCGGGCCGCGGGAGGTGAGAGACCGGCCTCGCCGAACTGATGATGGCTGGAGCCACGATGTCGAACCCGATGCTTGCCTCCGACCTGTTGACTGCCATCGAGGAGAAGGGCCTACTCTCCGTTGAGGTGGCAACAACGCTGCGCCAACGCGTGTGCGATGACTGGAGAACGCTGCCGGAGGCGATCCTCCGCGAGAGCGGCCTGGCCGAGGAGGACCTCCTGACCGTGGCGGCGGAGTGTCTCGGCGTGCCATTCGTCCCCACACTCGCCGGCACAGCCGTGCCCTCAGCCTTCTTCGATAAGGTCTCGCCCGAGTACGCGCGGCGGGCCGGCGTTGTGGCCCGTTCCATCGAAGACGATCGAGTGGACCTTGCCATCGCGCTGGGGCCGGACCTCCCTTCCCTGCCGGAGGAGATGGGCCGCATCTTCGGACGCGCGGCCACGTGGTGCCTCACCCCTCGCCGGGAGATAGAGAACGCCGTGGACCGCTTCGTCCGTCAGCAGCCGGACTACCTCGAGCACGCCGCCGGGGAACTCGGCCAGGCGGAGTTCGCCGAGAGCGTCGCCCAGATCGAGCGGGTGACCGACTTCGAAGAACTCATGCGCAAGACCCCGGTGGTCAAACTCGTCTCGCTTCTCATCGCACAGGCGGTGCGAACGGGTTCGACCGACATACATTTCCAACCGATGGGCGACTGTCTGCGCGTACGATTCCGCACAGACGGGATCCTTCACGATGTCATTGACCTCCCGCGTTCCTCGCAGGAGGCCATCCTCTCGCGCATCAAGGTCCTGGGTAGAATGGATATCGCCGAGCGTCGCGCGCCGCAAGATGGTCGCGCGACCTTCCGCTACGCCGACCGCGAGATAGACGTGCGCATGTCCGTCGTCCCTACCACCGATGGCGAGAGGGCCGTCCTCAGACTCCTCGACAAGCAGGAGAAACTCCTGGCCCTCGAGGACGTCGGCCTCGACGCGGAGAACCTCGCGCTCTTCTCGGAACTCATCCGTTACTCCCACGGCATGATCCTGGTGACGGGGCCGACGGGCAGCGGAAAGACGACCACCCTCTGTGCGACCCTTAGCAGGGTGAACGAACCGGGTGTCAACATCATCACCCTCGAGGACCCGGTGGAGTACAAGATCCCGGGCATCAGCCAGATACAGGTCCTCGCGCGGAAGAACGTGACCTTCGCCTCCATGCTCCGTTCCATCGTCCGGCAGGACCCGGACATAATCATGATCGGCGAGATCCGCGACGCGGAGACGGCCGCGGCGGCGGTTCAGTCCGCGCTGACGGGACACCTCCTGTTCAGCACGCTCCACACCAACGACGCTGCCGGAGCGATCGCGCGCCTCCTCGACCTCGGAGTCGAGCCGTTTCTCCTGTCCTCCGCGCTCCTGGCCGTCCTCGCACAGCGCCTCGTCCGCCGCGTCTGCCGCCGCTGCGCCGAGCCGGACAGGGTGACCCCCGACGAACTCGCATCGCTGGGGATCACGCCCGACCAGGCCCGCGCGGGACGTCTCCTCCGCGGCAGGGGCTGCGACGCATGCCTCGGCACGGGTTACAGCGGCCGAATAGGGATCTTCGAACTCCTGCGCGTTGACGACGCCATCCGACAGTTGATCAACCGCCGCGCGTCCTCGACCGAGATCAGGGACGCAGCCATCAGAAACGGGCTGCGCCTCCTCCGCACCGACGGCGCGCTGAAGGCGCTCGCCGGTATCACCTCCGTACAGGAGGTCCTCAGGGTGACGCAGCGGGACGCCGAGTGAGCAATGCCAGCATTCCGGTACAGGGCAGTGGATGAATCGGGGGCACTGGTGAGAGGCGTGCTCGTGGCCGATACCCCGGCCGACGCGCGGATGCGGATCCGCAGGATGCGCTGCTTCCCCGAGTCGGTCGAGCCCACCGGCGGCACGAGGGCCGGCCTCCTCGACCTCCTCCCCGGCAGCCGCGCCCGATGTGCCCAGGCCGTGACGCTGTTCACCAGACAGTGCGGGATACTCCTGACATCGGGCGTGCCACTGGTCGAGGCGCTGGACGTCCTGGCGCGCCAGGCGGAACAGCGGCGGTTCGCCGAGACGCTCCTCGAGATCCGGGAGGCCGTCAACGCCGGCAGTTCCTTTGCCGATGCGCTCGCGGCGTATCCGCTCTACTTCGACCGCTCCTTCATCGAGACGGCGGCCGCCGCCGAGAAGAGCGGAACGCTCGATGCGGCCATGATGCGCCTCGCCGATTTTCTCGAACGTCGCCAGGCGCTCCGCGCGAGGCTCTCGACTGCTCTCATCTATCCAGCGATCCTCCTCGTGATGACGGTCGGGCTATTGCTCTTCCTATCCGCGGTCCTCGTGCCGATGCTCGCGCCGTTGCTTCGTCAACACCAGGGCGCCCTGCCGCTCACGACGGTCATTCTCCTGGCAGTATGCAACGGTGTGCGGCGGTGGATTGCGGTCGTTCTCCTAGTTCCCGTGGTCGTCGCCCTGGCGCTTCTCGCAGTCCGGCGAACGCCTCGTGGGCGGCTGTTCCTCGACCGCCTGGTGCTTCGCATTCCGCTGGCTGGTGGGATGATCGTGAAGAGTTATATATCCCGCGTCAGCATGTCCCTCGCGACGCTCCTGCGCACGGGAGTGCCGGCCCTGGAGGCCCTGGAGACGATCAGCGGCGTCACGCCGAACGCCGCCTACGCCCAGGAACTCGGCCGCATACGGGAGGCCGTTCTCGAGGGAAGAGATATCTCGGCGGAGATGGAACGCAGCCGCATCTTCCCGCCCATGATGGCGGTCATGGTAGCGGTGGGCGAACGAAGCGGCAACCTGGCCGAGGTCCTGGAGCACGTATCGCGCGCATGCGACCTGGAACTGGAGATAGCCTCGCGCAGGCTCCTCGCCATCCTCGAACCGGTGCTGGTGCTCGTCATGGCTGGCGTGGTGGGGTTTATCGCGATGTCACTGATGACCACCATAATGGAACTGAGCCGCATATAGGTGACGGTCGTCGGAGGAACACAGGAGCGAGCACGATGACGTCCAAGTGGTTACAGCGTCGTGACGTGGCGGCGTTCACGCTTCTCGAGGTGATGGTGGTGGTGATCATACTTGCCATGATCGCCGGAATCGTGACCCCCGTTGTAATGGACCGCCTCCAGAAGGCCAAGCGGGAGACGGCAAAGGTGCAGATACTCAAGTTGATGGATGCAATCGAGTTCTTCTATCAGGATCAGAACTTCTATCCCTCGCGGCTGGAGGATCTCGTGACCAGGCCAGCCGACGAACGGATCAAGGAGTATCCGGAGAACGGATACCTCGACGGCGGCGTGCCGCTGGACCCGTGGGGGAATCCGTACAAGTACGTGTGTCCGGGCGCACACGGGAACTACGACATCCTTTCGTACGGCCGCGATGGAACCAGCGGCGGCACCGGGTACGACGCGGACATCAAGAGTTGGGAATTGAAGGGTGCGCGACCGGGCGAGTAGAACCCGCTCACGGAAGGCCTCGTCCGCTCCGGTCGGCGCCACGATACTGGAACTTCTCGTGGCGCTGGCGATACTGGGCCTCCTCCTCGCCATCGTGCCCGCCAGGTTGGACCGTCTGCGGTCGCGCTGGCGGCTACGCGCGGCAGCCGAGGAGATCGCAGCGACGACCTCATGGGCGCACAACTCCGCCGCGCTCCAGGGTGTCGCAGTCCAGATCATGTACGACGTGCCCCGCAGCGAGTTCTGGATCCGGACCGGCCAGCGCGCGGAGAACTTTCGGCATCTGCCGGACGGAGTGGTATTTGCTCACGTGGCCTTCGGGTCGCGACTGGTGACGGGCGACGTGGCCGCGTGCCAGGCGTACCCCGATGGCACTCTGGACGCCCACGAAGTGGTGCTCAGGTCGGACGCGGGCCGCGACATGCGTATCCGCTTCGATCGTCTCACCGGAGAGCCATCCTATGTGGAAGAACTCGCGTCGCTCCGGTGAGTCCGGGGCCCGCAGGGGCATGACGCTTCTCGAAACGGTGGTCGCGATAGCCATCGTGGGGAGCGTACTCGTCGGACTGCTCGTCGCGAGACTGCGTGCGTTCGAGGCCCAGAGACGGGCGGGAGAGGTGCTCGCGGCCGCAAGGACCGCTGCCTCATGCGTCTCGGCGCTTCGCGCCGGTGCCATCGGCGATGACTCTGGCGAAGGCGCTCGACCTGGCCCGATCGAATGGTCTATCGCGCGCAGTGAGGCACCTTCCGATGTGGCTGACCGTCTCGACTCGTTCACGGTTCGCGTCCGATTCTCCGCCGGCAGCCCAGAAGGCGATCTCGTCCTGACGGTGTGGCTCCCCAAACGTCCCGCAAGGAGAGCGAGATGAGGCTGGCTGCGGCGATAGGTCGGAGGCCTCGGCAGGCGCTCACGCTCGTGGAAGTCATCTGCACGCTGGCGATATTCGCTCTTGTGATGGCAGCGCTCGCCGGCCTCGTGCAGTCAACCGTCCGTTCGAGCGAGGCGGCATCGGCGCGGGTCCGGGGCGAGCGCATCAGATACGGCATCGCGCGCATCCTTCAGGGCGACCTGGCCAATGCGATATGCCTTCCAGAGCCGGGTGGGTTCGCGCTCGTCGCGCGTCAGCCCGATGCCGAGAGCGGAGGATCGGTTCTCGAGTTCACGACGACGCGCCCGCTCGCAGGAACCGGGCCGTCGGGATCCCCCCGCAGGATCGAATATGTCGTTCGCACCTCCCCCGGAGACGGCGAGTCGTACGAACTGGTGCGGCGCGAGCGAACCATGCGACTGAGCGCCACCGGGGCGGCCGAGGACACCGTCGAGGAAACCCTTGCCAGGGGAATCTCGATCTTCCGAATCGAGTGCTACGATGGGACGGAATGGCAGAGGCAGTGGGCGCGGCTCCGTCTGCCCGCCGCCCTGCGCATTGACCTCGCCCTGGCCACCGAGGGGGCGACGACGCAGTCCGTGGAGACCCTGTATTTCGCGCCAGCCGTCAATCCCGACCTCGACCCCGTTCCATCGCTGGCCCCGTGAGGTCCCTGTACCGTCCACTACGCCCCGCGGGAAGCGTCTGGCGCCCCTGCCTCAGGTGGTTCCACCGAGCGGCCACCCTCTCGGGGGGACGTCACCGGATGAGGTGCTCAATCCGATCGGCGATGTTCTCGCGAAGCCGGCCGGGAGGCGGAGCCCCCTGCCTGGGACGCCCCAGGTCATCCAAACTCTCCATGACAGCGCGAAGTATCGCGCGACCGGCGTAGTCGTTTCTCTCCTCGACGAGCGCGCTCAATGTGCTGAAATATCGCGCGTCGTCTATCCCCTCGCGGAGGCACTCGTAGGCCACGATCGGGACCGGTCCGTCAGGGCCAGGGACGACAGCGCCCGTCTCCTTCCCGTCGTTGTCGAGGTCGAACCATTCGTTGCCCTTCGGCCAGCAATAGGCCCAGTATAGCCTGGCTGCCACGCCGGTCCTCATGGCGCCCAGGCCGGCGGCGAGCCGCACGGCGAGGTTCGGCGCGAGCCCGTAGATGCCGCCATATTCCCACGCCACATCGCCGGATTCTCTGGCGGCCTCCCTCCAGCCGTCCCGGAGACCGCAGTAGCAGCGCACGTCGAGCCAATCGTCGAGCGCCTGTGCACTGGCGAGGACGCACGTCGAAAAGGTCTGGCACTCCGGGGCCACCGCCTTCATCCTGCTCAGGTGGGATCTGGCCGCCTCGTACGTGGGACCCGAGGCGGAGGGTTCGTCAACGGGGTAGAAGAATACATCGAAGCCGTATTCGCGGTATTTCCGGGCCATGCCGCGCAGGAGATCGGCGAGCGCCTGGCGACCGAGATCGCTGTCGAGGGTCTCCCCCTTCGGCAGGGCCTGAAGAAGCGGGGTCTGCGGCGCATAGACGGGTATCGGGCCGGTGAAGCCGTGCTTCCGGAGCAATCCGAGCGTCCGGTCAACCCGTGACCAATCGAAGACAGGCTTTCCGCCGACGAACGACACCATGGGCGCACCCTCGCTGCTGTAAAGGACGATGGTGCGGAGGCCATGCGCGGCCATGTCGGCGAACTGCGCCTCGACCATATCCTCCGGCGAAACGAAGAAGTACCGCTCTGCCCACCACATCCCCTGCGGGATCGGAGCGGGAAGGAGGCGGAAGGGTCTGACCACGAGGTCGAGACGCACCGAGACGCTCTCGCCGTCAGCGGCGGAGATATTCAACGCTCCGGAGTACCGGCCCGCCGGTGCATCGTCCGGCACGTGCGCGGTCACCCAGTAGAGATGCGTTGTCCCCGCTGACAGGTCAACGGGTGCGGCCGCGACCAGGGGCTTCGCGATGCGCACGAATTGTCCGTTCGGATGCGTGACCACGCTCTCCCTGATCACCCGACCCTGGCGAAGCGAGATACGCTCGAGGGGGATGACTTCCTCGCCGCCCTCGCGTCTCAGCGGAGACACCGAGGCCGTCAATCCCCGCAAGTCGCGCAGGGCGTGCACTCCGACCTGCCACGGCTCGTATTCGCCCAGCGCGGCACTGGCGACGAACGGTGGCTCGACGCGGTCTTCGGACGTAGGGACGCTCCAGGGGAAGAGGGGTCGGTCGTAATCTCGCTGGAAGACGACCAGGCCCCTGCGCCGGCTTTCTTCCGGAACCGTCACCGGGACCTCGGACGGCAGCGCTTCATCGGAATCGGTCACCGACTCGAGCCGCTCCTCGGTGATCCCGAGGGCCGCCCTCGCCGCAGTCCCGGCCGGCAGGCGGGGCCGGCCCCCGGGGCCGACCTCGGTACACATCGGAAGGTAGTAGTCCTCTATGATCCGCCACGCGGCGGCCCGACCAGTGCGATCTTCCGCGGCGGGCCAGATGAATAGCCCGTTCACGATGGCGTAATCGCCGTTCACCCATCGCAGTCGGAGCGAGCCGTCGGCGACGTGGACCGAGGCGAAACGATGGTGGACAGACTGCTTTCCCACGAGAACATCTTGGCGGTCGAAGAACGGAAAGGTCAGCGTCACGGCGTCGTTGATGTTCAGGGCGCAGATGCGTCGCCCACTCTCGACCGGTACCAGGCCCGACACGATGAGGAGGTGGTAATCTCCATTCGCGAGGTCAACGCGGAACTCGCACAGGTCTTGTCGGACGGATTCGGCGCGACAGAAATGGTAATCGCGTCTGAGCGCGTCTCCTCTCGGGACCTCGCCGGCCTGGACAGCAGTGCCGTGCGCGACCCAGCCGAAGCCGCGCTCGGCCGTGTAGGTCATGTCTGCGAGCACCGGCGCGCAGCCCCCGTCGGTCCAGACGGGCGAGTCCAGTGTGGAGAAATCGAAGGCTCGCCATCCAGCCGGTATCGAGAGGCGTTCCGGCAGGTGGGGGACGCGCGCCGCGTGCTCGCGGGCCAGTTCGTCGGCCGAAAGGCTCCGTCCATCGCTGGTCACCAGGCGCAACCCGTTTCCGAACAGACGTATGCAATCTATCGTCGCGTAGTACACGCCCCGGGCCTCCCTGAACGTGAGGTTGTGCTTTCCAGCGGGGAGCATCCGCTGTGGCAGTCGGCCGCCAATGCGTCGGGGGCCGTAGGGTTTCACATCGCAGGCGAGAGAGCCGATGAGCGTGTCGTCGAGGAGGACCTCGAGCCGCTGCGTGCCGTACTGACTGGTGCGGTGTTCGAACTCGAGCCATACATCGCCCTCGAGAGCAGAGGTGTCGAGAGCGAGGGTTATCGAGTCGTTGCTGCGGTAGTATTGCTTGCCGATAAGCATGCGGCTGAGAATGAATGCAGCCTCGTCGCCCGGCGCACCATCGTCGAGGCCGCCTGGGGCAGACAGGCTGACGGACGGAACGGACGGGTTGGTCGCCGTCACGGCGCCGGCAAACCCGGCGGTAATGACGAGAGGCGGCGGGCGCGCGATGTCGGCCGGCGGCTCCGCATTCTCGGCCAGAAGCAAGCGCTCCGCAACGGCCTCCCCTGACGGAGCCGCCGACGCGGCCCCCTTCTGCTGGGCTGGAATCTCCTTCTCGAGTTCGGCCCTCAACGCATCGAGTTCGGGGGCGCTCAGTGCCCTCGAGAATCCCTGGATTCCGATCTCTCTCAGATAGGCGACGTCCTTGTAAGCCTTGAGGACCTCGATCTTGATCGCCGTGGTGACCACGGGGAGGCCACCGGTGCGCACATTGTGCTGGACGTGGCCGGCAAAGTAGCCTCGACCCGAGCGACACCGCCCGCGCTGCATGGCGGGCTCGTTCAAGGGCATCTCGCCATCGAACTCCGATATCGTTCGCCACTGATCCCCCTCGCGGATGGAGACGCGGTAGTTGTATATCCACTTGTTGTCCGGCTTGTCCTCCGGCCAGTAGTAACTGTGGAAGTCTATGCGGGCGATCGTGACCGGTTGGGCCCACGCGCGGACGATGGCCGTTCCCTGGCGGATGGTGCAGCCCGTCTCGACGTCGCCGTCGAAGAGCGCGGCCAGGGAGGTCCCGTAGAGGGTGGTGCCCTCCGCCATGTCGCCTCGCGCCGGGCTCATTCTCCCGATGTCTTCCATCTCTGCGGCGCGTGCCGGAGAAAGCAGGGCGCAGACGAATAGGAGAGCGCAGGACGGCATGAGATAACGCATTAGGCGCTCCTTTCTCCAACTGACTCGTTCGCCATCGTTCCAGGGGTTCTCGGCGCTGCGGTCACGCCAGGCGGCCCACGTCCATGAGGTATATCTGACGGCTTCCCTCGTGCGACGAATCAAGGCAGACATGGCGTCCCTCGCGGCTCCAGCGGGGGTGCAAGTCGCAACGGCAGGGTATTGGCCATGAGGGCTCCGAGAAGAACGTGCCAAGGTCCACGCGGCGGTCGGCGTGCGGGTCGTACACGTAAAGCAACCGCTTTTGCTCGCGATCGGGGTAGGTGTCGCTGAGTATCCATCGCCGGTCCGGAGAGTAACTGCAGTGCCCGTCGCCCAGGTGTGCGAGAAGCCGGGCTCCCACCAGGGTCACCTCATTGGAGCGATCTGTGAAGAGGTAGAACGCGTCGCCGATCCCACGGCGCCTGGCGAAGGCGAGAACGTGCTCGGGGTCGCGCCAGTCGAAGTGACTGGTCATCTCGTGATCGTTGAGGCAGAACAGTCCGCTGCCATCCGGGTTGGCTGTGAACATGCGGGTGTAGTGTCTGGCGACAGCGTGCATGGCGTCGGTGGACTCGCCGCCCGGCCGTCGCCAGCGATGGAGGAAGATGAACCGGCGATCGTCGGGCGAGAAGAGGAGGTGATTGAACCAGTGTTTCACATCCCGCATCGTCCCGTCGGGTTGGAAGGCTCGCACGCGGGCGAGCGAGATGACAAGTTCGGACCGACCAGTCTCGAGGTCCATCGCGTAGATCCCGTCCTCCTCCGGTGCCCAGACGTCTCGCCACGGGTCGGGAACGCCCACATAACCGTATCCGGGCCGCTCGTCGGCCAGGCGGGAGAAGTTGATGCTGAGAGCGGTGCGACCATCGTGGCTCACCGCCGCCACGGGCCGCGGCAAGCGGCGCAGGGCGCGCGAGCGGATGTCCTGGATTACCGCTCCGAAGCCCTCGTCGGTACGCACGTTGTAGATGACGCTGTATTCGGGGTCGCCCGGCCACCACTGGAGCATCGCCCCCTGTTGCCAGTGCCACGCGGTGGTCTCGCCAATCGCGCGGAAGGTGAATCCTGCGCCGAGATCAACGATGCCCAGGGTCGCAGCGTCGTCGGCGTTCAGCATCCGCGTGGGAATCGCGACGCGATGCGCCAGGAGGTAACGCCCGGAGGCGTTCCACGGACACTTGTCGTAATACCCGAAGAAATGCTGGTAGCGCCCGTGCGTTACGCGGACGGCCGTAATCTGCGCTTGCAATTCTCTCATGCAATCATGGGGTCGTTTACGCGGAGAGTCTGCCGGGCATCCCTCTTCCCCTGGCCCGTCAACGGTCCTGAAATTCCAGAAGGAGTTCCATTATCCTCCTGCGGGCGAGCCGGATTCCGGCCTCGTCGCATTCAAGATACGGGATCGGCGCTCGCCCCCAGTCGTATCGCGCTGGCGGTTTGAACTTCAGCGGGAGCAGCGAATCCTCTCTGCCCACAATGGAATCGAGCGCGGACTGGAATGCATCGGCGCGCTGCGCGTTCCCTCCGGCACGCAAATCGCGGATGACCTTGCTGCACAGTTGCAGATACTGGAAGTCCTCGTGAGCATCGACGAGCGACGCGTACTCGGGCGTATATACCGGTCCGTCGGTTCCGGCTAGGACGGCGCTGTATTTGACCTCCGGCGCCTCGTGATGGTAGCCGTAAATCTGATAACCCGTCCCGCCGGCGAGCCAGAGCGGCCAGACATAGCGCCGATTGTAGATGTATCGCTGCTCCGTGTAGATGGCAGCGACCTGGGTCGCGATGATCCCCCGCGGTGCCAGTTTCAATTCTCCGCTCTGGAGCCACCGGAAGACCGACTGGACGTTCCAGTAGGGCGCCATCCAGCCGAGGTGAGGCGCGAGATGCTCCAGCCCCCTGCCCTGAATTGTGCCGTCGCCTCTCATCGCATCGTGCAGGGAATGGTTCGCGAAGCCGCTGCCGGCGAACTCCAGATCGGGAAAGGCCTTTCGATGGGCGACCATATTCTCTATCACTGGATCCACCACGCTGGCATACGGCCGGATCTCGTCCATCAGATACCAGAAGATGCGGTCGAAGCCGCGGCTCCTGAGGTGGGTCATCAACTGGGACAGGATGTAGAAGTCAACCTCCCTCTGTTGCTCCGGAGCCAGTTTCTCGTAGTCCGGCGGCCGCCACGATGGGGCGAGGTAGCCGTATCGGAAGACCACGTGTCGCATGCCATTACGGCGAGCGACGTCCAGGATCGGGTCCCATCCGGAGAGGTCGAGCACCGGCAGGTAACCCTTCTCGAAGCGAACGACCCTGATGTAACGCTGGAGGAGGGCATCCTCCCTCGACCCGAACATGAAGCGCACCTCCAGCATGTTCTGGCCCCAGTCGCGCTGATCCTGAACGCAGCGCTCCCAGAGTTGCATCATGCCATCGGGATCGCGCACGTCGGAAAAGAGCCGTCCCTGTCCGCCGAAGATGCAGAAAAACCCCGACCAGAACGCGTTCACGTAAACGTCGTCGAGCCGGGGACAGTCTATCGGCAGCACTACGAGTGCAATGTCGAGCGTCGTCGGTGGCGCGTCCGGAGGCTGGAGGGAGAGCCGGAACCGATACCTGCCCTCGCCCGCGCCGTGAGTGGAGAAGACGATCCAGATCGGATTGCGCTCCCCCGCCCGCAGAGTAATCCTCTCGCGTGGCAGGAGGCGATACTCATCCTCGACGAGGAGGCTTGCGCGGCCGTGGAAATCCGTGGGCGCGGAGAACATCAACCGCACATCGCTCACCTCGGCGCCGGTGGCGCAGTCAATCTCGACGTACTCGAACTCCTGGCGTCCCAGGCAGAGTTCCAACTCGCTGAGCGGTTCCTGCGCGGAGGGCAGATGGAGCACAGGTTTGACCGGCGTTACGGCGGTCGGTGCATTCTGCGTCGTCGCGGGAGCGCCGTGCGCGGGGTCGCCTCCATCCGCTGCGATGGCGCGCCGGATGAACGGTAAGGTGATCGAGGTCGCCCACGTCAGAGCCAGCACTGCCGCAAAGCGTCGTAGTCCGGACATTTCCCATACCCTCCTCATTCTCTTGGACGTGTGGCTGTGGGCTTCGTCTCGAGAAGCGTCCGCAGGACCTCGCGTCGGGCTGACCTGATGGCCTCATCGTCGCCTGTGACGCGCGGGCTGACGAATCCCGCGTAAGAGGCCAGTTCCCAGCCGAGCGGCGCATCCTTCGGTGCCATGAGCCGCCCGGCGATCTCGCCCGTGCGGTGGCCCGCATCCGCTCCGGCACCAGCGAGCAGGCGGTCCTGGAACTCGTGCAAGAGGAGGAAGTCCTCCCATGCATCAACCAGTCCGGCCCAGGTTGGCGACGGCACGGGTTCCGCCGCGCCAGGAAAAACGCAACTGTACCCATGATTGGGGTAGCGGGTGTAGTACCCGTAAACCTGGTAGCCGTTCAGGCCGCCGCGCCAGTACTGCCACGCGGCGAGCCTCGTCGCGGTGTAGCCGCCCTTGTGGTCACCCGATATCTGACTGCCCCTGATGGTCCCCGGCCGGAGCTTGAGTTCACCGCGGTTCATCCACTCGACCACGGAATAGACGACCCAGTACGGGGCCACCCAGGTGAGCCGATCGGCGAGTTGCTGCATCGTGGGGAGCGGCGTGCTCGCGAAGCCGCTGCCCGCGAACTCCAGCCCTGTCACAGCGGCCGCCGCCCTGTCCATCTGGCCGCACACCGCCTCGACCTTCTCCGGCGAGGGATCCAACTCGTCTATCAGATACCAGAAGATGCGCTCGAATCCCTGCGCGCGCAGATGCGCGACCAGTTGCTGGAGTATGAAGAGGCGCACCCGTTCCTGCTCCTGCGGTGCCATCTGGCCGTAACCGGGTGGGAGCCACGAGTCGTGCCACCAGCCGTAGCGAAAGATGGCGTGGCGCATTCCCTCCTCGCGAGCGATCCTGAGCACCTCGGTCCATCCCTGGAGGTCGAGAACGGGCATCGAGCCACCGTCGAATCGCACCAGCCGTATGTACGGCTCGGGCCGTCCGACGCCCGGCCGGATCTCAAGGATATTCTGGCCTGCGAGGCGCATCTGCCTGAGGCAAGCGCGCCAGAGGCGCATCTGCTCCGCCGTGTCGCGCACCTGGGGGTAGAGGGTGGAGAAGATACACTCGAAGGAGGACCAGAAGAAACTTACGTAGAGGTCGTCGCGTTCCGGCAGCTCGACGGGCCAGACCTTGATCCGGATGGGAACCTCCGTCGCGGAACCCGTCTGCGGGGCGAAACGGACGCCAATCGCGTAGTCGCCCTCTTTCACGCCGTGCGTGTCGAGTCGCACGAAAAAGTTGGAGCGGACGCCCGGCCTGGCCGTCAGCGGGACCCCCTCGAGAAGGCGATAATCCTTCTCGACGAGGATCGTCGCGCGACCGGGGAAGCCGTCCGCATCGGTCAACGTGACGGAGACCTCGCCCAGATCGGCGAAGGTCGTGCACTCGACCTGAACGAACTCTTGTTCTCCACGGCAGAGGTCGAGAGCGATTTCGGACAGCGCCCTACGGCGGGGCCCCACCGTGGGATAATGCAGGAAGTAGCCCTTGCGCAGGTCGTCCTCCGCGACTTCGAGTTCGAGCATTTTTCGTTCCGGGGGAAACCTGGGGTGGCTGTACGCGGGTGTTGACTCGTCGAGAAAGCCTGCAACGAGAGGCGTCTCGTATTCCGCGATCTTCTCGTCGCCGACCATGAGTTCCTGACACAGGATGTAAAGCCCATCCGCGGGGGCCTTCCAGGTCGCGCGCAGGGCGACGGGAGCGTTGGCGAGCGACAATTGCAGACTCGCCCCGGGCAGTTCGGCGAGGGGCCTGCGTCGGCCGTCGAGAAACCTGGACTGGAGCAGCGCATCCATCGGCGCGCGGAACCGCGTCGAGACCGGCGCGACAACGGTCTCTATGTCGAAGGCCTTCTGATGTTCCTTCCACGAGAGGCCGATGAGGCAATCGCGCGTGGCGCAGGCCATGTTGTCCATGCCATGCGTGAGTATCAGCGTGGTCTCCGCCGAGGCGGTTTCCCCTGCGTTCAGCCTCGCGGTCGGATAGACCCACTCGACCGTGCCACGGCCCTGACCGGTCCAGAAATACACGGCCGAAAGCCTGTCGCAGACTACTGCGAAGCCCCAGCCCTCGCGATGGGCTACGCTGAGCCAATCGCCGGCTATCCGGCGGTACCAGCCCCCTTTGCCGCCGCTCCTCGTCCAGTCGCCCCACGGGATTCGCTGAACACCCTGATCTGTATGCAGGCTACAGAACAGCCCCTCCGTGGGCACGATGAAGTTCCGAACCATCTGCTCGAAATCTCGGGGCTCGTCGGACACGTTCGTTATCGAGTAGCGGACCTGTATCGAGGGCAGACCCTCGCGGATAGCGATCGTCTTTTGCCATCGGAGGGGACCGTCGGTGAGTGTGAACTCCACCTCGGCATGCTCCTCGTCGCGTGCGAGCACCCGACAATCGTAGCGGGCCATCGTCCGCGTCGCGCGGTCGTCGAGGAAGCCTCCCTCACCAGGCGCCCAGAGAACTATCTCGCGGCCGGTAGCCTTGTCCACCCAGGATCGCACGCGCCCGCCAAGAGTCGTGAGAACCACCTTGAAGTGCGCGTTCTCCACGATGATGGCTGGGGGGTCATCAGCCGGACGCTCGACGACATCCAGTGCGACGGACCCACTGGCGAGCATGGCCGCGGCGCACATGGCCAAAACTGCCTCTCTCACAGTCATACCGCCTCCAGTCGCTCGAATTCGGTGTTCTGCCGCAAGGGGAAAAAGTGCGAGCAGCCCCTCCGCAGGGTTGCGGCCCCGGGTCTCTGGGGACGCGGGAGGGTCTCCTGCGCGTGCACCGCGTTATCCGCCCGCGAACGGCGCTCGCCTCATGGTGCATCTATGCCCGCGGCCACATCGAACAGGTTCCAGACCGCCTGTGCGCGCGGGTAGTTCATGGTCGTCCCCGTCCCGCCGCTCGGATAACTGTACCATACGCAGAGCCCGTTCGATTGAAGGGCGTTCGCGGCCCTGTATATGAGGCTGTCCGAGCCGGTCCACCGCGACCAGAACGCGATGACCATCTGGGGGTCCCCATACCACCGCGCGCTACCGTCACCGTAGAGAACGTTGTAGCCATCGCGGTGGCCCGCCTGGACTGCCCCGCCCCATCGCACCGTTGGCGGACCGAGGAACGCGGACTGGTACGGCATGATGGCGTTTGTCTCGGGCATGATGCGGCCGCTTCCCGGGAGCCCATCATATGCCGAGAAGGTATCCGTCACGAGCGCGCGACCGCCCTGCTGCTTCTGAGTCTTGAAGTAGGGGCAACCCACGTCAACCCAGTGATCCGGCTTCACGAATGGCACTCGGACCTTCGTGAGGTCGGGCGACACGCCGGCCGACAGGCGGAACGTCGGGACGTTCCTGTAGTTGTAATCGCATTGGACCACGCGCCCCTGCCACGCGTCGCTGCCGAAACCGTAGAGGCAGTTGATTACCCTGTAGTCGCCGTGGATGATGTCCTTGAAGGTGAACCCACCAACCCTCCTCAGTTCCTGGGGGCTTCTCACGTGGTAGGCTGGAGCACCCGAGGTTGCGTTCGCTCCCGCCTTCGGCACCGTGCCGCCTGCTGATGGACAATAGAACAAGGTCGCCTCAGCAATGTACCCCGCCATCAGTTGCCCCAGGCCGATGGGCGCCACGTTCAGTCTCCCGGGGAGCCAGTTGTTCGAGTTGCCGTCCGGAGTGGGCCAGTTGTTTCCCGCAAATATGGTCCGGAAATGCGCCGCCGGATGGTTCTCGAAACGCCACACCAAGTCGCTGGCTCTACGGTAGGGGCCGGTCGTCACTCTGTTCGGGATGAGGGGATCCGTGATCGTGGGGTCAACGTAGTGGCCCTCATCGGTGGAACCGGAGGTGCGACCCACGGTGTCGTTCCGGGCGACCTGGCCACCCCACGCCGGCCACGACGGGAAATAGCCGCCGTAGTCGGAGCAGTAACTCTCCATAGCCAGGCCCATCTGTTGGAGATTGGCGAGACACGCCGTGCGCCGTGCCTTTTCGCGCGCTGCGCTGAGGGCGGGGAGGAGCAGACCCGCCAGTATGGCTATAATTGCTATTACCACAAGGAGTTCTATCAGCGTGAAGGCGCGCACCAGTCCGGTCAGTATCCCGATGCCGACGCTCTTCAAACGAGTCCACATCTCATGTCCTCCTCAATAAGGACGGGCCGTTTCCAAACTACGACACTCTACCGGCGACTCGCCCAGTGTTCCCTCCTACAAGGACCTCCTCGGCGCCGCGGGGTGGTGCCGTGGATTCCCACACCACGAACTGCCCGCGCACCGTGGACATGCGCTCCACGGGTTTCTTCGGGTCGCGAATCAGGTCTATGGCACGGCTCGCCATGATTCGTCCCATGTCCCTGTGGGGCGCGACGACACCGGTCACTCGCGGCCAGAGGAACCTCAGGAGGTAGTCGCCGTTGGCGGCAGCGACCGAGACATCGCGAGGGATCTCGTAACCGCGTTCGCGCAACCCGGCCACCACTCCAGCGGTCAGCGCATCGCCCTGCGTGACTATCGCCGTCGGCGGATCGGGCAATCCCATGAGATACTCCACCGCCTTCAAACCGTTCTCGTAAACCCGGTAACGGGGCTCTCCATGGCCGGCGGCTATAGGCTCGACCCGGTAGCAAAGCGACGGATCGAGCGGAAGGCCCGCGCGCGTCAACGCGGTCTCATAGCCGATGCGGCAATCGTGGTCGGATTTCTCCTCGTCGGAGCAATCCGTGAACCCGATCCTGCGATGGCCCAGCCCACACAGGTAACTCGTCACCTGCATGCCGGCCCAGATCTGATCGTCGCACACGAGCGGCCCCGCCCTGCCGCCGACGTGGTAGAAGACGACCGGAACCCCCGCCTCGATGCACTCGGAGTAAACTGGGTTGTCCGGCACGATCGGATAGACGATGAGGGCCCGGATGCCGTCGCGCAGCATCCGACGCACATGCTCCGTCTCGTACGCAGGGTCGCACTCGTTGACGGTGAAGATCGCGTTGAACCCGTGGCGTGCCAGTTCTTCCTCGACGCCAGAGAAGAGTTTCAGCGAGTTCGGGGTATAGTTCGCGAGGATGACACCGACGGTCTGAGTTCTCCGCGTGGCCGAATTGCGAGTCGGGCGGATCGCCCGGTAGTTGAATTTGCGCGCGAGCGCGAGGACCCGCTTGCGCGTCGCTTCGCTGATCCGCGACGAGCCGCTCAGCGCGCGCTGGACCGTGGAGGTCGCCACCCCCAGTTCTGCCGCGATGCGCGCCTGCGTGACCACCGCCATTCTTCTCTTCACGAGGCGACTCCCATTTCTGCGCAAATAATATCACATGGTCGTGCAAGTGTCAAGAAAAATTGCGCGTGCAATTCTGAACCGGCTTCCTCGGCCTTTAACCTTTGGGAATCAGGACGTTATCGCGTGCGCCTGATGTATTTCTTGCCCTCGTGGCGGGTCTCCCGCGTGTCGTCTGCGCCGACAGCGTGCGTGGGTTCTCTAAGCAAAGAGCCCGACGACGTCGAGTCTGCGCGACGCTGGATCACCCGATTCCGCGTGTTGACGCCGGGAGGGGGCGTATCTATCATCCGACTCACAGGACCGCCGCATCGGACATCGGCGAAACCTGTGAGGGACCTGGGCCGTGTCGAATCATCGGTCGCGTATGACATCTCTCGAACGCATCCTCGCCGCCATGAGGCGGCAGGAGGTTGACCACGTCCCGTGCGCGGCATATTTCAATCCGCTGACGGATCCCCAGCGCGTGGGTTATCGGTGGCAGTTCCCGTTCGGCCCTTCCGAACGGGAAAGATGCGAATACTGTCTCGAGGTCCTCGGCATAGACGCGTTCGTGACGCTGAGCATTCCTCTCGAGAATCCAGCACCAGGGGTTTCCGCGACGGTCTGGATGGAAGGCGACGTGATTCACAAGGCGTATGAGACACCGGCGGGCACCTTGCATGGCGCTGTCAAGTACGACGAGTCGTGGCCTCACGGATTCGATGTCCCGTTCTTCAGCGACCACCTCATCGGGCACGCGGTGAAGCACTGGGTGGAAGACGAGCGGGATGTGGCCGCGCTGAAGTACGTTCTGCGCGCCCCCACGGATCGGCAGGCGCTCGAACGACTGAGATTCGAGGCGCGAGAGAAGAAGCGTCTGGCAGACCGGCTCCGGATACCGATTATCGCCGCTTGCGGCATGGGGCTCACCGGCGGCATGCACCTCGTCGGAGCCGAAGAAATCTGCCTCATGGTTGTCGAGAGGCCCGGCGTGCTGCACGCGTGGCTCGAATACGAACACGGCCTGAATCTCCGGACAATAGAACTGGCGGCGGAACTCGGCGCGCATGTGATATCTCGCAACGGATTTTACGAGACCGGGGACTTCTACAGCCCGAAGATGCTGGAGGCCCTCCTGGGCAGACGCCTGCGGGGCGAGGCGCGCGCGGCCCGCGAACTCGGCCTTGCCAGTGCGTACACGGCGCACACGGGGCTTATGCCCATCCTCGAATATCTCGCGACGCTGGAGTTCGACTGCATCTTTGGACCCGACATCGCAACGCATCACATGGACCCCGTCCAGTTCCGCGACAGGCTGGCCGACCGCTTCAGTTTCTGGACGGGGCCGAGCAGCACCCATCACATCTGGAAGAGCGCCGACGCCACGCGGCAAGCGGTCCGCCTTTGCTTCGACGTGTTCGGCCGCCGCGGCCTCATCCTCGGCCCTGCCGTTTCGGTCCACAGCATCATGCCCTGGGAAAACGCGCTTGCCATGTTCGACGAATGGAGAAAATTGTCACTTTTTGAATAGCCGTTTGTCGCGTTATGACACGAGTCGTGGTCAGTTTCGCCACACGGGGCGGCCGGGTTGGTGGCGGTTTTCCCGGCAGAAGCGATTTTCTCGCGGGCATCTCGATGTCCCTGGGTTGAATGTATGACGCATGGCTGGCGGGCACACCATTTGCGGTATCCCAACTCGGTCGCGCGAGGCTGGTTTCGGCGAACATACGGCACTCGTCCGCCACCTCGCCACAGGTCGGGAGGCAATGAATGGACACCCAGGGGAAAGAGAGCGCGGTTAGCCGGCTCAGAGAATTGGCCCAGACCCTCCGGAGCGTGTATGAGCAGGCGGGGACTCTGGTCGCGCAGGCAGTCAAGCCCGTGGACCAGGCTGCGGAGATAATCGGTGTCACGTTCCGACAACCACACTATGCCGAGTCGCTGAAATCCGCGCCGGCGGAGAGGCGCAACGGTGCCAAGAGGCCCGACACGTTCGTCGCAGAGGAGGAGTTCGAGGGGGGTGGGCGCATCGAGTACGCACTTTGCGTCACGCGCGGGGCCGACGGCAAGTGCCGCGTGCGCGTCTCGCGGTGTGCCTATCGCCTCCCCGAGTCGAACGGCCAGGGCACCGAGACGACAAACGGCGATCCGGTCATCGAGGAGATCAGGACCATCGCGCCCAACGAGATGCCTCTCCCGATCCGCGTGAAGGTCCTCGAACGGCTCGACGACTTCGTCATACTCTACGAGAAGCACGTACGCGACGACCGCAGGAACTTCCTGGACGGCTCGGTCCTGTCCGGTTCCTGACCCCATCTGCGCACCCGACCCGGGCGCGTCGCCCCGCGGATTGCTCGACTCCGCGGGGCGGTTGCTTTTGTACGCCACGGACGTTATCCTGAACACGTGCCCGACCCGGGCCATGCCAGCGGAACGCGAAGGTGCGCACCAATGCGAATCTCCAAGAGCCGCATCGTCGCTGACGTCTCCCAGGGGCAGGCTATCGTGTATTTCACCACGCCCCACGTCCGCGATCCGAGCGACGTCCAGAAGATCGCCAGCGAGATCGAGGAACTGGCGTACAACTACAAACTCGACGTTATAGTAATCAATTTCCGGCGGCTGAAGCAGATGACGAGCGCGTTCCTCAGCCGCCTCATCGCCCTGAACAAATCACTGCGGCAGATCAACGTGAAACTCCGTCTATGCTGCATGAACCCAGAGGTGGAGCGCGCATTCCGCATCTGCAAGCTGCACAAGGTCATGCCGTTGTACGACACGGAGGAGAAGGCGCTCTCCGCATGAGGATGGGGTCTTGCCTGGCTGACGGTTCGGGTGCTGCGCCGGTGGCACGGCAGGTCACGATACTCGGGCTGGGCCTGTTCGGGGGAGGAGTGGGCGCAGCGCGGTACTTCGCCGAGCGGGGTGCCCGCGTGATCGTGACGGACCTCCGCGATGCTTCCGCCCTTGCCGAGTCGCTGGAGGCGCTGCGGGACCTCGACATACATTATCGGTTGGGCGGCCATTCCCCAGGGGACTTCGCCGGGTCCGACCTCGTCGTGGTCAACCCCGCCGTGCCACCTTCCGCCCCCGCGCTCGAAATGGCGCGTGCTGCGGGCGCGAGGCTCACTACTGAAATAAACCTCCTCTTCGACCTCAGCCCCGCTCCGATACTCGCCGTTACAGGCACCCATGGCAAGTCCACCACAACGGCCCTCCTCGCCGAGATACTCCGGCAGTCCGGCAAGAAGGTCTGGGTGGGCGGAAACCTCGGTGGGTCGCTTCTCTCCGAAACAGATGTCATGCGACCCGAAGACATCGTTGTCATCGAGATATCCAGTTTCCAGTGCGAAAGGCTCGCATGGATACGGCGCAGCCCGCACGGCGCGGCTGTCCTCAACCTGACCCCGAATCACCTCGACCGACACGCCGATATGCGCGAATACGCCGCAGCGAAGCAGGAACTGCTCCGCTACCAGATGGCCCGCGACTTCGCCCTCCTGAACGGCGAGGACCCGATCGTGCGCGAGTGGGGGCAGATCGGCATGGGCCACAAGATTTTCTACGGAGCGCCGTTCGAGGCTTCGTGCGGCGCACGGCTGGAGAACGATCGCGTTCTGGTCTGGCGAGACGGCTCGCGCGCCGCCTTCTCGCTCGCCTCCCTGCGACTTCCGGGCACACACAACCGCTTCAACGCGGCCTGTGCCGGCGCCATGGCCTGGTGGATGGGCTGCGATCCCGACGTCATCGAACGCGCCATCGGGCACTTCGCGGGCCTGCCGGACAGGCTCGAGTTGATACTGGAAAGGGACGGCATCAGATTCTACAACGATTCTCTCGCCACGACGCCCGAATCGGCCATTGCTGCGCTCGAGGCGGTTTCGCCGCCGGTGGTTCTCATCGCCGGCGGCTCCTCGAAACGGCATTCCTTCGATGGTTTCGCCGCTACCATCGTGAAACGTTGCAAGGCGGTGTGCCTTGTCGGGGATACCGCACCGGAGATAGCGGGCGCTCTGGCGAAGCATCCCGGGCCACCGCCCTTCCGCATCTTCGATAGATTCGACGAGGCGGTCCGTGAGGCGGCCCGGATCGCTGCGCCTGGCGACACCGTCCTCCTTTCGCCCGCCTGCGCCAGTTTCGACCGCTTCCGGAACTACAGGGAGCGGGGCCGGGCGTTCGCTCAGATCGTCCGGGCCCTCTCCGCCGACGGCCCGCCACGATCCGGACTCGTCGGCGGAAGCCCGCCGACCGCACGCGCTTCGACGATGAAGGGACCCTTGTGATAATTGAACGCCATGGAAAGGACGAGGTCCGTGTGGCCCAGTTACCTGTTGGAGGACAGCCATGAGACGATTCATGACGATGGTGGTGTGCGCCGTTGGGCTGGTGTTCGGCTTCGGATGTGCGCGCTACATGTACCGCGCGAGCAACCTCCCACCGCAGCCACCCAGAACGCTCAACAACTTCGTGGTCGAGTTGGTCAGGCTGGAAAAGGTCGAGGCCTCGGGCGTCAGGCAGGTCGGGTTCAGCAACCCACGAGAGGGTTGGATATATGTTCGCGCATCCGGCCGGCCGGACAGGAAGGGGCACATCGCCGTTTCTATAGTCGGGGCAGGTGGCGAGTCATGGCCTGACGTCGTCGTGATCCGTTCCGGAGGGCCGGGAACAGTCGAGGCGATGCGATACCTTCCGGCAGGCGATTACCGCGTCCGGGTCAGCCAGGACCATGCCGCGCTCGATTCCCTGACGGTGCGTATCGTCCCGGCGATAATCTTCGCCAATCATCCATATCCGCCGCATCTGCCTCGCTTCGGGCGGTACGACTGGGCGCAGTTGAAGTCAATGGGGATCCTCGATAGTTGCAACGTGATCATCACGGGTGCCGATGGGTTCTATGCGATGCGCGAGTGGCTCGCCTCGGGGCGTCAGGTCCTCCAGCAGGTGCAGGTACCGGGCGTGAACCTCGATGTTCCTGTATCCGAGGAGGTCGCTTACGAATTCTGGGCGAAGTCGCCAGGGATGACGAGTCCGGGGATGAGCGGCGTCATCGCCGACGAATTCTACAGGAGCCTGGAAAAGCATTACTCCGCCTACATCCCGGCCATACGCCGCATCCGCACGGAACGCCCGGACCGGGTCTTCTATCCTTATATCGCGGGCGGGCCGCAGGACCTGCGGAGTTTCGTCGAGCCGCTCGCGGACACCGATTGCCGGTTCGCCTGGGAGCGATACCTGAAGGAAATGCCCACTGAGGCTGAGGCCAGAGACTTTATCCAGAAAAGGCTGAAGGACGAGATGCTCGGCTTCGAAGAGTACTTGCCGGGGTTCTCCTCCCGCTGCATCGTGGTCCTCGGATTTCTGAACGGCCCCAACGAGTCGCTCAACCTCGACCCCACGGTCAACTACAAGGTCTTCACTGACATGCAGATGCACCTTCTCGCCACCGACGGGGCCTTCGACGACCTCTACGGGGTCGAGATGTATCTTTCGGGTTACTGCGACGAGGAGTACATGCGCTGGTGCGGGAAGTTATTCCGGCATTACTGCATCGAGGGCTCGACCGAGCGTCTCACGAACGACCCTTACACTCTGGCCCACATACGTAACCCGGACTTCGACGGGGGCCTCGATGGCTGGACAGTGGAGGCCGCGGAGGAGGGAAGCGTGACAACCGGCACGATGGAGGACTTCGGCTGGTTGCAGGGTCGGTACCCCGACAGAAAGAAGGGCAACAACTTCCTCCTGATGCGCCGCTGCGCCAACAGGCCGAACATCGTCTCCCAGACCATCCAGAACCTCACACCCGGCCGCTTCTACTCCGTCAAAATGTATAGCGCCAACTACGATGACCTGACCAGGGGCGACGTGTTCCAGGTTTCGTTGGCCGTGGAGGGTGCCGAACTCGTGCCAGAGGAGAACATACAGGGCCTGTATCACAATTCTTACAGCCACCTATCGCCGAAGTTCGGCGACACGCGGACGTGGTTCAATTTCCACCGCGTGGTTTTCCGCGCCACCGCGCCGACAGCAAAGGTGGTCATCTCCGACTGGCAGTATCCCACGAAGCCAGGCGGACGCATCGGTCAGACGATGGCATTCAACTTCGTCGAGGTCGAGCCGTACCTGATGCCCGACGCCTTCGCCCGGTGAAACCCGGTGTAGGCGACTCGTCCGGCTCGCCTGCGCAAGGAGAGCAGAGTGACCAGGCCGTTCGCGGAGCGAGAACGCGGACGGCCCCTGCCCACGCGGGTGGCACGGGCGGGGAGATGCGCTCAGCGGCACGGTGTCGCAGGCACTGCGGGGCGAGTGGGCTTACCGTGGCCGGCAGATCTCAGCGGGCCTCGCGGACTGCCTCGAGAAGGGATACCGCGGCCTCCGCAGTGCAGGCCACGGTTGTAGGCTCGTTGCCCGATCGCATTGACCAGGCCCCATCGGGGCCGAGGCTCTGGATGAGCGCCTGCGCCGCGGCCTCGGCTGCATCGTAGTATATTCGCCGTCGCGTTCGATCGTAGAGGGCAGCCGCCCCCCATGCCAGCATCCCCACCTCCGGGCCGACCCAGGACTGCTTTCCATAACGCTCCGCCACCGAGTAATAATCCATGGCCGCATCGAGCCACTCCCCCTCGCCCGTCGCGAGATTGAGCCTCGTCAACAACACCATCGGCAGGCCGAGATAACCGAAAGCCGTCTTCCCCCGGGCCGTGGAGAGAACGTGCGAGGCGGATGCCTCCTGAGGATATTTGCGGACGGGTTGTCCGAGGTTGTCCATCCGCAGGAGGAACCGCTTGCTCCCGATCTGCTGCTGCACGGCCCGCACCAGAAACTGGCCGGCGCGACGCGCCTGGGCGAGTTGACCGCACGCAAGAAACACCAATCCCCCGCAGGCCGTGGCGCGTATGTCCGCGGTGGATTCGAGACGCCCGTCCGCACCGCGCTCGTAAAGCCCGCCCGTGTTCGGACCCTGCCGCTCGAGGAGTTCCTCCAGCAGTGGCAGGCTGAGTTCATATCTGCAGGCCAGGTGTGCGCCGAGCGTCACCCATGCCATCTCCCGGAGACCGGCACGCGCTTTTCCTGCGTTCTCATCAGCGCCGGCGCGCAGGTCGCCACCGGGAAGTAGCAACGTCTCGACGATCCACGCAAGGACCGTGCGACAGGTCTCCAGATCCCCGGTCAGAAGAAACAGGTACGGCACCTTGTGGTACGCCCAGAGGGGATAGTCTCTGCAAGGAGACTTCTCCTCCGCCGCGCAGTGAGCCTTTAGCCAGGCGACCGACTGTGCGGCTGCGCGAAGGCACGCGGAGGCATTCCTGAGTCTCGGCATTCCAGCGGCTCCCTTATTCCCGGTTTCAAAGATGCAGACCCTGGATGTCGCGGCCCTGCTACGCTACCAGCGCCCCGACGGGGGCGTCAAGGGAGACCCGCCGGCTCATCGGCGGGGATATGCTAGTGAGGCGCGCCGGCCGCACGGAAGAGCACCTGGAATACCCTGTCGGCAGCATGCATGCTGATCACCGCGGCCGCCGACAGGAACGGCCCGAAGGGCATGTGATGTTCCCTGGTCCGGAGAAGGTGGATCAGACCAACCGCCGCGCCGATGAGCGCTGCCAGGAAAAAGACCAGAAGAATCTGCTGCCATCCGAGGATACCACCGAGAGCGGCCATGAACTTCACGTCGCCGAGGCCCATCGCCTCCCGCCGGAACAGGAACCGGCCGGCCATGCCCGAAATCGCCGTCAGGCCCGCGCCCACGATCATGCCGACGAAACACGCCGCGAGCGGCCCCAGAAGCGGGTCCCGCTCGAACAGCACGTAATGCCGTCCGAAGGCCGGAGCATCGTGCAGCGCAGGCACCGCGACGCTGAATATGGGCGCCATCAGGATGCCGCCAATCGTGATCGAGTCGGGAATTATCCTCAGTTCGAGGTCCATGCACGACGCCGCCAGGAGCGCACCTGTGACGACGCAATACACGACCGTCACGCCCACGGGTTCGCCACGAGCGCTGGTCAGCCAGTAGGTCGCTGCGAAGAGTAACGCCGTCATCGCCTCGACGATGACATAACGCGGCGATATCAGCGACCCGCAGTGTCGGCACTGGCCGCGCAGGGCGAACCAACTGACCAGAGGGATGTTGTCGTACCAGGCGATGGACTCGTGGCAGGCCGGACAATACGACCGGCGCGGGCGAATGAGCGATTTCTCCCGTGGCAGACGGTATATGACCACGTTCAGGAAACTGCCCGCCATCGCTCCGAGGATGAATGTCACCACGAGCCAAAAAACGCTCATCTCGCGCCATCCCAGTCGGTGCTCACCAGGGCGGGCGAGCGGCACCCGCCACGCTGTGCCCAGTGAGAGCCCATCATATACGTTGCCGCGCGGCCAGGCAATCGAGAAGCAAGCCACCGTTACGTTTGACAGTCCGTCCAGCGGCCCGATAGAATAAAACTGCGTGCGATTGTACGGTTACGGGACGGTTCGCTAGCCTTCGCACCGAACGCACTCTCGCTCCAATGGAAGGCGAGGCTTTTCGGGCGAGGGCTGGATAGATTCGGAACGAGATGCCTTCCGTCGAGCCGCCGTTCCGCCATATCCGGAGAATTACGCCGCGCCGCTCGTTCCACCGGCGCAGATGAGGACGTTGCCTCCGATGCCCGCTCAGATATCAAGCGACCACCTCGCCGAACTCGAGAACTCTGTCTTTCGTTACAGGCCCCTGAAGCGCTTCGGTCATCTCGTGCATGGCGTGAGCCGGAGGCGGTCGCCGGACATAACGCCCGACCGGGAATTGAACCTGGATTTCACGTCGGACGATGGCTCGCACGCGCTGACGCACCGCGAACTTTTTTGCAAGGCGATGGGAATCGAACTGGATAAGACCGTCTGGTTCGAGCCGGCGAACGCCAGCGCGGTGCAGATGGTCGGTCGCGAGTCGTGTGGTGCTGGCGCCCGCGACTGGAGTACGCGACGCACCGGCACGGCGGGAATAGCGACGCTCGACACGGACGTGTTCCTCGCGACGCTCGTGAACGACAACGTGGTCGTCATGCTGTTCGAACCGCGCTGGTACGCTGTGGCGCTCGTCAGCGTTGACCCCCAGACGAAGAACGTGGATGCCCTGGGCGCAGCGGTGGACACGCTCGCGGCTCATGGCGCCCAGCGTCGCGAGATCATCGCAGTCATCGCGCCCAGCCTGGGACCGTGTTGCTATGAGTTCCCCGACCCAGCGTTACGCGGGGCCAACATCAAGACGAATATGTGGGATATCGCGCGCGGCGCCCTCTCCAGCGCCGGCGTGCGCGACGCACGAATCCACAATGCGCGGCTGTGCACCTCGTGCAAGCCGTTCGACTTCTACTCGCGACACGCGGGCGGCGCAGCGTCCGGCGCCGGCGCCGCCATAATCGGCATCAGCGACGAAAACGACTTTGCCTCGCTCCTCGTCCGTCGTCGCGAACACATGGCGGAACGACGCCAGAGGCAGGCCGAGGACGATTCGTGGGTGGACGAGATCTCCCTGACCATCGAGGAGCAGAGACTCAACAGCATGATGAAATGCCCGTACGGGCAGAAGAAGGTTTACATAAGGTCTCTCCTCACTGGCGAGTCCACCGAGACCGGCAAGCCGGAACTCGCCCTTCGATGCGCCGCGATGCAGTACGTCGGACAGGCCAGAGGAGGATACAACATCGTGGACGAGGCATACATCAGGAAATATTGCTGCAACGACCCGGCCCAGTGTCCCGCCTATCAGGAGCTGCGCCGGCGCCAGAAGAAGTAGCGCCGCGCGCTAACGCCCAGGCGCATCTCTCCCACCGTGCAGCACCCCGGTCACGCGGTATCCGGCGTTCCAGAGGCTGTTCAGGAATCGCTCGATGTCTTCTCCGGCGACGCGCATCGTGACCAGGATCCGGTCGCCCGCCTCGCTGCGGAACATCGAGAGGCTTATGATGCGGATGGCGTAAACGCCGGCGAACTCGAGCAGTTTGTGAAGCGACATCGGTTCTGGCTGGACCTCGAGGGATATGCGGACGCCCCCGTACTGCCCTCCCATCAACTGCGTGAAGACCCTGAATATGTCGGACTCGGTGATGATTCCGACGAGGACGCCGCGATGGACGACGGGGATGCCGCCGACCCTGTTGCGCCTCATGCGTTCGGCGACCTCCTCCAGCGGCTCGGTGGGCTCGGCGGTTATCACGTCTCGCGTCATCACGTCTCCGACGGCAATCCCGCTTTCCAGACCGGGCGCCAAGTCCGCCTTTGCAGGGTTCACGTGATGTGGCAGGATGCCGTACATATCGTGCAGAGTGACTATGCCCACCAGACGGCCGTTGTCGAGGACTGGCAGTCGCCGGCAGTTGGCCCGTTTCATCTGTCGGATCGCCTCGGCCACATCGGTGGAAGGCGTCACGGTTACCGGGTCCATGGTCATGAACGCCTGGACGTACATAGCGTGCCCCCCATGAAAACCGTGCCGTCGCCGGCGACCCGCACGCATTACAGCAGAGAAGACGACGGCGGTCAAGGGCCAATAGACCGGCACGTGCGACCGGCCCGTTTCAGGAGAGGTATTTCGCGAATATGACCTTGTCGTCGCCGGGAGCGTAGAAATCTGGCACCCGCGCGACCTCGCGGTAGCCGTGCTTGGCGTAGAAGCGCTGAGCGGGGAGGTACTCCTGCCTCCCCGATGTCTCCACGCATATCATGCGGCCCCTCGCGGCACGGATCTGTTCCTCCGCGCGGCGAATCAGGGCGCCTCCCACGCTGCGGCGCTGATGGTCGGGGGACACAGCAACCCAGTAGATGTCGTAAGTCTCGAGCGTGCACGGTGTCGCGCCGTAGCAGAGCCATCCTATCGCTTTGCCAGACTCCTCCGCCACGAGCGACACGTAGCCGCCTGCGCCGCGGAGCGCATCGTTCAGGACCTCCTCGGCGACGACTATCTCCCTGGGGTAGAATCGTCGCGTCCGCCGCAGCCACGAGAGGATCTCCTCGCGGTCGCTCTCCTCGAGGCCTCTGAGCACAAGGGGACCTGAAGCGACGTCGGTCGCACCGCGCTCCGGACCTGCGCCGACCGACGCACGGGATTTGGCATTGGTAATCATCGTTTCGACGAACTCGTCGAAAGCGATTCCGGCCGCCGACAGGGCCGCGGCGAAACCCGCATCGGGGGAGATGTCCGGGTTCGCATTGACCTCCAGTATGAACGGACGGCCACACGCGTCAAGACGGAAGTCCACCCGCGCGTAATCGCGGCAGCCAACGGCATGCCACGCACGACGGGCCAGCCGACGGACCTCGTCGGCGAGCGCCTCCGGAAGGGGCGCAGGGATGACGCGGGGCGTGTGCTGGTACTCGAAGGACTCCGGCCGCCACTTGGCCGAGTAGCCGACGATACGCGGGCGTCCTTCCCCGAATGCGCCGAAGTCTATCTCGGCGAGGGGCAGGACTTCTACCGTTTGACCCCGCTGGATGAGCGAGACGTTCAACTCCCGGCCGCTGATGAACTGCTCGACCAGCGCCGGCTGCACGAAGGCCCTGTGGACGCGCTCGACGGCGGCCTCCAGTGCGCTGCCGGGGCCGTCCACCACGGAATCCGCCTCCACACCCTCGCTCGCGTCGCACCTGAGCGGCTTCACTATGCAGGGACCGGGCGGCAGGCGATCTGCCGGTATCTTTTCGCCTGGCCCGACGACCACCCCCTCAGGCACTGGCAGTCCCGCTGCCCTCAGCGCGGCCTTCGTCAGCCATTTGTCCAGCGTGACGGCCAGACACATCGTGTCAGAGCCGGTCGGTGACACCTCGAACGCATCGCAGAGGGCCGGAACCAGGCATGCGTCGAGAGGCCCGCCCTCCAACACCTCGACCAGGTTGAACGCCACGTCCTCCTCGCTCACGGCGAGGACATCGGGCAGGTGCCGCAGGCTGCGGACGGGCGCAATGCGGTGTGGGATGCCAAGTCGCTCCAGGGCTTGCGCCACCGCCTCGACCTCGGCCAGGACGCCGACATCGCTCTCGTGCCATGCCTCGCCGCTGCGCGGAACATTGTGCAGGATCAGGCACCTGCCGGATTTCCGGAGCGTCATCCTGCTACCCCCAGTCTGCCGAGCGCACTCCGTACGATGGAGCCGATCAGTTCAGAGTATTCCATCCCTTCCTGCGTCGCGATCATGGGCAGGTCGGAGTGGGTCGGATGGAGCCCCGGGAGCGGATTGATCTCCACGAAATTCGGCTCCCCGTTCCGGTCCATGCGGATGTCCACCCGGGCGGCATCGCGGCATTCGAGGACACGGTATGCCCCGAGAGCGACGCGGGCTATGCGATCCCATGTTGGCCCGCGTTCGAGCCTGGCGTAACGCACCACCCTCTCGCACTCCTCCTTCGCAGCGAGCGAGTATATACCGTTGTCCACGCCGGAGGAGACATTTATCTCCATTATCCCGAGGACGCGGGAATCCCGGCCGTTGCCGAGGATGCCGACGGTGAACTCGCGGCCGGGCAGGAACTCCTCGACCAGGACGGGTTGAGCGAACTTCTCGATGAGGTCCTCACAGAGCGGCCGCAGATCCTCCACGCGCTCCACGCGCGACCTCGCCGTTATCCCCTTCCCGGTCCCTTCGGCCACGGGCTTCGCGAAAACCGGCGGGGTGAGATCCACCGCGTCCAGGTCGGTCATATCGCGCACCATGACAAAGTGGGGCGTCGGGATTCCCGCCCACGCCACGACCCGTTTCGCCATCGCCTTGTCGAGGGTGAGGGCGCAGACGAGCGGGTCCGAGAATGTATAGCCGACGCCGAAGAGCTCCAGGAGGCAGGGGGCCTGGGCCTCCCGCGAGCGGCCGCGCAAACCCTCGGTTATGTTGAAGACGAGATCCCACCTATCGCCCGACACCAGGCGAGCCGCAAGGGCGCGCGCGTTGCCTATGCGATCGGTCTGGAACCCCAGACCGCGTATGGCGGCCTCCAGGGCTGCTATGGTCTCGTCCGAGTCGAATTCCGCCACGGCCTCCGCATCGTATCCCTGAGCCAGGTAATCGCTCCGGAGGTCGTAGGCCAGGCCGATCGTCAGTTTCAATCCCTCGCCTCCCTCGTCTTCACGGAAGGGGCACAATGCGTGGGCATCAGGAGAAAGTGCCGCGCGAATAGCGGTTGGCCGCCGGGCCGGAGGGCCTGACGCGGTGAAGCCCTCCGACCCCGACGCGACCCGGCTGCGCAGGCATGGCGCCAGCGGAATCCATGGCGATGGAGATCACTCAAGCGCCCCTTACGCCTCCATCGCCACAGCGGCCTCCCTCCGCCTGCGTTCGATCCGCCTGGTCCCCGCTGGCACCAGGGCTGTAGCCCTGCCGCTGGCAAGGTCCCACACGCCCATCACGGGCGAGGAGGAGGCATCGAACCCGGCCGCCGACGCAGCGTCGTTCGGCTCCGGGTAGGCAACGAGCATCCCCTCGAAGTTGCGGAGGACCGTGTGGGTCGGACTGCTGGAGACGACGTAGTTCGGCAGGACAGGGATCTTGCCCCCACCGTGGGGCGCGTCAACCACGAAGGTGGGGATGGCCAGGCCACTGACCCTGCCTCGCAGGTACTCCATTATCTCGATCCCGCGACTGAGCGGCGTGCGGAAATGCTCAACGCCGCGCACCAGGTCGCACTGGAACAGGTAGTACGGCCTCACCCGCATGCGCACGAGCCCGCGGCACAACTGCTCGATGATCTGCGGCGAGTCGTTGACACCGCGGAGGAGGACGCTCTGATTGCCGAGCGGGATGCCTGCATCGGCGAGACGCCCACACGCCTCCGCCGCCTCCGGCGTGATCTCGTTCGGGTGGTTGAAGTGGGTGTTCACCCACAGGGGATGGTAACGCCGCAGCATCGAGGTGAGTTCATCGGTGATCCGCTGTGGCAGCACCACGGGCGTCCGCGTGCCGATCCGGACTATCTCCACGCTCGGCACACTGCGGATGGCTGCCAGGAACCGCTCGATGACCGGCGTGGGCAGCGTGAATGGATCGCCGCCCGAGACGATCACGTCCTTTATCTCCGGATGGTCCTGCAGGTACCGCACGATCAGCCGGAGGTTCGAGGGCGAGATCGTCTGTTCGGTCATGCCGGCCATGCGCTTCCGCGTGCAGTGACGGCAATACGTCGAGCACATCGTGGTGGCGATCACGAGCGCGCGGTCCGGGTAGCGATGGACCAGGCCCGGCACCGGCATGTCCGAGTCCTCCTCCAGCGGATCCTCCATGAGGAAGACGGGGTTGCACAGTTCGGCGGACTGGGGGACGCACATCTGATAGACGGGGTCCTCGGGTGACGCACGCCTGATGAGACTGGCGTAATATGGGGTGATCGCCATCGGAAAGGTGGCAGCCACGCGCCCTATCACATCGCTCTCTCGAAGGTGGGGGAAGCATGCCAGCAGCGCGTCCACGGAGCGTATCCGGTGACGCATCTGCCACCGCCAATCGTTCCATCGTCTGCTCCCCTTGAACTGAGTGATAGGTATGGCCGCACACGTACCTGGAGGTTCAGCCTCCGCGGCCTCGGTCATACAGGAGGGAGGTTCCTCCGACTTCACCGTCACTTCCACGCACGTCGTACCCATCGCTCCGTCTCCAAAAAAAACACTCGCGACGAGCGAGACCGCCTCGCCACGTCACCTGCCCAGGAACTTCGAAGAGGTCGCCACGAAGGCAGACCTCATCGGTCCCAGGCTTGTCTCCATCTCCTCCGGTTTCATGCCTATCATTGCGAAAGAGAAAAAGCCCGACACGAACCCGGCGAGGGCGCACGCGAACCTGCGGATCCGAGTCGCATCGGTCGGCTGCGAGACATATGGCGACACCTTGTTCTCGATCGCCTCGAGATATTTCAGGTACGGCCTCTCGAGTTCCTCCGACGCGCCCCGCTGAAGTTTCAGAAGAAGGCGCCCCTGGAAGAGCAGCAGAAACTCCTCCTGCCTCTCCATGAAAAACGTCGCATGCGCCTGAACCAGGTGGGCGACCATTTCCTCGAGAGTCGAAGGAGCCTGAACCACGGCCTCGATCCGCTCGAGAAGCCTGTCCACAGCCTCCTCCACCAGCGCGACCGCTATCTCCTCTTTCGTCTTGAAGTGCCTGTAAAACGTCCCCTTGCCCAGGTCAGCACGCTCGGTGATATCGTTGATGGACGTGCCCTCGATGCCCTTCTCGCTGAAGAGGGCCAGCGCTGCCTGCATCAGGCGCTGCCGACTCCGCAGCGCGCGTCTCGACGCACGATTCGCACGCGCGGTCGGCTTCTCGACCGTCTCGACACCAACTTCGGCCATCTGCCCAGCCATCTCTGAACCGTCGTTCAAGACCACACAGTCAGCGCTGACCAGCAAGTCTATTGTGACTATATAGTCTCCGGCGACCAAAAAGTCAAGTCTGAACGCAAGGTTTTCAAAAATCCTCCCGATATGGCGCGAGCATTTTGTAAGTCTCTGGGAGATAGAATGATATGGTGCCGAGATTGCGCGGGATCTAACCCATGTCTCCTGGATCTGCTCGAGAGAGGAGTCTGACGCAGGCATCGCAAGGCGAAGTCCGCGGCGGGACCAAACTCACCAAGATGGACCCTGACGTGCGCAATCAAGGGCAAATGCAGGCCAACTTCAGCCTCCGCCGGTCGCCGTGAGCCGGACGGCCACGATCTCGCAGTCGCGCCTGACCACCGTCGGCCCGCTTCGTTGATCGCAACCCCGAATCCCATGCGGCCGCGCCGGCCTTCGGACGCTGCCGCTCACCAACTTCAGGATTCCCGACAGACGCGGGTCAAGGCCCCCACCGCGGACGCCCACAGCGCCAGGCTCGTATCGGGCCGGGAACAATTACTCCCACCGCCGTCCTGCGACGTAGGCCGCGCAACCTATGAAGACCGAGGGCGAGATGACCCACGACATGTGGTGTACCCTCGCCCTCGAGACCACTATTTCCAACCGACTCCGTTTGCTCGCGATCACGTGATGCGACCTGTATTCTGTTCTTGCCCAACGCCATATTTGCGATGCGCATCTCCCGGTTTCCCTTCCTGTTCGCCACCGAAGTGCGAGGCCACAACGCCTGACGCGCCCCACCCTGCAGCGCGTAACCTGTGCCTCCAGCCTCTCCTCATGCCGCTAACTCAGGCCTCGCGGGAACGGACCCCATGGTGCCGCGACGCATTGCGGCACTATAACGGACACCGGGGATCACTGCGGCGCAGGCACCCGCGGCGCTGTGCGACCATGGGTCTCCGCCGCTTGGGCTCCTTTCCAGCATCGAGACATTACGGTGGAGACTGCGACCGGCGACGGGTTCGTTGCTGTCGCCGAAACCCGATTATCGAGGGACTTGACAACAGGACAATTATCAGGTATTCTGGTACTTGAATATTGTATCGGATGCGAGGTATCTTGTGGGAAACCTTCTGCGGCTATCGGAATCGGTGACGTTGGCGCTTCACGTCATGGTCATTCTTGCCCAGGACGAGGGCCGATCCACCACCCCACGGCTCGCCGAGCGGTTCCGGGCCTCGCCGCACACGCTGGCGAAGGTGTTCCAGTCGCTCGCGCGCGCGGGACTGGTGAAGGCCGTCCGCGGCCCGAAGGGCGGCTTCACCCTTGCCCGCCCCGCGGACCAGATATCTCTTCTCGATATCTTCGAGGCCATTGACGGCCCACTCGGGAAGCCGCGGTGCCCCCTGAGCCGCCCCTTCTGCGATGGTTCGCGTTGCGTGCTCGGCGGACTCGTCGAATCGGTGCAGGAAGAGGGACGCGACTACTTCTCGCGTACTACCGTGGCCGAACTGGCGCGGACAATTGTGTTTCGTGGGCAGTCGGAGGACAGGTCTCGGACCGCACGCGTCCGTGGCGGAGAACGTAGAAAGAGAGGACCGAGATGAACAAGGAGACGACGGTGACGTCGGGCGCGACGACGGGAGAAGAGGCTCGCATGTTCTGTTTCCAGTGCGAGCAGACCGCGCAGGGCAAGGGCTGCACCCGGCATGGTGTCTGTGGGAAGGACCCGACCACTGCAGCGTTGCAGGATGTGCTCGTGCACGTCGTCAAGGGCATCGCACAATACGCGCATCGGGCCCGGGCGCTGGGCGCAAGCGACCACGAAATTGACGTATTCACGGTGGAGGCACTCTTCTCGACACTGACCAATGTGAACTTCGATCCCTCGGCGTTGGCAAGCCTCGTCGCGAGGGGCGCCGAACTCCGCGACAGGGCGAGGTACATCTACGAGAACGCGTGCCGGGCGACGGGCCGCACGCCGGAAAAGCCCGGAGGTCCGGCGGCATTCGTCCCCGCGAGTGATGTTGATGGCCTCGTGCGGCAGGCACGGGACGTCGGCATAATCGCTCGACGCAGAAAGTTCGGAGAGGACATTGCCGGCCTGCAGGAGTTGATCGTGTACGGCATCAAGGGCGTTTCCGCCTACACCGATCACGCGCAGATACTGGGTGTGGAGGATCGCTCTCACTACGGTGCGATTCACGAGGTCCTGGACTGGGTGGCCGGCGATCCGACGGATGCGAACGCCCTCCTCGAACATGCTCTGAAGGTGGGCGAGATCAACCTGAAGGCGATGGAGATGCTCGACCGCGCGAACACGGGCGCATACGGCCACCCGGAGCCGACGCGCGTCCGCACCGAGCCGATCAGGGGCAAGGCCATAGTCGTGTCGGGCCACGATCTGAGGGACCTCCACGCCCTTCTCGAACAGACCGCCGGCACCGGCATAAATGTTTACACGCACGGCGAGATGCTTCCGTGCCATGCCTATCCGGGTCTGAAGAAGTACGGACATCTCGTGGGGAATTACGGAAGCGCGTGGCAGAATCAGCAGCGCGAGTTTGCGGAGTTCCCGGGCGCCATACTCATGACCACGAATTGTCTCATGAAGCCACAGAAGTCCTACGAGGGCCGGATATTCACGAGCGGGGTCGTGGGCTGGCCGGGGGTGCCACACATAGGAGACAGGAATTTCAGGCCGGTCATAGAAGCCGCCCTCGCCGCGCCAGGGTTCGCGAAAGATGGCCCGGACCGCAGGATAACGGTCGGCTTCGCCCACAACGCCGTCATGGGTGTCGCCGGCAAGGTCGTCGAGGCCGTGAAGGCGGGCGCCGTCCGGCGCTTCTTCCTCATCGGCGGCTGCGACGGTGCCAAGCCCGGACGCAACTATTACACGGAACTTGCCCAGAAAGTGCCGAAGGATTGCGTAATTCTGACGCTCGCGTGCGGCAAGTATCGGTTCAACAAACTCGACTTCGGCGAGATCGGAGGAATACCGCGCCTCCTGGACTGCGGGCAATGCAACGATGCCTACTCGGCCATCCAGATCGCACTCGCGCTCGCCGGGGCGTTCGGATGCGGCGTGAACGACCTCCCGCTCTCCATCGTCTGCTCCTGGTACGAGCAGAAGGCAGTGGCGATACTGCTGACGCTGTTGCATCTGGGCATAAGAGGGATCCGCCTGGGGCCGAGCCTGCCGGCGTTCCTCACACCGCCCGTTCTCGATGTCCTCGTGCGCAAGTTCGACATAAAGCCGATAACGACACCGGAGGCGGACTTGAAGGCAATGCTCGGATGAGATGAGAGGCACCAGGCAGGGGAAGTTACGATCGGCGCAGCCGGGGTAGAGCGCCCGTACCTATTCCACCCGCGCCGCCGCCACGTCTCGCGCCGAAGCCCGCCCGGTAGTGTTCAGGCGTCATCGGGGAAATAGCGGGAGGATGGGTGCGTGGCCTGAAATGTGGTTTGCCGCGATCGGCCCCACGTTTGCCACGAGATATCCCTTACCATCCCCGGACCCTGGCGAACTCGAAAGAATAGAGCGACGCATCGGAGAGGATGAAGCGAATCTTCGCGCTCCGTCCTGATACTCCCTTCAAACTTCGCGAGCCGCGCCAGGAGGGTACGGCCGCAAGGTAGTCGCCTTTCCTTATCGGTGCGCAGTCCTTGGCCGTGTAGCCGGGGATCGGGGAGCCGTTCGGCTCGAGCATCTCGACCCTGACCGAGCCCCCTGCCCCGACCAGCACGTTCAGACGAAGTTCCGCGTTCGCTGGAACAGCCATCGCCGGAGTTGTCCACGTGCCGATTCCTCCCGGCTGATTCGCGACGGCCATGAAACCGTCTATTCTCATCTGCGCGATGTGAGTCGTCATGGTACGGGTCTTCTCATCCTTGCCGCCGTGCGAGTTGTGGGGAAAGTCCCGGTACGAGTAGAAGAACCAGATCCTCCTGTCACGTTCCACGATCGGCTCGGTGAAGATCATGTCGCCTTCTTCCTCGAATCTTCCATTGTGGCGAGCGAGGTCTATGAGGGATGCGCCTCTGGTCTCGGGATCGGCGTGCCAGGTCTTGCTGTCGCGGCTGTAAAGGAACTGGGGGTACACTGGGCCACTAACCCCGCGGAGATCTGACGAAGATTTGCCGTAGTTGTCCCGCGGCGCATGGAAGATGTTCGGCGTAGCGATGAACTGCCCGTGGTAGGCCACGATATTCGTCGTGTAGATGTCGTCACAGTTGCCGGTGATGGGTCCATACAGGACATTGGGCTTCAGATTATATTCCAGCGGCGCGCTGAGGAGACCGACGATCGTGGGCGAGCGCTTGGTGGCGCCGCCGCGATAGGAGTTCATTCCCGATCCGGGGGACGGGTTGCCGGACGCGTCGTACCAGTAGCGCACGGTCAGGACGTAATTCCCCTCCGCTGCATCCCAGTAAATCTGGTTGCCTCCGTCCAGCGCGTAAGCCCTCGAAGTGGGCTCCTCGAATACGAGTACCGGAGGTGCAAAGTTGACACCATCGGGTGACGTCTGGGCGTAGAGGCGATGGAAGGCGGGGTCATCCGAATGGCTGAAGACCCGCAGATACCGCTCGGTGGCCGGCGCATCCGGGCGAGGGTTCAGATAACCCGTGGGGTGCTGGACGATGTTGTTAGGCTCGGGGGTGAGGGCGTTGCCGCCCGGATGGAGAATAGGCTTCGTCCAGTGAATGCCATCGCTGCTTTCGGCGTATGCCCAGCAGGTGCGGCCATCGAGACGGTTCTTCAGCAAGTACCACCAACGCCAGGGCTGTCTGGGATACTGGCCAGGATATATCGCAGGGTCATAGGAGACGGGACCATGATTCCTGAAATACCAGTCCTTCTCCCAGTTGGCCGTACCCAGGATGACGAGCGGCCCCACGTAGGTTGCCTGCCCGACCACGAGGCGCACGTTTTCCATCTCCGCGCGCAGAGCCGGATCGGCCGCGAGATAGCGCATCCCGATCCTCCAGGCCAATTCGGGAGTCGCACCGGCAGCGAACGTGCAAACTGCCGCCAGAAACGTGATGCAGGCGGCCCCGCAAGTTGCGCTCTTTGCAATCGTGGTTCCGGCGAAGACGTTCCTCAGGTACGCATTCATCGGTGAGCCTTCCTTCTCTGGAGTGCGTGCGGATGTTGTTCCATGAAACCTCAGCATATCCCGTTCGAACCCCGGAAGAACACTTGCGAGGTGCGTGCCAGCCACCTTTCGGCGTCGTTACTCATCGCCATCTTTCGGTCCGGCCTCTCGAGCACCGGGGAAAGTCTGTGTCAATGCAGGAACGGGAGACACGGCCCCGCGATCAGGCAATCCCCTCAGGTACTCCCGGTAGTTGCCGGCACCCATATACTCGATCTCGTCAGATAGCGCTGGTTCGCAAAGGCGGTTCAGCGCCGCGATCTCCGAACGCTCGGCAACGCCGAGATGGAACTTGCCTACCAGTCCAAGGATGACAAGGACGGTGATAAGGATCGGGAGCATGGTTCGTCGCAGAGAGCCGTAGTACTCGCTTCCTTCCGAGTTTCGCCACGCTCGCACGAGGGACATAACGATGAGTGCGATAAGACTGCCGATTGCCACAAGGAATGATCCCAGCGCAAGGACTACAAGCCCACTGGAGAAGTCATTCCGCCCCAGAGTCACGCAGATGTGCACGCCTATGGATCCGAGGAAGAGCAGAAGGACATACAACGGCCATCTGCGGTGGACCCCTGTTGGCGGCGCGAGCCCTGCCTCACGACATCGCTTGCGTGCTGAGAGGAACCCCAGCCCCAGCGCGAGACCAATGACGGCGGCGCTCGTCACGCCCATCTCAAGCAGGATTCGCCGCCATGCATAGTAGATCCCGAAATGCGCGCTGCCTGAAGCGGGCACGCGCGTCCAAAGCGCGTAAACGATTAGCGGGAGCGCAATCGCACCGGCGATGACGAGACCGAGCGGTTTCCATCCGACGAAGAACAGCTTCGGCCCCTTAGTATCCCGTCGATGCCGCCATGAACTCAGCGCCGTAATCGTGGCGAACCACAGAATGAACAGAAGCAGAACCAGACACACTATGCCAAGGCCCGCACGTTCCAGGAAGAACCGCTCTGCCCGGCGCAAGGGAGGCACCACGTTGGGTCCTGAAGGAGGAATACCGGGATACATCACGCCCGCTATCAGTCCCCCGCGCAGGCACAGGTTTCTCTCGTATTCGACCCTTTCCTCTCGTGTTCCGCCGTAGACGCCGGTATTGAGTTCCTGGCGCTCCTTCTCGGCCTGCTCCCGTGCAGCCTGTGCCATTTGTTCCATATCCATGCACTCATGGAGGGCCGCTCCTTCGTTCAGCGCAATGCTGCGCATGCTGCCACCGACCAATAGTTCGATGACGAGCTCCGCATGCGAACCTAACTGCATTCCGGGAACGGTGGCCGAGGTAATCAGCACAATTGCCTCCGCACGCCGTCCCTCATCAATGAGCGCCCTGGCATAGTTCATTACGTTCCGCGTGAGTCGCTGCATATGACTCAGCATGGGGAGAAGATATCCCTGACGGATCCCGAGTGCCTGAAGGAAGTCCATCACTCCTTCGGGTTGACGCCGTAAGGCGGCCCCTGCTCCCTCTTCGGAACGGGGGAGTTCTGCTGCATTATACCTGCCCGGAGGCCGAATTCGTCCGAGATTTTTCGCGAAATCCGGGGACATCCGGCGCCATGCTCCTGGAATGACGCCGGCAGGGCCTGGAGCCGGCGAACCAGTGCGCGCGAACGGACGCCGATCTCGGCGCACAGGTACTCGTAGTCAGAGCGGGGTAGCGATGCGGTTGCGTGGGGCTATGGGGTTCCGACTTCCTGCATAGCCCCTGTGCTCAAACGAATTCGAACCCGAAAATCTCCGCCGAACGAAGCCTGAACTCGAACGTAACCCTTTCTCCGTCCTTCGTCCCGATGTCCGTTTCGCCTTTCCAATGGACTGGATGAGACAGGCTGTCGCCGAATATGGGGTCGCAGTCCTCGACGGATCTCTGCGGTACGCCGACCAACCCAACCCGCACCTCTCCGGCACGGTGCGTACGCACGTTGAGCCGCATTTCGCGGCCTGCCGGCGTCACGGGGAACGTGAAGAATTGCCCTTCCTCCTCAGCGACCACAGCGCACAGCCTGCCCCTGGGCCAGTATGCCCAGGCCACGTGCGTGGACTCGAGCACGTTTCTCCAGCGGGGATACTTGTGAGGGAAAGGCGTGCCGATGTAAGGGATGGCAATTCTATCCTCTCCCATCGGCACGAGATCCTTGCCTGCGACGATGAATTCGCTGTCCCATTCCCCGGGGAGACCGGGCGAGAGGACGGGTCCCCCGGGCACTTCATTCCAGCAGATACCGTCGGCGCTGGAGAAGAGGCGGATTTCGGAGGTCTGGGTGTATCGGTGGTAGATCATCGGAAACATGAGATGGTAGTTCGGCGAGTCCGGGTACTCAGTCCGGCCGTTCGTGTAGATGTCGTCGGAAAGAGGCCAGTCCAATCTCGGCCACAGAACAGGCTCCACGGGACCCCAAGAGCGGAAATCCTCGGCCTCGGCCCGGCCCACCCATCGTCTCTCCTGCCAGTACAGACGCGTGTACATCACATATCGGCCCAGCCACGAGTCGTAATAGACGGTGGTGTCGGTATCGCTCCAGTGCATCATGAGCGGTTCGTGGATCGCCTTCCAGCGCACTCCGTCGGGCGAGACCGCGCCGTACATGTAACAGATATTGTCTGGCGTGACCCGCGGGTCCTGGTGCCTTGGATGGAGGCGCAGATGCCTTTCCCACGCTGCCCTCCTCTCTTCCCGGGGCACGACGGCCTTGTACACCGCCTTGTAACGATCGTCGGATGGCCCCCTCGGGTCCACGAAAACCGTGAAGCCGTCGAAGTCGCTCCTGCCGCGAACCTCGATCTCCGAACGTTCCGGGTTCGACCACTGGAACCCATCGTCGGACTCCACATGGCATATCGCCACCGATGAGGGCTCCTCCCCTCGACGCGCAGGCCAGCGTCTTCCCCCTGCGAACAGGCACTCGAGATACCACGAACGGTACCGTCCGTCTTCGCGGATCACGCGGCCAAGGACGATGTTTTCGGGGAGCGGGTCCGTCTTGGTGGCCCTCTGTGCGACAAGACGGATTCCGCGCGGAAGGTACTGTGGCCTCGCATATGCCTGGACCGCACGCGCGGCCTGATCCGGAACGATTAGCGGGAGAACCTCGCCGCATGGGGAAACCCAATCGAGGTCTCCGCACCTGATGTTACGCAGATCGGTGAAGAGATACGTCTTCGGTTTGGCCGTGTCCTGCATGAGCCGTCCTTCCGGAAGTGGGCGCAATGTCCCGCATTTGCCTTCAGGCGCGCCGGTTCTCTATCGCGTTTGACACGCAGGCGCTCAGCGGCTATTATCCATAATGTTGCAAAATAATCAATAATCTGGCCTCTCGATGCATGTTGGTCCCGTCGGGTCCTTCGCGAGCGAGTAGAGCCCATGGTGCTCCGTCGCCCACGAGCGGGCCGAACGCCATGCATGACTGTAAGCCATTCCACTGCAAGAAGTTGTCCACGTCGGGAGTGATGGCCTGCATCGCATCG